>Ga0209930_1000240_pt1 | contig 173460 bp, 134 predicted proteins | sample ThiBiot_500_biof_2_FD_183948 | JGI IMG/M metagenome (GOLD analysis project Ga0209930, IMG submission 183948) | Wastewater bioreactor microbial communities from Cape Town, South Africa - Thiocy_cont_500_biof (SPAdes) | ecosystem: Engineered > Bioreactor > Thiocyanate-remediating >...
GCAACTGCCCCGCTGGCTAACCCACTACAATGAGGTCCATCCGCACAAGGCGCTAGGCTACCGATCACCCCGCGAGTACATCACCCAAACCCGCGAGGCCTCGTCAGGCAATTAGGGGGCAACGACACTGGGCAGCAGGATCAGCGCGAACAGCCACACCGAGCGTTTGGCTTCCTTCTCGGACGGTGTCGCCAGCACGCGCTGCATCAGCACCTGATCCTTGGGGAAGGTGAGCACCACGTCGAACAGGGCGAGGACGAGGAATGCCCAAACGGTCGGCTGGGTGACGTCGAAGCTGAAGTTGAGCATCCGCGTCTTGTCGAACGCCGTCGCGGTATCGACGACGTCGCCGAACCCGATCTGGTAGATGACGAAGCCGATCGCAAAAAACGCGCCGGCGGTGAGTACCAGCACCTGGAACACATCGGTCCATACCACCGCGCGCATCCCGCCCAGCGCGGTATAGACGATCGTGAACAGGCCGACGATCAGGATGCAGGCGACGATATTGGTATCGGTGATCGTGCCGATCGCCATCGCGGGCAGGAACAGCACGATCCCCATCCGCCCACCGATCTGCATGCAGATCCACAAGGCGCTGGAAAGCATGCGGATCGCCGGGTGGAAGCGCGCTTCGAGATAATTGAACACCGAAACCAGATTGAGCCGGCGGAACACCGGCACCACGACCAGCGCGACGAACATCAGCCCGCAGACGGTCGCGATCTTCGACATGATATATTGCCAGTCGGTCTCGAACGCCTTGGCCGGCACCGCGAGATAGCTGATCGAGCTGATGCTGCCGGCGAACATGCTGACCCCCGCCGCCCAGGCCGGGATTGCGCGCGACCCGAGAAAGAATTCGGACGAGGGACCGCCCTTGGCGCGGCGATAGAAGGTGAGACCGATACCGAGCATCGCGAACAGATAGACCGTGATGATCGCCCAATCGATCAGCCCGAGCGGCTCGCGGTTGAACCTGAGCGTCAGGGTGGAGACGGCAAGCGCGCCGTTGCGCCGCGACGCGATCAGCAGCCCCTCGCCGTGGCTGACCGCGGCGAGCGGTTCGCCGGGAAGCGCCGCGCCCATAGGCGCCCAGGCGTCGGTGATCATGCTGTAGCTGTAGAGATGCGTGCCGCCCGCGTCGCGGAGGAGGTAGAGCAGATAGGCCTGTCCGATCGGGCGCGGGGCGCCGACGACGGTGCCGCGCGCCGTCGCGCCGCGTCGCCACCCGCCGGTCGGCAGCCAGCGCCATTGCTGCTGGTCGGCCAGCGTGACGGCAATGCCCCTGTTCTGCGCTGCGAGCGCGACCGGCACGCCGCCGGGCCAGGGGGCGAGCGTCTGCCAGCGCGCGGATTGCGCCCAGGCGAGGCGGAACAGTCGCGGGGTGCCGTCCTCGCCGACCCCGGCGACGAGCAATGCATCGGGCTGGAAGGCGCCGACCGCCGAGCGCAACGGCACCAGAAGATCGGGGAGCGCCTTCGCCACGATCGCGCCATTCGCCAGTGTGAGCGCGGCAGCGGAGGTCGCCACGCCGCCCGCGCCGGAAAGGATTGCGGACCCCTGGCCGTCGCTCACCACAGCGAGCATTTTCGAGGGGATATTGCGCGTTCCGATCGCCGACCAGCTGCGGTGCCGCAATATCTGCGCCCGATCGCGATCGAACGCGACGGGGAATCCGTCGATCGCGGCCAGCGACAGATCACCGCGATCGCCCGACGGCGCGGGTAATGTCGTGGTCTCGATCTCGGTCGGTTGCTTCGCCGCCGCGGGGGCGGCCTGAAACAGCAGCGCGCCGAGCAGCGTGAGCAACAGGAGGCGCAAGGTCATGCCGCCTCCCCCGCGCGCCGCAAAATCGCGCGCGCCGCGCTGATCGCCGGTGCATCGACCATCGTGCCGTCGAACACGAAGGCGCCTTTGCCCTGCGCTTGGGCCGCGGTCGCCGCGGCCACCAGCCGTCGCGCGCGATCGAGCTCGGCGCCGCGGTCGAACACCGCATTGGCGATCGCGATCTGCCGCGGATGGATGCAGCTTTTGCCGATATAACCGAGGCTTCGCGCCAGCTCCGCCTCGGCGCGAAAGCCGGGATCGTCGGTAAGGTCGGGCCAGGCGCCGTCATAGGCAAAGCATCCGGCCCGTCCGGCGGCGAGCCGGATCGGCCACAGCGCGGCGTGGACGTGGCGGGGATCGTTTCGATCGATGCCGAGCGGCGCGAACAGATCGTTGAGCCCGACCTGAAGCCCCGCGACCCGCGGATGCGCCGCCGCCACCGCCGCCGCATCGGCCAGCGCGGCGGCGGTCTCGATAGTGACCAGCAGCCCGGCGGCGAGGCGCAGCGCATCGATCTGCGTGGCGGCGGCATGGACGATATCGGGGGTGTCGGCCTTGGGCAGGTTGATCAGATCGACACGCAGCCCGGCGAGCGCCGCCAGATCTTCCGCGAAAAAGGGCGTGTCGAGCGCGTTGACGCGGACGATCAGCCGCTTGGCCGATGCCATCGCTTGATCCGAGCGCAGGAATGCCGCGAGCCGCGCGCGCGCGGCCGGCTTTTCCGCCGGCGGCACCGAATCCTCGAGATCGAATGACAGCGCGTCCGCCGCCCCGTCGATCGCCTTGGCGAAGAATTCGGGGCGCGAACAGGGTACGAACAGCTTGCTCCGCATCGACACGATCCTCCCCCGATGCCGCGCCTTCGCAGCAATTCCAACGCTTGTAGCGCCGAAAATGCACGCAATCCCTGTCTTCACAGCGCAGAAAATATGCGGTCCGGTCGATCGATCCCAAAGCGAAATCGTGGCGATCGAACCACACAAAATCTGTTGTGTGAACACACCGCCGCTCGCTTCTTCCGCTTTTTCCCTTGGGTTAGGCTGTAGCCAATAAACGGGGGGAGGATCACCGTGACAACCAATGCGCATCTGACGTTCGCTGCTTTTCTGCTGTCCGGCGTGGCCTTGCCCGCGGTGGCGCAACTGGCCCCGCAGCCGGCCCCGGTGAGCGACCCCGCCCCGGCCGATGATTCGAGCCAGAATACCGTGATCGTGACGGGCACGCGCTCGCCCAAGGCGATCGACAAGGTCGCCGGCGCGGTGACGGTCATCACGCCTGCCGAAGTCCAGCGCTCGCTGACGATCACCGAAGACGCCACCGCGGTGCTGGCGCGCACGGTGCCGGGCTATTCCGAATCCAACCAGACGATGAACACGCTGGGCGAAACGATGCGCGGCCGCACCGCGCTCTATATGTTCGACGGCATTCCCCAATCGACCCCGCTGCGCGACGGGAGCCGCAACGCGACCTTCACCGATATGTCGACGGTCCAGCGGATCGAGGTGATCGGCGGCGCCTCGGCGGCGGAGGGGATCGGCGCGGCCGGCGGGCTGATCAACTATATCTCGAAGCGCGCGACGGAGGAGGGCACGCATATCGGCCTCACCGGGCGCTTCGGGTCGCAATATCGCGACGATAGCGCGATCTGGAAGATCGGCGGGACGATCGCGCACAAATCGGGCGATTTCGACGTGTTCGCGGCGGCGTCCTATGTCGATCGCGGCATCACTTATGACGCGCGCGGGCGGCGCATCGGGCTCAGCGCGTCGAGCTCGCTGGCGGATACCAAGCAGGTCGATTTCTTCCTCAAGGTCGGTCACGATTTCGCCGGCGGCACCCAGCGCCTCGAAGCGACCGCGAGCTATTTCAAGCTGACCGCCAAGGGCGATTATCATTATGTCGCGGGCAGCCGCGCGCTCGGCATCCCCGATACCGCCGAACCCGGCCCGCCGCGCGACCCGGTTACCGGGCAGCTGCTTTTCGCGCCGGACTTCAATCGCTTCCAGCAATATGCGCTGAACTACTCAAACAGTGATCTGGTCGGCGGCAACCTTGTCGTGACCGGCTATTTCGCCAAGCAGGAGATGCGCTTCCCCGGCGACAACAGCGTTGACAAGCAGGATCCGCTGATCTCGTCCGGCGTGATTTTCGACCAGTCCGAAATCCTGTCGAAGAAATACGGGCTGCGCACTTCGTACACGCGCCCGGATTTCCTGACCAAGGGCCTCGAACTGCGCTTCGGCGTCGATCTGGTCCACGATCAGACGCGGCAATATCTTGCGCTCACCAATCGCGTGTGGGTGCCGCCGATGAACTATACCAGCGTCGGCCCTTATGCGCAGCTGAGCTATGATCTCGGCCCGGTCACGCTGAGCGGCGGCTGGCGGCACGAGGCCGGCACGGTGAAGGTCGATGATTATACCACGACCTATTATCGCAACCGCGTGTTCGTGAAGGGCGGCAAGCTCAAATATACCAACGATCTGTTCAATGCGGGCATCGTCGGCCGGCTCGGCGGCGGCTTCTCCGCCTTCGCGACCTATGGCGAGGGCTTCACCCTCCCCAACGTCGGCATCCCGCTGCGCAACGTCAACGTGCCGGGCAAGACGGTCGAGGGCCTGCTCGATCTGAAGGCGGTGGTGTTCAAGAACAAGGAAGTCGGCGTCAACTGGCGCGGCCGGATGGGCAGCGTCGGCGTATCCTATTACCAGTCGAAATCGGACCTCGGGTCGAGCCTGTCGATCGATCCGATCACGCGGGACTATGTTCTCAACCGTCGCCCGATCAAGATCTACGGCATCGACTTCAGCGCCGAATTCCGCCCGATCGACTCGCTACGCCTCAACGCCTTGTTCAGCCATGTGCTCGGCAAGACCTCGGCCGCAAACAACGTCACCGAGCCGCTCGACGTTACGCTCGGGATGCTCAACATCGCGCCGGACAAGGCGAACGGCCAGATCAGCTGGCAATATACGCCCGAAGGCTCGGTGTCGCTCGGCGTGACGAGCTTCTTCAATCGCAACATCAACATCGGCCGCGGCGCGCTCGAGGAGCATACCAAGGGCTATACCTTGTTCGATCTGACGACCAATTATCGCTTCAAGCAGGTCGGCACCGTCTCGATCGGGGTCGAGAATCTGTTCAACAAATTCTATTTCCTGTCGTCGTCGCAGATCGACATCTACCAGAATTATTTCGCGGGCCGCGGCCGAACGGTTACCGTGACCCTGCACCGCGATTTCTGATCGGGAGTATAACGATCGTGATCCGAAGCGACCGGCCGGGCGGCGTATTGGTGGCGGGCTCGGCCAATGCCGATTTCGTCGTGCGCGCCCGGCACGTTCCGGCGCCGGGCGAGACCTTGCTCGGCGGCGACCTTTCGGTCTTTCCCGGCGGCAAGGGCGCCAATCAGGCGGTCGCCGCCGCGCGCGCCGGCGGGGCGCAGACGGCGATGGTGGTCGCATTGGGCGAGGACGATCAGGCAAGGCTGCTGATCCGGTCGCTCGAAGGGGCGGGGGTCGAGCTGCACATTCGCCGCTCGGCGCGATCGACCGGTGCGGCGCTGATCACCGTATCGGACGAAGGCGAGAATGCGATCACCGTCGCGCCGGGCGCCAACGCCGATCTGAGGCCGGAGGACCTTCCGCCGCTCGACGCTATCGCGTGGCTCGCGATGCAGCTGGAAACGCCGCTCGAAACCGTTCTGGTCTATGCCCGGAGCGCGCAGGTGCAGGGCGTGCGGGTGCTGCTCAATGCCGCCCCGGCGCGTGCATTGCCCGAAGCGCTGCTGCGCGCGGTGGACGTGCTGGTGGTCAATGAGGAAGAGCTGACCGCATTGGTCGGCGAGCACGGGTCGATCGCCGAACGGCTGGCGCGGACCGGCGTCGCGATCACGGTGGCGACGTTGGGGTCTCGCGGAGCCGTGGCGTTGGTCGATGGCGACTATCTCGTCCAGCCCGCCTTCGCGGTGACCCCGGTCGATACGACCGCGGCCGGCGACACCTTTTGCGGCGTGCTAGTCGCAGACCTTGCCGCGGGCGAGGCGCTCGGCGCCGCGCTGCGCCGCGCCGCCGCGGCCGCCGCGCTGGTGACGACGCGCGCCGGCGCCCAGTCGAGCATCCCCACCCGCGCCGAGGTCGTGGCTTTCATGGCCGAGGCGCAGCCTGCCGATCATCGGCCGCTCGCGCTTTATTGTGGCATCGGCGCGACGGCGGGTTGAAAACGAGATCATGACCAATCCCATCCGCACCACCAGCGACGTCAAATTCTCGCACGCGCTGACCGGCCCCTATCTGCCGACCCCGGGCAAGGTTCCCGGCTGGCCCTTCGCCGAAATGGGCCGGTGGAAGATCGACGCCGACGGCAGCGCCGACGAATGGGTGCAGGGGCTGATCGAATGGCGCCGCGAGCATCGCATCCGCATCGGCTTCGACGACAGCCTGTATCGCGACCCGCGGCTTGCCTGGTCGCAGTCGAATTTCGTCCATACGCTGCTGATGGTCGAGGATCGCTATTTCTACGATCCCGAGACCGGCCGCTATACGGTCGATCGCTATCTCGACGATCTCGAGGGGCGGCTGGGGCGCGTCGACAGCGTGCTGGTCTGGTATATCTATCCCAATATCGGGGTCGACGATCGCAGCCAGTTCGATCTGGTCGACGCTCTGCCCGGCGGCATCGCCGGGCTGAAGCAGGTCGTCGCGGACTTTCACCGGCGCGGCGTCAAGGTGTTCCTGCCGACGATGCCGTGGGACAATGGCACCGCGCCGAACGACGCGCCCGACTGGGAGCGGATGGCGGCGATCGTCGCCGAAACCGGGGCGGACGGCATCAACGGCGATACCTATAGCGGCGTCCCGCTCGCCTTCCACCGCGCGTGCGAAGCCACGGGGCGCCCGGTGGTGCTGCAGCCGGAGACCACCGCGCAGGCCGGCGATCATATCCTGAGCTGGAACCTGCAGAGCTGGACCAAGCGCGTGCCCGACGAGAGCATCCCGACGGTGCTCAAGCTGAAATGGCTCGAACCCCGCCATATCATCAACATCGAGAACCGCTGGAGCCGGCAGCGCACCAACGACCTGCAGCACGCGCTGTTCAACGGTGTCGGCTATGTCGCGTGGGAGAATGTGTTCGGCTTCGTCAATCTCTTCACCCCGCGCGACGGCGAGACGCTGCGCCGGGTGGCGATGGTGCAGCGGCGGTTCGCCGATCTGATCGCCGGGCCAGACTGGCGCCCCTATGAGCGGACGCTCCAGGCCGGCATCTTCGCCAGCCGCTTCCCGGGCGACGGGCGCATCTTGTGGACGCTGATCAACCGTCAGGAATATGCGATCGACGGCGAGCAATTGAGCGTGCCGCACAATGCGGGCACGCGCTATTTCGACGTCTGGAACGGCGTCGAGCTCGATCCGCGGATCGATCGCGACCGTGCGATCCTGTCGGTGCCGATGGCGGGGCGCGGCTTCGGCGCGATCCTTGCGCTGGCGGCGGGGCAGGTGCTCGACGGGCTCGACGCGTTTCTTGCGGACATGGCGGCGCGCGCGGTGCTGCCGCTCGACTCCTTCCCGGCACGCTGGACCGCCGCCGCGCAGACGCTCGTCCCGATCGCGCCGACCACACCGCATACGCAGGCCCCCGACGGGATGATCGCGATCCCCGCGGCCGATTTCGATTTCGTCGTCCACGGCATCGAGATCGAGGGTTACGCCGCCGAGGGAGTCGACGTGCAATATCCGTGGGAAGAAAGCCCGCGCCGGCATCACCGCCACCGCATGCATATCGACGCATTCTGGATCGATCGCTTCCCGGTGACCAACGCGCAGTTCAGGACCTTCCTCGCCGACAGCGGCTACGCGCCCGCCGACACGCGGAATTTCCTGAAACATTGGCAAGACGGCGCGCCGCCCGCAGGTTGGGAGAACAAGCCCGTCACCTGGGTCTCGCTGGAGGATGCGCGGGCCTATGCCGGGTGGGCCGGGAAGCGCCTGCCGCGCGAATGGGAATGGCAATATGCCGCGCAGGGAACCGACGGCCGCGCCTATCCCTGGGGCGAGGATTGGGATGCGACCGCGGTGCCCGAGCCGTCGCTCGCGCGCGTCATGCCCGATCCGGTCGATATCGGCACGCATCCTGCGGGGGCGAGCCCGTTCGGGGTCGAGGATCTCGTCGGGACGATCTGGCAATGGACCGACGAATATCATGACGATCGGGTGCGCGCTGCGGTGCTGCGCGGCGGCAATGCCTATCAGCCGCAGACCTCGCATTGGTATTTCCCGCAAGGCTATCGCCTCGACGAGCACGGCAAGTTCCTGCTGATGGCCCCGGCGAAGGACCGGTCGGCCGGGATCGGATTCCGCTGTGCCGCCGATCGCTGAGCCCGCGATGCGGCTGTCACTGCCCGGCGAGGTGACACTCGGCGGGTTGCTCGGCGATGCGCTGGAGGCCAATCGCGCCGGGCGCCTGTCACATTTCATCACCGACGAACACAGCCCGGCGATCGCGCTGTTCGCGCCCGAGAAGGTGGCGGCCAACGAGGAAGGCGACTGGTATGGCGAACATGCCGGCAAGTGGCTTTCCGCCGCCGCGCGCGCCGCGGCCCGCGCCGGCGATGCGGCGCTGCTCGGCAATGTGCGGCGGGTCGCCGATTATCTGATCTCGCGGCAGGATGCGGACGGCTATCTCGGCAATTACGCGCCGCCGCGACGCTTCATGGTGCCGCAGCCGCCGAAGCCGGTCTCGTGGGACGGCGCCCCGGCGCTGCGCACCTGGGATATCTGGACCCACAGCTATCTGATCCTCGGGCTGATCGAGGTCCATCGCGCGACCGGCGACGAACATTATCTTGCCGCCGCCCGGCGGATCGGCGATCTGTGCTGGCGGGTGTTGAGCGACGGCGCGGTGAAGATCACCGATCTCGGCAACCATTTCGGCTTGTCGGCGACCGCGCTGCTCGATCCCGCCACCGAATTGTATCTGGCGACCCGCGAGCGGCGCTATCTCGATCTGGCCGAGCTGGTGCTGGCGCAGATCGAGGCCGAGCCGCGCAATCGCCTGTTCTCGCTGGCGCTGGCAGGTGCCGATCCGTCGGAGATCGCCACCGGCAAGGCATATCAATTGCTGTGGAACCTCGTCGGTGTCGCCAAGCTGCACCGGGCGACGGGTGATGCGCGCTATCTCAGCGCGGTGCGCAACATCTGGGCGGCGGTCCGCGCGCATCATCTGACGCTCGGCGGCGGCCCGTGGGGCGGGGTGGCGCATCGCTCGCGCGAGGTCTTCAACCCCGCCGGGGTGTTCAGCCCCGAAGCCTATGTCGAAACCTGTTCGACGATGGCCTGGATCCAGCTCAACCGCGAATTGCTGGCGATCACCGGCGATGCCGCCTTCGCGCAGGAGATCGAGCGCAGCGCCTATAACGACCTGCTCGGCGCGCAGGCGCCGGACGGCGAAGATTGGTGCTATTATTCCTTCCCCAACGGACGGCGCACCCACACCACTTATTGGCGCTGCTGCAAGTCGAGCGGCGCGATGGCGTTGGAGGAGCTGCCCGCGATTGCCTATGGCGTCACCGCCGACGGCGCGCTGGCGGTCAATCTGCTCGGCGCGTCGACCGCGGTGCTGGATCTGCCCGGCGCCGGGCGTGTCCGCATCCGGCAGGAGGGGCGCTATCCGCTGGATGGGCCGCTCTCGATCTCGGTCGACCCGGCGGCGGCGGCGCGCTTCGCGATGCTCGTCCGCATCCCCGATTGGGCGAACGGCGCGCGGCTGCAGGTGAACGGCGAGCGTTTCGCGGCCGAGCCGGGCGGCTATGCGCGGATCGAGCGCGAGTGGCGGCCGGGGGACGTGATCTCGCTCGACCTGCCGATGCCCGCGCGGGTCCATCATGCGGTCAACCGCAACGTCCAGGAATCGCTCGCGCCGGGCGGCGAGCCGGTCGCGCAGGAAGTGCTCCGCCGCGATTATATCGCGCTGACGCGGGGGCCTTTGGTCTATGCCACCGGGCCGATCGACGGATATCGGCTGGCTGAGACCGTGCGGGTAGCCGATGCGCCCGTCGCGGTCGTCGACGGTGAGGCCATCCAATTGCACCCCGCCGATCGGCCGCCGATCGTCTTCGAGCCCTATTTTCGCCTGGGGGACCGCCGCGACGGTATCTGGCGCGTGACCTGGCTCGGGCTGGCTCCGCCCGTCCCCCCAATCCAAGCTGGAAACTGATGTCGATGAGTGCTTCGCCCCCCGTGTCACCGCCGTCCGACCCAATGCAGCCGGCGCCGGGATCGGCGTTCGACAATCCGTCGCGCGAGGGACCGCGCGGGCCGCTCTCGGGGGTGCGGGTGCTCGATCTCAGCGCCTATATCGCCGGTCCTTATGGCTGCACCCTGCTCGCCGATCAGGGGGCGGACGTGATCAAGGTCGAGCCCCCGGCGGGGGACAATCTGCGCGCTTATCCTTCCACATTGGAAGGCGAGAACCGCGCCTTCCTCGGGGTCAATCGCAGCAAGCGCGGGATCGTGCTCGATTTGAAGCAGGATGCCGATCGCGCGCGGCTCCATGCATTGGCGGCCGAGGCGGATGTGCTGGTCCATAATTTCCGCCCCGGCGTCGCCGAGCGGCTGGGGATCGATCACCCGCGGCTGGAGGCGGCCAACCCGCGGCTGATCTATTGCGTGGTCACCGGCTATGGCGAGGAAGGCCCGCTGCGCGGCAAGGCGGGATATGATCAGGTCCTCCAGGCGATGACCGGGATGTGCGTGCTCCAGGGCAAGCCGCCGGTCCCCGAGCTCACTTATGGCTCGCCGGTCGATTATTATGCCGCGGCGCTGGTCGCGGCGGGGGTGTCCTCGGCACTGTTCGAGCGCGAGCGTAGCGGCGCGGGGCAATATGTCGGCGTGTCGCTGCTGCGCAGCGCGCTCACGATGCAATCGGCGCGGATGATCCAGGCCGAGGGCGAGGCGCACGATATCTCGCGCGACATGCGCTCGGGGGGGATCACCGGGCTCCACCCGACCGGCGACGGCTATCTCTATCTGTCGGCGAACACGCCGCATTTCTGGAAAGCGCTGTGCGCGCTGACCGGGCTCCACGATCTCGCCGACAACCCGCGTTACGCCAGCGTGCGCAATCGCGCCGACCACGCGGCCGAACTGGTGCCGGCGCTGCGCGCGGCACTGCGCGCGCGCTCGGCGATCGAGTGGGAGCGATTGTTCGGCGACGCGGTCCCGTGCTCGGCGGTGCGCCACATCGAGGATATGTTCGAAGACCCGCAGGTGCAGGCCGAGAATATGGTCGCCTCGATCGCGCATCCGAAGATCGGTCACTATCGCGGCGTCACCCGCCCGATCAAATTCTCCCGCACGCCGGGGCCGGACCCGTTCGCCGCGCCGATGCTTGGCGAGCATGATGCCGATATCGCGCCCCGATAGCGCGAAGCCGGGGAACATTTCGTCGTTGTAACGTGACAGCCGCTGGAGCGACGGCGTAAATCCTGCTCGTCCCCGAAGAGGACGTCGCTGGAGAGTTTGCTATGCAGGTCAAGATTGCCGCCGCCGCCGCCGCCATCGCCCTGATGACGAGTTCGGCCTTCGCTCAGACCGCCGCGACCGCGCCTGCCCCGAAAGCCGATGCGGCCAAGGCCAGCAAGGCGCCCGCTGCCAAGCCCAGCAAGGCGCCGGTCGCCCGAACCGCGAAGTCGCTCGACTGTTCCAAGCAGGCCGATGCCAAGGGGCTGCACGGCAAACCGCGCAAGAGCTTCATGTCGCACTGCAAGAAGGCCTGATCCGGCGCTGCGGGCAGCCGAAGCCCGCAGCACGCCGGCCTGGCCTGAATCCGGCCGAAGCCGGTGGGGGCGCGGCACGCCCCCACCGCTGTCATGTCAAAGCCGGTCGTCGATCGAGGATCGCACGAAACCCGCCGGGAAATCCTCGACCTGGTTGCCGACGATCGTATAGGTCTTGTCCTGCCCGCTGAACCGGCCTTCCAGCTCCATATAGCTTTGCGGGTCGAACAAGGGGGTGGCGCTCATCCCCATCACGCCGGTCGCATCGACTTTCTGGCAGGTGTAGTGGCAACCCTGTTGCGCGAAATTGTGCTTGCCGTGCTCCAGCATGCCGTCCATCGCCGCCTTCAGCGTATAGTGCATCGTCATGAAGTTGAAGCCGAGCGGATAGATCTGGTCGACGGTCACAGCCGGTTTGCCGTCGATATCGCGGACGTCGGGGAACATCTTCCACCCCGGTACGCGCTCGGCGACATATTTGGCATGATCGAGCGTCCCGATCTTGACCACCGTGGTCATCGCGGCGCCCAGCTCATGCGCCAGCCGCATCCGTTCGCAGCCTTCGTCCATCTGGGTTTCCGGATCGGCATTGGTGCGCGCGATGAGGAAGCAATTGGTGCCCTCCAGCGCGGCGAGCGCGGCCTTTACCTTCTCGAGGTATTTTTCGCGCGACAGAAGGCCGGTCGATTCCTCCATGTCGCTGGCGTCTTCGAGCTGCAATGCGGTGGCGCCGGCCATCGCCATGCGCCGCGCGCTGCGATACACCGCGAGCGGGCCGCCGAAACCGTCCTCGATATCGGCGGCGAGCGGAATCGCCGATGTCTGCGCGATCCGGCTGGTGATCCATTCGACATCAGTGAGATTGCTGAAGCCATAATCGATCACGCCGTTCATCGCGATCGACACCTCGCCGCCCGACAGCATCATCGCTTCGAAGCCGACCATTTCCACTGCGCGCGCCGAGGCGCAATCATAGACGCACGGCGCGACGATGCATTTGTCGCTCGTCTGCAGAAGGTGTTGAAGCGTCTTCTTCGCCATTGGGATTTTCCGTTTCCTGATGCTTTTGGGGGTTACAGCCGGACGCGCGCGCCGAATTTGAAATAGCGGCCGATCGGATCGAAATAGACCTGGTTGGTGGCGCCCTGCGCGCTGGCCGCGAGCGGCGGATCCTTGTCGAGCAGATTGTTGATCACGCCGAACATCTCGAACCGGTCGTTGATTTTGATCGTCGCGCCGAGATCGAGGTAGAAACGCCCGTTCACGCGATTGTTGTTGATGCTGTTCGCGAGCGCCGGGGAATAGCCCGCATCCTGCGGGCCGACCAAGGTGGTGTCGAAAATGCCCTGCGGGATATATTTTCCGTGCAGGTTGAGCGCGAGCGCGCCGATCGACCACACCGCGGTGCCGTCGATGATCCAGTCGGGGACGCCGGTCGTCGTCCCGGGCCGGTAGCCGGTCTGGCCGGTGCGATCGACGCCGCCGATTGACAGCTTGAGATAATGCGTCGCGAGCAGCCGGAGATCGAGGTTGCCGAGCGCGCCGAGCCCGGTGCGGTAGCTCGCCTCGATATCGATGCCGCGATTGTCGATCTCGCTGACGTTCTGGAGCACGTCGCTGACGCTCGTCAGCGTGCCGGCGGCGTCGCGCTGGACATATTGGCACAGCGCGGCCTGCCCGGCGGCGCAGCGATCGACCAGCACCTGCGCGCCGAGCGTGGAGATCGCGCCCTTCAGCTTGATGTCATAATAATCCACCGACAGCCGCAGCCCGGGAATGAACCCGGGGCTGAGCACCGCGCCCGCCGTCCAGGTATCGGCTTTCTCGGGCGCAAGCTGGCCGTTGGCGCCGGAATAGGCGTTGACCTGGATCTGCGCGCCGTTGTTGGCCGGGTCGACGATCGTGGTGCGGCCCAGCGTTACCGGCCCGAACAGTTCGGTGAGGTTGGGCGCGCGGATATCGCGCGAGCGCGTCGCGCGGAAACGGATCGTGTCGTTCGGTGCCCATACGCCGCCGATCTTCCATGTCGTCGCATCGACCGAGGTGGAGGAGGATCCGGGCGCCGTGCGGTTGTAATGCGTGCGCCGGACCGCGCCGTTCAGTTCGAGCGTCTTGGCAAAGGGCAGATCGCGCAGGATCGGCGCTTCGGCCTCGACATAGCCTTCGGCAACCTCGATGCGGCCGACCACCGCCTTGCCGTTGAACGACCAGAAGGCATTGGCGGTGGACAGCGCGTCCGCCGCGCCGGTCGCGCTGTCGTTGCGATATTCGCCGCCCGCGGCGATCGAGAAATCACCCCCGGGCAGCGCGAACAGCGCGCCGTTGACGTTCGCCGCCACGACATGCTCGGTAAGATTGGTCGTCTGGAAGCCCGACGGCGCGATATAGGCCGCCGCGGCCGGCGAGATATTGCCCGCGCCGAAGATGTTGAGCGGTACGCAGGACGGATCGGCGGCGACCGCGCCGGCATTGATCCGGCACACGATCTGGCCGTTGACGTTGACCGCATCGGCCGCGTTCGCGACGCGTGAGGCGATCACGTTGCCGGTGTAATCCTGGCGGAATTCGTTGCGGCCATATTGGTAATAGGCATCCCAGCGCCATTTGTCGCTGATCCGCCCTTCGAGCGAGAAGACCGCGCGATAGGTCTTGTTGTCGGACCGGTCGACCGCGCCGCCGAGGTCCATGAACGCGCGGCCCAGCGTGAACGAGCCGATCCCGTTCTGGTCCATGATCGCGGCGACCCCCGCCGGCAGATAGGCGTTGCTGCGCTGGATCGTCACGGTCGATCGCGCGACCGATCCGATCACCATCCCCTTCACCTGGCCGTAGGACAGATCGAGATTGGCCTTCACCGTGTCGGACAGCTGGTAATCGGCATGGGCATAGCCGACGAACCGCTCCACCGGCGGGCTGAGCAGGATTCCGTCGAGGAAACCGTTGCGCGCGGATTCGGTGCCTCCCAGCGTGAACAGCGGGGAGGGATTGGTGCCGTAGATCGTGCCGAAATCATAGGCCGAGGTGGTGCCGTTCGGGTTGAAGGCCAGCCCGCGCAGCGGCCCCGAATTGGCGACGATCAGCCCGCCCGAAGACAGCGTCCCGGTACCCGCGGGGCCGCCGCGGATGCTCGCCGGCAGTCCGGCATAGCCGGCCGGGGTATTGCCGATCAGCTGCTCGCGCGGGCACCAGCTGCGCGTGTAGCAATCGCCCAACCCCTTCGTGTTATTATATTCTCCGGCGATGATGAAATGTCCGCGTTCGCCGGCGAAGTGGTTGCCATAGGCGAGCTGGACATTCTGCTCCGCGCCGTCGCCGCGCCGCGAAATCCCGGCCTGGACCGATCCCTTGAAACCGGTGAGCTTCTTGTCGAGGATAAAGTTGACGACACCGGCCACCGCGTCCGAACCATAAGCCGCGGAAGCGCCGCCGGTGACCACCTCGGTCCGCTCAATCAGCGAACTGGGGATGAGGTTGACGTCGATCGTGCCCTGGGTGGTCGAGGGAACGAAGCGCTTGCCGTCGAGCAACACCAGCGTGCGCGTCGCGCCCAGCCCGCGTAGATCGAGCACGCGCGCGCCGATATTGCCGCCCACCGCTTGTTGTGTCGCCGGGGTCTGCAGCGCGCGGAACGACGGCAGCTCGTTGAGCGCGTCGCCGACATTGGTGATCGCGCGCTGTTCCAGCCGTTCCTCGCCGACCACGGTGACCGGGGTGGGCGCGGAGAAGCCCGAGCGTACGATGCGCGAGCCGGTGACGACCACCTCTTGCTGCGCGCCCGCGGCATCGGGCGCCGCCGCTTCCTGCGGCGCGGTCTGTGCCGTTGCCGCTGCCGTGCAGATCAATGCGCCGATTGCGCTGCCGCCACACAGCGCCGCGCGAATGCGGCGGTTGGAAATGATCCTCGACAGCATGTTTCCTCCCCTTGGCTCGGGCGCCCTGCAGCGCTCTCTGGATGGGCACGTGATATCGGTCCCATTATCACGCTGGGATACTAATGCAAGCGCCGAGATGCACCGGCCGCCTCGAAAATCGCCTGAGGAAAGCTTAGAATTTGCATCGTCGTGCTTGCTGTTGCAGATCGCGAGTTGGGAATCGGCGATTCTGATGATACCGGTCCCAAATAACTTAGGAGGGCAGATGACCGAGATATTGGCCGCAGTGGTAGAGCATGCGGACGCGCCGATGGCGCTCCGGCGGCTGCGCCTCGATTCGCCGCGCGTGGACGAGATCCTCGTACGGCTCGTCGCGACGGGGGTGTGTCACACCGATGCGACGATGTGGCGACAGGGCGTGCCGGTGCCGCAGCCGGTGGTATTGGGGCATGAAGGTGCCGGGATCGTCGAGGCGGTCGGCGGCGATGTGCGCGATGTCGCGCCGGGTGATCATGTCGTGATGAGCTTCAACAGCTGCGGCACCTGCCCAAGCTGCCGCGCGGATGCGCAAAGCTATTGCCACGAATTCTTTCCGCGCAATTTCTTCGGTACGCGGCCGGACGGTTCAACGACGCTCGTCGACGCCGGCGGCGCGCCCGTGTTCGGCAATATCTTCGGCCAATCGTCCTTCGCCACGCATGCTTTGTGCCGCGAACGCAATGCCGTGGTGGTGCCGCGCGATGTCGACCTGCGCATCGCCGCGCCGCTTGGCTGCGGCATCCTGACCGGGGCCGGCGCGGTGATGAAGGCGCAGAAGGTGCAGCGGGGGCAGAGCGTGGTGGTGTTCGGTGCCGGCTCGGTCGGGCTTGCGGCGGTGATGGCGGCGGCGGTGGTCGGCGCGGCGACGATCGTCGCGGTCGATCTCAACGCCGATCGCCTCGCGCTGGCGCGCGATCTGGGCGCGGGGATGACGATCCAGGCGGGCGCGGATGATCCTGTCGCCGCGGTGCTGGCGGCGCTGCCGGGCGGCGTCGATCATGCGATCGACTGCACCGGCAATCCGCGGGTGATCGAACAGGCGGTCGCGGTGCTGGGCGTGCGGGGCGAATGCGCAATCGTCGGCGCGGCGGCGCCCGGCACGATGTTCTCCGCCGATGTCAGCCATGTGATGAGCGGCGGCAGGGTGATCCGCGGCGTGGTCGAGGGGGATGCCGATCCCAAGACTTTCATCCCCGAACTGATCGCGCTCCATCGCGCCGGGTGTTTCCCGTTCGACCGGCTGATCCGTTTCTACCCCTTCGCCGAGATCAATGCGGCATTCCACGATTCGGAAACCGGGGCGGCGATCAAGCCGGTGCTGTTGTTCGACTGAATCTGCGCCGGTTCACCCGCGCCCGACAAAGGGCATGTTGGTCGCCATCAGCGTCATGAACTGCACGTTCGCCTCGATCGGCAGGCTGTCCATATAGGCGATCGCTTCACCGGCGTGGGCGGCATCGATCACCGGTTCGGAGGCGATCGTGCCATTGGCTTGGCGCACGCCACGTTCCATCCGCGATCCCATCGCGCTGGCGGCGTTGCCGATGTCGATCTGCCCGCAGGCGATGCCGAACGCGCGGCCGTCGAGCGAGGTCGAACGGGTGAGGCCGGTGATCGCGTGCTTGCTCGCGGTATAAGCGATCGAATCCGGGCGCGGGCTGTGCGCCGAGATCGAGCCGTTGTTGATGATCCGCCCGCCCTGCGGCCGTTGCGCCTTCATCGTGCGGAACGCCGCCTGCAGGCACAGAAACGCGCCGGTCAGATTGGTGTCGATCACGCGCCGCCAATCCGCCTCGGCCAACATGTCGGTCGGGGTTTCGGGGATGTTGGTCCCGGCGTTGTTGAACAGCAGGTCGAGCCGGCCGAAATGCGCCGCCGTCTGTGCGAACAGCGCCGCGACCGCGGCCGCATCGGTAACGTCGGTCGGGATGACGAGATGCGCGTCGGGGCGATCGAGCAGGGAGCGGCTTTCCTCCAGCGTCTCCCCGCGCCGCCCGGCGAGCGCCAGCCGGTAGCCGCGCGCGGCGAGCGCGATCGCGGCGGCGCGGCCGATCCCGCTGCCCGCGCCGGTGACGATCGCGATCCGCGCGCTCATGCCGTCACCGGCGTCACCAGCGGCGCGCCGGCAAGGAAGGCGTCGAGATTGGCGAGCACCAGATCGGCCATCGCTCGGCGCGTCTCCACCGTCGCGCTCGCGATATGCGGGGTCAGCACGGTCGGCGCGCTGGCGATCAGCGCGGCGGGCACCCGCGGCTCGTCGGCGAAGACATCGAGCGCCGCGCCGGCGATGCGGCCGGTGTCGAGCGCCGCGATCAGCGCGGTTTCGTCGACCACCGATCCGCGCGACACATTGACCAGATAGCCGTCCGCGCCGAGAGCATCGAGCACGCCCGCGTCGATCATCCCGCGCGTCTCGGGGGTCGCGGCGCAGGCGACGATCAGCACGTCGCTGCGCGCGGCCAGCGCAACCGGATCGGGGGCGAAATCGTACGGCACCGGCTTCTCCTGCGTGCCGGTATAAGCGATCGGGCCGAAGGCGGCGAGCCGTGTTGCGATCGCCGCGCCGATCCGCCCCAACCCGACGATGCCGAAGCGCCGCCCCGAAACCTTGCGTGCGAGCGGAAAGCCGCCGTCGCGCCACTGGCCGTCGCGGACGAACCGGTCGGCGCGCGGCAATTGGCGCAGCAGCGCGATGACCAGCCCGACCGCAAGATCGGCGACATCGTCGGTCAGCACGTCGGGGGTGTTGGTCACCGCGACCCCGCGCGCCGACGCGGTCGCAAGATCGACCTTGTCATAGCCGACGCCGTTGATCGCGATGAGCTTCAGCGCGGGAAGGGCGGCGATCAGCGCATTGTCGCAGCCGATATGCCCGCCGGTCACCACCGCCGAGACCTCGTTCGCATGGGCGGCGAGCCACGCCGCGCGCGCGCTGTCGCTCATCGCGAACCATTGTTTGACGTTGCCGCGTGCCGCCAGCGCGGTTTCGAGCGCGTCGGAGAGCGGGCAAAGCTGGAGGATGCTGTAGGTCATGTCTGGTCTTAAATCACCGAGGTGATGCCGCCATCGACATAAAGCGTCTGGCCGTTGACGAAATCCGAGGCGGCAGAGGCGAGGAACACGATTGCGCCGTGCAAATCCTCCAGCCGGCCCCAGCGCCCGGCGGGGGTGCGCCCGCGCAGCCAGGCATCGAATGCCGGATCCTCCACCAGCGCCTTGTTGAGCGGGGTGTCGAAATAGCCGGGGCCGATCGCGTTGATCTGCAACCCGTGCCGCGCCCAATCGGCGCACATGCCCTTGGTCAGATTCTTCACCGCGCCCTTGCTCGCGGTATAGGGCGCGATCCCGGGGCGGGCGAGTTCGCACTGGACGCTGCCGATATTGATGATCTTGCCGCGTCCGCGCGCGATCATGTGCCGCGCGACCGCCTTGCCGACATAATAGACGCTGTCGAGGTTGGTCGCCATCAGCGCGCGCCAGTCCGCATCGTCGAATGTGTCGAGCGGCGCGCGGCGCTGGATTCCGGCATTGTTGACCAGAATGTCGATCGCCTTGCCTTCCGCCTCGATCGCGTCGACCGCCGCCGTCACCGCCGCGGGATCGGTGACGTCGAACGCGGTGGCGGAAACCGCGATGCCTGTTGCGCGCAATTGCGTCGCCGCCTCGTCCAGTGCCGCCGCGTCGCGTGCATTGACGATGAGCTCCGCGCCGGCGCGGCCCAGCGCGCCCGCCAGCGCAAAGCCGATTCCGCGCGATGCGCCGGTGACGAGCGCCCGGCGGCCGGTGAGATCGAACAATCGCATTGAAAACTCCTGCCCTGTCGGGCTGCGATAATATAGTGATCGGTCACATTGCAACCCCGGTTAAGCGCCAGACTATTTTACTTGCAGCTGTATTGCGACCGGTTATCGATGATGATATCGGTCCCATAAAGACGTTGGAGGTGATGATGCTCGCGGCCGTATGTCACGGGAAGAAGGATCTGAGGGTCGAGCCGGTTGCGGAGCGCGCGCTGGCGCCCGACGAGGTGCGCGTCGCGATCGCCTATGGCGGGATCTGCGGCTCGGACATGCATTATTACCACCGCGGCGCGGTGGGCGATTTCGCCGTGCGGGAGCCGATGACGCTCGGGCACGAGATTTCCGGCGTGGTGACCGAGATCGGCGCCGACGTCACCGGAATCGCGCCCGGGATGAAGGCGGCGCTCGATCCCAGCCGGCCGTGCCTGGTGTGCGACTATTGCCGTGCCGGCCGGATGAACCTGTGCGTCGATATGTTCTTCCTCGGCAGCGCGGGGCGCTTCCCGCATGTCCAGGGCGGGTTCGCCGAGCAGCTGGTGTTGCGCCGCGATCAGGTGATCCCGGTGCCCGACGATGCCGATCTGCTGCGGCTTTCGGTCGCCGAGCCGCTGTCGGTCGGGCTTCATGCGGTCGAGCGCGCCGGGTCGCTGGTCGGCAAGCGCGTGCTGGTGACCGGATCGGGGCCGATCGGGCTGCTGGTCGCGCGATGTGCGTTGCTGGCCGGCGCGCTCGAGGTGGTGTGCACCGATGTCGAGGATGCGGCGCTGGCGGTGGCGCGCGAGCGGATCGGCGTGTCGCGTGCGATCAACGTCGCGACCGCGCCCGAGGCGCTGGCCGCTTATGAAAGCGCGGCCGGGCATTTCGATGTCGCGTTCGAGGCGTCCGGCGCCCCCAGCGCGTTGTTGTCGCTGTTCGATGTGGTCCGGCGCGGCGGGCGGATCGTGCAGGTCGGGATGTTGCCGCCGGGCACTGCCGCGGTGCCGGTCAACCGGTTGCAGGCGCGCGAGATCGAGTTCGTCGGCGCGTTCCGCGCGAATGGCGAGTTCCAGCTGGCGGTCGAGCTGATCGTTTCCGGGCGGATCGATGTGTCGCCGATCCTCTCGGGCACCTATGCGCTCGGCGAGGCGGTCGACGCCTTCGAGCGTGCGGGCGATCGGTCGAAGGTGGTCAAACTCCATCTCGCGGTGAACGAGCGCGTGCTGTGATTACCCGCAGCGCGATCTTCGAAGGGCGGATCATGCCCGGGTGCGAGGAGGCGTTCTTCGCCGCGGTACGCTACCGGCTGGCGCCGCTGTGGGCGCAATTCCCCGATGCATCGAACGTCCGGTGGCAGCGGATCGCGGCGCGCGATGAGGATGCGCCGCCGATCGTCATGCTCCAGCAGGTCGATTACCCCTCGCTCGCCGCGCTGGAGGCGGCGCTCGCCTCGCCGATCCGCGCCCGGGCGCGGGCGGTGACGATGGAGATCCTCGAGATGTTCGAGGGACGCTTCTACCATCTGGTGAGCGCGGGGAATGGCATGGAGAGCGCGGCGTGACGCTGTTATGCCACGGGCATCGCAACCGTTAGGATCATGCCGTCGATGCCCCGTTCCGCGCAAATCAATCCCCCGGCCGAGACGAAGCCGGCGCGTCGCACGTCGCAGCGGCCGACGATCCGCGACGTCTCGCGCCTCGCCGGGGTGTCGCGGATGACGGTTTCGCGCGTGTTGAGCGACCCCGATATGGTGCTGCCGGCGACGCGCGAGCGCGTGCTCAAGGCGGTGGCCGATCTCGGCTATGTTCCCGATCGCGCCGCGGGCAGCCTGTCGAGCCGGCGCACCGGCTTCATCGCGCTGATGCTGCCGACGCTGACCAACGCCAATTTCGCGGCGGTCGCACACGGGCTGACCGAGGCGCTGCGCGAGGCGGAATATCATCTGCTGATCGCTTATACCGATTATGACATGGCGGAGGAGGAGCGCCAGTTGCGCAACCTGCTCGCGCGCCGGCCTGAGGCGATCGTGCTGACCGGCGCGGTACATCGCCGTACCGCGACGCGGATGCTGCTCGCCGCCGATATCCCGGTGGTCGAGATCGCCGACCTGCCGAGCCAGCCGATCGAACATGCCATCGGCTTTTCCAATTATCAGGTCGGGCGAACCGCGGCGCGCTATCTGATCGATCGCGGGTTCGAGCGGATCGGCGCGATCGCGGCCTCGCCCGACGGCGACGTGGCGGACCATCGCGGCGAGGAGCGCATGCGTGGGTTCGAGGACGAATTGCGCCTGTCGCGGCGCGCGACCGATCTCGTGCTGCGCCACGGTAGCGCGCCGGTCAGCTTCCACCACGGCGCCGCCGCGATCCGCGAATTGCTGGCGCGCGACGATCGGCCGCAGGCGGTGTTCGCGGTATCCGATCTTTCCGCCGTCGGCGCGGTGATGGAATGCCAGCGGCTCGGCGTGCGCGTGCCCGAAGACGTGTCGATCATGGGCTTTGGCGATTTCGAGATCGGCGGGGAGATCAACCCGCCGCTCACCACCATTCACGTCGATTTCCGCGCGCTTGGCCAGCGCACCGGGGGGATGCTGCTCGATCTGTTGTCGCGCAATGCCGAAGCCGGGAGCGGGGAGCCGCGGATCGTCGATGTCGGGTTGCGCGTCGTCGAGCGCGCGTCGGTGAAGGACGGATAGGATGCGGGTGGCGGTGATCGGCGTGGGCGTGATGGGATCGGCGATCGCCGCGCGCCTGATCGAAACGGGCGCCGAGGTTTTCCTCTGCGATCGCGATCCCGCCCGCGCCGCCGCGCTGGCCGATCGCGGGGGGCGGCCGGTGGAAAGCCCGCGCGCCGCCGCCGGCGCCGCGGAGTTCGTCGTCACCAGCCTCAATAGCGCGGCGATCGTCGAGCAAGCGGTGTTCGGCGCGGACGGCGTTGCGGCGGCCGGTTCGGATGCCGCGCTGCTGGTCGATATGTCGAGCATCGATGCGGGGCGCACCGCGTCGATGGCGGCGCGGTTGCGCGACGCCTGCGGCATGGGCTGGGTCGATGCGCCGCTGTCGGGCGGTGCGCCGGCCGCGCTCGAGGGGCGGCTCACGCTGATGCTCGGGGGGAGCGACGCCGATGTGGCGCGCGCGCGGCCGTTGCTCGATCGGCTCGCGGCCAATGCGACCCATCTCGGCGGGCCGGGCGCCGGCCAAACGGTGAAGCTCATCAATCAATTGCTGTGCGCCAGCACCTTCCTGTCGGTGGCGGAGGCGGTGCGCTTCGCCGAGGCGCATGGCGTCGACGCGACCCGCATCCCCGCCGCGCTCGCCGGGGGGCGGGCGGATTCGCGCATTATGCAGGAATTCATGGCGAAGATGGCGCGGCGCGATTTTTCGCCGACCGGCCGGATCGACAATATGCTCAAGGATCTGGAAACGGCGCAGGCCGCCGCGCTCGCCGCGCGGGTGGCGATGCCCGTCACCTCGCTGATTGCCGATCTGCACCGGATGCTCGTCGCCGCCGGCATGGGCGCGGCGGACAGCGCCGAATATGTCCGGCTGTTCGATCTGGCGCGTGACGGCGCGGGCTGACATGGTTCGCGCGATTGTCGTGATGGGGGTGGCCGGCTGCGGCAAATCGACCCTCGCGGCCGCGCTGGCGGAAGCGCTGGGCTGGACCTTCATCGAGGGCGATCGTTGCCACCCGCCGGCCAATGTCGCCAAGATGGCGGCGGGCATCGCGCTCGACGATGCGGATCGCGCCCCGTTCCTCGCCGCGGTGGGCGATGCGCTGGCAGGGGCGCCGGGGGGTGCTGTCGCCTCCTGCTCGGCGCTTCGCCGCCGCTATCGCGATGCGCTGCGCGCGCGGGTCGGCGAAATCCTGTTCGTGCTGCCGGTGGTCCCGCCCGGCATATTGGCGGCGCGGCTCGCCGCGCGGCGCGACCATTTCATGCCCGGCGCGCTGCTCGAGAGCCAGATCGCCGCGCTCGAGCCGCCCGAGGAGGACGAGCGCGCCTTGCTCGTCGACGGCGAGGCACCGGTGGCGGCGCAGCTTGCCGCGGTTTGCGCGGCGCTCGCGCCCGCCTGACCGGCGACGACAGAATAAAGACGAGGAGAGAGAGCAGCCAATGGCCCATATTCCCGTGCCCGGCGCGTCGGCGGGAGATCCCGCGACGCCGTGGCCCGCCCGGCGGCGCGCATGGGCGATCACCGGCCTGCTGGCGCTGGCATCGGTCGCATCGCAATTCGATCGCGTGGTGCTCAACCTGACGGTCGAGCCGGTGAAGGCCGAATTCGCGCTCGACGACACGCGTTTCGCTTTGCTCCAGGGTGTGGCGTTCGGCCTGTTCTACACGTTATGCAGCGTGCCGATCGGGCGGCTGGCGGATCTCTATCAGCGGCGGCTGGTGCTCGGGATATCGCTGGTGCTGTTCAGCCTGTTCTCGATGGCGTCGGGGCTTGCGCGCAGTTTCGGCCAATTGTTCGCCACCCGGGTCGGCGTCGCGGTGGGGGAGGCGAGCGTCACACCGACCGGCCTCTCCCTGCTCAGCGATCTGGTGCCGCCGGAGCGGCTGGGGCGCGCGGTCAGCATATTCTTCCTCAGCGCGCCGTTCGGAATCGGGCTGGCCTTCATCGCCGGCGGCCAGTTGCTGTCCACGCTCGACGCGCTCGCCGCGCACGGCGGCCTCCCGCTGGGGCTGGCGCCGTGGCAGGCGGCGTTCCTGATCGTCGGCTTTCCCGGGCTGTTGCTCGCGCCCTTGTTCTTCCTGATGCGCGAGCCCGAACGGCGCGGGCAGGGCGGGGCGGCGGCGCTGTCACTGCGCGAGGTGGTCGCGGTGATCCGCGCGCGCGGGCTGGCGCTGACGCTGATGTTCGCCGGCTTCTCGATGGTGACGGTGGTCAATTTCGCCTACAATGTCTGGACGCCCGCGCTGTTCGCGCGCGTCTACGGCTGGACGCCGGCCGAGATCGGCCAGGGTTTCGGTCTGGTGATGATCGTCTTCGGGACGAGCGGGGTCTATTTCGCCGGCTGGCTTTCGGATCGCATGACCCGCGCCGGGCATCAGGACGCGCAATTGCGCGTCGCCGCATTCAGCTTCTTCGCGTGCGGCGCCTTCGGTGCCGCCGCACCGCTGATGCCCGACGGCCGGCTCGCGCTGGCGCTGATCGCGCCGGCGATGTTCCTTGCCAACGTGCCGATCCCCTGCGCAGGCACGGCGTTGCAGCTGATCCTGCCCAACCGCGCACGGGCGCAGGTGACCGCGCTCTACATCATGATCATCTCGCTCGTCGGCATCGGGATCGGCCCGGTGGTGATCGGTTTCATGACCGACCGGGTCTTCGTCGCCCCGGCGGACATTCGCTACGCACTGGCGATCGTGGTCGGCGTCGCGGCGCCGGTGATGACCGTGCTGCTGCTGGCGGCGTTGCGCCCGTATCGGCGATTGCGCGCGGACGCGGCGGTGGAAGCATAGCCTCGATCACCGGCAATGCATCGGTCACGCGGCGGTTTCCCGTTCGCCGTCAAGCTCCTTTTCTGTCAGCAGCGTGGTCACCGCGACATCGGCGGTGACGTTTGCGGCCGTCGCGAACATATCGGGGATCGTGTCGACCGCCAGGAACAAGGGCAACAGGTCGATCGGCACGCCGACGGCGAGCGCGAGCGGAAGCACGTGCCGGCATGCCGCGCGGGCAAGCCGAGCGCGCGTGCAGCATCGAGCATTGCGGGCAGCGAGGCGAGCGATGACTGCGTGCTGAAAGCGACCGACTGGGCGGGCAGCACGGCGCGTGCGAACGCCCGCAACGGGGTTCGGGCGAGGACCGCGACGAGCAGGACGAACGCCGTCAACAACACAATTCCGCCGACCATGCGAGCCGCAACATACCAGGCGAGCAGCGCGCCGACGCCCCGGTCCGCCGCGCGCCGCAACGTCGAAGGCCAGCGCGAACACGCCCAGCGGCGCCAGCAGCAGCACCCAGCCGATGATGACAAGCAGCGCGTCTGCAACGCCCTTGAAGAACTCGCCGATCGGCACCGAACGACCGGCGTTACGCCGCGCGGAACGCCGCCGAGCCCGATCGCGTGCGATCTTACCGAGATCGGCGTGTTCAGGGCGCCTTGGTCGCGTTGATCGAGATCACCACGTCGACCTTGCCGGCGACGGTATCGGTGCCCTTGAACTGCCCCTGGCCGACGCCGAAGACCGTGCGATCGAGGCTGGCGCGACCAGTCATCGTCGCGGCATTGCCCTTGATCACGAGCTGGAACGGGATGCTGATCGGCCGGGAGACGTTGCGGATCTTGAGATCGCCGTCCACGCGATAGCGATTGCCGCCGAGGCTGGTGAAACGCCGGCTGACGAACACCGATTGCGGAAACAATTTCGTCGCGAACCAGTCGTCGGTCGGCAGCGCTTCGTCGCGCGACGCGTCGCCGGTGACGGCCGAGCCGGTGTCGACCACCACCCTGACCGACGAGGCGTCGAGATGCGCGGGATCGAAGCGGATCGCGGCGTTCCACCGCCGGAACTGGCCGTTGAACGGCTGGCCGCTCATCGCGCCGGTAAAGCCCAATCGCGAGCGCGCCGGATCGACCCGCCAGCCCGATACGGCGGGTGCGGCAATCGCGCCTTGTGCGGCAACGCCCAGCGTGAACGCGGCAAGCGACAAAGCAACACCGGAACGGATCATGGGATATTCCTTTTAGCGGCCGACGCCGCCGATGAACGGCAGCATGTGGCGGATGACGCCGTCGCGGGTCAAGAACATGTGCTTCAGCGCGCCCGCGATATGCAGCGCGATCAGCGCCAGCGCGCCCCAGGCGAGCGCCATGTGAACCGCGCCGAAGCCCGCGTTGACGCTCGCCTTGGTGGCGGTCGGCAGGTCGTGCAGCGGCAGATGCGGCCAAGGCACGGTGTGAAACAGCAGGGTCGGGATGTTGAGCGGGCTGGTCGACACCACCACCCATCCGGTGAGCGGCATCCCGATCATGATCAGGTAGAGCCCGACATGCGCGGCGCGGGCGAGGAGCTTTTCCCACGCGGGCATCGCGGCGGGCAGCGCCGGCGGGCGATGCGTCAGCCGCCACCCGGCGCGGGCGAGGCTGAGCAACAGCACGCTGATGCCGACCGATTTGTGGAGCTGGAACAGATTGAACTGCGCCAGCCCCTTGGCATCGTGCATCTCGAACCCGAGCACGAGATTCCACGCGATCAGCGCGGCGATCGCCCAGTGCAGGATGATCGCGACCGTGCTGTAGCGCGAGGGCGCCGTGCGCGCTGGGTTCGGGAAGGTCGTCATGCCACCTTTTTCTCGAACGCCGCGCTGATGATCAAGTGAACATCGTCGCCGACCATCGGGACATAGGTCGTCACGCCGAAGTCCGAACGCTTGATATCGCCCGATACCTCGAACCCGACCGTATAGGCCTTGTCGAGCGGATTGACGCCGGCGGCGTTGAACCTCGCCTTGAGCACGACGGGCCTGGTCACGCCGTGCAGCGTCAGATTACCCGCGATATCCGCGCTGTTGGCGCCGGTCCTGGTGATGCGGGTCGAGCGGAAGCGGATCATGTCGTATTTCGCGACATCGAACCATTTGTCGCCCTTGAGCTCGTCATCGAGCTTGGCGTTGCTGGTGCTGATCGAGGCCGCGGGAACGGAGATGTCGACCTGGCTCTCGCCGAGCTTGGCGGGATCGAGCGTCAGCGACCCCGATGCGCCGGTGAACTCGCCATACCAGGTCGAGAAACCGAGGTGCGACACCGCGAAGAGCACCCGGGTATGATAGGGCTCGACGCCATAGGTACCGGCCTGCACCGCGGCGGGCGTCGTCATGGCGCTCTGCGCGAGGACCAGCGCCGGCGTGACGACGAAGGCCGCCGCGAGCGCGGCGGCCTTGAGGGGGCGAAAGGTCAATTCTGTTCTCCTGTTGGGGGCGGATAGGTCGCGGCTCACGCAGCGAGCTTGGCGATTTCGGCATGAGCGGCGGCGAGCGCCTGATTGCGCTGTTCCTCGCCGATCGCGATGCCCTCGGCGCGGACGAAAGTGACATCGGTGACGCCGAAGAAGTTGAACACCGCGCGGAGATATTTCTCCTGATAGTCGAACGCGGCCATCGCGGTGTCGCCGCTGTAGAAACCGCCGCGCGACGAAGCGACGATCACTTTCTTGCCGCCTGCGAGGCCCTCGGGGCCGTTCGCGGTATAGCGGAACGTCTTGCCCGCCACCGCCAGCCGGTCGATCCACGCCTTGAGCTGGCTGGGGATGCCGAAATTGTACATCGGCGCGCCGATCACGACGATATCGGCGGCAAGGAACGCATCGAGCGCCGCCGCCCCGGCGGCGACATCCTCGGCCAGTGCCGCGGTCTCGGGGACGACGCCCTGCCCGGCGGCGAGATGCACCCCGGTGAGATGGCCGATCGCGTCGGTCGCGAGGTCGAGGTGCGTCACCTCGATCCCGGGATGTGCGGCGCGCTCGGCGGCAACGATCGCCTCGGAAAGCTGGCGGCTCACCGAAGCCGGGCCGAGGATGCTCGAATCAACATGCAGAAGTTTCATGGGTCCAATCCCTTCATCGGGTAAAATCACGATGGCCGGGAATTAGGGATGCGCGTATCATCGTAATAGGATATATTACTCGATACAATCCATCTGGATCATAGATATATGCTTGAAGCCATCACGCTCGATCAGATGCGCACATTGGTCGCCGCGGCCGACGAAGGGAGCTTCTCGGCGGCGGCGCGAAAGCTCGATCGCGCGCAATCGGTTGTCAGCCAGACGATCTCGGGGCTCGAGGTGCGGCTCAAAGTGACCTTGTTCGAGCGGGAAGGGCGCTATCCGATCCTCACCGAGGCGGGTGCTGCCTTGGTCAATGAGGCGCGTGCGGTGCTGCGCCAGGCCGACCAGTTCAAGGCGCGCGCGCGCGATCTCGCCAGCGGGGTCGAGCCCGAACTGTCGATCGCGCTCGACGTGATGTTCCCCATCGAATTGTTCACCGCCGCGGTCAGCGATTTCGAGACGATGTTCCCCGATACCGCGCTGCGGGTGTACGTCGAAAATCTCGGCGCGGTGATCCAGCCGGTGCTCGACCGGCGCTGCTCGCTCGCGGTATCGGGCACCCTGCCGCTGTTCCCGCCCGAGCTGGCGCGCGAACGGCTGATCGCGCTTCGCCTCGTTCCCGTCGCCGCGCCGGCGCATCCGCTGGCGCGCGCACCGCATCCGTTGTCGCGCGACGACCTTGCCGGGCATATCCAGCTCGTGCTGACCGATCGCTCCACGCTATCCGACGGCAAGCAATATGGCGTCCTCGCGACGCGAATCTGGCGGCTGGCCGATCTCGGCGCGAAACACGCCTTCCTGCGCGCCGGGCTCGGCTGGGGGAGCATGCCGTGGCCGATGGTTTACGGCGATCTTCAGTCCGGCCGGCTGGTCGAACTCGATATCGAGCGCGACACCTGGCCCGAGGGCGATCAGCTCGCGATGTTTGCGCTCCATCGCCACGACGCGCCGCCCGGCCCGGCCGGCCGCTGGCTGATCGAGCGCTTGCGCGATCGCGTGCTGCAATGCCCGGAACAACGCGCGGGCGGGCCGGCCGCCGGGGGTTAGTGCAGCCCCAGTTCGTGCCGCCCGACCACCATATGATGAACCTCGTCCGGCCCGTCGGCGAAGCGCAGGTGGCGGACGTCGTGATAGAGCTCGGCGAGCGGGGTCCATTGCGAGATACCGGTCGCGCCGTGGAGCTGGATCGCCTGATCGATGATCTGGCAGGTCTTTTCGGGGATCATCGCCTTGGCGAGGCTGACCCACACGCGCGCCTCGCGGTTGCCGAGCACGTCCATCGCCTTGGCCGCCTTGAGCACGATCAGCCGCATCGCCTCGATCTCGATCCGCGCGCGCGAAACCACTTCGAGATTCTTGCCGAGCATGATCAGCGAGCGGCCGAACGCCTCGCGTGAACTGCCGCGCTTGACCATCAGATCGAGCGCCACTTCGGCCTTGCCGATCGTGCGCATGCAATGGTGGATGCGCCCCGGCCCGAGCCGGAGCTGCGAGATTTCGAAACCGCGGCCTTCGCCGAGCAGGATATTCTCGCGCGGCACGCGCACGTCGTTGAAGCGGATATGCATATGGCCGCGCGGCGCATGATCCTCGCCGAACACATGCATCGGCCCGACGATCTCGACCCCCGGGGTGTCGATCGGCACCAGTATCTGTGATTGCTGCTGCGAAACCGGCCCCTCGTCGCTGGTCCGCACCATCGTGATCATCACCTTGCAGCGCGGATCGCCCGCGCCCGAGATGTAATATTTCTCGCCGTTGATCACCCATTGATCGCCGTCGAGCCGCGCGCGCGTGCGGATGTTCTTCGCATCCGACGAGGCGACGTCGGGCTCGGTCATTGCATAGGCCGAACGAATCTCGCCGGCGAGCAGCGGCTCCAGCCAGCGCTGCTTCTGCTCGGGGGTGCCGACGCGTTCGAGCACCTCCATATTCCCCGTATCGGGGGCCGAGCAGTTGAGCGTTTCCGACGCGAGCGGCGATTTGCCCAGTTCGGCGGCGATATAGGCGTAATCGAGGTTGCTCAGTCCTTGCCCGGTTTCATCGTCGGGCAGGAAGAAATTCCACAGTCCCGCGGCCTTGGCCTTGGCCTTGGCGGCGTCGAGCAGCTCGAGCTGCCCCGGCGCGAACGACCAGCGATCGGTGCGCCCCTCGCCCAGCCGGAAATATTCCTCGGTGATCGGCGCGACATTTTCGGCAATGTGGCGCTTCACTGCCTCGAACAACGGGCGCGCGGCCTCCGACATACGCAGATCGTCGAGTTCCGGCAGCGTGAAGATATTGGACATGGCGATATCCCGATGATGGCATGTCGCATCTATCGCGCGCGTATTCATGCATCAAATGACGGGATCAGATAGACACTATGAATCTGGTGCATGAACAGACGCGACATCGACGATCACCTGTCGCAGCCACGCATTGCCGTGATCGCGATCCGCCACCTCATGCCAATAGAGATTGAGCGCGCGCGGCACGACCTCGACCGGCAGCGGCAGCAATTGCAGATCGACGAACTTGCGCAGCGATTCGGCGTGCGAGAGCGGCAAGGTGAGGATCAGATCCGACCCGGCGACGATATTCCACGCAGTCGCGACATGCTGGCAGCGCGCGACGATCCGTCGCTCGGCGCCGGCTTCGGCCAGCGCATTGTCCTCCGGGCCGAGCCCGGCGGGTCGCGGCGAGGCGATCACATGGCCCGTCGCGAGATAGGCTTCCAGCGTCACGGCGCCGTGGATGCGCGGATGACCGTGCCGTGCCGCGACGACCAGCCGGTCGCTGCGCAGCGGCGCGGTGCGCAATGTCGCGGTCGCCTCGCTGGCGATGTCGAGTGCCATATCGACCTCGCCGTGCGCCAATGCTTGCGCCAGCTCGCTGCGGCGGAAATCGGCGCTGACGATCTGCACGCCGGGAGCATCGGCGGTGACGCGCGCGACGATATCGCTGAAAAAGCGCACCTCGGTGGTCGGCCGCATCGCGATGCGGAAGGTGCGGTCGCTCGATCGCGGATCGAAATCCGATGCGGTGACCACCGCGAGTTCGACGCTGCGCAGCGCGGTGCGCACCGGCTCGATGATCGATCGCGCGAGCGCGGTGGGGACGAGCCCGCTGCCGACCCGCACGAACAATTGGTCGCCGAATTCGCGCCGCAACCGCCCGAGCGCGTGGCTGATTGCGGATTGCGACAGATTGAGGTGACGCGCCGCCAGCGTCACGCTGGCGCGCGAATAGATCGCCTCGAACACCGTGAGCAGATTGAGGTCGAAGCGCGAATTCAGTTTCAATCGAAAGGTCCGGATATCGGGGGTCGGCATCATTACATAGCGAAGCCGGGCTGGATATGGGCTGCGCGCGGCGGCCGATCGAACCCCCTTCCGCGCGATGCCCCCGCGCGGCTATTCGTGGCGATATGAACAAACCCGCTATTTCCCACGCCCCCACTGCGATCGACCCCGCCACCGTCGCGCTGCTCGAGGCGATCGAAACCCGGCTGCGCTGGCTCGCGGTCTGGACGATCCACAATGCCAACCACATCCGCGAAAGCCGCGACGGGGTGAAGGTCGGCGGGCATCAGGCGAGCTGCGCGTCGATCACGACGATCATGACCGCGCTCTATTTCGCTGCTTTGGGGCCGAACGACCGGGTCGCGGTCAAGCCACATGCCGGCCCGGTGCTCCACGCGATCCATTATCTGCTCGGCCAGCAGACGCGCGACGCGCTCGAGCGGTTTCGCGGGCTGGGCGGGGCGCAAAGCTATCCGAGCCGTACCAAGGATACGATCCCGGTCGATTTCTCGACCGGTTCGGTCGGGCTGGGGGTGGCGATCACCGCCTTCGCCAGCCTCGTCCAGGATTATCTCGTCGCACACGGCCAGCTCGCCGAGCGCGATACCGGCCGGATGATCGCGCTGATGGGCGATGCCGAACTCGACGAAGGCAATATCTACGAATGCCTGATCGAGGCCTATAAGCACGATATCCGCAATTGCTGGTGGATCGTCGACTATAACCGCCAGAGCCTCGACGCGACGACCGCGGACCGGATGTTCCGGCGCTTCGACGATATCTTCGAAACCTGCGGCTGGCGGGTGATCACCTTGAAGCATGGCAAGCGCCAGCGCGCGGTGTTCGCGCAGCCCGGCGGGGTGGCGATCGCCGAGTGGATCGATGCCTGCCCCAATGCCGATTTCGCCGCGCTGACCTATCAGGGCGGGTCGGCGTGGCGCGCGCGGCTCAACGCCGATCTGGCCGATCGACCCGATACGCTGGCGCTGATCGCCTCGTTCGACGATGCCGCGCTCGCCGCGCTGATGACCAATCTCGGGGGGCATTGCATCGAAACCTTGCTCGACGCCTTCGCGCGCGCGCAGGACGATGTCCCGACGCTGTTCATCGCTTATACGGTGAAGGGCTATGGCCTGCCGCTCGCCGGGCATAAGGACAATCACGCCGGGCTGATGAATCCGGGGCAGGTCGGGCAATTGCGCGACAGCCTGGGCATCGCGCCGGGGGACGAATGGACGCCGTTCGCCGGGGTGGGGGACAATGTCGCAGCCGAGATGCGCGATTTCCTCGCGCGCAGCCCGCTCGCGGCGCCGCATCGGCCCGCGCCTGCCGCGCCGGTTCCCGTGCCCACTACGCTGCCGGTGCCCGACGGCGACACGCTGTCGACCCAGGCGGCGTTCGGGCGGATCCTGCTCGATCTCGCCAAAAATCCCGAGGCGGATGCGCGCGCGCTCGCCGCGCGCGTCGTCACCACGTCGCCCGACGTCACCGTCTCGACCAACCTCGGCGCGTTCGTCAACCAGCGCGGGCTGTTCCGCCGGCAGGAACTGGCCGACGTCTTCGCCGCCGCGCGCATCCCCAGCGCGCAGAAATGGGGCGGACACGGCGCGGGCCAGCATATCGAGCTCGGTATCGCCGAGAATAACCTGTTCCTGATGCTCGCCGCGCTCGGGCTCGCCGCGCCTTTGTTCGGCACGCGGCTGATCCCGGTCGGGACGGTCTATGATCCGTTCATCTCGCGCGGGCTCGATGCGCTCAATTACGGTTGCTATCAGGATTCGCGGTTCCTGCTGGTAGCGACGCCCTCCGGGGTGACGCTCGGGCCGGAGGGCGGCGCGCATCAATCGATCAACACCCCGCTGATCGGGATGGGGCAGCCTGGCCTCACCTATTTCGAGCCCGCCTTCGCCGACGAACTGGCGGCGATCATGCGCTGGTCGTTCGCGCATCTGCAGGCGGCGGACGGCGGCTCGGTCTACCTGCGGCTGTCGAGCCGCGCGATCTCGCAGGTCGCGCGCGCCGACGATCGCTGGGTCGGGGATGCGCTCAAGGGCGGTTATTGGCTGATTCCGCCGACCGGCCCGCGCGACGCGGCGATCGCCTTCACCGGCGCGATCACCCCCGAGGTGCTCGAAGCGCACGCGCTGGTCGCCGACGATCTGCCGGGGCTCGGGCTACTGATGATCACCTCGGCCGATCTGCTTCATCGCGGCTGGTCAGCGCGGCACGCGGGGCGCTGGACCGACGGCGCGCGGGAGCCGTCGCATGTCGAAACCCTACTCGATGCGCTCGCCGACGGCGCCGGGCTGGTGACGGTGATCGACGGGGCGCCGTCGAGCCTATCGTGGCTGGGGGCGGTGCGCGGGATGCGGGTCAGCCCGCTCGGCATCGACCGCTTCGGACAGACCGGCGATCTCCCCGATCTCTACCGCCGCTATCGGCTCGACGCCGAGGCGATCGTCGATGCGCTCGCCGAACTAGCGCTCCCGAAATAGCGCCTCGACATTGTTGCCGTCGGGATCGAGGAGGAAGGCGGCGTAATAACCCGGCGGATAACCGCCGGTGCGCAACCCGGGGCGTCCGTTGTCGACGCCCCCGGCGGCGAGTCCCGCCTCGTGGAAGGCATCGACCTGCGCCCGGCTGGTCGCGCGAAACGCATTGTGCTGTTTGACGCCGTGGGGGTGGAAGACGTCGATCCAGAACATCGGATAATCGATGCCGAACGCGACCCCGCCGAGATCATCGTCGCCTTTGTCGGCCGGGCCGAAGGTCCGCGAGATGCGCATGATCGCGCTCGCGCCGAGCGGCGCCAGCACCGCCTCGTAGAAGTCCGACGAACGGTGGATATCCGAAACGCCGATGCCGGTGTGGTCGATCAGCCAGTTTCGCACGTTCGTCATAGGCGGCTCCCGGATCGGCGCGATATCTGCCGGGGAGGAGGATATATTTTTCCGCCTCCCCGGCCAGCCCGTTGCGATCAGGCGCCGAACCCGCCGTCGATCGTGTGGAGCGCGCCGGTGACGATCCCGGCGTCCGGCCCGGCGAGATAGGCGACCATTGCCGCGATCTCCTCGCCGGTGGCGTGGCGCTTGATCGCCATGAATTCGTGCATGAACCCGCTCATCGGTCCGTCGCCCGGGTTCATGTCGGTATCGGTCGGCCCCGGCTGGACGATGTTGACGGTGATGCCGCGCGCGCCGAAATCGCGCGCCAGACCGCGGGCCATCCCCTGCAGCGCCGATTTGGTCATCGCATAGGCCGCCCCGCCGGCGAACGGCATTCGATCGCCGTTGACCGAGCCGATCACGATGATCCGACCCCCGTCGCGCATCTGCCGCGCGGCTTCGACCGCGGCATGATAAGGGGCGCGGACGTTGATATCGATCATCCGGTCGACCGCATCGGCGTCGGCGTCGAGCGGATCGCCCATCACCAAGGTGCCGGCGTTGACGACGAGGATATCGAGCGCGCCGCGCCCCTTGACCAGATCGACCACCGCGGCGCGATCCGCGGCATCCGAGCGGATCGCGGTGGCGCCGGTCTCCGACGCGAGCGCCGCGGCGGCGTCGGCCGACCCGGCATAGCTGAACGCGACCTCGGCGCCGCTGCGCGCGAGGCGGCGGACGATCGCGGCGCCGATGCCGCGGCTGCCGCCGATGACGAGCACATTCTTGTCGGTGAATTCGGTCATCTTCCCATTCCTTTCGATGCCGGTGCGGATCCAATCGCACCGGTGTGTCTGGACAGCGAAATGGCGCAGCGGCATTGTCTGCACTAGCCGGCGAAAGTCGAAACCGGTTTTCGGGAAAGCCGAACGATGATGAAACTCGATGGCGTGACGGTGTTCGTCGCGGTGGCGGAGGCGGGGTCGATCAGCGAGGCCGCGCGGCGGAGCGGGCTCGCCAAGTCGGTGGTGAGTGAGCGGCTTGCCGAGCTCGAGCGGGTGCTCGGCGCCAAGCTGGTGCAGCGCACGACGCGCAAGCTCGCGCTGACCGGGGACGGCTTCGCCTTTCTCGGCCACGCCCGGACGATCCTGCGGGAGGTGGAGGAGGCGACCGCGCAATTGTCCGAACGGCGCGGCAGCCTTTCGGGGCTGCTCAGGATCGCCGGGCCGGTGGGGTTCGGGGTCGCGCATCTCGGCCGGGCCTTGAGCGCCTTCCTAGCCGCGCATCCGGGGATCGACCTCACCCTCGATCTCGACGACCGCTTCGTCGATGTCGCGGCGGATGGTTATGATGCGGTGATCCGGCACGGCGCGATCCGCGACAACCGGCTGATCGCGCGCCGCCTATGCGCGACCCGCCGGGTGCTGGTCGCCGCGCCCGGCTATCTCGCGGCGCACGGCACGCCCCGGTCGCTCGACGAGCTCGAACAGGCCAGCGCGGTCCATTATACCAACCGAAACAGCGACTGGCGGTTTACCGCGGCGGACGGCGCGCGGGTCATCCGCCCGCGCGCGAAGCTGCGGGTGAATAACGGGCTGGTGATGCGCGATGCGGTGCTCGCCGGCATCGGCATCGCGATGCTGCCGAGCTTCTTCGTCCACGAGGAACTGGCTGACGGGCGCCTCGTGCGGATCGACATCGGTGTCGAGCCTGAGGGCGCCGAACTCTATATCGCTTATCCCCCCAACCGCAGCGCCTCGGCCAAGCTGACCGCGCTGATCGAATGGCTGCGCCGGAGCTTCGGCGATCCGCCTTATTGGGAAGCGGGGCTGCCTCGCGCGGGCGAAGAGAAAATCTTAATCTAAAGTCAGCATTAAAATTCAACATTCGGTAATGACATTTCTTACTAAGCACCGCGCCTAGCCAAAAATGGCGACTCCGGGTCAAAAAGGGTTCAAACGTGTCGGAAGATACCGGCTCGGCGACGAGCAACGAAGGTGATGAGCGTCGTCGGCATGCCCGCCAGCGCGTCTTGAAATCGGCGCTGCTCTACCCCGTTCTCCGCGAAGCGCGGCTGGCGATCCACGACGTTTCGCAAAACGGGCTGAGCGGGGAATGCGCGCTGACGCTCGGGCTGGGGCAAGAGGTGCATGTCAGCCTCGACGGCGAGACCTTCGTCACCGCGGAGGTGCGCTGGGTGGAGGGCATGCGCTGCGGCTTGCAGACCGAAGATTCGCTTCCCCGCAACCTCGGCGATCAGCAGGCGGGGGCGGAAGACGCCGGGTCGGACCAGCGCGAGGCGCCGCGGATCAAGGTCGATCTGCTCGCGACATTGGTCGCCTGCGCGCCGGTATTCGCCGGCACGGTGCGGAATATGTCGGCGGAAGGAATGATGATCGAGGCCGCGGGCCTACCCGAAGGCACCCGCTTGCTCGTGAAAGCGCGCGGGTGCGATGTGAGAATGGGCCGCGTGCAATGGTCGAGCGGCGGGATGGCCGGGGTTTTCTTCGAGCCCGTCGCGGCCGGATCGGGCGCGAAGTAACGCGAGGAACGCTATAGGCTGGCGACCACGCCGGGACGTTCATTGTCCCAGATCATGTTGACCACCCGCCAGCCGCTTTCGTCCTTGTAGAGCTGGATCGAATTTATCCCGCGGCGATCGAGCGTGTCGGCATCGGGCGCGCGGCGCGCCTCATAGATGCTCCATACATGGGCGATATTGCCGAAGATATTGATCTTCCGCGCGATCTCGACCTCGTAAAAGTCGTTCTCGGCGAAGAAGGGCGTGGTGTCGGCGGCATAGGCCTCCTGGTCCATGATCCTGATCGCCGGCTTGCCCTCGGTATCGATCCAGGTGCGCATCTGCCGGCTGTCTTCATGGAATATCGACCGCTGCCGCGACCAGTCGCGCGGGCCGGCCGGCCCGGAAACGATGTCGTAGAGCTCGTCGAGAACCTTGGCGATCTCGATCTCGTCGGTCGTCATCTGCTTGTCTCTCCCGATTTTGCCGATGATTCAGGTGCATGGCCTGCTTGTTGACCGGGCGATAGTCAATTGCCCTCCCGGGCAGTTGTTATTGTAAAATTATCCTTCGCATCGGGCGAAATGCTAAAGCTTTGCCAACGCTTTTCGTGCGAAAGCCGCGATCCAATGATGGCGGTCGCGAAATTATTGGGGGGAGTCCCGGGCCGACTGGCGCTCGCGCTTTTCGCGATGTGCTGGGGCGTGCCGGCAATGGCGGAGGCGATCGGGCTCAAATCCTCGCTGTGCCATGCAGTTACCGACTCGCAGGCGCGCGATGACAGGCTGGCGTCGCTGCGCTTCTCCTGCACCGATGCGCCACGCGACTATCAACGCGGCAGCCTGTGGCTGACCAGCCGGCTCGATCGCCTGCCGATCGAGCCGCGGCATATCGTGCTAATGGTGCATTATTCGCGCTTCGACCGGCTGGCGGTGGCCTTTTCCTATGCCGACGGTGCCGTGCGGTGGCAGGAGGTGAGCGGCGGCCGGTTCGGGACGCATTGGCGCGCCGGCGGCCAGATTGCGTTCGAGGCGCCCGATCGGGATGCGCCGATCACCGCGGTGACGCTGCGTTTCGAGCGGCTCGCCGATTACGGGCTGCTCCACGCGCGGTTGATGCCGGCGGCGGAGGGCGTCGAGCAATCGACGGTGCTCGCCGCGATCATCGGCGCGGCGCTGACCCTGCTGCTGGTTGGCGGCATCTACACCCTGTCGCTCGCCGCCGCGATCCGCCGCCATTTTCTCGCCTGGCACGGCGCCTGGGCGGTCTGCATGTTCGTGTGGGGGGCGATCTGGTCGCAACTCGATCTGCTCGCCTTCCCGGCGATGGCCGGGACGGTGTCAGCGCAGATCTGTACCTTCCTGTCATGCCTCGCGGTCGCGCTGGCGACGGCGAGCGCGGTAACCTCGCTCGGGCGCGATACGCTGCCGCGCGCGCTGCGGACCGGCACGCTGGCGCTCGGCGCGGCCAATGCCGTCGCCGGCGTTCCGCTCGCGCTGATCCGCGGGCCGGGGCTCACCCAATTCGCCGAGCTGCTCGGCTATCTCATCCTCGCCGATCTGGCGGCGGTGACGCTTTGCCTCGGCTGGGCGTGGCGGCGCGGCTCGACCGAGGCGCGCGACTTCGCGGGCGCCTGGTCGGTGCCGATGGTGACGTTGGCGGCGATCCAGCTCGTCGACATGGACGACCATCTGTGGGGCGCGGGGTCCAAACTCGTCATCCTGCTCGCCGCGACCTGGCAGACCTTGTGGCTGACGATCGCCACGACGCGCCGGATCGGCCGGCTGCGCATCGAGCGCGACCGCGCTCGCGCGGGCGAGGCGCTGGCGCGCGAAGCGGCGCGGCGCGACGCGCTGACCGGGGTGCGCAACCGGCGCGGTTTCGAGGAGAATGTCGCCTCCTTGCTCGATCGCGCGCGCGCCGGCGGGCTGCCCGCCGCGCTGCTGCTGATCGACATCGACCGCTTCAAGTCGATCAACGACGAACATGGCCATGATGCCGGCGACGCGGTGCTCCACCGGATTGGCGAGCGGATCGCGTCATGGGAGGGGGCGATGTGCACCGTCGGCCGGATCGGCGGCGAGGAATTCGGCCTGCTTGCGGTGGGGCTCGACGGGCTGATCCTCGATCGCTTCGCCGAGAGCGTCCGCGTCGGGATCGCGGCGTGCGATCATCGCCGGATCATCGGCGACCAGATCGTCACCGCCAGCATCGGCGTCGCCCAGTCACGCGTCGCGGCCGATTTTCGGGAATTGTTCAAGCTCGCCGACGAAGCGCTCTACGAAGCAAAACATGCCGGGCGGAATCGCGTCGTCACGCGCCGGTATCGTGGCCACGCGGCGCGGCCCGCCGATCCGTCCGTCGCGGCGCGCGATCAGGCCGCTTCGAGATCCAGCCGATAGGCTTTGACCAGCGCCTCGATCACCTCGTGGCGCGGATCGTCGGTGCCGAGCGCGTGATAGAGATTCACAATCTCCTGCCGGGGCATCGATAGAAGTTCCTGCTGCAGGGCAGCGATCTCGCGCGGGGTCAAGGCGATCAATCCAGAGTTGGGAAATGCGCAAAAAAGGAGGGGCAGCTTGAGATTAAGGGGAGGGCTGCCCCCATAGAGTCAGGGAGGTTTCGGACGCGTGCGCCCGATGGCTTGCTGTTAGACCGGAATTGAGACGGAATTGTTACCGGTTTCCATATATTTGTAGATCGGCGGACGTTCGCCGGCCGCAGCCGCCGCATCGCGCGCAGCTCAGGCGGTGGATTCGCCGGAGAGATGCCCGGCCGGCGATTTGCCCTGCCGGTCCCGCGCGGCGTCGCCGAACGGATCGCCCGCCGGGCGCCCGAAATAATAGCCCTGCGCCTGGGGGCACCCCTCGTCGAGCAGCATCTGCCGCTGCGCCTCGGTCTCGACGCCCTCGGCGACGATCGGCATGTTGAAGCTGCGTCCCAGCCCGACGATCGCGCGCACGATCGAGCGCGAGGCTTCGTCGTCGGAGATCGACGCGACGAAGCTTTTGTCGATCTTGATCTTGTCGAACGGAAACGCCTTGAGGTTGCTCAGCGACGAATAGCCGATGCCGAAATCGTCCATCGCGATGCGCACCCCCATCGCGCGGATCTCATGCAAGGATTTCAGCGCGATCTGGCGGTTGCGCATGAACGCCGTCTCGGTGACCTCGAGCTCGAGCCGCCGCGCGTCGAGCCCGGAGGAATCGAGCGCGTCGCGCACGATCGCCGGCAGGCTCGGCACCTGGAACTGCACCGTCGAGACATTGACCGCGATCGAGATATTGGCCGGCCATCCGGCGGCGGTGGCGCAGGCCTCGCGTAACACCCATTCGCCGATCGACACGATCGCGCCGATTTCCTCGGCGATCGGGATGAAGAAATCGGGCGGGATTTCGCCGCGCTCGGGATGCTGCCAGCGCAGCAGCGCTTCATAGCCGACCACCGAGCCGAAGGCGGTGGCGACGAGCGGCTGGAAGACGAGATGGAGCTGGTTGCGCGTGATCGCGTGGCGCAGATCATGTTCGAGCGCACGCCGGTCGCGCGCCAATTCGTCCATCTCCTGATCGAAGAAGACCGCGATCCCGCGGTCGCTGCTCTTGGCGCGATAGAGCGCGATATCGGCGTTCTGCTGCAGCGTTTCCGCATCGAGCGCGTCAAGCGGGTAGAAAGCGACCCCGATGCTCGCGGCGACCGCCATCGGATCGCGCGCCACGTCCATCTCGCCCGCGAAATTCTCCAATATGTCGCTCGCCAGCCGCCGCGCGTCGTCGGGCCCGGAAACCGCGCGCTGGATGATGAGGAATTCGTCCCCGCCGACCCGCGCGATGACGTCGTCGCCGCGCACCGACGCGCGGAGGATATTGGCGACGCGGCGCAGGATGTCGTCCCCCGCGCCGTGACCGAAAATATCGTTGATCGCCTTGAAGCGATCGAGGTCGATCGCAAGCAGCGCGAAGGACTGGCGCGCCGCGATCGCTTCGTCCAGCGCGCGGACGAAACAGGCACGGTTGGCAAGATCGGTCAGCGGATCGTGCGAGGCGAGATGCTCGATCGCGCGCTGGGCGCGTTTGCGATCGGAAAGATCGCGGACCGCGAGCACTTCGCAGCGCCGGCCGCGATATTCGATCATCTGGGTTGCGATCTCGATGATCTGGTCCTCGTCCGCGCTGCCGCGGATCCGCGCCTCGACGGTAAGCCCCTCCTGTATGTCGAATGTTCCCCCGGCGACCGGGACGAACCAGCGCGAGGGCACGCTGCCGATCAATGCGCGAGAGCTGACGCCGAGCAACCCTGCGAGCTGGCGGTTGACCTCGACGATCTGGCCCGCGCTGACGATCGCCAGCCCCTCCAGCGTCGCATCGGCGATCCCGCGGGCATCGGTCAGCCAGCGGTCGACGAACGATCCGGTGAGCGCGAGCGCGAGCAGGACGAGATTGGCGAGCACGATCGCCGGCACCAGCCATTCGCGGCTCAGAATCGGGCCGCCAACGCTCGCCTGCGTCGGATCATAGGTCAGCGTGGTGGCGGACATCGCGGTGAAGTGCAGCACGACGATCGACAGCACCGCGAGGATCGCGGGCAGGAAGATCTTCTTCCGCCCTTCGGTTGCGGTGAAGACGACGAAGGCGGCGCCGAACAGCAGCGCGGACAGCGCCAGCGAGATCAGGACTGGCGCGATCTCATAGCTGATCCGCGCCGGGGCGATAATTGCGGCCATGCCGGTAAAATGCATCCCGTGGATGCCGACCGCCGCTCCCGTACCGGCGGCCATGTTGCGGGCCGTCCCCGGCGCACGTCCGAGCCAGTGGAACACCCCCCAGAAGAAAGCGATCGCGATCGTCACCGAGAGCAGGGTCAGCGCGATGCCGAACTCGAGCGGCATCGGGCCGCGATAGGCGAGCATCGCGACGAAATGGGTGGCCCATACGCCGACGCCTTCGGCGATCGCGGCGATCATCAGCCAATGGCGCCGGCGTGTCTCGACGCACAGGGTCGAGCGGTTGAGCAGGACGAAGACGCCGACGTTTCCCAACAGGCAGATCAGCGCGGCGAGAACGACCAATCGGATGTCGTGCTGGTCGGTCGCGCATTCGAGCACGTTGAACATAAGGCCCCCCGTAACCACGGCATAGGTTTCACATGAATGTAAATTTCTTATTATGCGCGCCGGCGTACCCGCGCCCATCACCCTCGATTTGAGGGCTTTTTCGGGGACCCGCAGTGGCCCGGTCCCCCTTCGCCAACGGCGTTCGAGCCATGTCGCCACAGCGGCGATGCGCGGCGCTCGAAAAAATTTTCGAAATATGTCGGATTTGTGAAATCGGATCGTCTTCCCCGTGAGCATCCGCGGCGATCGGCCGCCTGGAGACAAGGGGGGACTCATGATCAGATTCGGGAGTGTAATCGGCGCGTGCGTGGCGATCCTGGCCGCGGCGGGCGTATCGGCGCAGACGGTATCCCCGGAGAATGCGGCGCCGGCCGAGAGCGATACCGGGGGCGACATCATCGTCACCGGATCGCGCATCGACCGCAATTTCCAGACGCCGACCCCGACGATCACGGTGACCGCCGAAGACCTGTCGGTCGGCGCGCGGCCGAATGTCGCCGCCGCACTCAACGATCTGCCGCAATTCCGCGCCACCACTTCGGCGCAGACGACGGGGACCAACACCGGCGCGGGCAACGCTCCGGTCGATCTGCGCGGTCTCGGCATCAACCGCACGCTGGTGCTGATCGACGGCCGTCGCATCGTCAGCGACAATGATCTCAACACCATTCCCAACGTGCTGGTGCGCAGCGCGCAGGTCGTCACCGGCGGTGCTTCCGCGGCCTGGGGATCGGGCGCGGTCGCGGGCGTCGTCAATCTCGGGATCGACGAGACGTTCAAGGGACTGCAGCTCGGCGCCGAAGCAGGCGTTTCGACCTATGGCGATGCCGCGCAGCATCGCTTCGAAGGCAAGGCGGGGATCGGCTTCAACGACGATCGCGGCCACGTCGTCATCGGCGGCGAATATTTCAACAGCGACGGCATCGTGCCGAAGACGGCGCGCAAGAATATCGGCCGCTGGGCGTCGTTCGCCGGCGCGATGACCCCGGATGTCGGCTTTTCCACCTCGGCCTATGGCGGGCTGATCACCTCGGGGGTGCTGGCCGGCAAGGCGTTCAACCCGGACGGGTCGCTGCGCAATTTCGATTATGGCCGGGTGAGCGGCGGCTATATGTCGGGCGGCGAGGGGCCGTCGAACGACGATCTCAGCCCGCTGATGACGCCGCAGCGCCGCTACAGCGCGCTCGGGCGCTTCACCTATGAATTCTCGCCCGCGATCAAGCTGACCGCCGAAGTGCGCCATTCGCGGATGTGGAACAATTACATCTGGTTCGGCGATCACGTGCAGGGCTCGGCGACATCGGGCATCCTGATCAAGTCGGACAATGCCTTTCTGTCGAAAAGCGTGACCGACGCGCTCGCCGCGGCGGGCCAGAGCAGTTTCTACATGGGGCGTTTCAACAGCGATCTTTCCTATCCGCGGATCGATTTCGAGCGGAAGGTGACGCAGGGCACGTTGGCGCTGGACGGGCGGATCGGATCGAACCTGCGCTGGAGCGCTTATTACAGCCACGGCGAATATCAGAACAATATCGATACCCCCGGCTTCCTGCTCACCAAGGAGTTCGCCAATGCGGTGGACTCGGTGATCGATCCCGCCAGCGGCCGCGCGGTGTGCCGGATCGCGCTGACCAATCCGAGCACCAATTGCGTCCCGATCAATCTGTTCGGCCTCGGTGCGCCGTCGAAGGAGGCGATCGCCTATGTCACCGGCACGCCGAGCCAGCGCGCGACCACCAAGCTCGACGTGGGCGGCATCAGCCTTCGCGGCGAGCCGTTCGCGCTGCCGGCGGGCAAGGTGTCGTTCGCGGTCGGCGTCGAGGCGCGCAAGGAAAGCATCCGGCAGACCGTCGGCGCGCTCGATGCCGCCAAGGCGTTCCGCACCTTCAGCTTCTCGGCGATGTCGGGCAGCTTCGATGTGAAGGAGGCGTTCGGCGAGATCCTCGTGCCGCTCGTCCACAATACGCCGCTGCTGCGCCAGCTCGAGTTCAACGGCGCGGTGCGCGTCAGCGATTACAGCACCACCGGCTCGATCTGGTCGTGGAAGCTGGGCGCGACCAACGAATTCTTCCCGGGTTTCCGCGGCCGCGTGACGCGTTCGCGCGATATCCGCTCGGCCAATCTCAGCGAGCTCTATACCCAGACCACTACCGGCTATAACACGATCTACGATCCGCTCACCAAGCAGAACGTCTATGTCCTCAGCAACGGCGGCGGCAATCCGAGCCTCGAACCGGAAAAGGCCGATACCTGGACCTTCGGCTTCACTTATTCGCCGCAGGCGGTCCGCGGCCTCAACATCTCGGTCGACTATTTCGACATCGATGTGAAGGATGTGATCACCACCATTGCGGCGCAAGATCTGGTGACGCGCTGCTACAACGGCAACACGGCGCTATGTTCGCGGGTCGAGCGCGATCCGGCGACCAATACGATCACCCGGACGGTTTCGACCTATGTCAACCTCGCCAATTACAAGACCAACGGGATCGATGCGGAAATCTCCTACGTCATGGCGATGGACCGGCTGTTCAAATCGGCCAACGGCCGGCTGAAGTTCCGCCTGATCGGCACCTGGGTGGATAGCCTCACCACCGATGACGGGGTGGTGAAGCTCGAATATGTCCGCTCGCAGGGCTATTCCTTCGGGCTCGGCGTGCCGGCGTGGCGGGTCAACGGCTCGGTCGGCTATGAGAACGACACCTTCTCCGGGCTGGTGCGCGCCCGCTATATCTCGCCGGGGGTATTCAACAATCAGATCGCGCTCTCGAACAACCATATCGGCGCCTACACCTATTTCGATCTGCAGGCGCAGGTGAAGGTGCCCACCGGGTCGCGGTCGTTCGAATTGTACGGCAATGTCAGCAATCTGTTTAACAAGCAGGCGCCGAACGGGTCGCTCTATTCGCCCTATTACGACGTGCTCGGGCGCTATTTCACCTTTGGCGCGCGCGTTCGATTCTGATCATCGTGACCCCTTGGATCGCCCGGACATCGCGCCGGGCGATCATGGCTTCGGCCCCAACTGACCCGATACAGGAGAGTGCCATATGCGCCTTCGTTCCGCTCTTGCCGCAACCGCTGCAACCCTTGCGCTGCTTCCCGTCGCCGCCCCTGCGCAGGAAGCGTCCGTCGCCAAGCCCGCGGCGATCGTCGCCGACGGGCTTCCCGCGATCCCCGCGGCGCTAGTCGCCGAAACCCAGCCCTATCTTCAGGCGCGCAAGGCGATCTTCCTCGGCTGGGATCCGGCCGATCGCTCGATGCTGATCAAGACGCGCTTCGCCAATACCGATCAGATCCATAAGGTCGGCGCGCCCGATGCGGCGCGCACCCAGCTCAGCTTCGAGGCCGAGCCGGTGATCGCCGCCGCGGTTTCGCCCGGCGCGGGCGATGTCACCGTGGTGCAAAAGGATATCGGCGGCGGCGAGTTCTTCCAGCTCTACCGGCTGGTCGACGGGCGGCTGCATCTCCTCACCGACGGCAAGAGCCGCAACTGGTTCGGCGCGTGGAGCCCCGACGGCAAGGTCGTGGGCTATTCGTCGACCCGGCGTAACGGCACCGATTCAGACCTTTACGTCGTCGATCCGCGCAACCCCAAGACCGATCGCCTCGTCGCGACGGTGAAGGGCGGCGGCTGGAACATCGCCGATTTCTCCGCTGACGGCGCGCGGGCGCTGGTGGTCAACCGCATGTCGGTCAACCGCGCCGATATCTATGAGCTCGATCTCGCCTCGGGCAAGATGCGCGCGCTGAACGATGTGAAGCGCGAGGTTTCGTACATCGCGCCGCATTATGCGCCGGACGGCGCGATCTGGATCCTGTCGGACATCGATTCCGATTTCGTGCGATTGGGCCGGCTCGACGCGCGCAGCGGCAAGTTCACCCCGGTTTCCGCCGAGCGGAAATGGGACGTGACCGAATATGCGCTTGCCCCCGACGGCAGCTTCGTCGTCTACGCCACCAACGAGGCGGGGGTCAGCCGGGTGCATGTGCTCGACGTTCGCGCGGGGACGTCGCGCGACGTGACCGGGCTGCCCGCGGGGGTCATCCCCTATACGATCGGCTCGCCGATCCAGATCGCGCCCTGGGGCACGATCGGTCTCAGCATGTCCTCCGCACGTGTCGCCGGCGACGCCTTTGCGATCGACCCGAAGACGCTGGCGGTGACGCGCTGGACGCGCAGCGAAACCGGCGGGCTCGATCCGGCGAAGAATGTCGAGCCGCAACTGGTCGAGGTCAAAAGCTTCGACGGCGAAACCGTATCGGGCTTCCTCTATCGCCCCGATCCCGCGAAATTTCCCGGCAAGCGCCCGCTGATCGTCAATATCCACGGCGGGCCGGAGGGGCAGACCCAGCCCGATTTCCTCGGGCCGGACAATTATTATCTCAACGAACTCGGCATCGCCTTGTTCTTCCCCAATGTCCGCGGCTCGACCGGCTTCGGCAAGCGCTTCGTCAACCTCGACAACGGGCCGTTCAAGCGCGAGGATTCGGTGAAGGATATCGGCGCCTTTCTCGACACGCTGACCAAGGATCCGACGCTCGACCCGGCGCGCTTCGCCGTCACCGGTCTCTCCTACGGCGGCTATATGTGCTACGCCACCGCGACGCATTATTCGGCGCGGCTGAAGGGCGCGAATTGCTATGTGGCGATCTCGAACTTCGTCACCTTCCTGGAGAATACGCAATCCTATCGGCGTGACCTGCGCCGCGTGGAATATGGCGACGAGCGCGATCCGAAGCAGCGCGCCAAGCTGATCGAAATCTCGCCGCTGACCAATGTCGACAAGATCACCGTGCCGTTGCTCATCGCGACCGGCGGCAACGACCCGCGCGTCCCGGCGAGCGAGGCGGAGCAGATCATCAAGGCGGTGCGCGGCAAGGGCGGCACCGTGTGGCATGTGCTCGCCGAGAATGAGGGGCACGTTTTCCACAAGAAGGAGAATGAGGACTATTATTTCTGGGCGAGCGCCTTGTTCTGGAAACAGATGCTGCTCGCCGATCAGGGGCGGTGACCTTCGCCCGCCTGGGTGCGGTCGTCGCGATCGCGTGGCTGTCCGTCGCGCCGTCTGGCGCGGCGGACCGGCGGGCGCCGGTGGTGCACGTCGATCACCACGTCCATCTCCACGCGCCCGCGATCCTCGCGATCCTGTCCGATTATTGTGCCAGCCCGGGGCGGGCGAGCAAATGCGATGCCGAGTTCACCCGGCCGCTGGCCGTTGCGGATCTGCGCCGCGCGATGGACGATGCGGGCATCCGTCGCGCGCAGGTGATGTCGACCGCCTATCTCGCGGAAAGCCCGCTGATGGCCGCGCTGCCGCCGAACCACGCGGCGATCGTCCGCGCGGCCAATGACTTCACCGTGGGGCTGGCGCGCGCGCAGCCGGCACGCTTCTCGGCCTATATCGGCGTCAACCCGCTGACGCCGACCGCGCTGCCCGAGATCGCGCATTGGCGCGGCGATCGTCATGTCGCCGGGATCAAATTGCATCTCGCCAATTCGCGCTTCGACTATCACCGGCCCGAGCAGGTGAGGATACTCGCGAACGTGGTGCGCGCGGCGGCGTCCGCGCATTGGCGCGTCATGATCCACATGCGCCACCGCGTCGAGGGGTACGGCGCCGACGAGGCACGCATCTTCGTGAACCAGGTGCTACCCGCGGCGCGCGGCACGACGATTCAGATCGCGCACGCCGCGGGCTGGGGCGGGGTCGATTCCGCGACCCTTGCCGCGCTCGGCGTCTTTGCCGAGACGTGCGAGCATGATCGCCCGCGATGCGCCAATCTCTATTTCGATCTCGCCGCGATCCGGCCGGAAAGTGTGCCGGATCGCGACAAAGCGGCGCTGGCCGGGCTGATGCGGCGGATCGGGTTGCGCCATTTCGTCCCGGCGTCGGACTGGCCGTTCATGCGCGATCTTCGCGCTTATTATGCCGGGCTGCGCACGCTCCCGCTGTCCGACGCCGAGTGGCAGAAGGTTGCGCGCAATGTGGTTCGCTGAGAAAGTCTACCTGTTCCCTGTGCGCGCCTATCGTCTATGGCGCGTGAGAGAAACGCGATGAGCCAGTTGACCGAGATGTGGCGACACGTGCGTGGTGTCTTGCGCAAGCGAGGCGTCGCGGATCAGGATGCGGACGATCTGGTGCAGGAAGCCTTTCTCAAGGTCGAATATTATGAGCGGAAGCATGAGGTGCGGTCACAAGAGGCGCTGCTGGTGAGGATCGCGGTCAACCTGTCGATCGACGAACAGCGTCGCGAACGGCGGGCGCCCTTTGCCAATGAGAATGTCTTCACGATCGTCGATACCGCGCCGGATTCGGAGCAGGTGCTGCAATCGCGTGCGCGGCTGAAACATGCTAGTGACGGGCTGGCGCAATTGCCTGAGCGTACCCGCCGGATCCTGCTTCGCCGGCGGCTCGACGGCGCGAGCTATGCGACGATCGCCCGGGAAGAGGGGATGTCGATTGCCGCGGTGGAAAAGCGCATCGCGCGCGCGACGCTCGAACTGATGAACTGGATGGAACAATGGTAACGCGGTCGAGCAACGAGCGCGCGCGGCTCAACGCCGAGGCCGCGGCCTGGATCGCGCGGCTGCACGGCCCGAGCGGTGCGGCTGCGGAGGCGCCGCTGCAGGATTGGCTCGATGCCGATCCCGAGCATCGCGACGCGTTCCGGCGCGCCGGCGAATTGTGGGATCTGCTCCCCGATGCCGCCGCGCTCGGCGAGGAGGACGCCGGCGCGCGACCAGCCCCGGCGCCGCGACGCTGGATTCCCGCCGCGATCGCCGCCTCGCTCTTGCTGCTGGCGGGCGGCGGCGCGATCGCGGTCTATCTCGATCAGCCGTCGGCGTTCGATACGCGGATCGGCGAGCAGCGCGTCGCGACGCTCGACGACGGCAGCCGCATTGCGCTCAACACCGACAGCCATGTCACCGCGAAGCTCGGCCGGCACGAGCGCCAGATTTCGCTCGACCGGGGCGAGGCGCTGTTCGATGTCGCGCATGATGCCGCGCGGCCCTTCGTCGTCGACGCCGGGGACGAACGCATCAAGGCGCTGGGGACGAGCTTCGTCGTGCGGAGGGATGCCGATCGCGTCCGTGTCACATTGCTGCGCGGCAAGGTGGAGGTGACGCAGGTAGGTGCCCCCCCACGGCTCGTCGCGGTGCTCGCGCCGGGCGAGCGCGTTTCGGTCGGGCGGGGCGGTGCGGTCGCGCTCGATCGGCCGCCGCTGGATGCGGTTACCGCGTGGCGGCGCGGCGAACTGACCTTCCGCGATACCCCGCTGTCGGAAGCGGCCGCCGAGATGAATCGCTATGGCGACGAGCATTTGGTGGTAAGCGACGCGCGGTTGGCGGCATTGCCGATCTCGGGCGTGTTCGCGACCGGCAATCCGTCCGAATTCGCGGCGGCGGTGGCGCAGCTCCACGGGTTGCGCGTGCAGCGAGAGGGCGACGACGTGCTGCTGACACGCTGAGGGCGATCGCGCCGCGCGTCCGCCCTGCCGCTGCCCGAACGGGTGCGGCGAGATGGTGTAAAGGAAGGACATGGGGCAGGGGGGACGACTGATATTGCTGTCGGCACCGGCGTGCCTGATAGCCTCTGCCGTCGAGGCGCAGCCCGCGCCTCGCTATCGCTTCTCATTGCCCCGCCAGGATCTCTCGCTGTCGCTCGAGGCGGTGGCGACGACCACCCATTCGAACATCATCTTCACCTCCAGCGCGGCGCGGGGCCGCATCGCCCCGGCGATCGACGGCACGTACAGCGTTGCCGAGATATTGCGTCGCCTGCTCATCGGCTCGGGGCTCGGCGCGGTGCAGACCGCCGGCGGTTCCTTCATCATCGCCGCCGATCGCAAGGCGACGGTGGCGGTGCGCCGCTTCCGTCGGCCGCCGCCCGTAGCGTCGCTCACAATCAAGCCGGTCGAGCCGGTCGATATCGTCGTCACCGGGTCGCGGATCGATACGCCCGGCTTCGAGGGGCCGAACCCGACCGCGCATATCGCCGGATCGGATTTCGCGATCGGCGCGCGCGCCAATGTCGCCGCGATCCTCAACGATCTCCCGCAATTCCGCGGGACGATTTCGCCCCAGACATCGGGCACTAATACGAGCGCGGGCATGGCCCCCGTCGATCTTCGCGGGCTGGGGATCAACCGCACGCTCGTCCTGCTCGACGGGCGGCGCTTCTCGAGCGACAATGATCTCAACACCGTGCCGACGGTGCTGGTCAAATCGGTCGATATCGTGACGGGCGGCGCATCCGCGGCCTGGGGTTCGGGCGCGGTGAGCGGGGTGGTCAACATCGTGCTCGACGAAGGACTCAAAGGGGGGAGGCTCGGCGCGCAGACCGGGATTTCCTCACGCGGCGATGCGGCGGAGCGTCGGTTCGAAGGCGCGTTCGGCGCCGATTTCGCCGGCGGCCGCGGCCATATAACGATCGGCGGCGAATATCTCGACAATGACGGCGGCATCCCCAAGACGTCGCGCGCGAACGTCGGGCGCTGGGCGAGCGTCGCCGTCGGGCCGGGCAGGTTCATGCTGGTGCCCGACGTGGGGATCGCCAATGCCGCGCGCGGGGGCCTGATCACCACCGGGGTGCTGGCCGGCAAGGTGTTCAATCGCGACGGCTCGTTGCGCGACTTTCGCTACGGCACGGTGGTCGGCAGCCAGATGATCGGCGGGGAGGGGCCGTCGAACGACGACATGGCGCCGCTCGTGACGCCGCAGCGGCGATATAGCGCGCTCGGCCGCGTTAGCTTCCTGGCCAGCGACAGCGTAAAGGTCACCGCCGAGCTGCGCCGGTCGCGGATGTGGAACAATTATATCTGGTTCGGCGACAACAACCGCGGAAACATCTTCATTTCGCGAGACAATGCCTTCCTGCCGGACGCGGTGCGCGCGGATTTGCTCGCGGCCGGCGAAACCGGCTTCATGATGGGCCGGTTCAATGCCGATTTCCCGTTCCCGCGCATCGATTTCGAGCGCGTCACGACGCAGGGGACGCTCGCGCTCGACGGCACGATCGGGCGAGACTGGCGCTGGAGCGGCTATTACAGCCACGGCGAATATCGCAACGATCTCGACGCGCCCGGCTTCGTCATCGGCGCGAACTTCAATCAGGCGGTCGACGCTGTGCGCGATCCCGCGACGGGCCAAGCGGTGTGCCGCATCAAGCTCGCGGACCCGTCGAGCCCCTGCATCCCGCTCAACCTGTTCGGCGAAGGCGCACCGTCGGCGCAGGCGCTCCGCTTCGTCCTGGGGACGCCGCGTCAGCGCTCGACGACGCGGCTCGACATCGGCGGCGTGAGCTTGCGCGGGGAGCCGGTGACGCTCTGGGCGGGCGCGGTCTCGGTTGCCATGGGGCTGGAGGCGCGCCGCGAAACGGTCCGGCAGACGGTCGGCGATTTCGATCTCGCGCGCGCGTTCCGCACCTTCAACTTCACCCCGATGAACGGCGGTTTCTCCGTCAAGGAAGCCTTTGGCGAGATCCTCGTGCCGCTGCTTCGCGATCGCCCGATGTTCGACAAGCTCGAGGTGAATGCGGCGGCGCGGCTGTCGAGCTACGATACCACCGGCGCGATCTGGTCGTGGAAGCTCGGCGTGACGAATGAGGTCTTTCCGGGTTTCGAGGTGCGGCTCGCGCGGTCGCGGGACATTCGTTCGGCGAACTTGTCCGAACTCTTCACTCAGTCGACGATCGGCTACAATACCGTCATCGATCCGGTGAAGAACGTCAGCATCTATGCCCTCACCAATAACAACGGAAATCCGGATCTGCGCCCGGAAACCGCAACCAGCTTCACCGCCGGATTCGTTTATTCGCCGCATCGATTGCGCGGATTTCGTCTTTCGCTCGACTATTACAAGATCCGTATCGATCATGTAATCACCACGATCTCCGCGCAGGATCTGGTCGTCCGCTGTTACAACGGAAATCAGGCGCTGTGCGGGCGTGTCGAGCGCGATGCGGACGGCAATATCGTCCGCATCACGACCGCTTATGTGAACCTGTCGGAATATCGCATGGACGGGATCGACGCCGATCTTTCGCAGACCTTCCCGCTCCGCGTCGCCGCTGGGCCGCCGGGGACGATCACGTTGCGGCTCCGCGCGAGCTGGGTTGATAGTCTGAGGGTCAACGACGGCGTGAGCACGATCGAATATGCCGGATCGCAGGGCGATTCCTTCAGCCTCGGGGTCCCGAAGTGGCGGCTCAACGCAAGTGCCGAATACGCTAGCGATCTATTCGGCGCGCAATTGCGGATGCGCTATATCTCGCCGGGAAACTTCAACTCGACGGTCAATCTGGTCAATAACCACATCGCGCCTTATTCGTATGTCGATCTCCTCGCGCGCGCCAAAATCGCGTCGGACGGAAGGGACAAGATCGAGATTTACGCCAATGTGTCGAACCTGTTCGACAAGCAGCCGCCTAACGGATCGCTTTATTCGCCCTTCTACGACGTGATCGGGCGCTATTTCTCGCTGGGCGCGAAGATCGCATTTTAAGCGGCAATCGTCGCGTATGTCGGGTGGTGCCCGCTCCAGATGAGCAGGCACCACCTATTGGTCAGCTCGCTGCCGGCTCTGCCGCTGGCTTTGCCGCCGGTTTGGGTGCGCTAGGCTTGCGCGGCTTCTTGGCGGGCGCCGCCGCGCCGTCAGCCTTGGGTGCGGCCGCCGGCTTCGCTGAGGCTGCCGGCTTTGCTGCTGCCGCCGGCTTCGCAGCGGTTGCCGGTTTTGCGGCCGCTGCCGGTTTCGGGGCGGCCGCCGGCTTCGGGACGCTGCTTTTGGCGGCGCGCTTGGGCTTCGCGGGCTTGGCGGGCGCTGCCGCCGCAGGTGACGCTTTGGCGGTTGCCGCCGCCGGGGCGGTGGTCGCCTTCTTCGGCGCGGCGGCCTTCGGCTTTGCCGTCTTGGCGGCGGCCGGCGCGGCTACTTTCGCGCTCGCCGGGGCTTTCGCAGCGGCGGGCTTCTTGGCCGGCGCAGGGCGCGCCGCAGCGGGAGCCGCTGTCGTCTTCGCGTCAGGCGCCGCCGCCGGAGCAGTCGGCTTGCGGCCGAGCCCGAGGCGCTTTGCGACTTCGCGGCGTTCTTCCGAATAACCGGGGGCGACCATCGGATAGGTCTTGGGAAGCTTGTAGCGCTCGCGATATTCCGCCGGCGTCAGCCCGTGCGAGCCGAGATGGCGCTTCAGGCTGCGGTACGGCTTGCCGTCGATCAGGCTGAGGATGTGATCGCGCGACGCGAGGCTCTTGCGCACCGTCACCGCCGGTTCGAATTCCGGCGCGGCGGGCGTGGCTGGCTCGCTCGCCCCGCCCAGCGCCGTCCGCGTCGCCGCGATCAGTTTCGCGAGGTCCTCGTTCGGGACTGAGTTGTTCGAGACATAGGCGCTCAGCAACTGTACCGTCAGCTGCGTGAGATCGGGCTGCTCATTCTCTGCCATCTGGGACTCCGTATCGAGAAAAGGCCGGATTAGCGGGCATGCGATACTTGGATTACTTTTCGACTAAGAAAAACCCCCTTTTTTTGTAAATTCGGGCGGTTTTGAATGTCGGATCGAACGTTGATCGGCATGTCGGGCTAATCGGGATCTTGGCATTCCCGTCGCAACCACTCCCGGAAAAGTGCGAAGGCTTTGATCCGTTTGCTACTTTCCGGAAAGGCGAGCCAATAACTGCGCTCCTCGATCAGCGGCGCATCAAACGGGATAATCAGTTCCCCGGCAGTCAATTCCGGGGTGATGAGAAAGCTGGGCAACAGCGCCGCGCCCCCGCCGGCTTTCACGGATTGCGCGAGCATCAGGAAATGACTGGCATTGGGAAGATTTTCGATTTCCGGCCCGGGCAGACCGAACATCGCGAACCAGCGCGCCCAGGCATCTCTGCGCTGCGACTGCACGAGCAGCGGAACGTGAAGAAAGTCTTCCGGCGAAGAGATTGGGTGGCGTTCGAGCAATGCCGGTGCGACGACCGGTACCACAAGTTCGCTGAACAGCAGGTCATGTTCGGCGTCCGGCCAGTCGGCGCCGCCGACATGGATCGCGCCGTGGAAGGCTTCGCGCGTAAAATCGAAGATATCGGTACGCGCCGACAGATTGACGACTAGATCGGGATGCGCCTGAGTCAATCGTGGCAGCCGCGGCGCGAGCCAGCGCATCCCGAAACTCGGCAATACCGCGAGTTCGATCATATGTTCGGGCTCGGGGTCCATCAGCCTGCCGGTCGCGCGGCGTATTCCGGCCAGCGCCGGGCCGATATCTTCGAGGAACGCATGGCCGGTCTCGTTCAGCGCCACCCGCCGCCCGGTGCGGGCGAAGAGCGCGGCGCCGAGCCATTGTTCGAGATTGGAGATGTGCCGGCTGACCGCGCTTTGCGTCAGATGCAGGCTTTCCGCCGCGCGCGAGAAAGACCCGAGCCGCGCCGCCGCCTCGAAACAATGCAGCATCGCCATCGGTGGCAATCGGCGGCGGTCGTCATATCTCATGCGTGATACTCATATGCATATGCGCATAACAGGACTGTTTATCCCCCGTAAGGTGGGAAATCATGTCAAATCCGCATGAGAGAGAAATGATGGGCGAGATATTGCGATCGACCTGCCCCGCGACGGGCGAGATTCTGTGGGAAGGTGCGGTCGACGATGCCGCGGCCGTCACCCGCGCGCTCGCCGCCGCGCGGCGCGCATTCGATGATTGGTGCGAGACCGATCTCGACGCGCGGATTGCAATCGTCCGGGCTTATGCCGACCGGTTGAAAGCGACCGCGGAAGAACTCGCAGTGACGATCGCGCGCGAAACTGGCAAGCCCCTGTGGGAGGGGCGGCAGGAAGTCGCGTCGATGATCGGCAAGGTCGAGATTTCGATCGCTGCACAGGCCGAGCGCGCGGGATCGCGCACCAATGCGCAGCCGTTCGGCCATGCGGTGCTACGGCATCGGCCACACGGGGTGATGGCGGTGCTCGGCCCGTATAATTTCCCGGGGCATCTGCCCAACGGGCATATCGTCCCGGCGCTACTCGCGGGGAATGCGATCGTCTTCAAGCCGTCCGAGGAAACCCCGGCGACCGGCGCGCTGATGGCGCGGCTGTTTCGCGAGGCGGGGGTGCCTGATGCGGTGCTGTCAGTCGTTCAGGGCGGGCGCGACACCGGCGCGGCGCTGATCGCGGGCGATATCGACGGGCTGTTGTTCACCGGCTCGGCGGCGACCGGCACGATCCTGCGCCGCGCGATGCTCGATCGCCCGCATGTGATCCTCGCGCTCGAACTGGGCGGCAACAACCCGCTGATCGCGTGGGACGGCGATCCGGCGGCGGTGGCGTCGGTGGTCGCGCAATCTGCGTTTATCACCGCGGGGCAGCGCTGCTCATGCGCGCGGCGGCTGATCGTGCCGGAAGGCGCAATCGGTGAAGCTTTCGTCGAGGCGGTCGTCGCGCTTGCCGGGCGGATGCGGATCGGGCCGTGGGATATGACACCCGAACCGACCTTCGGCCCACTGATCTCGGCCGCCGCCGCTGACCGCGCGCGCGCCGCGGTGGCGGGACTGGTCGACGCGGGCGCGCGGCCAGTCCTGGCGACGCGCGATCTGCCGGCATATTCGCCCGCCTTCATGACGCCGGTGATCCTCGACGTGACCGGGATCGACGTGCCCGATCAGGAGATTTTCGCGCCCGTCCTCCAGGTCCGGCGGGTGGCGGATTTCGACGGGGCGATCCGCGCCGCCAACGATACCGCTTTCGGCCTCGCGGCGGGGCTCGTCTCCGAGGATGAGGCGCACTGGACGCGCTATCTCAGCCGCGCGCGCGCCGGGGTCGTCAACTGGAACCGGCCGACCACCGGGGCGAGCGGCGCGATGCCGTTCGGCGGGGTCGGCGCGTCGGGCAATCACCGCCCGAGCGCATATTATGCCGCCGATTATTGCGCCTATCCCGTCGCGAGCTTCGAGGCCGGGCGGCTCGCCGACCTGACCGCGGATATCAAGGGCATCGCCGATGCGTGAGATCAATTTCGACGGGCTGGTCGGCCCGAGCCATAATTATGCCGGGCTGTCGCTCGGCAATATCGCGTCGGCGAAGAATGCGGGGGGCGTTTCGGCGCCGCGCGCGGCCGCACTACAAGGGCTCGCCAAGATGCGCCGGATGCTCGCGCTGGGGCTGCCGCAGGGGGTGTTCCTGCCGCATGCCCGGCCGGACATCGGCTGGCTACGCGCGCTCGGCTTCGCCGGCGACGACACTGCGGTGTGCCGCTCGGCCTGGGCACAGGAACCTGCGCTGTTGCGCAACGCGATGTCCGCCTCGGCGATGTGGACCGCCAACGCCGCCACCGTCTCGCCCGCGCCCGATACACGTGACGGGCGGTGCCATTTGAGCGTCGCCAATCTGTCGACGATGCTCCACCGCAGCATCGAGCACGATCAGACGTTGCGGCAATTGCGGCTGGCGTTCGCCAATCCGCGCTATTTCGCGGTTCACCCCGCGCTGCCGGTGGGGCTGGGCGACGAAGGCGCGGCCAATTTCATGCGCATCGGCCGGTCGCATGCCGATCGCAGCCTCGAAATGTTCGTTTACGGCGAGCGCTCGTCGGGGCCATTTCCGGCGCGGCAGCATCGTGCCGCCAGCGCCGCGGTGGGGCGCCGGCACGGGCTGGCGGAGGGCGACATCGCGCTCGTCCGGCAAAGCGATGTCGCGATCGCCGCCGGTGCGTTCCACAATGATGTCGTCGCGGTGGCGAACGAAAATGTGCTGTTCACCCACGAACACGCCTTCGCCGATCGCGATACGGTCTATCGCGATCTGCTGGCAAGAGTGCCGGGTGCGGTGATCATCGAAGCCCCGGCCGGGCGAGTTAGCCTCGATGCGGCGATCCGCTCCTATCTGTTCAACTCGCAGCTCGTGACGCTCGCTGCGGGCGGAATGGCGCTGATCCTCCCGCTCGAAGCGCACGAGACCCCCGAGGTCTGGGCGTGGCTCGAAGAGGTCAGGGCGGCTGACAATCCGATCGCCCAGCTCGAAGTGGTCGACGTCCGTGAATCGATGCGCAACGGCGGCGGGCCCGCCTGCCTTCGCCTGCGCGTCGCGGTCGATGCCGAGGCGGAGGCGGCGATCGACCCGCGGTTCCTGCTCGATGAGCGCCGCTGCGACCTGATCGAGGCGATGGTCGCGCGCCACTGGCCCGAGCGGATCGCGCCGGACGATCTGGGCGAGGCTGATCTCTGGCATCAATGCCAGACGGCGCGCGCGGCATTATTGTCCGCGCTCGGTTTTCAGGCGGGCGAGCTGTGACCGCGCCGGCGTGGTTCGATCGCAGCGCGGACCTGCCGTTCGTGCGCCCGGTGCGCGCCGACGATCTCGACGCCTTGCTCGCGCTTGCCGCGCTGACCGGGGGCGGGATGACCAATCTGCCCCCCGATCGCGAAACCCTCGCCGAAAAGATCGCGTGGAGCGAGGCTTCGCTCGCGGCCGATATCGCGACGCCGGCGAACGAATTCTACCTCCTCGTGCTTCAATCGGGGGACGGCCGCGTGCTCGGCACCGCGAGTTTGTTTTCGCGGCTCGGCGCGAAATGGCCGTTCTACAGCTACAAGGTCAGCCGGGTGACGCATGTGTCGCGCGATCTCGACCGTAGTTTCTCGACCGAGATCCTCCATCTCGTCAACGATTTCGACGGCGCGTCCGAGGTCGGCGGGCTGTTCCTCCACCCCGATGCGCGCGCCGGCGGGCTCGGCGCGTTGCTCGCGCGCAGCCGCTATATGTTCATCGCCCAGCATCGCCGGCGCTTCGGCGATGCCGTCATCGCCGATCTGCGCGGCTGGGTCGAAGACGGGTCGAGCCCGTTCTGGGAGGCGGTGGCGGGGCCATTCTTCGGCAGCGGCTTCCTCGAGGCGGATCTGCACAATGCGATGCACGGCAACCAGTTCATCGCCGATCTGATGCCGCGCTATCCGATCTACACCAGCATGCTGCCCGCGGCGGCGCGCGCGGCGATCGGACGGCCGCACGACAATTCGGTGCCGGCGCTGAAGCTGCTCCAGGCGGAGGGCTTCGTCTACGAGGGTTATTGCGACATTTTCGACGCCGGCCCGACGGTTCAGGCGCGCACCGACCAGATCCGCACCGTCCGGCAATCGCGCCCGGTCGAGGCGGCGCTGCCGACGCTGGTGAGCGACGATGCGCAACCGCTCGTGGCGCAGGGGCGGGGGCGTGCGTTTCGCGTGTGGCAGGTTGCTGGCGGAGAGGGGCGGTAGGCTTAACTCCCGCCGGCACGTCGAATTTCTTTCGAGCGGATTGTGTTGAGTGCTTCGTCACCCCGGCCTTGAGCCGGGGTCCATCGTGCCTCAGGTTCCGCGACCAGAGCCTTTTGCTCCGCGCTTGCCTCCCGATGGACCCCGGCTCAAGGCCGGGGTGACGGGTGTGCGCGCGGCAGGACCGTGTCCGCCTTACGCCACGACCGGATTGAACCGTGCCGGCGAAACCAGATGCCCGCGCAACGTCCGCAGGCCGCGCGCGAGCCCCTCGCGATCCGCCGCGCCGCCGAGCGAAACCCGGATCGCATCGTCAGGCGCATCGTCGACCGCGAAGCGGCCGGCGGGAATGATCTGCAGATCGTGCCCGCGCATCGCCTCGGCCAGTTCGCGTCCGGTCGCGCCGTTGGCGATCCCGATCCAGAGATGATAGCCGTCCGGGTGCGCGGCATAAGCGATATCGCCCAGCGCCTCGCCGGCGACCGTGCGCCGGGCACGCACCTCGTCGCGCATCTCGGCGACAAGCGTCTGGAGCGCGCCTTGCCTGATCCAGCTACTGACCAATGCGGCGTTGATCGGGGGCGGCATGATCGTCGTCTCATGAACGTCGACCGCCAGCCGAAGCGCCGCCTCGACCGTCGGCGCGCGGACGAACGCCACCCGCAACGCCGGGGAAATGACCTTCGACGTGCTCGCGACATACCAGGAATTGGCCGCGGCGAACGCGGTCAGCGTCGGCAGCCGATCGCCCGCCAGCAGCCCATAGGCATCGTCTTCGATGATCTGCAGCCCGGCGGCGACCGCGGTCTCGGCCAGCGCCTCGCGTGCCGCGGCGGTCAACGTATGCGCGGTCGGATTGTCGTTGGTCGGGACGAGATAGAGCGCGCGGATCGATTCGCCGCGCAAGGCCTCTTTCAGCGCCGCCGCGCTCATCTCGGGCAACGCGACGAGCCGCAGCCCGAGCCGCGCGGCCAGCGCCTTGAGCCCCGAATAGACGTAACGGCCACAGGCGATCGCATCGCCTCGTTCGAGCGTGGATGCGAGGATCGCGTGGAGCGCATTTTGGCCGCCGGCGGTGAGCACCGTTTGCTCCGCCACCGTCGCGGTGCAGATCTGCGCGATTAGCTCCGCCCCGGCGATGCGGTCCTGCAACGCGCCGCCGGGCGGCTGATATTGCAGTCGCGCGCCCGAGCTGTGCCGCAGCAGCGCGGTGGTGCCGTCGGCGATGGCCTTGCCGATCGCGCCCTCGCGCAGATCGGGGGGCATGTTCATCCCGGTATCAACCTGCGGCAATTGCGCGAAGCTGGTGTCGCCGGGTTCGCGGACGAAGCTGCCCAGCCGCCCCTTCGCCTCGATCAGCCCGCGCTGCCGCGCGACGTCATAGGCCTTGGTCACCGTCGTCAGATCGACCTTGAGCCTGCTCGCCAGCTCGCGTTGCGGGGGCAGGCGGTCGCCGCCGCGCAGCCTCCCCGTCGCGACCGCGGTCTCGATCGCATCGGCGATCGCCTGATATTTGGCGCCCGCGCCGTCGATCAGGGCCGGCAACCAAAGCTCAGTCGTCAAAGTCGCTTTTCCCCGCTTCATAGTCGCGGCCGTGAAGCTGCGCCCACAGCCGGCCCGTCCCGGCTTCCTGAGCCCTGTTCACATATTGCGAGGCAACCAGCCAGCCCTTGATCGGGCGCAGCGGCAGCGCGCAGCCCGCCAGCATCAGCGGCACCGAGGTAACGAGATGCACCCAATAAGGCGGATCGAACGCCACCTGCAGCCATACGACGAAGAAGATCAGCGGGAAGGCGACGATGCACAGCGAGAAAAACGCCGGGCCGTCGTCGGGCGCGGCGAAGCGATAATCGAGGCCGCACACCTCGCATTTGTCGCTGACCTTGAGCCAGGCCTTGAACATATGGCCCTTGCCGCAGCGCGGGCAGAGCCCTTCCCAGCCGCTCTTGAGGATCCACCTGAACTTGTCGCCGCCAATTTCTTCGGTCATTGCTCGCTCCTGAGCCATACAATGATCCATACATAAGACATGCAAAGCGGTTGCGCTAGGGGTGATCGACGTTCGGCGGAAATTCGCGACAAATGGTCGCACGTCTCCGTCACCCCGGCCTTGAGCCCGGGCCATTGCGCCGGCAGCGCGGCGGCCAGAGCATCGTGCGGATAGAGGAAAACCGTTCGCCCTGAGCTTGTCGAAGGGCGTCCTACCGCCCGAGAGTTCGGGCCGCCCTTCGACAAGCCCAGGGCGAACGGTGGTGGGTGATCCAGATTTAACAGCCGGTGGGGTGGAGCCGCTCGCGCCGCGCCCGCTGCCGATCAGGCGATGATCAGCTCCACGCCCGCCTGTTCGATCATCCGCGCGTGGACATCGCTGATCCCGGCATCGGTGACGACCACATCGAGTTCGTCGAGCCCGCACACCACCGATCCCGAGGGCGCGGCGAATTTCGAGCTGTCGACCAGCAGCGCGACCCATTCGGCGCGGTCGATCATCTGGCGTTCGGCGGCGGCGAGCACGACATCGGCCTGCATCACCCCCTGCGCGCCGACGAACGCCGCGCCCATGAACAGCCGCGGGGCATAAACGCGTGGCATGCATTCCTCGCCGCCGATGCCGAGGATGATATTCTGCTCGCGAAACACCGATCCGCCGGGCACCGCGATCCGCGTCCCCGGCTGGGGCAGCAAGGCGCTGACCACGTGGAGCGAATTGGTCAGCACTTGGAGATGCAGATCGGCGAGATGGTTGCACATCTGCAGCGTGGTCGATCCGCCGTCGATGATGATCGATTCACCCGGCTTGCACAGCGTCGCGGCGGCGCGGCCGATCGCTTCCTTCTGCGCGCGGTTGCGATCGATATTCTCGTGGAACGGCACCCCGGCGAGCGACTGGACGTCACCGCGCTCGCCCGTCGCCTCGTCCTCGACCAGCCGCGCCCCGCCGCGCACGCGCTGGATCACGCCCTTCGCCTCGAGCCGGTCGAGATCGCGGCGCAGCGTCGCCGGCGAGGCGGGGATCGACGCCTCCAGGCTCTTGAACGACACGAAGCCGGTCTTCCCGATCAGATTGAGGATCAGGCTATCACGTTCTTCGACATGCATCCCGTAGCGGCCTCGATATTGCAGCGGGCCGTTGTGCCGGGCTGATCCCCCGAAATCAATCTTTTTCGCTCAAACGATGCCAGCGCCGAGCCCCGCCGCATCGCGCTCCTGCGCCTTGCGCGCGCGCCAGCCGCTCGCGCGATAGGCCGGGATCGGATCGATCGCCCCGCCGGCTTCCATCCGCGCCATCGCGAGGATCGGCGAGACATCGGTGCGATAGGCCTTTCGCAGCGTGAGGAAGGCCAGCATCGTATCGTTGGCATCCTGCGCTTCGGCCAGCGCGGCGCGGTCGACGATGCTCGCCTTGGCATAAGCGCCGGCGATCGCCTCGGCCGAGGCGATCATGCTCTCGATCGGATCGGTGACGTTGTGCGACTGGTCGATCATATAGGCCGGGTCGAACCCGTCGCGCGGGTTGAGTTCGGCCTCGATCAGCTCGTTGAAGACGAGGAACAATTGGTGCGGGTTGATCGAGCCGCTGTCGAGATCGTCGTCGCCGTACTTGCTGTCGTTGAAGTGGAAGCCGCCGAGCTTGCCGAAGCGGTGGAGCCGCGCGACGATCTGCTCGATGTTCACATTGGGCGCGTGATGCCCGAGGTCGACGAGGCATTTCGCCTTGGGTCCCAGCTCCTGCGCGGCGAGGATCGACGATCCCCAATCGGCGATGACGGTGGAGTAAAACGCCGGCTCGTACATTTTGTGTTCGAGCAGCATCCGCCAGTCGTCGGGCAGCGCGGCATAGACCTGCGCCGCTGCCTCGAGATAGCGATCGAGCGACTTGGAGAAATCCTGCTGCCCGGGGAAATTGGTGCCGTCGCCGACCCAGATCGTCAGCGCGGTCGAGCCGAGCTGCCGCCCGATCTCGATACAGTCGATATTATGGTCGACCGCCTGCGCGCGCACCCCGGCGTCGCCCGCCGACAGGCTGCCGTCGCGATAGCTCAATTTCTGGCCGGGCTGATCCTGAAAGGTGTTCGAATTGATCGCGTCGAAGCCGAGCCCGAGCGCCGCGGCCTCCTCGCGCAGCGCCGCATAGTCGCTCACGCAATCCCAGGGGAAATGCGGGCTGACGCGCGGGGTGACGGTCGAAAGCTGGTGGACCACCGCGCAATCGGCGAGCTTTTCGTGGATCGTCGTCGGCTCGCCGGGGATCGGGAATTTGGCGAAGCGCGTGCCGCCGCGCCCCGCGCCCCAGCTCGGGATCGCGACCGAAAAGCCTGCGACACGCGCCTTGACCGCATCGATATCCACGCCGCGGCGGGCGAGCGCGCGGCCCAGGCTGTCGTAATCGTCGTGCAGCGCATCGAGGCGCGCGGCATTGTGGCTTTCGATCTGATCGGCCGAAAGCGGCAGTTCCTTCGCCATTGCCCGTCTCTCTCGCTGCTTATCGGGTGAATGCCTGGGCGTTTCCGGCGTCGACATTGACGATGTTTCCGGTCGATTTGGAAGATGCTTCGGAAACAAAGAAATACACCGCTTCCGCGACATCCTCGGGCAGCACGTCGCGCTTGAGCATCGAGCGATTGCGATAATGTTCCTCGAGCTCGGAGCCGGGATCGATGCCGTGCGCGCCGGCGCGTTCCTTGCGCCAGTCGCCGTCCCAGATCCGCGAGCCCTTGATCACCGCATCGGGATTGACCGTGTTGACGCGGATACCGTGCGGCGCGCCTTCCAGCGCGAGGCAGCGCGCGAGGTGGAGCGACGCCGCCTTGGCCGAGGCGTAGGCGGAGGCGTTGACCGCCGCGGCGAGCGCATTCTTCGACCCGATGAACACGATCGAGCCGCCGCCGACCGCGCGCATCAGCGGGAAAGCGGCGCGCGCGCTGAGGAAATAGCCCTCGGTCAGCACGTCGTAATTGCGCCGCCACAATTCGACGCTGGTTTCCTCGATCGACGCGGAGGAGGCGATGCCGGCATTGGCGACGAGGATGTCGAGCCCGCCGAATTCGCGGGTGCATGCGTCGAACGCGGCGGCGACCTGTCGCTCGTCGGTGACGTCGCAGGTTTCGGCGCGCACCACATCCTTGCCGAACGCCTGCGCCATTTCGGCGCGGACGCGCTCGGCGGCCTCGGCGTCGCGGTCGACCAGCACCACGCAGGCGCCGTCGGCCAGCAGCCGCCGCACCGTCGCCGCGCCGATCCCGCCGCCGCCGCCGCTGACCAGGGCGATGCGGCCGACCAGCGGCCTGGGCTTGGGCATGCGGCGCAATTTGGCTTCCTCGAGCGCCCAATATTCGATGCGATAGGCTTCTTTCTCGGGCAGGCCGACATAATCGCCGATCGCCTCGGCGCCGCGCATCACGTTGATCGCATTGCCGTAGAATTCGCCGGCGAGGCGCGCGGTGGTCTTGTCCGCGGCGAAGGTGATGCGGCCGACGCCGGGCACCAGCACGACCACCGGATTGGGATCGCGCATCGCCGGATCGCCCGGCTCCGCGCAGCGCTGGTAATAAGCCGCGTAGAGCTGGCGATAATCCTCCAGCGCCTGTGCGAGATAGGCCTCGTCGTCGAGCCGCGCGGGATCGAGCGCGAGCGGCGCGATCTTGGTGCGCAGGAAATGATCGGGGCACGAGGTGCCGATCGCCGCGAGCCGCGCGAAATCGCGGCTGCCGGCAAATTCGAGGGTTTCGGGATCGTCGGAGAAATGACCGATCTTGCCGCGCTCGCCCGGCATCAGCGCGCGAAGCCTGGGCATCAGCCGCGCGGCGATGGCGGCGCGCTCGGCGGCGGGGCGGGGGGCGACGCGTTCGCCGCCGAAGGCGGGGCCGAGCGCGAGGCGCTCGTTGAGGTAATGGGCGGCGTCGGCGATCAGCGCGACCGTATTGTCGTAGCACGCCTTGGCGGTATCGCCCCAGCAGATGATGCCGTGCCCTTCGAGCATCGCGCCGCGCAGGCTGGGCTGTTCGGTGACGAGTTGACGAAGCTGGAGCCCGAGCTCGAAGCCGGGGCGCTTCCACGGCAGCCAGCCGATCGCGCCGCCCCAGATCGCGTCGGTCGCGGCCTTGCCCGCGCTGGAGGCGGCGAGCGCGATGATTGCGTCCGGGTGGACATGATCGACGTGGGGATAGGGGAGATAGGCGTGGAGCGGGGTATCGATCGAGGCCGCGCGCGCGTTGAGGTTGAAGGTGCAATGCGGCAGATAGCCGACCATCTCATCCTCGAAGTCAACCCCGCGATAGCGCGATTCGAGCCCGAGCAATTTGTCGAGATAGAGCGTGGCGAAGCCGTCGAGCCTCATCGAGCCGATGTCGCCGCCCGATCCCTTGACCCACAGCACCGTCGCCGGCGCATCGGTGAGCGGATCGACCATCTCGATCTTCGCCGAGGTGTTGCCGCCGCCGAAATTGGTCACGGTCAGGTCCGCGCCGAGCAGGTTCGAGCGATAGAGCAGCAATTCCTCGGGCGATTTGCCCGCCGCTTCCGCGTCGGACCAGCGGTTGCGCGGCACGGCGAACGGAATGGCGGACGCCGCGTGGCGCTCCCTTGTCTCGTGTTCAAGCATCCGGAATCACTCTCCCCAGCCGCGCTGTTCGGCGCGGGTCGCTCTATCAAAGTGCCTAGCCATATGCAATCAACTTCGCTAAATATCAATCATCACGAGAACGGGAGGATATATTGGGGGGTGGGCTGAGCGTGGTGCTCGATCTGGGTAAAACCTTGTCGAAGCTCAGCCTGTGGGACGAATCCGGGGCGATGCTCGCGCGCCGGACCCGGCCCAATGAACGTATCGAAGCGACGATCGGCGGCGCGCGCGTGCGGGCGCTCGACGCGGCGGGGATCGAGGAATGGGCGCGCGGGGTGCTGCGCGAATTCGCCGGGCTGGGGCGCGTGGCGCGGATCATCCCGGTCGGCCACGGCGCCGCCGCGGCGATCGTGCGCGACGGAAAGCTCGCTGCGCCGCCGCTCGATTATGAGCAGCCGATCCCGGCCGGGTGCGCCGCGACCTATCACGCCCAGCGCGATCCGTTTGCGCAGACCGGCTCACCCGCGCTGGCCGACGGGCTCAACCTCGGGCGCCAGCTCCATTTCCTCGACACGCTCGATCCCGCGCTGCTGAGCGGCGACGCGACGATCCTGCTTTGGCCGCAATATTGGGCGTGGCGTTTCTCCGGGGTCGCTGCGTCGGAAGTGACGAGCCTCGGCTGTCACAGCGATCTATGGTGCCCGGCGTCGGGCCGGCCGTCGGCACTGGCGGTGCGGCGCGGCTGGGCGGATCGCCTCGCGCCGCTGCGCCACGCCGGTGAGGCGATCGGCACGATCGGCGCGGTCTGGGCTAGCGACACCGGCCTGCCCGCCGACACCGCGGTGTATTGCGGATTGCACGATTCCAACGCGGCGCTGCTCGCCGCGCGCGGCTTCGCCGATATCGCCGGACGTGAGGCGACGATCCTCTCGACCGGGACGTGGTTCGTCGCGATGCGGACGCCGGGAAAGGGCGCAAGCGTCGATCCGGCGGCATTGCCCGAGGCGCGCGACTGCCTGGTCAATATCGACGTTCACGGCACCCCGATTCCCTCTGCGCGCTTCATGGGCGGGCGCGAGATCGAATTGCTGACCGGGATCGACGCGCGCCGTGTCGATATCAACCCCGATCAGCCGGCGATCATCGCCGCGCTGCCCGGTGTCGTCGCGGCGGGGGCGATGGTGCTGCCGACGCTGACGCCGGGGGTGGGGCCGTTCCCCGACGGCACCTCGCGCTGGATCAACCGGCCGGCCGGATCGATCGAGTTGCGCGCAGCGGTCTGCCTTTATGCGGCGCTGGTCGCCGATGCCGCGCTCGATCTGATCGGCGCGCGCGATCGGGTGCTGGTCGAGGGGCGGTTCGGCGAGGCGCAGGCGTTCGTCCGGACGCTCGCGACGTTGCGACCCGATCTGCGCGTGTTCGTCTCCAACCAGCATAATGACGTCTCTTATGGCGCGCTGCGGCTGATCGATCCGGCGCTGGCGCCGCCCGCCGCGCTCGTTCCGGTGCAGCCGCTCGATTGCGATCTCACCGCTTACGCCGCACGCTGGCGCGCGCTCACAATGGCGCAGGAATAGCGAGGCATCATGAAGGCCGCATCGATCACCGATTATCGCGAACTCGCGCGCCGTCGGCTGCCGCGCTTCCTGTTCGACTATATCGACGGGGGTTCCTATGCCGAGGTGACGCTCGGGCGGAACATCGCCGATCTCGAAGCGGTGGCGCTGCGCCAGCGGGTGCTGCGCGACATCGCCGATATCGATCTGTCGACCAACTTGTTCGGGCAGCGGCTGGCGATGCCGGTCGCGCTCGGGCCGGTCGGACTCGCGGGGCTCAACGCGCGCCGCGGCGAGGTGCAGGCAGCGCGCGCGGCGGAGGCGGCGGGGGTGCCGTTCACGCTGTCGACCGTCTCGGCCTGCCCGCTGGCCGAAGTGACGGCGGGGGCGCGCGCGCCGATCTGGTTCCAGCTCTACATGATCCGCGACCGCGGCTTCATGATCGATCTGATGCAGCAGGCGCAGGCGGCGGCGTGCCCGGTGCTGATCTTCACCGTCGACATGCCGGTGCCCGGGACGCGCTATCGCGACTATCGCTCGGGGCTGGCAGGGGCGCCGGGGCTGGGGGGATCGCTCCGCCGCTTCGGGCAGGCGCTCACGCATCCGCGCTGGGCGTGGGATGTCGGATTGTGGGGGCACCCGCATCATCTCGGCAATGTCGTGCCGGTGCTCGCCGGCAAGACCGGGCTCAACGACTTCTTCGCCTGGATGCGCGACAATTTCGATCCGCGCACGCGCTGGGACGATCTCGATTTCGTGCGCCAGCATTGGAAAGGGCCGATCGTGCTCAAGGGCATCCTCGACCCGGAGGATGCGCGCGAGGCGGCGGCGCGCGGCGTGGAGGGGGTGATCGTCTCCAACCACGGCGGGCGCCAGCTTGACGGCGTGGCGTCGAGCGCGCGCGCGCTCCCCGCGATCGCCGATGCGGTGGGGGACCGGCTGACCTTGCTCGCCGACGGCGGCATCCGCTCGGGGCTCGATGTGGTGCGGATGCTCGCACTGGGGGCAAAGGGCGTGCTGCTCGGGCGCGCCTGGGCCTGGGCGCTCGGCGGCGCGGGCGGGGCCGGGGTGGCGCATGTGCTCGATCTGCTCGCGGCAGAGATGCGCGTCGCAATGGGGCTGACCGGGGTTACCCGCATCGCCGAGATCGATAAGCATATTATCGCAAAAGGGGGGGAGGAATGGGCGGAAACCCGCTGATTGGCGTTCTGTTTCATTGGCTTGGCGGGCTTTCGTCGGCCAGCTTCTATGTTCCCTATCGTCGCATCCGCATCTGGTCCTGGGAGATATTCTGGCTGGTCGGCGGGGTATTTTCCTGGCTGATCGCGCCCTGGCTGTTCGCCTCGATCCAGACCCACGATCTCTTCGGCGTGCTCGCCCGCACCCCGGGATCGACCTGGTTCTGGTGCTGGTTCTGGGGCGCGATGTGGGGGTTCGGCGGGCTGACCTTCGGGCTCACGATGCGCTACCTGGGGCTGTCGCTCGGCATGGCGGTGGCGCTGGGGCTGACGACGATGATCGGGACGATGGGGCCGCCGATCTTCCGCGGGACGCTCGGCGCGCTCGCCGAAACCGCGAGCGGGCAGATGACCTTCGTCGGCATCGCGATCACTTTGGCCGGCATCGTCGTGGTGGCATTGGCCGGGCGGCGCAAGGAGCGCGACATGGCCGGCGCCGCCGCCAGCCAGAGCGTCGCCGAGTTCAACCTGCCCAAGGGGCTGGCGATCGCGGTCTTTTCCGGGATCATGTCGGGCTGTTTCGCCTGGGGGCTCGATGCCGGCCAGCCGATCCGCGCGCTGAGCATTGCCGCCGGGACCGATCCCTTGTGGCAGGGATTGCCGGTGCTGTGCGTGGTGCTGCTCGGCGGCTTCACCACCAATTTCATCTGGTGCGGCTGGCTGATCCTGCGCAACCGGTCGGCGGGGCAATTCGCGGGGCGCGGCACGGCGGAAAAGCCGCCGTTGCTGCGCAATTATCTGCTCGCCGCGCTGGGCGGGACGTTGTGGTATTTCCAGTTCTTCTTCTACACGATGGGCGAGAGCCAGATGGGGAAATACGGTTTCTCCTCCTGGACGCTGCACATGGCGAGCATCATCCTGTTCTCGACGCTGTGGGGCTTCGCGCTGCGCGAATGGGCCGGGGTCCGCGCGGGAACGCGGTGGCTGGTGTGGCTGGGGATCGGCGCGTTGTTGCTTTCCACCGTGGTGATCGGCGTCGGCAATTATCTCGCGGCGTAACCGCCGTTGCCCGCATATTCGCGGGCAACGGCGCCGGCGTCAGAACTTCACCGTGATGTCGCCGGTCACGGTGCGGCCGACCTGGTAGAAATATTGGTCGGCCGCCGCTGTCTTGCCGGTGTTGATATTGGTGACGCGCTTCGAGTCGAACAGATTGTTGACCTCGACCCCGAACCGCACCGGGCCGAGTTCATAACGCGCGGACAGGATCGCGCTGTTATAGCCGTTGCTGCGATAGGCGTCATAGGCGTTGAACGACTTGGTATCGCCGGTGACGATCTGGCTGGGATCGGTGAACCACTGCCGGCCGGTCCATTTGTCGATCAGCGAGAAGACCATCGGGCCGTGCTTGAACAGGATACCGCCGGCCGCGGTCCATTCGGGGGCGTTGGCGACCTGCAGCGCCATGAAGCCGGGGTTGTCGGTCTTGGCATAGTTGCGCGACCCGTTGGCGAACACCGCGAGCCCCCCGGGGAAGGCATAAGTGATCTGGCCCTCGATGCCCTTGTACTGCACCGATCCCTGGTTGACCCAGATCGTGCCGACGCCGGGGTCGGGTGAGGTCAGCGAGGCGAATTTGTTGGAAAAGTCGATCTTGTAGACGTCGGCGTCGATGCTCAGTCGCTGGCCGTGATAGACCACGCCCGCCTGATAATTGGTCGACTTTTCCGGTGCCACCGTCGAGCGTCCGGGCGTGTCGACATAGAGCACGCCGAGCGAGGGGGCGAGGAAGCCCTTGGCAAATTGCGCATAGACCGAAAGCGTCGGGGTAGCGGCATAGTTGATCGTCGCGAACGGCAGGTCGGCGCTATAGTTTCTGCTCACCCGCTGGGCGTAGCGCGTCGTCTGGTTATAATCGGCGTCGATGCGGCGGTTGAAATCGACATGCTTGAACCCCGGGGTGATCTTCAGGCCGGGGATCGGGCGCAGTTCGAGTTCGACGAACTCTTCGGTGTGGTTGGTATTGCTGTTCTGGTCGAACTTGATGTTCTGCGGCGTCGCCACCTTGGTGGCCGGGTTGCTCACCTTCTTCTCGACATAATTGGGCAGCATCGTCACCAGATCGACGTCGCGCTGCTGGCGATAGGTGTCGGACCATTCGATCCACGCGCCGGTGGTCAACGTGACAAACCCGAAGTCGAGATGGACCTTGGCGATATCGCCGTACATCCGGTATTTGTTGGTCTTGGTATAGCCGGGGACACCGGCGACTGCCTTGGCGCCGGGGGTCAGCGTCACCGTATTCACCTCGGCGATCTGCTGGCCGTTCTTGTCGAGATGGCCGTAAGCGGTGACGTCGCTGCCGCTCAGCGTCTCATTGTCGTAGCTATAGGTATAAGCGCGGTTCTCGAAGCTCGATTTCGCGCCAAGATCGGCCTCGAACTTGATGATCTCGAAATCGGTGGTCTTGCGGGTGTGGTTATAGCCGAAATAACCCTGGCTCGTCGGATCGTTGTTGAGGCTGTAATATTTGCCGTACTGCCTGATCTGGTCGAGCGTCGCGCCGTCCTTGTCGGGCTGGTTGAAACGATTGACGTTATAGGTGCCGAGGAAGGTCAGCCGCGCATGCGCGCCGAGCGGGACCATCACCTTGCCGAAGACGTTCCACGACCGGAACGGGCTGTAGGTGCGCGCGCCGTCCGACTTCACCCATTGCGTGCTGAACACCGCCTCGGTGCCGCCGAGCTTGTCGATCGCGCCGGTCTGCGCCACCGCGCGGAGCAGATAGGTGTTGAACGTGCCATAGGCCGCCTTGCCCTCGAACCCGGCGGTGTCGCGCGTCGCGCGGCTGAACAGGTTCATGTTCCCGCCGAACGTCGCCTGGCCGAGCGTCGCGGCGTTGCCGGGGCCGCGGTCGACGATCAACGTCTCGACCGTGTTCGACGGGAAGAAGGTATTCGAATGGTGCGTCGGATCGTTGGTGTCGCCGAACGGCACGCCATCATAGGTGACGTTATATTCGCCGTCCTGGAAGCCGCGGATCTGCGCCTTGGATTCGGACAGGCCGGTGCCGTTGGCGCTGCCGTAATTCGAAACGCTCGGCGCGATCAGCGCGATCTGGTTGAAATCGGCGGTGGCGGGGAGCGAATCCTCGATGAACGAGCGCGAGACGATCGATTGCGGCTGCGTCGTCTGGAGCGAGGCGGTGACCGGGGCGATCTCGTTCGCCTTGGTCCCGGTGACGATGACGTCGGAGCCCTCGGCGATCCCGTTGTTCCCGCTGTCCGGCGTTTCGGTCGCCGCGGCGGGGGCGCTCGCATCGACCGGTTCGGCATAGGCCGCGGCGGTGGTCAATGCGTAAGCGATGGCGGTCGCGACCAGCAGGTGCTGGCGCGTGTGATGCGCGAACTTCATGAAAACGCCCCTTTGGCCTGAAACGGCTAGCGGGGCGCTAATTCAGTCCCGTGACGGATTCGTTGCAGTCATGCGACAGATTGAAGATTGAGTTATTACAATGTTCCTGAATTGGGCCGCCGGTTCAGTCGATCGGCGCGGTCGCCGTGACCTCGATGTCGCGCGTCAACCGGATATCGTCCGACGCGCCGCCGACGAGCAGTCGATAGCGGCCCGCGCGCGCCACCCAATGATGCGTTGCGCTGTCCCAGAAGCCGAAGGCGCGCGGATCGAGCGCGAGCGTCACCGTGCGGCTCTCGCCGGGTTTCAGCGCCACTTTGGCGAAGCCTGCGAGTTGCTTGATCGGCTCATCGGGGGTGCGATCGGCGCGCGCGACATAGAGCTGGACGACCTCCTTGCCCGCGCGCTTGCCGGTGTTGCGGACCGACAGCCGCGCGTTGACCGGGGCGCCGGGCGCGACCGTCGCGGGCGCGACGAGCGCGTCATAGCCGAAACTGGTGTAGGACAGCCCGTGGCCGAAGGCGAACAGGGGGGTCACCGCGCGCGCCTCATAACCGCGATAGCCGACCAGCAGCCCCTCGGCATAGCTGGTCTTGATATCGGTCAGCAGCGCGGGATCGTCGGCGCTGCGCTTGGGGAAGGTGACCGGCAGCTTGCCTGACGGATTGACCTTGCCGGTCAGGATATCGGCGAGCGCCGCCGCGCCCTCCTGGCCGGGGAGCCACATGCCGACGATCCCGGAGACCTGGTCCGCCCAGGGCATCGTCATCGCCGCGCCGGCATTGATCACCACCGTCGTCGCGGGATTGGCCGCGGCCACCGCCGCGATCAATTTGTCCTGCTCGCCGGGCAGATCGATCGTCGCGCGATCATAGCCCTCGCCTTCGGTCAGCGACGCCGAGCCGGCGATGACGATCGCGGCATCGGCGCGCTTCGCCGCGGCGACCGCCGCGTCGAAATCGGGGCGCGGCACCCGCATCCCGAATTTGAGCGCCTCATAAGGCGTCTGCCCGGTCACGTAATCGAGCTGGATCGGATAAAGCTTGCCCGCCTCCAGCGTGACGCTGACGATGCGGTTGGGCACCGGAAAGCCGATCACGTCGCGATTGTCGGGGATCGACGCGGTCGCCTTGTCGAGGATCGTCTTGCCGTCGAGCGTCAGTACGCCGCTTCCCGTTCCGCGCACGCTGAACTCATAGGTCCCGGTCGCGGGCGCGCGCAGCACGCCCGACCAGCGCATCGCGGCATAGCCGGTCGCGGCGGCGCTCGCGATATTGGCGCTGATCCGCTTGGTGAAATCGGTGACGCGCTCGCTCTTCACCGGCGCGCCGCTGAAATCCTTGCTGGCGAAATAGCTCGCCTGGAGCCCGGTTTCGCTGCTGTCGGCCGCGGGGCTGAACAGCGCGGGCGCGGCGGTGGGGGGCAATTCCTCATTGTCGACGCCCTTTTCGTAGACCACCGCGACGCCGGGCAGCGCGGCGCGGATCGCCTCGAGCGGGGTCGCCAGCTTGTCGAACGGCGTCACCGCGGAGCTGCCGCCGCCCTGAATCCGCGCGATATCGGCGTTGGGACCGATCACCGCGAGCGTCTTGATGCCGGGCTTGAGCGGGAGCATCCCGGCGTTCTTGAGCAGCACGATCGCTTCTTCGGCGGCGGCGCGCGCGACGGCGCGGTGGCGGACGCCGCCGATCTCGCCCTTGGGCTGCGTGCCGTCGAGTGCGCCGCTGCGCACGATCAGCCGCACGATACGGCGCGCATTGTCATCGAGCTGCGCCGCGCTTACCTCGCCAGCGCGGACCGCAGCGACGAGCTTCTCGCCGAACCATTTCGGCGGACCGGGCATTTCGAGATCGAGCCCGGCGTTGACCGCGGCGGCGGTTGAATGGGTCGCGCCCCAATCGGACACGACGAAGCCTTTATAGCCCCACTCCTTCTTGAGCAGATCGGTCAGCAGCCAGCGGTTCTCGGCTGCATAAATGCCGTTGATCTTGTTGTACGAGGCCATCACCGACCAGGGATCGGCCTGTTTCACCACCATTTCGAAGGCGGGGAGATAGATTTCGCGCAATGCGCGCTCATCGATCACCGAATCGACGACGAAGCGGTTGGTCTCTTGATTGTTGACCGCGAAATGCTTGAGCGAGACGCCGATATTCTTGCCCTGCACCCCGGCGACATAACCGAGCGCGAGCTTGCCGGCGAGGAGCGGATCCTCCGAATAGGTCTCGAAATTGCGTCCCCAGCGCGGGGTGCGGACGATGTTCACCGTCGGCGCGAGCAGCACCGCGGCGCCATAGCCCTGCGTTTCCTCGGCGATCGCGGCGCCCACCGTCCTGGCCAGTTCGGGGTTCCACGTCGCGGCGATCGCGACACCGACCGGGAAGACGGTGGCGGGATGCCCCTCGGGCGAGCGTACCCCGGTCGGGCCGTCGGTTACCTTGATCGCGGGAATGCCGAGCCGCGGGATCGATTGCAGCGTCATCGAGCTGGCACCGGCGAGCAGCGATGCCTTTTCCTCCGGCGTCAGCCGTTGCATCAGATCGTCGACGCGCGGCTCGATCGGGGCAGCCTTTTGGCGATAGGTCATGCTGTCGCTCTGGGTCTGGGCGAGCGCCGGCGTGCCCGCGACCAGCGCCGCAACCGCGGCGCTGGCAACAATAAGCGGTCTCGTCATTATTTGATCGAGGCGAGGTCGGCCGCGGTCTTGGCGAGGATTTCGTCGGTCAGCTTGCCGTCCGAATAGGGCTGGAGCTGCTTGAGGCTGAGCCCCTTGAACATCTCATATTGGGGCAGGCCGATCAGCCCCGGCAGATGCTTGTCGATCACGGCCTTGCCCTGCGCATCCGCCACGATGTCCTGGATCGGCGTGTCGAGCGTGAGCTTCGCCGCCGCGGCGGTCGGGCTGGCGGCAGGGGCCGGCGCCGGCGCGGCCTGGGCGAAAGCGGTGCCGGGCAATAGCAGCGCGGCGATCAGAAACGGCTTCATCTTGGTCATCCTTGGTTGGTGGTTGCGAAAGCCAGCTCAGCGATCATCGCCTCGCGGATCAGATATTTCTGGACCTTGCCGGTCACGGTGGTGGGAAAACTATCAACGAAACGGACGTAGCGTGGCACCTTATAATGCGCGATCCGGCCGCGACAGAAAGCCCGAATTTCTTCCTCGTCGCCGGCACTGTCGGCGCGCAGACGGATCCAGGCGCATAATTCCTCGCCCATCCGCTCGTCGGGCACGCCGATCACCGCGACGTCCTCGACCGCGGGGTGGCTGTAGAGGAATTCCTCGATCTCGCGCGGATAGATATTCTCGCCGCCGCGGATCACCATATCCTTCAGCCGGCCGACGACGGTGCCATATCCCGCCGCGTCGATCACCGCGAGATCGCCCGAATGCATCCAGCCCGCGGCATCGATCACCGCGGCGGTCTTTTCGGGTTCGTCCCAATAGCCGAGCATGACCGAATAGCCGCGGGTGCACAGCTCGCCCGGGGTGCCGACCGGAAGCGTCGCGCCGTCCTCGCCGACCACCTTGCATTCGAGATGCGGCTGGACCCGTCCGATCGAGCCGACGCGGCGATCGAACGGATCGTCGACCGCGGTCTGGAAGCTCACCGGGCTGGTTTCGGTCATGCCATAAGCGATCGTGATCTCGGGCATGTGGAGCCGTTCGATCACCCCGCGCATCAGCGGCTCGGGGCAGACCGCGCCGGCCATCACTCCGGTGCGCAGCGACGACAGGTCGGTCCGGTCGAGCTTTGCGTGGCCGAGCAGCGCGATGAACATCGTCGGTACGCCGTAAAGCGCGGTGCAGCGCTCGCGCTCGATCGTCGCGAGCACCGAGCCCGCGTCGAAACCGGCGGCGGGATAAACCATCGTCGCGCCGTGGGTGAGGCAGGCGAGATTGCCCATCACCATCCCGAAGCAATGATAGAGCGGGACCGGGATGCAGAGCCGGTCGCCGGGCTGGAGCCGCTGGGCGAGGCCGACGAAGAAGCCGTTGTTGAGGATGTTGCGGTGGCTGAGCGTCGCGCCCTTGGGGTGGCCGGTGGTGCCGCTGGTGAACTGGATGTTGATCGCGTCGCCTGCATCGAGCGTCGGGCCGATCGCGGCGAGCCGCTGGCGCGCGGCGTCGTCGGCGTGGCCCGCAACGTCATCGAACGCGATCCAGCCGGGATGCGTCGCGGTGCCGATGCAGACGATCCGGCGCAGCGCAGGGAGGTCGGGCCCGATCTCGGCGACCATCGCGGCATAATCGCTGGTCTTGAAGCGATCGGTGAACACCAAAGCGGCAAGCCCGGCCTTGGCCATCGTGAACGCCGCCTCGCTGGTGCGATAGGCGGGGTTGATCGTCACCAGCACCAGCCCGGCGCGCGCCGCGGCGAATTGGGTGACGGCCCATTCGACGCAATTATGCGCCCAGATCCCGATCCGCTCGCCCGGTTCGAGCCCGAGCGCGAGCAGCCCGGCGGCAAACGCATCGGCGCGATCGAGCAGTTCCGCGAACGTCCAGCGGATGCCCTGTTCGACCGAGACCAGAGCCTCGCGCTCGCCCCAGCGCGCCGCGGCCTGCGCCAGCGCCTCGCCGATCGTATGCTCGATCAGCGGCGGGGCCTGGGTGCCGTGGACGTGGCTGAGGGTGAGCGTCACGATTTCATCCCCGGCGCGACGCAGGTGAAATTGGCCGCGTCGTCGGTCGAACCCTTGCCGGTCCAGCGCGCGACCTTGGGCCAGGCGCAGAGCGGGCGGGTGCGGAGCGGCTTGGCCGGGAAGCCGAGATAGCCGAACAGATCGTTGTCGAACTTGGTCGCGATCATCGTCTCGGGCGCCGGGCCGCCCTGACGCCATGTGTCGAGCGTGCCGAGCGCGTCGAACACATTGGGGCCGGGGCCGGCGAGGCAATGCGACATCCCCGGCGCCATGAACAGCCGCACCGATTTGCCGGCCTCGGCGGGCAGGCGCTTCGTCACCGCCTCGAAATAGGCGATCGTATTCTCGGGCGGAATCGCGGCGTCGTTCCAGCCGTGATAGAGGATCAGCTTGCCGCCGCGCTTGAGGAAGGCGCCGAGATCCGGGCTGTCGCTGTCGAGCAGCGGCGCGAGCCGGCGGCCGGCGGCATAATCGCGCGCGAAGTCGAACGCGCCGGGCTGCCATTCGGGGTTCGAATGGACCATGTAGCGGTAGAATTCGGTGGCGAACACGCCGTGCTGCGCCTTGGGGCCGGTGAGCCACACGTCCCAGGTGCCGGGCACCGCCTCCGCGCCGGGCATATAGCCGGGGAAGAATGGCCGCCCCTTGGCGTCGAGCGCGCCGCGATAGAGCGTGCGTGCCGCGGTCACCTGACCCGCGGTGAGGCACGTGGCCTCGTCGCCCGCCTTGCACTGGAGCACCGCCGGATCGAAGCCGCAGCCGCGCGGATCGTCGAGCACGCCGTCCTTCACTCCGTCCTTCGTGTCGCATTGCGCGATCGCGGCATCCTGCAGCAGCTTGAGCTTGGCATTGGGGATGGCGGATTCGGGGCGGGCGAAGACCGCGCGGTCGTCGCGCATGAAGGCAGCCATCATCCGCGTCCAGGCATTGGCGGGGGCGCCGGCGATGATCGCGTCATAATCCTCCGGGTAACGCTGCGCCTCCATCAGCGCCTCGCGTCCGCCGTCGGAACAGCCCTGGAAATAGGCCGCCCTGGGGGCATTGCCGTAATAAGCCGCGATCACCGCGCGGCCGGTGCCGGCGGCGAGGTGATTGGCGCGATGCCCGAAGTCGACGATCTTCTCGGGCGCGTTGAGCGCCCATTTGGCGTCGGTATCGGCGGTGCCGACATGCCCCATATCGGTGCCGACGGTGGCATAGCCCCTGGCGAGCGCGCCCTGCATCGTGAGCTGGGGCAGCAACATGCTCCCGCCATAGCCGCCATTGCCCGCACCCAGCAGCTTGCCGTTCCACGCCGCGGTGAGCGGCAGCCACACCTCGACCTTGATCGACGACCGCGGCGTGGGGGTGAGCGTCGCGCGGACGCGGCAGAAGGCGACCTGCGAGGGGAGGCCGGGCACCCCCTCCTTGGTGGTGACCATCGCGCCCTTCGCGACTTCCTCCGCCGCGACGACCTTGCCGTCGGCGAGCGTCAGCCCGGTGAGCGCCGCGCAGGCGCCGCCGGCGGGGGTGCCGGGCTGGGTTGCCGCGACGGGGGCGAGGTTGCTGCCCGAGGCGAGGAGCAAAGCGGCGAGCGCGCCGAGCGTACCGACATGCATGTTCATTTGCGGAGCAATCCTTTCGCGGCGAACCACGCCTGCGCCTGCCCGGTCCAGGCATCGGAGGCCTTGCCGCTCTTGGCGATGCCGAAGCCGTGGCCGCCGTTGGCGAAGGTGATCAGCGAGGCTTCCGCCCCGGCGGCTTTCCACGCGTCGACGACCCGCACGGGATCGGTGCCGACGAGCGGATCGTCCTTGGCGGCCATCGCGAGCAGCGGCGGCGCCTTGGCCGGCACGTTGAACGCATCGCCCACCACCCCGGGGTACATCGTCACGACGAAATCGGGGCGGCTGGCCGCCTTGGCGGCCATCACCGTCCACACCGTCACCGCGCCGCCGGCGGAAAAGCCCATCATCCCGATGCGATCAGGCTTCACCCCGTATTTCGCGGCATTGGCGCGGACGTAGCGCACCGCTTCCGCGCCGTCGGCGGTGGCGAGCGGGCGGAGCGGGGTGATCGCCTGCACCAGCGACTTGCGGTTCATCAGCCGGCCGAACAGCACCATCCCGAAATTGTCATTGGTCGGGAGCAGGCGATAGCGCAGCACGAAGGCGGTGATGCCGAGGCTATTGAGCCATTTCGCGACGCCATCGCCTTCATTCTCGATCGACAGCATGTGGAAGCCGCCGCCCGGCGCGACGATCACCGCGGTGCCGGTGGCGATCTTGGGATCGGGCGCGAAAACGGTCAGCGTCGGATCGGAAACGTTGCGGGTAATCCGGCCATAGGGCGCCTTGGTCGCGGTGGTCTCGGGCTGCATCGCGCCCATCGATCCGGGGGCGCCATTGGGCCACAGGCGGATCGCCTGTTGCGCCTGCGCCGTCGTGGCGCCAGCGACCAGCGCGAGAAGCGCGGCCAAGCGGGCAAGGATACGCATCATTGGCTTCCTCATTTCTTCTTCGCCGCGTCACGCGCGGCGGCGATCGCCTTGATCGTCGGCGCATCGGCGGGGGCAGTGTCGGTCTTGTCGCCGGCGATCCGCAGCATCACCGGTGCGGCCGGCACGAAGCGCGGCCAGGCGGGCAGGCCCCTGGCGTTGGGATCGCCGGTCTTGGCGAAGTGCGTCCAGTAATCGGCGACCTGCTTCGCCGCCGCCAGATCGGCCGCGGTCGGCTTGATGCCGGCCGCGGCGAGATTGTCGAACTGGAACGGCACGTCGGAGGCATGGACCGCGCCGGGCAGCGACGCGCGTTTTTCCTCGGCGACATAGCCGAAGCGATAGAGCCAGGTCGGCGCCCCCGCCTTCGTCGCGCGCGTCGCGAGCGAGAAGGCGGGTTCGGTGAAGGTGAGGTCGCTCGAAACGTGGCGCTCATAATTCTCCGCCGAGCCATAAGCTGCGCGCACCGCGTCGGCGGCGGGGCCGAGCGTCGCGCTGGCCTTTTCGGCGAATGCCTTGCGGAAGGGCGCCGGGATGAACCCGAGCTCGTCGCTGTTCGAGCCGACGATAGCGCTGATGCCGCGCGCCGCACCGGCGGCGAGCAAGGTGTCGGTATCGCCGGTGACGATGCGCCCGTCGGTGATCGGGCCGGAATAATGCGCCTCGTCGCCGTTGAGCAGGTTGATGCCGCCCTGCACCTTGTCGGCGGGGAGCGCGCGCAACGCGACGAGATCGTCGGGCGCGACATTCTCTCTGGTCGCGAAGGCGACGCCCTTCGCCTCGGCCGCGGCGAGATCGGGCCAGCTATCCCGCCCGCCGCCCGAGGCCGCGATCGCCTTGACGAACAGCCCCTTGGCAGCGGGCGAGACCATCAGCCGGCCGACCGATTCCCCGCCGGCGGATTCGCCGAAGACGGTGACGTTCGCCGCGTCGCCGCCGAACGCCGCGATGTTGCGCCTGACCCAGTCGAGCGCGGCGATCTGGTCCATCAGCCCCCAATTGCCGGTCGCGCCGCCCGCCGCCTCGCGGGTGAGCGCGGAGGTGGCGAAGAAACCGAACCGCCCGAGGCGATAGTTGAGCGTCACGACCACTATGCCGCGCGCGGCTAACCGCGTCCCATCAAGGATCGCTGCGCTGCCCGATCCGGTCGAGAAGCCGCCGCCGTGGATATAGACCATCACCGGCAGCTTCGCGCCGGCGCGTGGCCGGGGCGTCCAGACGTTGAGGAACAGGCAATCCTCGCTCATCGGCTGATTGCTGTTGGCGACGTCGCCCGGCATCCGCGACTGGACGCAATCATTGCCATAGCCGGTCGCGTCGCGCGTGCCGGTCCAGCCCGCGACCGGCGCGGGGGCGTGCCAGCGCAGCGCGCCGACCGGCGCCGCGGCATAGGGAATGCCCTTGAAGCTGGCGATGCCGTCGGCGCTCGCGCCGCGCAATGCGCCGCCGTCGGTGCGCACCACCGGGGCCTGATCGGCCGGCGCGGCGGCGGCGAGCAGCAGTGCGAGCGCAGGCAGAACGGCTTTCATCGATGATCCCCGGTGACGAAGGTGAAGCTGCCCGGGCCGGTGGCGTATACCGTCGCGGCATCGGTCTTGCGCAGCAAGGTCGCACCCTCCGGCGCCGAACCCACAGCGCCGAACCCGGCCGGCACCCAGATCTCGCCGGTCGCGTTCAGCGGGATCGTCGCGGTGAGGCTTAGCCGGCCGTTGTCGACCTGCCACGCGGCGCGCGCCTCGCCCTGCGGGGTCGCCATCGTCGCGGCGGCCGAGGCGAGCCCGCGCGGGATTTCGGGGCGGATCACGACGCTGCGATAGCCCGGCGCGCCGGGGCGCAGGCCGGCGAGCCGCTGGCGCATCCAGTCCGCGATCGACCCGAAATAATGATGATCGAGTGAGCGCGCCTTGAGCGTCCACGCCTCGAACATCGTCGAATGCCCGTTCCTGATCCAATAGCCCCAGCTCGGCTCGTCGGTGCGCGTCGCGACGCGATAGGCGAGGTCGGCGTGGCCGTAATCGCTGAGGATATCGAGCAGATAGCGCGTGCCATAAACCCCGGCGCGCAGCCCGCGCGCCTCGACATCGCGCGCGATCGTATCGGCAACCTTCTGCTCCGCCCCCGCGGGCGTCATCCCGAAGGCGAGCGGCAGGATATTCTGCGACTGGGTGGGCGCCTTGGCCGCGCCCTTGTCGTCGAGCGTGCGATACCAGCCGTTCGCGGCATCCCAATAACGCGCATTATAGGCGCGGCGGATATCGGCGGCGAGCGCGGCATAGCGAGTCGCATCGGCGGTATTGCCGATCACCGCGGAGGATTTCGCCAGCAGATCCGCCTCGTGGAAGAAATAGGCCACGGTGATCGCATCGATCCCGCCATTGTTGGTGGCGAAGATATCGAGCGGGCCGGGCGCGCTCCATTCGCTGAGCCCGGTGTTGTGGCGATAGTCGGGCGCCTTGAAGACGGCGGCGGTATAATCGACCAGCCGCTTCTGCATCTCGTGCATCCGCGCGAGGATGCGGGTGTCGCCCTGCGTCTGATACAATTCCCACGGCAGGATCATCGCCGCGACGTCCCACGGGGTCGACGGCCCCCAGACGAACGACCAGCCGGGCGTCCCCTCATAGCCGTAGAAGGGGGTGGCGGGGACGATCTCGGGGAGCTCGCCGCTCGCCGCCTGCGCATCGGGGAAATCGGTGAGCCATTTGGTCCAGACGCGCGAGATATCGAGGCTGCGCGCCGCCGCGCCCGCCGATGCCTGGGCGTCGCCGGTCCAGCCGTTTTTCTCATAGGTCGGCGTATCGGTCTGATAGCCGTGCATATTGTTGAGGATCGTGGCGATCGCCGCCTGATCGATCTGGTTGAGCAGCGGATCGGCGCTGGTGAAGCTGCCCACCGCGGCGACCGCCGAATGTGCGACCTTGCCGGTCAGCGTCGCCAATGTCGGGGTGCCGGGGAAGCCGCGTAGCTCGACATAGCGGAAGCCGCGATAGCCGAAGCTCGGCGCCCAATGTTCGCGTCCCTTGCCGGCGAGCGTGTAGCGATCGGTCTGGAGCTGCGCGTCGATCAGCCCCGAGGCGGGGACGACAAGCCCGTCGTCGCCGATACGCTCGCTCGCGACGAGCGAGACGGTGGCGCCGCGCGGCCCGCTGACGTCGAGCGCGGTCCAGCCGGCGAAGATCCGCCCGAAATCATAGACCCAGACGCCGGGTTTCACCTCCTTGAGCGAGACGGGACGGATGTCCGCGACCGGGGCGATCGGCTCGACATTGGCGGCCTGCAACACCCCCTTCGGCCCGGATACGGTCTGTACCGCGCCCCAGCCCGTGCCCGCAAAGCCGGGCATGTCCCAGCCGGCCGGCAGCAGCCGCGCGTCATAGCGCTCGCCGCGGTGGAGCGAATCGTTGAGCGTCGGGCCAGAGATCGTTCGCCAGCTCGCATCGCTCGCGATCGTCTGGCGCGAGCCGTCGGCGAACGTCACCTCGAGCTGGGTCTTGAGCGCGGGCTCGCCGTGCCACGGTGCCTCGTTGAAATACCATTCATTGGGATCGGTGAGGCCATACCAGCCACGCCCCAGTTCGGCGCCGAGCACGTTGCGTCCGACGCGGACGCGATCGGTGACGTCATAGGTCTGGTAGAGGACGCGCTTGTCATAGGCGGTGAACCCGCTCGCCATCGCGCTCGCACCGATCGTGCCGCCGTTGAGGTGGACGCGCGGCCAGCCCGCCCCGGCGACATAGAGCCGCGCCGCGGCGATCGGCTTCGCCGGCAGCGTGAAATCCTTGCGGACCAGCGGGGCGGGGGATTCGATCGGCAGGACGATATCGATATTCGGCACCCCGGCCGCGACGACCAGCCCGTCGGCCTCGACCGTGCCGCCGACGAATGGATTGTCGTTGGCCGCGAAGCGCGTCGCGAATGCCGGGCTGCCGGTGCCGGTCACCTCGACGGCGTGGATCGTCGCGGCCTTGGCGTCGCGCGAGGAATAGCCGATCGTGCCGTGGGTCTGCGCGGCATCGGTGATCGTATCGACCTGCCTGCCGTCGATCGCGGTGACGATGCTCGTGCCGCGCGCGGTGATCGTGATGCGGTGGCGGACGCCCTTCAAGGTGACGCCGGTGAGCGGCACGCGCTTCAATTCGGTGAGCTTGACCCCCGAGCTCGAGCCGCCCGGATAATGCCGCACCCGCGCGATCAGCACCGCGCCGGTCTTTTCCTCGGCGAGCGTCCAGACATAGGCCTCGCCATAGGTCTTGCCCGCGGCGCGCGCGCGGAACAGCAGGTCGATCGAATTGCCTGTCAGCGTCAGATCGCTGGTGAAGCGGAGATCGGCCCAATCGTGATCGCGGCGCGCGGGGCCGGCGATCCATTGCGCGGACCAGTCGGCGGGGGTGAGCAGCCCCATTTCCCACCACGCCGGCCGGCTCCAGCCGCTTTCGCGGCCGTCGGCGTCCCATGTCTTGACCTGCCACCAATAACGCGTCCGCGCGGCGAGCGCGGGGCCGGCATAGGGGATTTGCGCGTTGGCGGCGGAGGCGATCCGGCCGCTGTCCCACAATGGCCGATCGGTCTCGAGCGCCCCGGCGCTGTCTGCGACGCGGATGCGATAGGCGATCTGCCGCCGCGCGCTCGGCTGCCAGCCGAGACGCGGCGCGGGTTCGTCGATGCCGAGCGCGGCGTCGGTATATTCAACCGTGAGCCGTGAGGGGGCGGGATCGGCCCCCTCTGCGGCTGCGGCAACGGCGAGCAGGGCCGCCACGCCGATCGTCGGGATCGACCACGGAAATGATACCGGCTTGATGACCCCCTCCTAGAATTTGGTTCGGATACCGAACGTTACGAGCCTACCCAGCGTGGTGCCATTGGTATAGGCGGCGGACGTGTTGAGCCACGGCGGATCCTGATCGAACACATTGTCGATGTTGACGGTCAGCATCGCATTCTTGACGAAGCCGTGCTCGCCGAGATCGTAACCGAGGAACAGATCGACGGTCTTGAAGGCGTCCACCCGCGTCTGCTGCGGCACGAGGAGGATCGGATAACCGCCCCTGTAGTTGAACGAGGCCGATCCGACGAACCCGCCCGCCTTGCCACCCAATGTAGCGACGAAGGAGAGGCGGCCGACGCCGTTCTCGAGATCGTCGGCGAACGGGCCGCCGGCCACCGCCTGCGATTTGCGGTTGAGCGTATAGGTGCCCGCGACGCTCGCGTTGATCGCGCCGAACCCGGTCTTGCGGACATAGGACAGGTTGAAATCGAGCCCGTCGGTATTGACCGCGCCGAGATTGTTACGCCGCGCGTCGATCACGATATACGGACTCTTGCCCCCGGCATAGAGCGAGTCGATGCTCGGCGCGCCGACCACATTGAGGTTGCCGACCAGCGCCTTGGCCTGCGCCAGCGTGGGGTTGACGATATAATAGCCGGCGAAATTGGGCTGGGTGAACAACGTCGGCTGGGTGAACGGCACGAGCCCGATCGCGTCCTTGAACCGCACATTATAATAAGTGAGGTTGAGCGCGAGGCCGGGAATCCGGCTCGGTGCCCAGTCGAACCCGACCGACCAGGTATGCGCGCGTTCGGGGCGCAGCTTGGGATTGCCCCCCGCCAGCACGACGGTCGAGCGCAACTGGTTGAGCGGGCTCGCCCCCGGCGCGATGAACGGGCTGAACGGGAGCGCGGTCGCGCGTGAATCCGAAGTGCTGCTGGTATCCGCGAGGCTCGGCGCGTTGAACGAGGTGCCGTAATTGCCGCGGATCGTCAGGTCGCTGATCGGCTTGTAATTGATGCCGACCTTCGGATTGGTGGTGCCGCCCTGATCGCTGTAATCGTCGTAGCGGATCGACCCCGAAAGCTGCAGCCCGCGTAGGCCGGGGCTGCCGTTTTCCGGCCCGATCAGCGGAATCATCAATTCGCCGAAGGCCGAGCGCACGTCGCGCGAGGTGCGCGAGGTTTTGACATTTGCATAGGACCCGACCGCCCCTTGCGCGATCCGCGAGGCGAGCCCGGCATAATAATATTCCGCGCCGACTGCGAGGCGCACGTCGCCGCCCGGAAGCTGGGCGAGCGAGCCATCGAGGATCAGCCGGCCATCGGCCATTTCCTGCGTCGCATCGCCGTAATTCTCGTAATTGCGGATCGCGGCGAGCGCGGCGGGGCTGCTGGCGGAGAGGTTATAGGGGTTGAGTGCCATCCCGGGGATTAGCCCGGCGAGCGCCAATGTGGCGGTCGTCGTGTCGATCGCGCCTTCGCGCACCTGATTATAGCTGCGGCCGAAATTGCTCTCGGCGCGAAGCTGCCACTTGTCGCTGAGCTTGAACGAGAAGCCCGGGGTGACGCCGTAGGATTCGAAGCGCTGGCGGCTCTTCAGGCTGTTGCCGAAGACGTCGGCGAACGAAAAAGACGCATTCTGCTGCAATTCGCCGGTGATTGAGCGGAAGAACGGGTTGAGCACCGAGATCGTGCCCGACATCATCCCCGGTGCCTCGCTCACGGTCGTGTCGCGCCGCGACCAATAAGCGGTTGCCGAGAAACTGACGCTGTCGTTGAGCCGCTGGGTGAACGAGCCGAACACCGAATTGCGCCGCTCGCGCGGGAACAGTGTGGCATAGGCATTCGGGTCGCACTTGTTGACCGTGCCGGCAACGAGCCCGGGGAGCGCGTAATTGGTCGCGCCGACCTGGATATTGCCCGGCGCGCAGGTGGTGACACGGAAATCGCTGCCGCCCTTCGCGCGGAGATCGGGCGAGGTATAGTCGCGGTCCTTATTGTAGATCTCATTGTGCCAGACATAGGCATAAGAGAGGTAGAGCGAGCCGCTGCCCCAATCCTTGCCGACGGTGAGATTGCCGTCCACCGAGCGATAATCGCCGACGAAGCCGTAGCGCATATTGGCCGACACGCCGTCGAAGCGCTTGCGGGTGATGAAGTTGATCACCCCGCCGATCGCATCCGAGCCATAGACCGCCGAGCCGCCGTCGGGCACCACCTCGACACGCTCGAGCACGTCGGGCGGCAGGATCGAGGGATCGATCGTGGTCTGCAGGATTCCCGCGCCGACCCCGCGCTGGCCGTTGAGCAGCACGAGCGTGGTGTTGCCGCCCGATGCGCCGAGGTTGCGGATATTGGGGCGCACGATCGGCAGCCCGAAATTGGCGAGGCCGACCGGGATCGTGCCGAAATTGCCGACCTGCGGGATCTTGGCGAGAAGATCGTTCGACGAATTGACGCCGCGCGCGACGATCGTGTCCTGCGTGATGCCGATCACATTGGTGCCGGTGGGGGCGACCCCGCGCAGCAACGTGCCGGTGACGACGACATCGGCCTGATCCTCGGTGGGCTGCGCATCGGGCTGCGCGCCGATCGTGTCGGTCGCGGCGGCGGTCTGCGCCTGCGCGGTGCCGGCGGTGGCCAGCATCATCGCGATCGCGAGCGTCGAGAGCCCGGCGAGCGTCGCCCGACGTGAATTAGGCTGCGGTCGAACTTCGGTGTTCATAGATCCTCCCCGTCTGAATCGTTCGAACTCTTGTTTTTCCGCGCGTCGTCCGGCGGGCGGAATCGCTCACACGGCGACTTTCCACAATCGTTCAATCTCGATCTTTTTCGATCATGTCAATGATCAAATTAGATTGCGAAGGGCGGGGATCTGGTTTCGGGAGGGGCGCCGCACGTAAACGCGCGCCGCCACCCGGCCTCGAGCCGGAGTGGCAGGAGAGGTGGAGAAAAAAGCGCGCCGGTCGCTCAGGCGGGCAGGCGCGCCCGCTCGGCGGGACGCACCGACGCCGATTGCACCGCGACGATCGCCTCGATCTTGGCGAGCAGCACCGCCAGCGCGTGATCGGGGAGATTGTCGACGTCGACCGCGAAATGCTGCACCCCCTCGAGCCGCTCCGCCGCGATCGAGAGCGGGAGGATATTGTGCTGCGCGATCAGCCCGAGCACGCGGAGCAGCGCCTGCGGGCAGAGGTCGGCGGCGACCGACAAAGTGACGATCCGCTCACGCGGCACCTTGGTTTCGGCAGACTGATTCCGGCGCGCAGACGCCGCGCGCGACATGACATTGGACATGGAAAAGCACTCATCATTCGAATGAAAGATGCGCCGGTGCAGCGGCGCGGACGGCGCGCCGGATCAGTTGATCCGGCAGCTCGTAATTCGAATGCGGCTGCTCCGACCCTGCACGACCGAAGCGCCGGCGGTAAGTCGCGCCGTCGCAAGGATCGTAAGAAGGGCTCGTGCCGTGATCATGCTGCGCGGCGCTTAGCCGAAAATCGCGGGCGATTTCCACAGCTTTTTGTGCCGGCGGAGCATGCCCTCCGGTTATCGCCGCGATCCAGCTTGAGATCGCAATTCGCCGTTACTGGCGTTAAGTGGTTCGCATGTCCGCTATCATCGATCCGTTCCACGCCATCGCCATCAGCCGCACCGCGCATCGCCTGACCGCGGAGGGGCGCTCGATCATCCATATGGAATTCGGCCAGCCCTCCACCGGCGCACCCGCCGCCGCGATCGCCGCCGCGCATCATGTGCTCGACCATGATCCGATGGGCTATTGGGAGAGCGGCGCGCTCAAGGCGCGGATCGCGCGGCATTATGCCGAAACGCAGGGGCTGACGATCGACCCCGAGCAGATCATCCTGACCTGCGGCGCCTCGCCCGCGCTCGTTCTCGCTCTGTCGTGCGTGTTCGCGCCGGGCGAGCGGGTGGCGTTCGCGCGGCCCGGCTATGTCGCCTATCGCAACACGGTGAAGGCGCTGCATCTCGAAGCGGTGGAAATCCCCTGCGGCGAGGCGGAAAGGTTCCAGGTCACCGCCGAGGCGATCGAACGGCTCGACCCCGCGCCGCACGGGCTGATCCTCGCCAGCCCCGCCAACCCGACCGGGACGATCGTCGCGCCCGAGGAAATGGCGGCGATCGCCGCGGTGTGCCGCCGGCGCGGCATCCGCATCGTCTCGGACGAAATCTATCACGGGCTGAGCTATGTCGGCCCCGCGCGGTCGATGCTGCGCGACGACGCCGGCGCGCTGATCGTCAACAGCTTCTCCAAATATTTCAGCATGGCCGGCTGGCGGCTCGGCTGGCTGGTGGTGCCGCCCGAGCTGATCGACGCGGCGCGCGCGCGGATGGGCAATCTGTTCCTCACCCCGCCGTCGCTGGCGCAGCATGCCGGGCTGATCGCATTCGACGAGCGCGACGAGCTGGAAGGGCATATCCGCACCTATGCGCGCAACCGCGAGCTGATGCTCGCCGCGCTGCCCGCGCTGGGATTGCGGCGGATCGCGCCGCCCGACGGGGCTTTCTATATCTATGCCGATATCGGGCATCTGACCGACGACAGCATGGATTTCTGCATGCGGCTGCTGGTCGATACCGGAGTCGCCACCGCGCCGGGGGTCGATTTCGATCCGGTCGAGGGGCATCGCTTCGTGCGCTTCAGCTTCGCGGTGTCGACCGATCGCGTCGAGGAGGCCCTGCGCCGCCTGACGCCGTGGTTCGCCGCGCAGCAGGCGGCGGTGGCGGCCTCGTAAAGCATCGCGTCAAATTGGGGACACGTCCCCTCCATCCCGACCTTCGCCGGGGAGTCGGGGTCCCGATCTTCGGGGGAGAGCGAGCGCGAACCTCATTTGTGCTCCCGCGAAGGCGGGAGCCCAGCCTGGGTCCCCCGCCTTCGCGGGACACAAGGAAAGGGGCGGGTCGCTCGACAGCTCATCGGATCGCCACCGCAACCAATGCGGTTGAAGGGATCGGCAGCACCGGGCGATCGCCCGCCATCCGCCGCGCCTCGGCCACGACCGCGGCCTTTTCGGCATCGGTGAGGCTCGTCCAGTCGGGCGACATGCCGAACAAAGTATCGGGATCGGCGAGTGCGGCGATGTAGAGCGCGTAATCGTGGGTCACGCTTTCGATCTGCGGATCGCGATATCCCGCCGCGACCAGCTCGCGCGCAAAGTCGCCCGGATCGCTCAGCGCCTGCACGCCGGCCGGCATCGTCATCCCCTCGCGCTCGGGGAACAGCTTCTGGCGGATCTGGCCGAGCAGAAGGAAGGTCGCCGCGCCGCGCGCCTGCCAGGTCGCGACCACGCCGGTGCCGCCCGGACGTGTAACCCGCGCCATCTCCGCAAGTCCCTTGCGCCAATGGGGGAACATGATCACCCCGAAGATCGAGAACACTGCGTCGAACCCGGCATCGGGCAGCGCGAGCGCCTGACCGTCCATCACGCGTGTCTCGACATTGCGCAGCCCCGCGGCGGCGATGCGCGCGACCATACCGGGCGAGAAATCGGTCGCGAGCACCTGCGCCCCGGTCCGCGCCGCCGCCAGCGCCAGCGCGCCGGTGCCCGCCGCTATATCGAGAACGCGGCTCTCGGGGGTCAGCGACACGCGTGCCAGCGCCGCCGCCGCATAAAGCGCGGTGAATGGGTGGGCGGTTCGCTCATAATGCTGCGCGGCGCTGTCCCAATGAGCGGGGTTCTCGAATTGTCGCATTGTCGGCACTCCACGAATCACGTAACATTAAAAGTATCGTGATCGACCCGACTTGCCAATCCCGGCCGCGACGAAGAGGATCGCGAGGTGCGTAACGACAGCCGCCTTTCCCGCATGCTCCACGTGCTACTCCATATGGCGCGACACGAAGCTCCGCTGACGTCGGATGCGATCGCGCGGATGCTCGGCACCAACGCCGTCGTGGTCCGCCGCACGATGGCCGGGCTGCGCGAGGCCGGTTATGTGCGGTCGGAAAAAGGGCATGGCGGGGGTTGGGCGATCGCTGCGGACCTCACGAAAGTGTCGTTGCTCGATGTCCATCGCGCGGTGGGCGGCCCGCGCATCTTTGCGATCGGCAACGAAAATCCCAATCCGGGTTGCGCGGTGGAGAAGGTCGTCAACGATGCGCTGGAGGATGCCTTGCATCAGGCCGAGGCGCTGCTGATCGAGCGGCTGGGTGCGGTGAGCCTCGCCGAACTGGCGCGCGATTTCGACGTGCGCTGCGCAACGGCGCATCATCACTGAGCGTGCGGCTTCGTCGGCCTGCCCGGCTTTTCTCTTTTCCTTAACAGAGGCGTAGCCTTACCGTCATTGAGCCTCGCCATAGCTCCGCGCTCACCATCCGGGAGGGACACGGGGATATGAAGGCGTCGTTCTGCGCGCGGTTCAATGCGTTGCTATTGGTTTCTTCGCTGGCGGTGCCGGCGGCTGCGGAGACGCGCGCGCTTCCCGAAGACGGCGGGGCCGCCCCGGCGGCGGAGACCGCCGACAGCGCGGATACCGTCATCGTGACGGGTACGCGGTCGCAGGCGCAAACCCAGTTTTCCGCGCTGTCGCCGGTCGATGTCTTCTCCGCCAAGACGATCCAGTCGACCGTGTCGAGCAGCCTCGACACCAAGCTCGCGCAGCTCGTCCCGACCTTCACCGTCAAGCGTCTGCCGTCGTCGGACGGCCCGCAGTTCGTCCGTCCCGCATCGCTCGACGGGCTGTCGCCGGACATGACGCTGGTGATGGTCAACGGCAAGCGCTTCCACCGCTCGGCCTTTCTCAACGGCGGCGCGGGCGGCGCGCAGGCGGCGGATCTCGCGCAGATCCCGTCCTATGACATCAGCCATGTCGAGGTGCTGCGCGACGGCGCGTCGGCGCAATATGGCTCGGATGCGATCGCCGGGGTGATCAATATCATCCTCGACGACAAGCCGGGTTTCTCGGTCTACGGCCAGGGCTCGCAATATTATCGCGGCGACGGCCGGCAATGGCAGCTCGGCGGGCGCGCGGGCTTCGCGCTCAACGGCGGCGGGCATGTCGTCGTCACTGGCGAATATAGCGATTCCGACGCCACCTCGCGCACCGCGCAGCGCCCCGACGCGATCGCCTTCCAGGCCGCCAATCCGCAGATCGCGGTGCCCAATCCGGTGCAGCATTGGGGCAACCCGGAATTCAAGGCGCTCAAATTCGCGGTCGATGCCGCGACCCCGATCGGCGACGCGCTCGAACTCTACGCCTTCGGCACTTATGCCCGCACGCGCGGCGCCAATGACATCAACTGGCGCAACCCGACCCCGGGGGTGAACGACAATATCTTCGGCAAGCCCGGCGCGCCGTTCTTCCCCGGTTTCGATCTGCGCAAAATCTATCCGGCGGGGTTCGCGCCGCGCGAGGGCATCCGCGCCAACGACGGGCAGGCGGTAGCCGGGCTGCGCGGCAAGGGATCGTCCAATTTCACCTGGGATGTCAGCGGGTCTTACGGCGTCAACGACACGCAGTTCATCCTCAACAATTCGATCAACGCCTCGCTGGGGCCGGCAAGCCCGTTCAACTTCAACCTCGGGCATCAGATCCAGCGCGAATTCAACCTCAACGCCGACGCGGTCTATCGGCTCGACGTCGCCGGGCTGCCGCAACCGGTGAATATCGCGTTCGGCGCCGAGCGCCGGGTGGAAACCTATAAGATCGTCGCGGGCGATCCGGCCTCCTATATGGTCGGGCCGGGCGCCGCCGCCGGGCTGGCCGCGCAGTCGAACGGCTTCCCCGGCTTCGGGCCGACGCAGGCGGGATCGTGGAGCCAGACCGATTATGCCGGCTATCTCGACGTGCAGGTGCCGCTGACCAGCGCCTGGACGGTCGAAGCCGCGCTGCGCGACGAAAATTACGATACGTTCGGCAATACCTTCAATTACAAGTTCTCGACGCGCTATGAGCTGGCGCCGGGGATTGCGATCCGCGGCGCCTATTCGACCGGGTTCAAGGCGCCGAGCCCCGGCCAGCTCAACTCGACCAGCATCAGCCAGGGGCTCGATACCAGGACGCTCCAGCTCTTCACCACCGGGCGGCTCTCGCCGCTCAATCCGGTCGCGGCGTTCTTCGGCGCCAAGCCGCTCGAGCCGGAGGAATCGAAGACCGCCACCGCCGGGCTGGTGTGGCGCACCGCGAACGGGCTGAGCGGGTCGCTCGATCTCTATCAGATCAAGGTGACCAAGCGCTTCAGCCTGTCGCCGACCTTCGTCGTCACCCCGGCGATCCGCCAGCAGCTCGTCGCGCTCGGCGTCGCGGGGGCCAATGATTTCACCAACATCAACTTCTTCACCAACGATTTCGATACGCGCACGCGCGGCGTCGACGTGGTGGTATCCTATAATCACGCGCTCGGCGGCGGGCGGATCAACGCCACCGCATCCTATTCCTATACCGATACCAAGGTGACCTCGGGCTCGCTCACCGCGGCGAACAACCTGATGCAGCGCACGATCTTCGAAAAGGGGCTGCCCAAGCACAATGCCAGCGCGACGATCACCTATGACATCGGCGATGTCACGTTGACGGCGCGCGGGCGCTATTATGGTTCGTGGACCGATTCGAGCGGCAACGCGACCGGCGATATCTTCCAGAAGTTCGGCGGGATCGCCTTCTTCGACGCGTCGATCGGCTATCAGGTGACTAAACAGGTCAACGTGCGGGTCGGCGCGGAAAATCTGTTCAACACCTATCCCGACAAGGCGTTGTTCCAGGCCAGCCGCGGCCTCGTCTATTCGCGCAACTCGCCCTATGACACCAATGGCGGCAATTATTATCTCCGCCTCGAATGGCGTTATTGAGAGGGGCGGCGATAATGACCAACGGCTCCACCCGCCGCGAACTCTTGGGCGCGGGCGTCGCGGCGGCTACGCTCGCCGCACCGGTCCGCGCGCTGGCCGGGGATTCTCTTGCGGGTGGGGCGATGCCGACCGACGAAGCTTATTGGCGAACGATCGCCGCGCAATATGATCTGCCCAAGGGCATCGTCCAGCTCGAGAACGGCAATTGGGGGGCGATGGCGCGCCCGGTGCTCGCCGCCTATCAGCGGCACCTCGCGCGAGTGAATACCGAGACATCCTTCTACTCGCGGCGTGGTTTCGGGGCGGATGCGATCGCGCTGCGCGATCGCGTTGCGGCGGAGATCGGCGCCGCGCCCGACGAGATCGCCTTCACCCGCGGCGCGACCGAGGCGCTGCTCGGACTGATCGGCGGTTACAACCGGCTGCGTGCGGGCGATCAGTTGCTCTACGCCGATCTCGATTACGACAGCATGCAGGCCGGGTTCCGCTCGGTGGCACGGCGGCGCGGGCTTGAGGTGGTGACGATCGCGCTTCCCGAACCGGCGACCTATCAGGCTATCATCGACAGCTATGAGGCGGCGCTGAAGGCGCACCCTAGGGTGCGGCTGATGCTGCTCACCCATGTCAGCCACCGCACCGGGCTGGTGGTGCCGGTACGCGAGATCGTCGCGATGGCACGGGCACGCGGGGTCGATGTCATCGTCGATTCGGCGCACGCCTTCGGGCAGCTCGATTTCAAGGTCGGCGATCTCGGTGCCGACTTTATCGGCTACACCTGCCAGAAATGGATCGGCGCCCCCCTCGGCGTCGGGCTGTTCTACATCAAGCGCGACCGGCTCGACGCGATCGACCTGAGCATCGGCGAGGATCCGGGGGCGCGCGACACGATCCAGCAGCGCATCCACACCGGGACGACCGATATCGCCGCGCTGCTGACAGTGGGCGACGCACTCGATTTCCACCACCGCATCGGCGTCCGCGCCAAGGAGGCGCGGCTGCGTCATCTGCGCAACCTGTGGGCCGAACAGGCGCGGGACATGCCGGGGATCGAGGTGCTGACGCCGAGCGATCCGCGGCTGACCTCGGCGCTCACCTCGTTCCGGCTGAAGGGGATGACCAGCATGGCCGACAATCGCGCGCTGGCGAAGCAATTGCTCGATCGCTTCGGCATCTTCACCGTCGAACGCGACGGCCCCGCGCGCGGTGCCTGCGTCCGCGTGACGCCGGTGGTCTTCACCAGCAGCGACGACGTCGAGCGGCTGGTCGCGGCATTGCGAACGCTGCGGCGGTAACGACCTAACCGTGCCGCGAAAGCGTGGGCGTCCTCGTCGGGACATGCTACACGCCGGCCGTGGCCGATCTTCCTTTGTTTCTCGCGTTTCTCGCCGCAGCGTCGATCCTGACGGTCACGCCGGGCGTCGATACCGCGATGGTGCTCCGCACCGCGACGGTCGACGGCCGCCGCCCGGCGATCCTCGCCGGGCTGGGGATCACCGTCGGGTGCCTGATCTGGGGCGGGGCGGTGTCGCTGGGGCTCGGCGCGCTGCTCAAGGCGTCGGAACTGGCCTATACGATCGTCAAGATCATCGGCGCGGCCTATCTGTGCTGGCTAGGCGCGAAGCTGCTGATCGCGCCGCGGACCGCGTTGGATCCGGGGCAGGCTACCCCGCCCGCCGGCGGGGACGCCTTCGCCCGGGGGCTGCTGACCAATTTGCTCAACCCCAAGATCGGGGTGTTCTACGTAACCTTCCTGCCCCAGTTCGTGCCGGCGCATATCGATGTCGCGCGTTATTCCTTCTTCCTCGCCTGCGTCCACGTGCTGCTCTCGCTTATCTGGTTTGCGGCGCTCATCGCGGCGGCGATGCCGCTCGGGCGGCTGCTGCGCCGGCCGAGCGCGATCCGCCGGCTCGATCGGCTGACCGGCGGGATCTTCATCGCCTTCGGCATCAAGCTCGCGATCTCGTCCGCGCGTTGAGGAAGTGATCGCGGCGGGCGCGTTGACCTTTCTCCAATAAGAGAATATTATCCGATAAGATAATCGAGCGGCAGTTTCTGACCCGCGCATCCACCGCCGAAACGGGGAGCAGGTGTCGGGATGAACGCAGGGGAAGGGGGTGTGCCCGAATTCGGGCGAAGGGTCGATGCGCGCGCCGTTTGGCGGAGTCGCGGAGTCTTGGCACGCCAGATTTGCGGAAAAATCCGCTGCGGCGCCAGCACGTCGTAGGCGGAAGCCGCGCCGCTCGGCGTCATGAAGACCGCCGTAAGCCGGAGCATCCTGTCTGAATGCCCATCCCGGCCCGCGCCGGGGGTGGAAGCCAAGTGACCAATATCGAAAGGGAATCGATGATCAGCAGCAGGCGAGAAGCGCTGGGACTGGGCGTTGCCGGCATGATGGCAAGCGCGCTGCCGGGGATCGCCCGCGCGGCGACCCCCGCCACGCTCGTGATAAAGTCGAAGGGCCGGGATTATGCCGCGGCGCTCGATAAATTGCGCGACTATGCCGCCGCCGAACTCGCCGCGGTCGGACAACCGGGGATGACGATCGGCATCGTCGACGCCGACGGGTTCGCCGCGACGATCGCGCTCGGCTGGGCCGATGTCGAAAACAAGGTGCCGGTGCGCGCCGATCATCTGTTCGAGATCGGGTCGATCAGCAAATCGATCTCCGCTTTGTGCATCCACGCGCTGGCCGACGAAGGCCGGCTCGACCTCAATCTGCCGATCTCGCATTATCTGGACGGCGTGCCGCTGCCGGACGCGCCGATCACGACCCAGCAATTGCTCAACCACGCCGCCGGCTTCGCGCATGACGCCCCGCTCTTCCCGGTTTCGCCCGACGGCCGGTTGTGGAACGGTTTCGCGCCGGGATCGCACGCGTCGTACAGCAACATCGGCTATCTGCTGCTCGGGCTGATCATCACCCGCATCACCGGGCGGCCGCATCCGGAGGTGATCCGCGAGCGGGTGCTCGTCCCGCTGGGGATGACCGACGCGACCGCACATCTGCTCGCCGCCGATCGCAAGCGTTACGCCACCGGCTATGTCCCGATGATCGAGGATCGCCCGGTGATGACGCAATCGCCGATGGTATCGGGGCTGCTCGCCGAGGGCGATTTCGCCTCGGGGGCGGTCGCCGCTTCGAGCGATGCGATGCTCGGCTATCTGCGTTACGTGCTCGCGCTCGGGCGCGGGACGGGCGCACCGATCATGTCGGATGCGCACGCCAAGGCGCTGCTCGCGAACGATATGGAGCTCGACGAATTCGGCCCCGGCGCGCGTTATGCAAGCGGCTTCGCCAAGGTGAAGATCGACGGCAAACCGGTGCTCCACCACACCGGCGGGATGGAATTGTTCACCTCCTCGTTCCACGTCGATCCGGTCGCCGGGGTGGGCTGTTTCGCCAGCGTCAACGGTCGCGTCGGGCCGTATCGCCCGCGCAAGACCACCGCTTATGCGATCGAATTGCTCCGCGCGGTGCGCGACGGCAAGCCGCTTCCCGCCGCGCCGGATCCGCTCGCCTATCGCAAGGTCGACAAGCCCGCGCCGCTGCTCGGCCGCTGGTTCGGCCCCGAGGGTCGCTCGTTCGAGCTGAAGGCGGTGCCGGGCGGGGTGCGGCTGGTCGCCGGCGGGTCCGAGGGACGCGTCGAACTGTCGGGCGAGAACGAACTGGCGACCGATCATCCGTTGTTCGACCGGCATTTGCTGACGTTCGAGGTGAAGGGCGATCGCGCCACCGGTCTGTGGTGGGGCGAGCAATGGTTCGCGCGGACCAGTGCGCCCGAGCAGCCCGCCGCCGATCCGGCGCTCAAGCCGCTCGCGGGGGTCTATACCACGGGCAATACGGCGGAGCGGGTCACGCTGCTGGCGCGCGGCAAGGCGCTCCACCTCGAAGGCGTGGGCGAACTGGTCCGCCGGCCGGGGGGCTTCTGGTCGCCGAAGAAGGACGTCGGCGGGGTGACCCGGCTGTGGTTCGACAAGGTCGTCAACGGCGCGCCTTATCAGGTCTCTTTCTGTGGCATGCCGCTGCCGCGGCTGAGCTGACGGAGCGCTCGGACGTTGAGATAGGGTGGCCCATGCGGCTGTCGATATGGACTCCTTCTGTGGAATGAGGAATCCAATCGATATCGACGGCCGGCGAGCAAAGACCGGCAAGACCATCGGAGAGGCGACAATGAAGCGCAGGATCGGCATCATCCTATTGGCCGTGCTCGTGTTCGGTGCGATCACATTTTTCACGCTCGCGCCGGGCGTCGTCGAAAATTCGGCCAACAAGGTCGCGCCGACCGAACTCAAGGTCAGCGCGCACGCCGAAGCGCTGCACAAGACGCTCGATGTCGCCGACATGCATGCCGACAGCCTGTTGTGGAAACGCGATCTGCTCAAACGCTCGGATCGCGGGCAGGTCGATCTGCCGCGGCTTCAGGCGGGCCATTATGCGTTGCAGGTCTTCTCTTCGGTGACCAAGGCGCCGCGGAACCAGAATTACGACGGCAATTCGGGCGATACCGACAAGGTCACCGCGCTCGTCATCGCCGATATGCAGCCGGTGCGGACGTGGAATTCGCTGCTCGAACGCTCGCTCTATCATGCCGAGAAGCTCAAGCGCTTCGCCGCGCGGTCGGACGGGCAGATGCGCGTCGTCACCACCGCGGCCGATCTCGACAAGTTGGTCGCCGATCGCCGCGCGGGTCGGCCGGTGGTCGGCGCAATGCTCTCGATCGAGGGGCTGCAGGATCTGGAAGGCCGGCTCGACAATCTCGACCGGCTCTATGCCGCGGGTTTCCGTATGGCGGGGCTGGCGCATTTCTTCGACAATGATGTCTCGGGTTCGATGCACGGGATCGCGAAGGGTGGGCTGACGCCTTTGGGGCGACAGGTCGTCGCGCGGATGGAAAAGCTCGGCATGCTGGTCGATGTCGCGCACGCCAGCCACGAGACTGTCGCCGAGCTGATCGCGATCGCGCGCCGCCCGCTCGTCTCGAGCCACGGCGGGGTGCAGGCGACGTGCAAGGTCAACCGCAACCTCACCGACGCGGAGATCCGCGGGGTCGCGCGCACCGGCGGGGTGATCGGCATCGGCTATTGGGACGGCGCGATCTGCTCGACCAGGCCCGCCGACGTGGCGAAGGCGATCGCGCATGTCCGCGATCTGGTCGGGATCGATCATGTCGGGCTGGGATCGGATTTCGACGGCGCGGTGACGACGCAATTCGATGCGTCGCAGGTGATTGCGGTGACCCAGGCGCTGATCGATCGCGGCTTTTCCGACGACGACATCCGCAAGGTGATGGGGGGCAATGTCATCCGGGTGCTGACCGCGGGGATCAAGCCCGGCGCGTGATGCGCGATCCGCACCCGAACGACGATTGAGGCTTGATCGAACCGCCTGTTTCCTCTCCCTTTGTCGAAACAGGAGCGGAGCGGCGCATGACAATCGCGGTTGACGGCAAGCCGATGCTGGCGGGGATCAGGATCGTCGACCTGACGAGCGTCGTCTTCGGGCCTTATTGCACGCAAATCCTCGCCGATCTCGGCGCCGAGGTGATCAAGGTCGAGGCGCCCGGCGCGGGCGACGCCTTTCGCTGGTCGGCGAAGGCGGCGGTCACGCCCGGGATGAGCCCGGGGTTCATGGCGTTCAACCGCGGCAAGCAATCGATCACGCTCGATCTCAAGAGCCCCGACGATCTCGCCGCGATGAAGGAGCTGCTGCGCGACGCCGACGTCTTCATGCTCAATGTCCGCGGTAAGGCCGTCGAGCGGCTCGGTCTCGACTATGCGACCGTGAAGGCGCTCAACCCCGAGATCATCTACGCGCATTGCGTCGGCTTTGGGCAGGACGGGCCCTATGCCGATCTCCAGGCCTATGACGACGTGATCCAGGCCGCGACCGGCACCGCGACCTTGCTGCCGCGCGTCGACGGCGATCCGCGTGCGCGCTATCTGCCGTCGCTGATCGCCGACAAGGTGGCGGGGCTCCACGGCGCTTATGCGGTGCTCGCCGCGATCGTCCACAAGCTCCGCACCGGCGAGGGGCAGAAGGTCGAAATTCCGATGTTCGAGGCCTTTACCCATTTCATGCTGCTCGAGCATCTCGGCGGGCTGACCTTCGATCCGCCCAATGGCCCGGTCGGCTATTCCCGCCAGCTCGATCCCGACCGGCAGCCGTTCCCCACCGCCGACGGGTTCATCAGCATCGTTTTCTACAACGACGATGCCTGGATCAAATCGTTTGAGATACTGGGCAATCCCGCATTCCTCGCGGACGAGCGTTTTGCCACGCGAAAGGCCAGAGTGCAGAATATGGCGCTGATGTATCGCGAGATCGCCCGGCTGACCCCCGGTTTCGCGACCGCCGATCTGCTCGCGCGATGCCATGCCGCGCAAATCCCCGCGCAGGCGGTCCGCGATCTCGCCGATATCATGCAGGACCCGCACCTTGCCGCCACCGGCTTCTTTTCGCGCGAAGAGCATCCGAGCGAGGGCGGTTATTTCACGATGGTCTCGCCGGTGCGGTTCGCGGCGCAGGACAAATCGCCTGCGCGCCCCGCGCCGTTGCTAGGAGAACAGACCGACGCGCTTCGCCCGGTGGTGAAGGGATAATCCCGCGCTGTGGACGATCTTTTCGCCGACAGCGCCCTTCGCGGACAGCAACTCGACCGGCGCGCGATCGAGCGCCTCGCCGGCGCGCCGCAAAAGCTCGTCGACTGCGATCTCGAAGCGGTGGACCTGTCGCGGCTCGATCTTTCCGACTGGACGTTCGAGCGCTGCAGTTTCCGCAAGACCGATCTCGCCGGCGCGACGCTCGAACGCACCGACTGGCAATCATGCCGCAGCGCCTTCGCCAATTTCACCGGCGCGGATTTCACCGACGCGACATTGATCGCGTGCGATTTCAACAACGCCTCGCTCAAACGCGCATGTCTGGAGGGCGCCCGGATCGAGCGGTGCAAGCTCACCGGCGCCGACCTCACCGACGCGCGGGCGCTCCACGTCCATTTCGACGAGACGCTTCTGATCAATGCCAAGATGAACGCGCGCTTCTTCCGCAAGGCGAAGCTGCGGCGGATCGATTTCTCCCACGCAAACCTGAGCAGATGCGATTTTCGCGAGGCCTCGTTCGAGGCCTGCAGCCTGCGCGAGACGATCCTCGACGACGCGCGGTTCGAGGGCGCCGATCTGCGCGGTGCGGATATCGGCGGGGTGCGGCGGCAGGATGCCAGCCGGTTCCGCGGCGCGATCATCTCGCGCGATCAGGCGGCGCAGTTCCTGAGCGAGTTGGGCCTGATGATCATGTAGCGCGCGACTCCGCTGCCGTCTGGCCGGACTGTGGGGAAGTTATGACCGATGATTCATTCGACTCCCCCGCAGGGTTGGCGGATGCTTCGACGGACCGATCCCGGTCTGTAAGGAGCGTAAAGATGGGTGAAATCACCAATTTCATCGAGGAAGCCGCCGGCGCCTTCGCGGCGGACAAGGCGCTTGAGGCGGTCGACCCCAATGCCGGCATGCTTGCCAAGGCGGCGGCCGCGGTCGCCGGTTTCGAGGGCGTCGGCAAGGTCAAGGAAATGCTCGGCGGCGACGGCAATGCCGATGCCAACACCGACGCGGACGCACCCGCGCCGAGCGACGACTCGCAAAGCTGAACGGGGGCAGGCGGCTCGCGCGGCGATCGCGCGGGCCGCCTTCGGCTAGAAGGCCCGCGCCACCCCTAATTCCACTGCGATGCGGCGGTAATCATATAATCCGACGGTCGACCAATTACGTTCGAGTACCAACCGCGTATTGGGCGCAAAGCCGGCGAATGTAAGCTGGCGGAATGTGCCCGACAGCGAACTGCGCAACAGCCATTCTCGCCGCGGTTGCGCGAACAGGAACAGCCGCGCATCGCCCTCGAGCCGATAGAGCCCGGTCGACGCCACCAGCGTCACCTTGCCCAGATCGCGCCACACCAATGTCGACGCGCCGGCCGACCAGGTGGCATAGCCCGGATCGCGCGCGGTCTGGCGATAGCCGTTGAGCGTCAGTCCGATACCCTGCCGTGCGCTCAATGCGCGCTCATAGCTGAGCGTCGCATCGTAGATCGTGCCATCCTGCAACGTGTTGCGCACATAGGTTGCACGCGAAATCCCGCCGTGGAGCAGCAGCTGGCTCTGTCGGTTGAGCGGATGGAGCCAGTCGAGCGACGCCGCGGCGGTCCGCGCATAGGGCCGCCCGCCGTACCAGCGCCACGTCTCGCCCAGCGACGGGCTGATACGGTCCCTGCCGCGTCGCCATTCGAGCCCGAGCAGCGCCGACGCCGACACGTCGTTGAACGCACCCTCGCGGTAGAAATTTCCTATCCCCGCAACGCGCGGCAGCAGCGCCAGCCCGTCGGCGAGATCGATCCGCGCGAAGGCCTGGCCGCCGATCTTCAATCCTACCCCGGATTGCGCGCGCGCATCCTTCGACAAAGTCAGCGGGGCGATGACGGTATCGAGCGTCCGCGCCTGGGTCGCGCGGTTGATGTTGCTGTCGGGAGCGGCGGCGAGCTCGAACGACGCGCCGAACGGCCGCGCGGAGCGCAATGCGCGCGCGAATTGCTCGACGGTAAGCGCGGCGGTTTCGGGAAGCCCGGTGGCCTGCGCCTGGCGCAACGCGCGGCGCGCGCCCGGCTCGTCCCCCATCGCTGCCAGCACCCGGGCGAGTTCGAGCCGCGCGCGCACCGCCCCCGGTTGTTCGTCGAGCAGCGCGCGCAACGCCACCGCCGCGTCGCCGTAACGGCGGAGCTCGGCGAGCATCATCGCTTTGCGAAACCGCGCCTCCGCACGCACGTCGGGGTTCGCGTCATGCGCCAGCGCATCGTAAAGCGTCGCGGCTTCGTCGGTCTGCCCCGTCGCCTTCGCGCGATCGGCAAGCGCGAACAGATCTGGCGCGGCGAGATGATTGGCTGGCGCAGGGGAAGCGCCGGGCTCGCTCTGTTGCGCACGCGCGGGGGCGGCGGAAAACACCGCCGCCGCGATTAATGCGATCCCCGCGCGCCTATCGCGCCTCACTGCCTCCGCGCGACGGTTGCGCCGGCGATCGTCGTCCCCGCGCCGGGCACGCCGGTCGGGGTGGTCAAATAGAAGGTGGCGCCGATCTCATTGCCGTCGGGACCGTAGAAAACCGGGCGCAGTTCGCCGGCGATCGTCACGCCGCCCTTCGAGATCGGCGCGGGCATCACCCCGCTGCTCATGATCGTTCCGCCGAAATCATAGCTGCCGAAATCGATCGAGGGGGTGCCATTGGTCCCGGCGCCCCTGAGCGCCAGCGCGCCGCTATAGCTTTGCGCCGAGAAATCGACCGCGAAACGCGAGCTTCCGGTCACGTCATAGGTCGCATTGGCCTGTTTGTTCGCGCCCGCGCCATAGACGATACCTGCATAATTGGCCGTCCCGGTCTTGGCGCGCAGCAGGCCGGTCGGGGTTTCGAGGCCATAAACGAAATAGACGCGGTCGGTTTCGTTGACGATGCCCGATTTGCTCGACGTGGCCCAGCGCCCGAGGCTGGCATAGGTCAGTGCCAGTTCGGTGTTGCCGCTGCCGGGGCGATACAGTTCGAGCGACACGTCCTGACCATTGAACGTCTTGCGATAGGCGGTGAAATTGGGATCGCTGCTCGCGACCTTGTCGTTGATCGTAAATTGCCCGCCCGGCAGGTTCGACAACCCGGGGCCGTAGGTGAAGGTCTCGCTGTTGAGCCAGTTAAGCTGGCCGCTCGTGGTGTAGGTGCTGACGCTGTACAGCCCGGCCTGACCGTCGAGCGTGTTGGTAGTGAGCAACGCGAACGGCACGTAGAATAATTGCGCCTTAGTCAGATTGGTCAACGTCAGATTGTCCACTTGGCCGCCGCGCTGGCCGGTGAACGCGCCGCTAACGACGCCGCCGTTGCCGTCGCCGCCGGAGAAGCTCGCGCCTAGCTCTTCCGCCCCGGGGCCGTAGAAGCGCCCGCTCAGCTGGCCCCCTGCGGTGCCGCGAGCCCCACCATAGAACATGTTGCCACTGAATGTGCCTTTCGACGCGGAAAGGTTGCCTGCGCTGGTCAGCTCTATACCACCGCCTGACGTTCCCTGCCCGGAGGTAAGTTCGGTCTCGGTTACATAGCTGTGCGCCGAGAAGATACCGGCGCCGAAATCGGTGCTGAACGTCCCGCGGCCCTGGAACGAACGCGGCTCATAGCCGGGGAAAGAGGCCAGCCCGAAGACGTCGATCGTGAAGGCAGCGGTGCCGGTGCGCGGCATGTTCGCTGCCGGCGTGTCGAGCCCGTAGGTAAAAGCGACGAAATCGAGATTCTGCTGCGTCCCCGACGTGGTGTTGCGCTGCCAATAGCCGAGCCCGACATATTGGGTCGGATCTTTGCCGGTATAGGGCGTCTTGACCAGGGTGAGGTAATTGCGCTCGGCCGTGCCGTCCTTGAAGTAGCGTGCCTCGTTCGGCTCGCCCGATATGCTGTCGCCCGGGGCGAAGACCTGGCTGCGGCCGTTGGTCGATACCGTATAGCTGTTCGATTGCGCGTCGTAACTGACGGTCAGCGCGCCCGCCGTGGGCTTGCCGGTGATGACCGTCTTGGTGGTGAGGTCGAGCGTCTGCGTGCTGCTGCCGGCGTCGGTGGCGAAGGATTGGCTGTATTTGAGATCGGTCAGCGTCGTGTTGGTCGGGGTCGGGGTGGGTGTCGGCGTAGGGGTCGGCCCCGGCGTGGTGCCCGGGCTATTGGTGCCCCCGCCGCCGCACGCAGTCAAAGCGGTGCATGCGAGCACCGCCAACGCAAACTTCACTTTCATTGCAACCCCCGATTCATGTACGCGCCATGAATAATAGCGCCGGGGAATACGTCAAATGAATCCGGCTCTTACGCTTGGTGCGCGATCCGACGCGTGCGGTCACGCTGCTCGATATGACGATTCCTTGTCGCGATCAGCATTTTAATTTGATCATCCAGTTTCTGCTTTGTCACGCGCGATGCTATCGGTCACGACGAAACAGATGAACGGTGCAGACGAATTGAACGGCGAAGCAAAAGCGACGGTCGACCTGCTGGTGGTGGGCGGCGGGATCAACGGTGCCGGGATCGCGCGCGATGCGACGGGGCGCGGGCTTTCGGTGCTGCTGGTCGAGCAGGACGATCTTGCGGCGCACACCTCCTCCGCCTCGACCAAGCTGATCCACGGCGGGCTGCGCTATCTCGAATATGGTGAGATCCGGCTGGTCCATGAGGCGCTGGTCGAGCGCGAGCGGCTGTGGGGGATGGCGCCGCATATCATCTCGCCGCTGCGCTTCGTGCTGCCGCAGACGCAATCGCCGCGGCCGGCGTGGATGGTGCGGCTGGGGCTGTTTCTCTACGATCATCTCGGCGGGCGGAAGAAGTTGCCGGGGACGGAGACGATCCGGCTCGATCGCTCGCCTTATGGCGCGGGGCTGCGCGATACGCGCGGCAAGGGCTTCGTCTATTCGGATTGCCGCGTCGACGACAGTCGGCTGGTCGTGCTCAACGCGCGCGACGCGGCGGATCGCGGCGCCGATATCCGTACTCATACCAAGCTTCTCGCCGCGCGGCGCGAGGACGGCGGCTGGGTCGCGACGATCGTCGATGCGGCGGGCGAGCAGACCGTGCGCGCGCGCGTGCTGGTCAATGCCGCCGGCCCGTGGGTGGCGGACGTGCTCAGGCGGGTGCCCGATGCCGAGGCGCATCGCAGCGTGCGGCTGGTGAAGGGCAGTCATATCGTCGTCCCGCGGCTCTATGCCGGCGAGCATGCCTTCATGCTGCAGAATCCCGATCGGCGGATCGTCTTCACGATTCCCTATCAGAGCGCGTTCACCCTCGTCGGCACCACCGACGAACCGTGGGACGGCGCCCCGGCGGACGCCACGATCAGCGCGGCGGAAACGCATTATCTGCTCGAGACGGTCGCGCGCTATTTCAGCAACGCCCCGGGCGAGGCGGATATCGTCTGGAGCTATGCCGGAATCCGCCCGCTTTACGACGACAAGGCCGGCAATGCCTCGGCGGTGACGCGCGATTATGTGCTCGATCTCGATGCGGGCGAGGCGCGCGCCCCGATGCTGAGCGTGTTCGGCGGCAAGATCACCACCTATCGCAAGCTCGCCGAACATGCGCTGGGCGAGCTCGCGCGCTTCTTTCCCGAGGCGGGGGCGGCGTGGACCGCGGGCGCGGTGCTGCCGGGCGGCGATATGCCCGGCGCCGATCTCGACGCCTTCGTCGCGCAATTGCAGCGCGAGTGGCCCGATCTCCCGCCGGCGCTGGTGCTGCGGCTGGCGCGGGCTTACGGCACCAAGGCCCGGATATTGCTGGGCACCGCGCGGGGCATGGCCGATCTGGGCGAGGATCTCGGCGGCGGGCTGACGATGCGCGAGGTCGATTATCTGCGCACGCGCGAATGGGCGCGGACGGCGGAGGATATCCTCTATCGCCGCAGCAAGCTCGCGCTGCACGTGCCGCCCGGCACCGCCGCGCGGCTCGGCGCTTATCTCGCGCAGGCGTGATGGCGACCGAACTCCCCGAAGTCGTCGCCCGGCGCCAGCAGCGCATCCTCGATCTGGCGCGGCACACCGGGAGCGTGGCGGTCGACACGCTGGCGAGCGAATTGGGGGTGACCCCGCAGACGATCCGGCGCGATCTCAACCTGCTCGCGCGCCGCGCCTTGCTGTCGCGGGTGCACGGCGGGGCGGTCGTCACGTCGGGGGTCGACAATCTCGACCGCGAGGCGCGGCGACAGGTCGCGGCCGAGGCCAAGGCGCGGATCGGCGCCGCGGCGGCGGGGCTGGTGCCGAACGGCGCGAGCCTGTTCATCAATATCGGCACCACCACCGAGGCGATCGCGCGCGCGCTGGTCGATCATCGCAACCTGCGGTGGTCACCAACAATCTCAACGTCGCGGATATCCTCGCCGATCGCCCGACGATCGAGGTGGTGGTGGCCGGGGGCCGCGTGCGCGCCAGCGATCGCGCGGTGGTCGGCGCGCTGGCGATCGATTTCATCCGCGGCTTCCGCGTCGATATCGCGCTGATCGGCGCGTCGGCGGTCGATCATGACGGCACGTTGCTCGATTTCGACATCGACGAGGTGCGCGTCTCGCAGACGATTATCGCCCAGGCGCGCAGCGTGGTGCTCGCCGCCGATCGCAGCAAGTTCGGCCGTGCCGCGCCGGTGCGCATCGCCGATCTGACGCAGATCGATCATCTCGTCACCGATCGCCTCGACGATCCGGCGCTCGCCGCCGCCTGCGCCGCCGCCGGCACCAGGGTTATCGCGACCGAAGAACAACTGGCCTGACCAATATCGACAAATGCCGGCGAATTGGCTAGGCGGGTGGCGACACCGCCTTGGATGGGCGGGGAGAGGGGAGGTCCATGCGGCGGATACCGCACCTGCGCTGGTGGATCGTCGCGCTGATCTGCGTCGGCACGATCGCCAATTATCTCGCGCGCAATTCGCTCGGGGTGCTCGCGCCGCAGCTCAAGACCGGGCTCGGCATGTCGACCGAGCAATATAGCTATGTCGTCGGCGCATTTCAGCTTGCCTATACGGTGATGCAGCCGGTCGCCGGGGCGATCGTCGACCGGATCGGGCTGCGCGCCGGCTTCGCTTTGTTCGGCGTGGCGTGGTCGGTCGCCAATATGCTCCACGCGCTGGCGGCGGGGTGGCTCGGGCTCGCGCTGTTCCGCGGGCTGCTCGGGCTCGCCGAATCCGCCGCGGTGCCCTCCGGGATCAAGGCGATCGCCGAATGGTTTCCCGCGCGCGAGCGATCGGTCGCGGTCGGGTGGTTCAACGCCGGCACCTCGCTCGGCGCGCTGCTCGCGCCGCCGGTGGTGATCGCGGTTTCCTTATGGGCGGACTGGCGGGTGGCGTTCATCGTCACCGGAGCGGTCGGGCTGCTGTGGGCGGCCGCCTGGTATGCATTCTACCGCAGCCCGGCGATGCATCCCGCGATCACGCCCGCGGAGCAGGCGCTGATCGCCGCCGACCGCCCGGCGGTGCCGCCGCGCCGCGCGACCGCGCGCGAGATCCTGCGCACCGCCAAGTTCCGCGCGATCGCGATCCCGCGCTTCCTCGCCGAGCCGGCGTGGCAGACCTTCAGCTTCTGGATTCCGCTCTATCTCGCGAACGAACGCGGGATGGACCTGAAGCAGATCGCGCTGTTCGCCTGGCTGCCCTTCCTCGCCGCCGATCTCGGCGGGGTGCTCGGCGGCTATCTCTCGCCGTTCCTGATGCGCCGCTTCTGCGTGCGGCTGATCCAGTCGCGGGTCGCGGGGATCGCGCTCGCCGCGGTGCTGATGATCGCGCCGGGGTGCATCGGGCTCGCCGTCAGCCCCTACACGGCGATCGCGCTGTTCTGCGTCGGGGGCTTCGCGCATCAGATGATCTCCGTGCTGATCAATACCTTGTCGGCCGATGTCTTCACCGCGGAGGAAGTCGGCACGGCCAATGGCTTCATCGGGCAGGCGGGGTGGATCGGCGGCCTCTTATTCTCGTTGCTGATCGGCCAGCTCGCCGACCGGATCGGTTATGCGCCGCTGTTCGCCGCGCTTTCGGTGTTCGATCTGATCGGCGCCGCGGTGCTGATCCTCAGCCTCAAACATCTCATTCCTGCGGAGCCCAAGTGATGAAGCGCGCGACCCTGTCCAATCCGCCGCTGTTCGCGCTCGTCGACCGTGCGCCCGGCCGGCTGACCCTCACGGCCGATACCGGCGCGGTGGCGCATCTCTTCGTGCTCGAGGAGGATATCGCGCGGCTGCTGCTGCTCACCGACGGTACGCTGACCAGCCCACCGAGTTGGGCGATCGCCCCCGGCGCGGCGGATATCGCCGAGCCGGGGCGCGATCGCATGAGCGTGTCGGGCTTCGCCTGCCCCGATTTCGGTGTGGCGACCGACGGCGACACGCTCGTCGTGGAGACCGCGCGGTTGCGCGTGACGATCGCGCTTCGCGGGCTGCATTGCACCTGGGCGCATTATGACGGCACGGCGTGGCAGATGATGGCCAGCGATCGACCGACGCAGGCCTATGATTTCGGCTGGTGGGACGGCCGGGCGCATCATTATTGCGTGCGGCGCCCGGGCGAACGCTATTACGGGCTGGGCGATCGCACCGGCGATTGCGATCGCGCCGGGCGACGCTTTCGTCTGACCAATCTCGATCCGATGGGCTATGATGCGGAGCACAGCGACCCGCTCTACAAATCGATCCCCTATCTGCTGGTGGCCGATGCCGAGGGGCGGTGCCACGGCGCCTTTTACGACACGGTTGCCGACGTCACCTTCGATTTCGGGCGCGAGCTGGACAATTATCACGGCGCCTATCGCCATATGGTCGCCGATAGCGGGGACCTCGATCTATGGATGATCGCCGGCCCCGATCCGCTCGCGGTGACGCAGCGCTTCACCTGGCTGACCGGTCGCCCCGCGCTGATGCCGCGCTGGACGCTCGGCTATTCGGGCTCGACGATGAGCTATACCGACGCGCCCGATGCCGCGGTGCAGATGGCGGGGTTCATCGACAAGCTCGCCGAGCACGATATCGGCTGCACCTCGTTCCATCTTTCGTCCGGTTACACCTCGATCGGTGAGAAGCGCTATGTATTCAATTGGAATTGCGACAAATTCCCTGATCCCTCGGGCTTCGTCCAAAGCTATGCCGATGCCGGGATCGTGCTGGTGCCCAATATCAAGCCGGCGCTGCTGCTGAGCCACCCGCGTTATGCCGAGGCCGCGGCCGAGGGCGTGTTCGTCGGCGATGAGGAAGGGCGCCCGGTCGAGGCGCAATTCTGGGACGAGGCAGGGAGCTATATCGACTTCACCGATCCCCGCGCGGCGGACTGGTGGCGCGCGCAGGTGAAGGGGGCATTGCTCGATCACGGCATGGTCGCGACGTGGAACGACAATAATGAATATGAGATCTGGGATAAGCGCGCGCGCTTCGCCGGCTTCGGCACGGCGCGTCCCGCCGCCGCGATGCGCCCGGTTCAGCCGCTGCTGATGACCCGCGCATCGCGACGGGCACAGGCTGAGGCCTTTCCCGCGCTGCGGCCCTATGTCGTCACGCGATCGGGGATGGCCGGGCTGCAGCGTTATGCGCAGACGTGGAGCGGGGACAATCGCACCGAATGGAAGACCTTGCGCTACAATGCGCGGATGGCGATCGGGCTGGCCTTGTCGGGAGTGTCGAACAGCGGGCATGATGTCGGCGGGTTTTCGGGCCCCGCGCCGTCGCCCGAGCTGCTGGTGCGCTGGGTGCAGGCCGGCGTGCTGATGCCGCGCTTCAGCATCCACAGCTGGAACGACGATCGCACCGTCAACGAGCCGTGGATGTATCCCGAGGCGCTGCCCGCGATCCGGCGGCTGATGGCGCTGCGCCAGCGCCTGATCCCGTTCTTCTACGATCTGCTGCACCGCTATCATGCCGATTATGCGCCGATGGTGCGGCCGGTGTGGATGGATTTTCCCGGCGATCCGGCGGCGTGGGCGGAGAATGACGAGCATCTGCTCGGGGCGGATCTGCTCGCCGCGCCGGTGATCGAGCCGGGTGCTGCGATGCGCGCGGTGCGGGTGCCGACGGGGGCGGAGTGGGTCGATGTGTGGAGCGGGGCGCGCTTCGCCGGCGGCACCACCGCAACGCTCGACGCACCGCTCGACGGGCCGCCGCCCTTGCTCGCCCGTGCCGGATCGGGGATTGCGGTCGATCTGGCGCAAGGTGGGTGGCACCCGGGGCCGTATCGGCGCGGATTGTGGCTGTTTCCCCCGCGCGAGGGCGCGTTCGCCTGTTCGTTCGTCGAGGATGCCGGCGACGGCGAGGGCCCGTGCGATCGCTGGACGGTGAGCGGAGACGCCGATGCATCGCGTATCGTGGCGACGGTGCGACGCGAGGGGCCGGGGAGCTGGGGCGACGATGCGATCACGCTGTTGCTCCCGCCGGGCGAGGCGCGCGCGCTGGTGATCGAGGGCGGGGTGCCGGCCGAGCATGAAGGACGGCGGGGCATGACGGTTCGGGTCTAGCGGCTCAGGGTAAGGTGATGACGACGAGCGACGTTCTGGACGAGGGGCCGTTCTTTCACGGCACGATCGCGGATTTGCGCGTGGGTGATTTCCTCACCCCGGGATATCGGTCGAACTATCGGCCTGAGGTGGTGATGAACCACATCTACTTCACCGCGCTCGTGGACGGTGCCGGGCTCGCCGCCGAGATCGCGGCGGAACTCGTCGGAGGCGACGCGATTCCGCGTGTTTATGCCGTGGAACCGACCGGGCCGTTTGAGAACGACCCGAACGTGACCGACAAGAAGTTTCCCGGCAATCCCACCCGATCGTATCGCAGCAGCGCCCCGCTCAAGATCGTCGGAGAGGCCAAAGATTGGACCAGACTGACGCCCGAAGCGCTTGAGATGTGGAGAGAAAGGCTGGCGACCTTACAGTCGGACAGGCGCGCCGAAATCATCAACTGACGCGGCGCGATCCGATCAGACCGCGACGCGCTTCGCCAGATCGGTGCGCTTCGCTTCCACCTCGGCGCGGGCGCGCTCCAGCGCGTCGATCTCGGTGGCGCGGAGCAGCCCGTCGATCACGCGCCCGAGATGGTCGCGCATCGCCTTTCGCGCGGCCTTGGGGTTGCGCTCGCGCAGCGCGGCGAGGATTTCCTGATGCTCGTCGATCCGCGGCTGCACCCCCACGCTGCGCGCGCGTTCGAGCATATGCATGCACAGGGGCGCCTTGTAGCGCGTATCCCACAGCGATTGCACGACATCGGCGACCGCCGAATTGCGCGTGGCGCGCGCGATCGTCAGGTGGAATTCGCGATCGGCATGTTCACCCGAGACATGCGCCTGATTTTCGCGCTCCATCTCGCCGATCAGCCGCTCCAGCGTCGCGATCTCGGCATCGGTGATCGTCACCGCGGCCAGCGCCGCGGCCTCGGCCTCGAACAGACGGCGTGCCTCGGTCAGCTCGAAGGCGCCGATATCGAGCCCGATCATCGGCGTGTCGAGCGGCGGATTGTCCGCGACGAAGATGCCGGAGCCGTGGCGCGAGCGTACCACACCGATCACCTCGAGCGCGATCATCGCCTCGCGGATCGTCGGGCGGCTGACCTTATATTCCTCCGCCAGTTCGCGCTCCGACGGGATGCGCTGCCCGGGGCCGAACTCGCCACGCTGGATCGCTTCCGCCACCGCGGCGGCGACCTGCTGATAGAGTTTGCGGCCGTCCGGCGCGTCCGACGCGGCGGCGGGTTGCCCAACTGGCCTGATCAATCTTTGTGCCGGCATAAGTCATTGGCGAGCCTAGCAGCAGTGTGCTGCACGGGCAACAGGCAGCGAAGCTTCGGCGAGGTGGCAAGGACAATATCGCCGACTAAGGCTTGCATGTGGTCAGGCCATTTGTTAGCTGCCGCCCCAGACGATCGGGTCGAAGAGCCCGCGACTCGCTATTGAGGGGAGGATGAAATGGCTGGATTCCACCATACGACCTGCCGCGCCGCGCTCGTCGCCGCGCTGGTGATGGGCGCATCGCCGGCACTGGCCGACACCGCCGCCAATGCCGAACAGACCGCGCAGCCCGCCGCGCCGCCGCCGCCGCCCGCCGCCGAGACGCCGGGGATGGGCGACATCATCGTCACCGCGCAGAAGCGCGCCGAAAATGTGCAGAGCGTGCCGCTCGCCGTCTCGGTGCTCGGGCAGAGCCAGCTCGAACTGGCCGGAGTGCGGCAGTTCCAGGATCTCGGCAATGTCGCGCCGTCGCTCACCGTCCGTCCCGCCGAACACCCGGTCAATGCCAATGTGTCGCTGCGCGGCGTCGGCACCTTCGCGTTCGGCATCGGGGTCGAGCCGAGCGTCGCGGTGCTGGTCGACGAAGTGCCGCTCGCCTTCCAGGCGCGCGCCTTCACCGATCTGCCCGATGTCGAGCGGATCGAGGTGCTGCGCGGGCCGCAGAGCACGCTCTACGGCAAGTCGGCGTCGGCCGGCCTCATCAACATCATCACCCGCGCGCCGACCGACACATTGCATGTCCGCGCCAATCTGCTGGCGACGACCGATCAGGAATATGGCGGCAATTTCAGCATCTCCGGGCCGATTTCGGAGCAGCTCGGCTATATCGTCTCGGGGAGCTATTCGAACTTCAACGGCAACGTCCACAATCTCTTCAACAACCAGTGGGTGAACGGCCGCGAGGCGGTGAACCTGCGCGGCAAATTGCGCTGGGAGCCGGCGCCCAATGTGACCGTCACCGCTTCGGCCAATTATCTCAACGGCAACACCACCGTCGGCCGTCCGTTCGTCCGCATGAACCCCAATGCCTTGCTGCGCAATCAGCCGGGGCTCAACGAAGCGACCAATTTCCCGGGCGTGACGATCAGCGAGACCAATCAAGACATCAGCAACAACTATAATTCGCGCACTAAATATTACGGCTATGGCGGCTATATCCGCACCGAGGTCGGGCTGGGCGAGATGAACCTCGTTTCGATCAGCTCCTATGACAAGTTCCGGCTCAACGATTATCTCGATCAGGACGATACGTCGGCGCCGGGGCCTTATGGCAGCAACAACCAGATCGGCACCTTCCGCTCGCGGCTGCTGACGCAGGAAGTGCGGCTGCTGTCGCCGGGCGACAAGCCGTTCCGCTATACCGTCGGCGTCTATTATGCCGGGGTCAATTTCGAGCGGCCCTTCTATCGCGGGCCGCAATTCTCGCTCGCCAATTGGGATGCGACGTCGCGCTCGCGCCAGATCGCAGGGTTCGTCCAGGCGGATTGGGAGTTCCTGCCGCACGCGACGTTGACCGGCGGCGGGCGGGTCCAGAACGAGCGGGTTTCCTATACCTTCCGCGACAATCTCGCGCATACCTTCTACAGCGGCAGCGCGGAGGATACCGCCGGCACCTATCGCGTCAGCCTGAAATATGAGCTGACGCCGACGCTGATGCTGTTCGGCACCTATTCGACCGGCTACAAGGGCCAGACTTACGATCTGACCACCGGTTTCAACGCCAATCGCGCCGCGGCGGGGCCGATCCGGCCGGAGCGGTCGCGCGACAAGGAAATCGGTGCGCGCACCCAGTTCTTCGACCGGCGCCTGACGGTCAACCTCACCTATTTCGATACGACCTACAAGGATCTGCAGGCGCAGACGATCGAGACGCTGTCGGACGGCACCTCCAACTATCGTCTGACCAATGTTGGCCGCCTCAATACCAAGGGGCTCGAACTGGATAGCTCGGCGCGGCTGGGGGATCTGACCCTCACCGGCTCGCTGGCCTATCTCGACGCGAAATATACGTCGTTCCCGGTCGCGCAATGCTGGCCGAACCAGAGTCAGGCACAGGGCTGCGTCCCGGCGGTGCCCGCAACCCCGACGACCCCGGCACGCCCGGCCTATCAGGACCTCACCGGCGCGCGCGCGATACAGGCGCCGAAGTGGAAATTCTCGGTCGGGGCGGATTATTCGCCGTCGCTCGGCCACGATCTGCGCGGGGTGGCGCAGCTCAACTGGCAATATCAGAGCAGCGTCTATTATGTCGCGGAAGACCCCGAGACCTTCCAGCGCGGCTATCATATCGTCAATATCGGGCTGGGCGTGCGCGACGAGCAGCGCCGCTGGGAACTGGTCGGCTTCATCAACAATTTGTTCGACCAGCAATATTTCCCGTCGCTGGTCAATACTGCGGGCAATTTCGGCGGGTTGCAGGCGACGCAGGCGGTGTTGCCGCGCGATTTCCGGCGGTACGGCGGGCTGCGGCTCGGCTTCAATTTCTGAGGGGCAGCGGATGAAGACCGGGCCGGAGGAGTGGTTTCTGGCATGTTGATGACGCAGACGATGCGCTGGTTCGGCCCGGACGATCCCGTATCGCTACGGGATATCCGCCAGTGCGGCGCGACCGAGGTGGTGACCGCGCTGCACGAGGTGCCGAACGGCGCGGTCTGGCCGCGCGCGGCGATCGAGGCGCGCCGGCAGATGATCGCCGCGGCGGGGCTCGGCTGGACGGTGGTCGAAAGCCTCCCCGTGCACGAAGGGATCAAGACGCGCGGGCCGGACTGGGACGAATTGATCGATCATTATCGTCAGAGCCTGCGCCACCTGGCGGCGTGCGGCATCACCGTCGTCACCTATAATTTCATGCCGCTGCTCGACTGGACCCGCACCGATCTCGCATGGCCGCTGCCGGACGGCGCGCTTGCGCTGCGCTTCGAGCCCGAGGTGCTGGCGGCTTATGATCTCCATATCCTGCGCCGGCCGGGCGCCGAGGCGGACTATGATGCCGCCACGCTCGAGGCGGCCGCGCGGCGCTTTTACGCAATGGACGAGGACGCGCGCGAAACGCTGGCCGCGACGATCCTCGCCGGGCTGCCGGGGAGCGAGGAAAGCTTCACGATCGACGAATTCCGCGCCGCGATCCTCGATTATGCCGAGGTGGATGCCGATCGGCTGCGCGCGAACCATGTCGCGTTTCTCGCGGCGGTCTGCCCGGTGGCGGATGAGGTCGGCATCCGGCTGGTCGTCCATCCCGACGATCCGCCGTTCCCGATCTTCGGGCTGCCGCGCGTGGTGAGCACGGAGGCGGATGTCGCGCATCTCTTCGCCGAGGTGCCCAATGCCTCGAACGGGCTGTGCTTCTGCGCCGGATCGTTCGGGGTGCGTGCCGACAATGATCTGCCCGGCATGGTCGAGCGGCTGGGAAGCCGGATCGGTTTCCTTCACCTGCGCGCGGTGCAGCGCGAGGCGGGGGGCGGGTTCCACGAGGCGGCGCATCTTGAAGGCGACGCCAATATGGTCGCGATCATCGGCGCGGTGCATGCGCTGCAGCGGCGCGAGAGGCGTTCGATCCCGATGCGCCCCGATCACGGCCACCAGATGCTCGACGATCTCAACCGGCGGACCAACCCGGGCTATTCGCTGCTCGGGCGCATGCGCGGGCTGGCGGAATTGCGCGGGGTCGAACGCGGGATCGCCTTCGCCCGCGGCTGACGCGAAAAAGGGGAGTGGAAGATGCGGATCGGGATCGCGATCGCGACGATGCTATTCGGGGCCGCGCCAGTGCTGGCGCAGACCGCCGACGCGCCGGCACTGCCGCTCGCCACCGCGGCATCCGGCCCGCGGCTCGTCGCGGCGGACTTGCGCGGCGGCATGGACCTCTCCGGCCCGTGGCATTATTCGATCGATCCGTTCCGCGCCGGGATCGCTGGCTTCCACGGTGAGCCTCCCGATCGCGGGCAATTGCGCTATCAGGATGTCGACGTGCGTCGTGAGATGGCGCGCGACAGCCGGACGCTCTACGAATTCGATCTCGCGCGCTCGCCGGTGACGACGCTGCCGTCGTCGTGGCTCACCGAGGCGCCCGAATTGCGTCATTATCAGGGGCTGATGTGGTATCAGCGCACCTTCCCCGCGCCGGCGCAGCGCAAGGGGCGGTACTTCCTGCGCTTCGGCGCGGCCAATTATGCGACGCGGGTCTATCTCAACGGCCGGCCGCTCGGGCGGCACGAGGGCGGCTTCACCCCCTTCGCGTTCGAAGTGACCCAATGGCTCCGCGACGGCGAGAACCAGATTACGATCGGGGTCGATTCGCAGGCGACCGAAGCGACGGTGCCGCCTCCCGTCACCGACTGGGAAAATTACGGCGGGGTCACCCGCCCGGTGCGGCTAATCGCCACGCCCGATACCTATGTCGACGATGCCTGGGTGCGGCTGACGCGCGACGGCCGCCTGGCGGTCGACGCGCATCTCGACGGGGCCGGGGCAGCGGGCCGCGCGGTGCATTTACGCATCGCCGCGCTGGGGCTGGACCTCGCCGGCAAGACCGATGCGACGGGCAATTGGCGCGCGACCGTCGCCGCGCCGCGCGGGCTGGTGCGCTGGTCGCCCGAACATCCCAAGCTCTATGACGTGACGATCGATGCCGGCGAGGATCAATGGCGCGATCGCATCGGCTTCCGCACGATCGAGGTGCGCGGCGCCGATATCCTGCTCAACGGGCGGCCGGTGTTCCTGCGGGGGATTTCGCTCCATGAGGAGGAACTCGGGACCGATCCGACGCGCGCGATCACCCCGGCCGCCGCGCGCGCGTTGCTCGGCGAGATCAAGGACGGGCTGCACGGCAATTTCGTCCGCCTCGCGCATTATCCGCATTCAGAGGTGATGACGCGGACCGCCGACGAGCTCGGGCTGATCGTGTGGAGCGAGGTGCCGGTCTATTGGCGGGTCGCGTGGTCCAACCCCGATACTTTGGCGACCGCACGCAACATGCTCGCGGAAAACATCCTGCGCGATCGCAACCGCGCGGCGATCGCGATCTGGAGCGTCGCCAACGAAACCCCGGTGACCGAGGCGCGCAATACCTTCCTGCGCACATTGGTCTCGGACGTGCGCAAGCTGGACGACAGCCGGCTGGTCAGCGCCGCGCTGCTCGTCGAGCGATCGCCGGACAAGCTCGACATGACGCTTGCCGATCCGCTGGCGGACGCGCTCGATGTGTTGGCGATCAATACCTATAACGGCTGGTACACCCCCGATCGCCTCGCCGATCTGCCGGGCAGCGTGTGGCATGTCCCGGCGAACAAGCCGCTGGTCTTTTCCGAATTCGGCGCGGATGCCAAGGCGGGGTTCCACGATCTTGCCGGCCCGCAGAAATTCTCCGAGGAATTCCAGGCCGATTATTATCGCCAGACGCTGCGCATGGCCGATCGCCTGCCGACGTTGCGCGGGATGTCGCCGTGGATCCTCAAGGATTTCCGCTCGCCGCGGCGGCAGAATCCCGATTTCCAGCAGGGCTGGAACCGCAAGGGGCTGATTTCCGAAACCGGCCAGCGCAAGATCGCATTCGGGGTGCTGGCCGATTATTACCGTGCGAAGGAAGCCGCGCCGGCCGGCGAACGCTGACCGGCGGTGGCGCTCACCCCGCGGTGTGGCGCGATTCCAGCTTCTCCGAGGTGTAGGTGAAATAGACCATCTCCGCGATATTGGTTGCCTGATCGCCGACCCGTTCGAGGCTTTTCGCGGCAAGCAGCAGCTGGCCGATCACCGGGATCGTCGCGGCGTCGTTGGCCATCTGGGTCAGCAGGACGAGGAACACGCGGCGATATTCCTCGTCGATCCGCGCGTCGCTTTCGTAGATCTGCTTGGCCTTTTGCGGGTCGCGCGCGGCATAAGCATTGAGCGCGCCGACCAGCATGTCGTAGGAGCGCGCGCCGAGCTCGCCGAGCATCTTCGCCGCCTGCCGTTCGGCGGGCGAGTGGACCTGCTCGAGCCGTCGCGCGACGCCCTTGGCATAATCGCCGACGCGCTCGAGATAGCCCGAGACGCGGTGCGCCATCAGCACTTCGCGCAGATCGTCGGCGAAGGGCGAACGCCGCACCAGCGTCTGCAGCACGAGCTGATCGATCTCGGCTTCGGCCGCATCGATCGCTTTATCCTCCTCGACCACCTTGGCGGCGAGCACATTGTCGCCTTTCTCAAGCGCGGCGAGCGTGTTGGCGAGCGCGAATTCGGCCAGCCCGCCCATGCGGATCACCGCCGCGCGCAGGCCGCCCATCTCCACGTCGAACGCCGCGACCGTGTGGCGATCGCCGTTGCCGGTCTTTTCGTCCATCTTCTATCTCACCCAAATCGGCCAGTGACGTAATCGCGCGTGCGCTTGAGCTTCGGCGCGGAGAAGAATTCCTCGGTCGGCCCGAATTCGATCATCCGGCCGAGGAACATGAACCCGGTATGCTGCGCGAGCCGCGCCGCCTGGTGCAGATTGTGCGTGACGATCACGATCGTCACATTGCCGACCAGTTCGTTGAGCGTGTCTTCGAGCTTGGCGGTCGAGATCGGATCGAGCGCGGAGGCGGGCTCGTCGAGCAGCAGCACCTCGGGATCGATCGCCAGGCCGCGCGCGACGCACAGCCGCTGCTGCTGGCCGCCCGACAGGCCGAGACCCGATTCCTTGAGCTTGTCCTTCACCTCGTCCCACAAAGCGGCGCGGCGCAGCGCGCGCTCGACGATCTCGTCCATCTCCGCGCCGCGGATGCGCTTGTAGAGGCGCACCCCGAAGGCGATATTGTCGTAGATCGACATCGGGAACGGCGTCGGCTTCTGGAATACCATGCCGACGCGGGCGCGCAGCGTGGCGAGGTCCATTTTGTTCGGCGTTACTTCCACCGCATCGCCGTCCCGCGCCCGCAGCCGGGCGATGCCGGCCTTGTCCGCCAGTACGTCCTGCCCGTCGAGGATGATGCGGCCGGTCGCCTGCTGGCCCGGATAGAGCTCGTAGATCCGGTTGAGGGTGCGCAGCAGCGTCGATTTGCCGCAGCCCGAAGGGCCGATCAGCGCGGTGATCTTGTTCTTCTCGACGGGGAGGTCGACCCCGAACAGGGTCTGCTTCTTGCCGTAGAAGAAATCGAGGTTGCGCGCCTCGAGCACCAGATTGTCGGCCGGGGGCGCGGTGATCGATCGTTCGTAGGTTTCGACCGCCTCGCTATCGAGCAGGCTCATGATGATTTCCCGTGGATGATCGCGCGTCCCGCGATGTTGATGGCCAGAACCGATGCCGCGATCAGCAGCGCGCCCGCCCAGGCCAGCCGCTGCCAGTCGTCATAGGCGCTGAGCGCGAACTGGAAGATGGTGGTCGGCAGGCTCGCGATCGGCTGGAGCAATTTGACGCTGAAGAACTGATTGCCGAGCGAGGTGAACAGCAACGGCGCGGTCTCGCCCGAGATGCGTGCGAAGCCGAGCAGCCCGGCGGTGAGCAGGCCCGTGGCGGCCGAGCGCCAGACGATCTTGCGCACGACAAAGGCGCGCGTCGCACCCAGCGCCATTCCCGCCTCGCGCAACGCCGCGGGCTGGAGCAGCAGGATATCCTCGGTGGTGCGCGTCACGATCGGCACCGCGAGGATCGCCAGCGCGACCGAGCCGGCCAGCGCCGAGAAATGCCCGACAACGTTGCGGACCAGCAATTCGTAGACGAACAGGCCGATCAAGATCGACGGAGCGGAGAGCAGCACGTCGTTGAGGAAGCGCACCACATGGCCGAGCTTGGTTCGCCCGCCATATTCGGACAGCCACGTGCCGGCGAGCACCCCGATCACCACCGCGAAGACCATCGCCAGCAGGCACAGGATGACCGAGCCGGTGATCGCGTTGAGCAAGCCGCCGCGCGATCCGGGCGCGGGTTGCGACATGGTGAACAGATCGCCGTTGATCCCGCCGATCCCCTTGGTGAGCAGCGACCAGCCGATCAGCGCCAGCGCGCCGAGCGCAATCACCGCCGTGAGCCCGCAGGCGGTGACGAAGATCGTGTTGATGATCGAGCGGCGGCGGGCGCGTGCGGTCATCCGGGTCATCGCATCGACCTCGCGAGCAACAGGCGCGCGAGCGCGAGCACGCCGAAGGTGATAAAGAACAGCACCAGCCCCAGCGCGATCAGCGCGGCGCTGTGCATGTCGCTGCTCGCCTCGGCGAATTCGTTGGCGATCGTCGAGGCGATCGTCGAGCCCGAGTCGAACAGGCTCTTGGGGAAGCCGTGCGCGTTGCCGATGATGAAGGTGACCGCCATCGTCTCGCCAAGCGCGCGGCCGAGCCCGAGCATGATCACCCCGAGCACCCCGGTGCGGACATAGGGGATCGAGATCCGCGCGGTGACCTCGAACGAGGTGCAGCCGATGCCGTATCCCGCCTCACGCACCTGCGCCGGAACGGTGAGCAGCAATTCGCGGAACACCGCCGCCATATAGGGCAGGATCATGATCGCGAGGATGATCGAGGCGGTGAAGATATTGGCGCCGTTGGGGATGCCCTGGGTCAGCGTGTCCATCAGCGAGCCGGGGGTGACCGAATTGGCCAGCGGCTGCTGAACATTCTCAGCGAACCACGGCGCGAAGACGAACAATCCCCACATGCCGTAGACGATCGACGGGATCCCCGCGAGCAGCTCGATCGCCACTGCGATCGGCCGCGCGATCCGTGCCGGGGCGAATTCGGTGAGGAACACCGCGACCCCGATCGCGAGCGGCAGCGCGATCGCCAGCGAAAGGAACGAGGTGACGAGCGTGCCGACGATCGGCCCCGCCGCGCCATAAATGTCGCTGACCGGATTCCACGTCGACGAGGTGAGGAAGCCCAACCCGAATTTGGCGAAGGCGGGCCAGCCGCCGATCGCGAGGCTGACCACCACCCCCGCGAGGATCGCGAGAAGCAGAGTCGCGGCGGAAAGGCACAGCCAGCGGAAGATATCTTCCCCCAGCGGCGCCCGACCGCCGATCGCGGGATTGTGCATCCCCAGTTCCTTGCCCGTTACATTGAATGCCGAAAAGCGGCGCGCTTCGCGAGGCGAGGCGCGCCGCTCGGTCCGGTCGCTGGCGTCAGCGCGAGACGTAAACCGGCTTTCCGCCCGAGGTGACGTTGGTCGCCCACTGGCGGCGGATCGCGGCCTTCACCGCGGCCGGCAGCGGCACGAAATCGAGCTTCGCCGCTTCGGCATCGCCGTTCTTATAGGCCCAGTCGAAGAACTTCAGCACCGCCGCGCCATTGGCCGCATTGGCCTGATTGCGCTGGAGCAGGATGAAGGTCGCGCCGGTGATCGGCCACGCCTGCGCGCCCGGCTGATCGAGCAGCAGCAGATAATTGCCCGGGGCGCTCGCCCAGCGCGCACCGGCCGCCGCCGCCGCGAAATTGGCCGCATCCGCCGCGACGAACTTGCCCGCCTTGTTCTGCACCGAGACGTAAGGCAGCTTGTTCTGCTTGGCATAGGCATATTCGACATAGCCGATCGAGCCTGCGGTCTGTTTGACGAACGCGGTCACGCCGTCATTGCCCTTGCCGCCGAGCCCGGTAGGCCATTCCACCGCGTCGCTCGCGCCGACCTTCTTCGCCCACTCGGCGTTCTTCATCGCCAGATAGGAGGTGAAGAGGAACGAGGTGCCCGACCCGTCCGAGCGGTGGACGACGGTGATCGCCGCGCCCGGGATCTTCAGCTCGGGGTTGAGCTTGGTGATCGCCGGATCGTTCCAACGGCGGATCTTGCCGAGGAAGATATCGCCCAGCACCTGCCCGGTAAGGCGCAGGCGGCCGGCGCGCAGCCCGTTGAAATTGACCACCGGCACGACGCCGCCGACGACCGTCGGGAACTGATAGAGCCCCGCGGCCTGCAACTCGGCGGGCTTCAGCGGCTTGTCGCTGGCGCCGAAATCGACCGTCTTGGCCTTGATCTGCTTGATCCCGCCGCCCGAGCCGATCGCCTGATAGTTGAGGCGCTGGCCGGCCTGCTGGCTGTAGATTTCCGCCCAGCGCGCGTAGATCGGCGCCGGAAAGGTCGCCCCCGCACCCGAGATGTCGGCGGCAATCGCGGCGCCCCCAACGGCCACGGCCGCAGTGCCGATCACGAATTTCTTGAACATATTTGCTCCATAAGCTGCCGAATGCGAGCGGCCTGATTCGCGTTGGAAGCCCCCACGCTCATCCGAAACCGCTCTGCGCGCATTCGATGACAAGTTTGTGACAGTTCAGCCCGCGATCAGAACGGGTAATAGCGGATGCTGAAGAACCCCATGTTCTGCGTCGCGGTGGGCGCGCCGCCCTGATTGACGTTGAACGTCTCGCGCCAGGTGCGGCTATATTGCAGGCCGAGCTGGACGCGGCCCCACGGCCCCTGCAACGCACGCTGCCAGAAGCCGGCGGTGATTTGCTTCACCGCCCTGGTCTGGACGGTGCACGGCAGCGGCGAGCCCTCGATCAGGCATCCGGTGCCGTTGAAGTTCGGGTTGCCGAGGCCGTAATTGACCCCGTTGACGGTCGACCAATGCGCGTCTTCCCATTCCTCGCCGCCGAACACATAGATGTCGAGCATCTTGGTCGGATGCGCGGTGAGCCCGCCGAGCAGCATATATTCGCGCAGCGGCGTCAGCGTGCCATCGGGGTTGAAGGTCACGTCGGCGAGATTGGCGGCGCCGTAGCGCCCGATCCCGTCGCCGACGGTGCCGCTGAACTGCGCGTCCAGCACGCCCGGGATGATCTGGGTGCCGATGCTGCCGCCGGCGCCCCAGCCGCGGACGTCATGGTTCGTCCCGTTCAGCCGCTCGTAGAAATCGCGCACCATGCCAAAGGCTTCGATGTGCAGCGTGCGCCCGGCGAATTTGCCCTCATAAGCGACCTTGCCGATCACGTCGGGGTAGCGATTGGCCGAAATCGCGTTTTCCGCGATGCCGTTCCCGCCGAAGCCGCTGCCCGCGGGCACGGTGGTGACGAGATCCGGGAAGCCGGAAGGAACGGTGCCGGTGAAGGTCGTCTGCGGATTTTCAAGCGAGAGCGCGAACCACCATTTTTTGTCGAAATCCACCGCGACGCGCACCTGCGGCTGGCGCGTGAAGGTGAAGCCGGGGACATATTGCGCTTCGATCACCGGCGGCGTCACCTCGGCGCGCGGGGTGATGCCCTTCGAATTCATCGTGGCGAGCGACCAATTCTGCCCGAACAGGACATGCGCAGTGATGTCGCCGCTGCCGAGCTTCTGGTCGATCGTGCCGTAAAGGTTGCGGATACGCGGGCTGTAGGAATTGCTCTGGTTCGAGTTGGCGGTGACGCCGGCAGCCTGGAAATCGAACTCACCGTACATGGCGAGGTGGGTCTGCTTCGACGCATCGCCCTCTGCCAGCAGCGACAGGCGGCTCTGCCGCGCGGTCATGCGGAATTCGTGCGTATTGGCGACGTGGCTCTGCGGAAACGGAATATTGTTGAAGGTGGAGGCGATGTCCGCGCCCTGATTGTGGGTACGGTAGATCGAGGTCATTTCGAGGAAGCCGCCGGGCGTGATCGAAATGCCCTTGAACGGCAGGCGATCGGGCTTCTCCATCTTGGCGACGCGGCGCTGCAGATCGGCATTCTGCTCGGTCAGCGTGGCGATCGCGGCGGTGTCGGCCGCGTTGCTCGTCTGGACCGGGGCGGGGGCCGGCGCGGGGGCGGCGGCGAGGCGGGTGGTGGTCGCGGTCTGTTCGGCGAGCTGCTGGCGCAGGTCGGCGATTTCGGCACGGAGTTGCGCGATCTCCTCGCGGACGCTGCTGTCGGTGCCGGCCCCGCGCCGCGCGGCGCGGCAGGCGCGCGATTTGCTTCCCTTCACGCAGCGATGCGCCGCGGCGGGATCAGCCCAAGCGTGAGTCGCGCATGTCAGCGATACCGCCGACACGCCAAGCAGAAGAACCCGTCTCATCAAACCGCCCTTTCAAGTGCGTCATGGCGCTATTTCGTCTCCCGTGGCGCCGCGAATAGGCGCGTTATGTGACAGTTCAGGGACAGTGACGGGCGCCGCAGCAAAGAACGGTGTGCGGAAGTAAGGCGTTATTATTCAATAAGATAATATCATCCGCCGTCGCGGAGACATCGTGCTGCAATCAAATTGTCACACGAATCCCCTAGGTGCTTCATCAAGCTGGCGAGAATCGGCGCTCAACGCACGATCGCAGCCGTGCGGATTTTTCCGGGCAATTTAATGGTGTTGTTGCGCGCCGCATGAGATGAGCGGTTCGAGCTTGCTCGATAGCCGCTCCGGCCGGAACGGCTTTTCCAGCCGCGGCACCGTGAAGAAACGTTCGGGGAGCGACCATTCGTCATAGCCGGTGGCGAAGACGAAGGGCACGCTGCGTGCGACCAGCGCATCCGCGACCGGAAACACCATGTCGCCGTGCAGATTGACTTCGAGCACCGCGAAATCGATCGCCTTCTCGCCCGCGATCAACTCCAGCGCGTCGCGCACGCTGGGCACCGGGCCGAGCACCGTCGCGCCGGCATCGTCGAGGACATGCGCGAGATCGTCCGCGAGCAGAAATTCATCCTCGACGATCAGAATGCGGCAACCTTGCAGCGTTTGACTAGCCATCGATTTTCTCCCCGATGCGGTCCCCTACCGGCACCTGCACGTCGATCGTGCAATGAACGCCCCCCGCGTCGATCCCCAAGGTCGTGCGCGCGCGAAGCTGATAAGGCAGAGCGCGCTCGATCAGTTCGCGGCCATAGCCGTCGCTTTGCGGCAGGACGTCGCTGTCGCGCATCCCTTTCATCCCGCTTTCCCGCCAGTCGATGAACAAGCGATGCTCATCGGCCTTGGGTTCGCGGATTTCCCAGCAGATATCGAGATGTCCGTCGGGCTGCGACAGCGCGCCGTGCTTGACTGCATTGGTAGCAAGCTCGTGCAGCGCCAGCGCCAGTGTCTGGACCAGCGCGGACTTGAGCGGGACGCCAGCGGGGCCGCGCAGCGTAACCTGCCTGCCCTTGCCGTCCGCGTCCAGCGTCACCAGCGCCGACAATTCCTCGCGCACCAGCGCGTCGAAGGTGACGCGCAGCCCGCTCGCGCGCCGCGACAGCAACCCCTGGACCCGCGCGAGTGCTTGCAGGCGATCTTCGAAACGTTCGGCAAATTGCTCGAGCGACTGGCTTTCCTTGAGCGTGCGACCGGCGACCGCCTGCACCACCGCCATCACGTTGCGCGTGCGGTGCTGCAACTCCTTGACCAATATTTCCTGCTGCGCCTGAAGCTGGAGCAGATCGTCGACATCGGTCGACGTGCCGAGCCATTCGAGGATCGGGCCTTCGGGCAAGTGGACGGGCGAGGCGAGGGTGCGAAAATGGCGATAGCGCCCCTCCGCGGCGTGGAAGATCCGCCCTTCGAATTCAAGGCTGCCGGCGTCCGGCGCGCGCGACCACGCCTCGACTGCATGATCGCGATCGTCGGGGTGGAACATGTCGAGCCAGCCCGTCGCGTGGCTCGCTTCTTCCTTCTGCCCGGTATAACGCGTCCATTGCGGGCTCGACCAGGTCCACTTCCCGCCCTCGATCGCGCGCCACACGAGTTGCGGCATGCCTTCGACCAGGGTGCGGAACCGCAGCTCGCTCTGCTGCAAAGCCTCCATGCCGATATGATGTTCGTGGACGTCGGTCGCCGCGGCGAACCAGGCGGTGATCGTGCCCTGCTCGTCGCGCATCGGCTCCGCGCGGATGAGGAACCAGCGATAATCGCCGTCCGCGGCGCGGATACGCTTCTGCTGCTGGCAGGGCGTGCCGGCCTTGATCGCTTGGGCCCAGGAGGCCAGCGCCGACTCGCGATCGAGCGGATGCAGCGCCTCGATCCAGCCCTTGCCGAGCGGATCGGCCGCATAATCGCCGGTATATTCGAACCAGCGCTGGTTGAACCAATCCGCCTCGCCGGCCGCATCGGTGCGCCACAAGAGATCGGGCACCAGATCGGCGACGGTGCGCAGCGACCCTTCGGTCGAGCGCAATGCGGCGCTGATCTCCTGGATCTGGCACGTCCGTTCCTCGATCCGCGCATCGAGTTCCTGATTGGTGTGATGGAGGCTGTTGTTGGCCAGCTCCAATTCCTCGGTCAGCACCTGCAGCTCCTCGAAGGCGGAGCGCAATTCCATCTCGGCCTGGTTCTGATGCTCGCGGACCTGCGCGGCCGGGGCGGGGGTGGCTTCCGCCCGGGCGGCATGTGCCGTCTGCAGATCGCGCGACAGTGCGGAGACGCGGCGCAGCAGCCGGTCGCGGTCCTCGGCGAGCCGATCATTCTCTTCGATCGCGGCTTCGAGCGCGGTGCGCAATTGCTCGATCTCGTCGAGCAATATCCTCCCGCCAACGGTCGAATCCGCTTGATCTGGCATCGCGCTCCCTGGGCGTTCCCTGGCTTTCCCGTTAACCTAACGCACGAAAGCGCGGATCAGCAGCAAAGACGCAGAAAAATAAGTTAGTTTTTGTGCACCCTTCGGCGGCGGCGGCTCGTTCTCTTCCCTTAAGCCGCACGCAAGGAGACACGATGCCGACCAGGGATATCATCGTCGTCGGCGCGTCGGCGGGCGGGGTGGGTGCCTTGCAGCGGCTTTGTGCCGGGCTGCCCGAGGACCTGCCGGCCGCGATTTTCGTCGTGCAGCATCTGTCGCCGTCGGCGCGCAGCGTCCTGCCACATCTGCTCGACAAGATGGGGCCGCTGCGCGCGCTCTCCCCGGTCGACGGGCAGGAGATCGAGCGCGGGCGCATCTATGTCGCGGCGCCGGATCAGCATCTTCTGTTGCGGCCGGGACGGATCCTGATGCGCCGCGGGCCGCACGAGAACCGCACGCGCCCCGCGATCAACGCCTTGTTCCGCTCGGCGGCGATCCATTATGGCAGCCGCACGATCGGCGCGGTGCTGACCGGGCTGCTCGACGACGGCACCGACGGGTTGCTCGCGATCAAGGCCACCGGCGGCGTCTCGATCGTGCAGGATCCGGCGGACGCCGAATGGCCGTCGATGCCGCGAAACGCGCTCAAGCGCGATCATGTCGATCATGTCGTGCCGCTCGATCAATTGCCCGCGCTGCTGATGCAATTGGTACATGAAGAGGTCGCCGCCAGCATTCCCATTCCGCGCGAATATCTGATCGAGGATCGCATTGCCGCACAGGAGTTTGCCGTGGCCGAACCGGAGATCGTCGCCCCAGGAGATCCGAGCCATTTGTCCTGCCCCGATTGCGGCGGGGTGCTCAATTGCATCGTCTCGGACGGCGAGGTGCGCTTTCGCTGCCAGGTCGGGCATGCCTTCACCCCGCTCGGGCTCGCGGCGGCGCAATGCGACGAATTGGAACGCGCGCTCAGCGTCGCGGTGCGCACCCATCGCGATCGACTCAAATTGTTCGAACAGATGCTGGAAAACGCCGTCGCGCGCGGCATGACGCATGCGGCGCGACGCTGGAGCGAGGCTTCCGAGGAATCGGGGAGGCTGATCAGCGCACTCGAAGACGCGATGATCAGCCTGCGCAAATCGTTCGGCGAGGGCGAGGCCTAGCGGCGATCGATTCCCGCGCCGATCTCCGCGCGATTGCCTGTCTGCTGGACGATCAGCGTGAGGATCGGTGGCGCCTCGTCGGGGAAATACTGGACGCAGGCCTGCGCGGGGAATTCGCTCCCGTCGGCGGCGCGGAAGGCCGTTTCGAACACGATCTCGGCCTGCTCACCGCTGATCAGCGGCGCGAACAGCGCGTGAAGATCGTCGGCCGATATTCTCGGCAGGATATCGGGCAGGGCGATCTGCATCAGCTGCTGTGTGGTGAGCCCGAGCTTTTTCTGCGCGCCATCGTTGACGAGCAGGAAGCGCAGCGTCTTGGGATCGACGAAATAGATCTGATTGAGCGCCGCGCCGAGCACCCGCCCGAGATGGCGGGTGAAATCCTCGTTGGTGCGTTCCTCGGTGATGTCCTGGAACACCAGCACGAGTCCGTGATTGGCGCCGTTCTCGTCGATCAGCCCGGTCACCCGCGCGCGGCACAGGATGCGCCGCCCGCGACGATCGACGCCTTCGAGCTGGCGCTCGGCATGTTCCTCGCTGCCCGATTGCACCGCGATGAGGCTGTCGCGCAACTGGAGCACCGGCAGCCCGATGTCGAGCTTGTCGAAGCTGGTGCCCGCCACCTCCTCGGCGCGCAGCCCCCAGGTGTTCTCGCTCCAACGGTTCCAGCTCTGGATCGTGTGGCGCGCGTCGAGCACGACGATCCCGGCGTTCATCGATCTGAGGACGGATTCAAGGTGGAGGCGATAGCCGGCGGCCTGCTCGGCCTGGATGCGCAGTTCCTCGTTGACCGATTCCATTTCCTCGTTCGACGAGCGCGCTTCCTCGTTGAGCGTTTCGAGCTCCTCGTTGGTCGACTGGAGCTCCTCGTTGGTCGTCTCGAGCTCCTCGTTGGTCGACTGAAGCTCCTCATTGGTCGTCTCGAGCTCTTCGTTGGCCGATTGCAATTCCTCGATCGACTGCTCCAGATTCTCCTGCGCCGCTTCAAGTTCGCGGCGTAAGGTGTGGATTCCGGTGTGATCGTGAAAGGCGAGCAGGATCGCGTGGACGCTGCCGTCGGCGCGCTGCAGCGGGCGGATGTCGATCGTCAGCCGCATCACCTCGCTCTGGTTGAGGCGATATTCCTGATCTTCGAGCCGCACCCCGCGCCGGCTGCGAAACGCCTCGTCGATCGGCCCGCGCAATTCGATCGGGCGATAGGAGATCGGCAGATCCTGGAACGGGCGACCGACATCGGCCTCGCCGACGCCGAGCAGCATCCGCGCCGGCTGGTTGGCCAGCGCGACCGCGCCCGCGGCGTCGATCACCAGCAAGGCGGTGCCGGCCTCGTTGAGCACCGCTTCCATCAAATGGCTGTCGGGCAGCGGCACGTCGAGCCGCGGTGCGCGGCCGGCGGTGAAGCTGCCGTTGATCGGGCGGCGCCATTCCTGCGGCACCTTGGCGAAGATGCGGTGTTTCATATCGACCGGCCGAAAGAGCGAGGACCGCGCGAGTTGGGTCTCGGCCTTGCCGAGAAACAGGAAGCCGTCGACGTTGAGCGCATAATGCAGCCGTGGCAGCACCAGCGCCTGGGTCTCGGCCTCAAGATAGATCAGCAGGTTGCGACAGGTCAGCAGGTCGATGCGCGAGATCGGCGCGTCGTGGACGACATTGTGCCGGCCGAAGATGACGCACTTCCTGAGCTCGCGCTCGAAGACGTAATGATTGTTGGTGCGCTCGAAATATTTTTCGAGATAGTCCGGGGGCACGCTGTCGACCTCGCGCGGCGAATAGGTCGCGAGGCGCGCGACCTTGAGCGCTTCTTCGTCCAGATCGGTGGCGTAGATCTTCACCCGCCGGCAGAATTCGCCGATCCCCATCGCCTCGGCGAGCAGCATCGCGATCGAATAGGGCTCCTCGCCGCTCGCGCAGCCGACGCTCCAGATGCGGATCGCGCGATCTTCCTCGGCGTTGGCGAGGATTTGCGGAATCACCTTGTCGCGCGTCACCGCCCAAGCTTCTTCGTCGCGGAAGAAGGAGGTGACGTTGATCAGCACGGTGTTGAGCAATTCCTCATATTCGCTCGGCTGCGCTTCGAGATGCGCGCGATAGGCGGCGAAGTTCTCCGCGTTGACCGCTTCCATCCGCAACGTGATCCGGCGGCGCAGGCTGGTGCGCTTATAGCCGCGGAAATCGAGCCCGCGGCTTTCCTGAATGTGGCGCAGCAACGCTTCGAATTCGGGATCAGGGGTGGCGCGTTCTACCATGTTCATTCTCTTGTTCGCAGCGGCGATTAGCTTGCTAGGCGCGCGCCGCGCGCGCGTCCACTGGCGAGTGGAGACCGAACGTGCGAACGCGCCGAAACGGTGACCGCTCGGCGCGCGCGCTTAAAAGATGGTGAGGGTCAGCAGCCGAATTCGGGGCGCCTGAAATCCTCGATCCGCCAGCCATAAGGGGTGCGGTGAGCGTAGAAAGTGTAGAAGCAGCGCTTCTCCCTGGTCGTCGTGGGCGAATATTCGACACGGGTGCGAGGATGATCGCCGCGATGTTCGACCCGCGAGACGGCTTCGCCGCCGCTCGTTTCGGTTTCGCTCTGCATCCATTGATAGGCGCGCCGGCCGTCGGGGAGATCGCGAACGTCGATCGGCGGGCCATAACGCGCCATCACGTCCTCGGGCGAGCGCCCGACATAGCCGCGCATTATATCGACCGAGCAACCCGCCAGCAACGCCCCGGCCAGCGCGAAGGCGCCGAACAGCGGGTGGAAGCGACGCGGGCGGGGCGGGAAGGGGCGGAAATTCATGCGCAAACTCCGATACATCGACGCGCGCTCGTGCATGAAGAAGATGACGTCAACATTGCGCCGGGGCGACGATCCGGTGATTTGGCGGTGCGTCAGGAACTTCGCCTCGACGTTGCGGGCGACAGAGCGTCTAGCCGCCCCGGATCATGTAACCGGCGCCGCGCACCGTCTCGATCGCATCTTCGTCGAAGCCGGCATTGAGCTTGGACCGCAGCCGGCAGAGATGCGTCTCGACGATGTTGGTCTTGGGGTCGAAATCGAGATCCCATACGCGTTCGAGCAACATGGTGCGCGTCATCACCCGATGCGGATTGCGCATGAGCTCGGCAAGCAGCGCGAATTCGCGCGGTTGCAGATGGATGCGCCGGCCGCCGCGCTCGACCGTCCGGCGATCGAAATCGAGCATGATGTCGCCGACCGTCAAGCGATGCGGGTCGCGTCGCAATACCGGTCGTCGCGTGAGCGCCGTCAGCCGCGCGGCCAGCTCGGAGAAGGCGAATGGCTTGACCAGATAATCGTCGGCGCCGCTTTCCAGCCCTTCGACGCGATCGGCGACCCCACCGGCTGCGCTCAGCATCAGGATCGGCGTCGCTTCGCCGGCGGCGCGCAACGCTTTGACCAGCGCGAGCCCGTCGAGCGCCGGTAGCAGCCGATCGACGACGATCGCGTCGAAATCGCCGCTGGTCGCCTGAAACAGCCCGTCGCGCCCGTCGGGGCTGGTCGCGACGCGATGCCCGGCTTCGGCGAGCCCCTGCGCCACGAACGCCCTTGTTCCGGCATCGTCCTCGATCACCAACACGCGCATTTCACATCCTAACTCGCGGATACGCCGCCTCTCCACCGCCGCCCGCCCGCCGGCAAAAGCACCATCTCATCCGACGAGATCGCCCAATCGACCCAGCGCGGCGCCAAGCAACGGCGCCGGGGCAACATGGCGCGCGCCGGGACAGTCGTCTTGTAAATTGGGGTTACATTGGGGCTGCAATACGATTGCCCAATGTAGGCGATGCCGAGTTGATCCCCGCCCGCCAGCGCGCCAAGCGCGTCATGCAAATGGTTCGCAATAGCCGAGGCGGGCAGGGGGATTTGATGAAACTCAGTATTTTGGCGCATGTTTCACCGCGCGCATTGTCTATCGCGGTCGCCGTTGCGGCGGCGTCGCCCGCCGCGGCGCAGGCGCAGGAAGAGCCGGCCGAGCTCGGCAGCGTCGTCGTGACCGATACCGCGATCGACGAGAAGGAGGCCGAAACCTCCTACAAGGTATCGCGCAGCATCAGCGCCACCCGCACCGATACGCCGCTGATCGACGTGCCGCAAAGCGTGACGGTGGTGCCGATCAAGCAAATTCTCGATCAGGCCGCGGGCAGCATCGCCGAGGCGACCCGCTACGTCCCCGGGGTATTCGTCGCGCAGGGCGAGGGCAATCGCGAGACGCTGATCTTCCGCGGCAATGCCACCACCGGCGATTATTTCGTCGACGGCATCCGCGACGACATCCAGACCTATCGCGATTTCTACAACATCGAGCGGCTCGAAGTGTTCAAGGGGCCGAATGCGATGATCTTCGGCCGCGGCGGCGTCGGCGGGCTGGTCAACCGCGTCACCAAGGTCGCGGACTGGACCCCGCATCGCGCCTTCCGGCTGGAGGGCGGCAGTTTCGAGCATAAGCGCGCGCAATTCGATGTCGGCACCCCGCTCAGCGGGGCGGTGGCGGTGCGGCTGACCGGGGTCTATCAGGACAGCAACAGTTATCGCGACGGGGTCAATTACAACCGCTGGGGGTTCAACCCGACGATTACGTTCAGTCTCGACGACAAGACGACGATCACCGCCGGATACGAGCATTTTCAGGACGATCGCGTCGCCGACCGCGGGGTTTCGGCCTATCTCGGGCGCCCGCTGGAAACGCCGCCCGAGCGGTTCTTCGGCGATCCGCAGAACAGCCCGACCTGGACCAATACCGATGCGGTGACGCTCTACATCGAGCATCGCTTCAGCGACACTTTGTCGATCCGCAACCGCACGCGTTATGCCGATTACAGCAAATTATATCGCAACACCTATCCCGGCGCGGTCAACACCAAGACCTCGGTCAACCCGGAGGGATTGCCGCGCGGCAGCTATGCCGCAGGGACGATCGTCGAGATTCAGAGCTACCAGGCGACGACGCAGCGTCAGAACCTCATCAACCAGACCGATCTCAACGTAGCCTTTGCCACGGGTGCGATCGAGCACACGCTGCTGGCCGGGGTCGAACTCGGGCGGCAAGTTAGCGACAATTTCCGCGTCGAAGGCTTATTCCCGACCGCGACCAATGCCAACGGCGTCTCCAAGATTTATGCGACGATCGCGTCGCCGCGCGTCCGTCGCCCCGATATCCTCTTCCGGCCGACGTCGACCAGCAACGACAATCGCGGCATCACCACGGTCGCGGCGGGCTATATCCAGGATCAGATCGCCTTTTCGCCGATGGTCGATGTCGTGCTCGGCCTCCGCTACGAACATATCACGACCAGCGTGTACGATCGCCGCACCGTAGGCTTCCCCGCGACGCAGCGCCGTGATCTCGAGGCGACCGACATTCTCTGGTCGCCGCGCACCGGGCTGATCTTCAAGCCGGTCGAACAGGCGTCGATCTATGCGGCCTTTTCGCGGACCTATCTGCCGCGCGGGGGCGACCAGCTCACCGGGCTGTCGCTGTCGACCGAAAACCTCGCGCCAGAACGGTACGATAATTACGAGATCGGCGCGAAATGGGATATCGTCCCGACCTTCAATGTCACCGCCGCGCTGTTCCAGCTCGATCGCGACAATGTGCTCGCGCTGAGCAACCCGAACGACCCGCGCTCGCCGACCGTGCCGATCGGCCGCCAGCGCACCAAGGGCTTCGAGCTCAGCGCGCAGGGCGAGATCACCGACAAGCTGAGCGTCATCGGCGCCTATACCTATACCGATGCGAAATTCCTGGACTCGCAATCGGGCACCGTCCAGCGCGGCAATCTGGTCCCCAACGTGCCCAGGAACGCGGCGTCGCTGTGGACGCGGTTCGATCCGATCGAGGCGCTGGGCGTGGCGGTCGGGATGATCCACCAGGGCAAGCGCTTCTCGGCCACCGACAATGCGGTCACGATGCCGGCCTATACCCGGTTCGACGGCGCGATCTATTTCCGCGTGGCGCCCGAGCTCGATCTCCAGCTCAATGTCGAGAATATCTTCAACAAGCGCTATTTCCTCTATGCGCACAGCAACACCAACCACACGCCGGGCTCGCCGACCGCGTTCAAGCTCGGCCTCAACGCGCGGTTCTGATCATCTCGCCCGGCCTGCCCCGCGCGCGCGCAACGAGATCGGCCGTCTCGCGGGCGGTCGACCCGGCGCCGTCGGCAGGAGAGGGGGAGGCGCGCGGGCGATACGAGCCCGCGCGCCGGCCGCATTGGGTCGCGCTTGCCGCGATCGTCGCGGCCCATGCCGCGGGGATCGTGGCGCTCGAATATGCCGGGGTGGAGGTCGTCCGGCGTCTGCCGCATACGCCGCTGGTGGTCCGGCTCCTCCCGCTCGAACCGCCGCCGGCGCCGGTAGAACTGCCGACGAAGCCGGCGGTCGACCGCCCGCCCACGCCGCGATCGGTCGTCGCACCGCCGTCGGTCGTCAAGGCGCCCACCGCGCCCGTCACGGTCGAGATCGCACGGGCGCCCGAGCCCGTCGCGCCGATCGTGGCGAAAGCCGCGACGGTCGCATCCGTGCCGCCGGCGCTGGTCAACCTCGATACCCGGCTGCTCTCGGCCGAGCCCCCGCGTTATCCGGTGGAATCGCGACGTCGGCGCGAAACGGGCACCGTCGTTCTGCTCGTCGTGGTCGACGAGGAGGGCCGGGTCAGCGCGATATCGGTCGCCGAAAGCAGCGGGTCGGATCGGCTCGACAAGGTCGCACTCGCCGCGGTGCGCCGCTGGCGCTGGTCCGCGACGGTGATCGAGGGGCGGCCAAGCAAGGTGCGGGGGCTCGTCCGCATCCCGTTCGAGCTGAGGGAGCGCTGATCGATATCATGGCGCCGCCGAAGTCATGGCGCCGATTGCGCAAGGCCGATATAGCGGGCGCATGACAGCGACGCTCGCCAAACACGCAGCAACGGACGGGCGGGACGCGGGGCAAAATCCTCACACGCCACATTATGCGGCGATCAAACATTTCATCAGCGAGGCGATCAGGACCGGCGAATTATGTCCGGGCGATCGCGTGCCGTCGGAGGCCGAATTGGTATCGCGGTTCGGCGTATCGCGCATGACGGTCAACCGCGCGTTGCGCGAATTGCAAAGCGCCGGCATGCTGGTCAGGCGAGCAGGGAGCGGGTCGTTCGTCGCCGAGCCAAGGCCGATCGGCCATATGATCGAAATCCGCAACATCGCCGACGAGGTCCGCGCGCGCGGCCACGCCTATCGCGCGCGGGTGGTGCAGAACGACATCGTCCGCGCGACGGTGGCGACCGCGGCGCTGCTGCACGTTCCCGCCGGGACGCGATTGTTCCACTCGATCATCGTCCACCACGAGGCCGAGTGGCCGATCCAGCTCGAGGATCGTATCGTGCTGGCATCCGCGGCCCCCGATTATGGCAGGATCGATTTCACCCGCACCACGCCCAACGAATATCTGACGCGGATCGCCCCGCTCGAGCGGGTGGAGCACCGCGTGCGCGCCGCGATGCCCGATGCTTCGACCCGCGCGTTACTCGGGCTGGATGAGAAGGAACCGGCCCTCATCATGATCCGTCAGACCTGGAGCCGGGGACGGCTGGTCTCGCATGCCTGCCTGACCCATCCGGCGCATCGTTTCGAGCTTTCCGCCAGCTTCTCGGTGCCGGGCGTCTGACCTATCCGACCGGCTTGGCGACCACGCGCCGCCGCCGTCGCAGCCAGCGGAAATCGACCCGGTTGAAGCTTTTGAACAGCAAGTAGAAGCCCGTCCCGGAGAGCCACAGCACGCCGAAGGCGACGACGATGATCAGCGGGTGGTTGAAGCTGGCGCGGCTCACATAATCCATATTGTGCAGCATCCAGAAGAAGTCCCACGTCCGCCACGTATCGCCGCGCATGACGAGCAACCGTCCGGTGTCGGCGGCGACATAGGCGCTGCTGTTGGCCGCGTCGGCGAAATCGACCCGCCACATCGCACCCTTATGCTCGCGGGCCTCCAGATTGGGCTTGGCGAGCCGCTCGACCTGCCGCACCGGTGCCTGATTGGCCGATGCGGCGACCGCGCGCGCCATCGTCGCATCGATCGTGAGGGGGCGGCCGTCGATCGCATCGACGATCCGGATGCCGTTGGCCGTGCGCAGCTCGTAGACCGGGCGCCCGGCAAGCGTGCGCAACGCGAGGCCGCTGATCGGCGCGGACGCGGAGAGCGCAGCGGGGGCGATCAGCGAGGTCTGCGTGGGCAGGGGCAGCGCGTGCTCGGCCGGCATGTCGTGACCGCCGACCGCATCCTTATCGAGCAGCGCCATCATCGAGCCGCTCAATGCCCAGAGCAGGAATTGAATGCCGAGGATCAGCCCGACCCATTTGTGGATCCGGCGGAACAGCAAGGGCGACAAGCGGATACGCTTCATATCGCCGCCTCCTTCTTCTTCTTCTTCTTCCTGCGTGGAAAGGCCCAGATCAGCAGCCACGCCCCGCTCGCGGCCATGGCGAATGCGCTCCACGTCGCGACCCGCAGCAGCGGATTGTTGACGTCGGTCCGCGCGTCATAGTCCATGATGTGAAGCATCCAGGCGAAGTCGAAGATGCGCCACAGATTGTGGCGTCGCGAGATCAGTTCGCCAGTCGCCGGCGACAGATAGAAGGTCGGCCGGTTCCAGCCGGCGAACTCGACCTGCCAGTAGGGCGGTTTGCGCGCCTGCATTTCCTGCGGCGCGCGCGTGAGCAGCCGCACGGAGACAATGTCGCCGGTCCCGGCATAAGCGCGCCGCGCCAGCGCGCGAATATCGGCTTCGGTCGGCCGGGGCAGCGGCTGCCCGCTCCGCGCGTCGAACAGCGCAGCGCCGCCCCGCGTTTCCGCGCGCCACACCGGTCGATCGAGATGATGCTGGAGCCGCAGCTCCGAGACGTCGGCACGCGCCGCAAGGATCCGCGAGGGCGGGGCGATGGCGCGCAAATCGACCGCCCTGGCCGAAGCTGCGCGAACCAGATGATCGCCGTGGATCGTATCGATGTGGACGACCACCATGTAGAAACCGGTGAGCGTCCACAGCACGACCTGAACCCCGACGAGCAAGGCGAGCCATTTGTGGAACCGCCGTGCGACGAGCGGCCAGCGGATTGTGCGTGCCATCGCCCTATACGCTTCAGAAGGCCGTTCGCATGCCGACGTAGAACCGCCGGCCGAGCAGGTCGTAGGTCATCGTATCGGTGTTGCCGTCGGTAAAGCTCTGGATATAGGGCGCCTTACGATCGAACAGATTGTCGACGCCGACCTGGAAGCGGGTCTTCGCGTCGATTTCGAACGCCAGCTGTGCATTGTGGTAGAACACGTCGGGCGTCTTATAGCCGATCTGGCCCGGCTTCGCGTTGAAATCGGTCGCCTTGCCGATCCATTGCGTCGACCAGGTTGCGGTGACGCCGCCGCTTGCCGCGGTGATCACGCCATAGCCGCGCCATTTCGAATAGCCGCCATTGCCACCGCCGATAAAGCCGTCGAAGACGATCGGCTCTGCGCCGGCGAACGGCATCACGACATATTTGTTGAGATAGGTGGCATTGAGATCGACCGTCAGCGCGACCGCGCCGATCCTGCGTTCATAGACGAGGCCGAGATCGAGCCCGTTCATCTGCTCGCGCCCGGTATTGATCGGCTGGGCCGACAGATAGGTGACTTCGCCGGTGAGCGGGCTGCGCGTGAAATCGCCGCAGAACGGGTGCGACAGATTGGCGCTGGCATAGCAGACCGCGAGCTTGGTCGATCCCGGAATGGTGCGGATCGCATCCTTGATATCGATGTCGAACCAGTCGGCGGTGAGCGACAGGCCGGGCACGAGCGTGCGCGGCTGGAGCACGGTGCCGATCGTCCAGCTCGTCGAGCTTTCCGGCCTGAGCTTCTGGTTGCCGCCGCTGGTGGTGAGGATCGTCGATCCGAGCTGGACATAATTGGCCGGCACGCCCGACGCGCGGCAATTGGCGATCAGCGTCGCATTGCCGCTCTGCGCATAGCGGCTGCACGGATCGGTCGTGGTGAGATTCCCCTCGGAGACGCCACCGAACAGTTCGGGCACATTGGGGACACGGAAGCCGGTTCCATAGGTGCCGCGCAGGCGGATGCCGTCGCTGACCACCCAATCCGCGCTCAGCTTGTAATTCCAGTCGCTGCCGAACAGGTCATAGTTCGAATAGCGCACCGCGCCGTCGATCGTCAGCGCCTTGAAGAAAAGCGTGTTGGCGAGCACCGGGACCGAAAGCTCGAAATAGGCTTCCTTGGCGGTGCTCGATCCCGAGATCGGATCCTGCTGGTTGGTATTGGCGACGCCGAGCACGGTAAGCGGATCGGGATCGCGCCAGCCCTTTTCCTTGCGATAGACCGCGCCCGCCGCGAAGGCGACCGGGCCGGCGGGCAGGCGGAAGAGATTGCCGTTGATGTCCGCGGTCACCGTGGCGAGTTCGTTGCCGCCGCGATCGCGCGAGGTGAACAGGATATAATCGAGAACTTTCGGCGTCAGATCGCCATAGCCGAGATAATCGCCGCACGGGATCGCCGCGCCGACGGTCGCGCTGCACTTGCTGGTATCGAGCGTATTGGCGACGCGTTCGAGATTGGCGATGTTGGTCGAGCCATCGATCGCTGTATTGCGGCCGAAGCTCCCCGCGACCTCCCACGCCCAGTCATTCGCCAGCTTGCCGCGCAACCCGAACGTGCCCTGCCAGGTATCGGTCTCCTGGAAAAAGCGGCGCCCCCCCGGCTCGGCGAGGCGGCGCTGGATCAGGACGATATCCTGCCCCGTCGGATTGGTCGGGTTGGTCGCCGCGATCCTGAGATTGCGCAGCGTGCCCGGCGTCGCGATCTGGTTCGACTTGCGATAGGTGTAAAGGAATTCGCCGAAGGCGGTGATGCCGTCGGTCACCTTGTAATCGGCGAAAAAAGCGGTGCTGATGCGTTCGACCGGGCTCACTGCGTTGAGGAAAGGGTTGGAATTGAAATTGTGCTTCGCGGCGCTGTACGGCTCGTAGAAATTGCCGTCGCCGCCGGGGATCTGGTTGAAGTTGATTTGCTGCCCGTTGGGCAGCACGGCACGGCCGCCGATCGTGGAGGCGCTGTTGATGCACGAGAGCTTGCCCGGCGTCGTTTCGGCGAGCGAGCAGGGCGCGCGGCTCGCCATATTGACCGCGCTGGTCTTCTGATAGGTCGCCGCGGCCATGAAGCCGCCGCGCTCGTTGCGGATGCCCCAGATCAGGTCGGCGGTGAAATCCGATCCGTCGCCGCGTTCGGTGATGCCGTTGCGCAGGCTGACGCCGAGCCCTTCATAATCGGTGCGCGTGATCAGATTGACCACACCGGCCATCGCATCGGCGCCGTAGATTGCCGAGGCACCGTCCTTGAGCACCTCGGTCCGCCCCAAAGCCACGACGGGGATCATATTGAGATCGGGCGAAGAATTGGCGCCCGTACCGCCCGCCACGAGGCGGCGCCCGTTGAGCAGAACCAGGGTGCGCTTGATGCCGAGCCCACGCAGATTGACCTGGGCGGTGCCATAGCCGTTGCTGGTCCAATAAGCCGAGGTCTGGTTGCCCGCGGCGCCCGCGACCGACGGAAGCCGTTGAAGCACCGTCTCGATGTTGACGATGCCGGTATTCTCGATCTGTTCGGCCGAGACGATTGTGGCGGGCGCGACTCCCGCGAGATCCTGCCGGCGGATGCGCGAGCCGGTGACCACGACGTCGCCCGACGTGTCGTTGCCGGCGGCCGGTTCGGCCTGCGACTGCTGTGCGTGTAGCGGTGTCGCATAGGCGACGACCATCGCGGCGCAAAGCAGCGCCCCCTTCTTGCTCATTTTGACTCTCCCCCGATTCGTAATGACCCGGAAGGAGCATCAATTGTATATACAGGTCAATATGAATTCTTCATTAAATTTCAAATAGTTATATCGATTTCATCAAGGTATATCGTACGCCGGTAATACGCAGCAAATCTCCTTATCCCTCACTTTTGTCGCGAAATTTTTCTTCCTTTCTTGGCGGGAGGATAAGCCGCCCCAGCGCCGCCTTGAGCGGGCCGAGCCACGGCTCGAACGGCTTCCATTGCGCGACGCCGCTGGTGTTGAGCGGGCGGCGGACCTGTTCGGAGCTGGCGGTGCGCACCGCGCGCTGGGCGAGCGCGAGGATGTCGGGAAGCTCGAGCGTGCCGTCGATTTCGTCGATCTGGCTGTGCGAGGCGAGGATCTGTTCGAGCAGGGTCGATCCCGCACGCGGCAGGCCGAGGATGAAGATCGGATCGGGCGCGGGGCAGCCTTGCCCGGCGCGAAATTGAGGTGGACACGATCCATCGGCCGCAAATCTTCCCGCGCTACTGGCGGTGCATCGCGATAACTTCCTCGTCCTCGAACCGATAGGTCTTGGGATCGGCCAGCGAATAATAAGGATCGTCGAGGTCGGGGCGCGCCGAAATCGCGGCGCAGTAGGAGGCGATTGCCTCCCGCTGCCAGCCGCAGGCCTTGGGCGCATGGCCGCGTGAGGTCAATGTCGCGGGAAGCTCATCGGTTGCATAATGCGGACTTATTGACATCGATCCAGATGCCGGTCCTTCCTCTAAAAAACGATTTCCGAACGCGCGGCGAGCGATCGGGTGCGGCGGCGAAACCGGTAAGCGGCCAGCGCCACGACGAACAGGATCGCGCATAATCCGACCTGTTCTCGCAGATCGGGCTGGGTGGCCATCAGCGCCAGAACCGCGAGGATCGCCGCGACGAGCGCATAGCTGACATAGGGGAACAGCCAGACCTTCACCGGCAGCGGCTCGCTCGCACTTTCCAGCCGGCGGCGCAACGCGATCTGGCTCAGCGCGATCAGCAGATAGACGCACAGGATGATCGCCCCTGAGGATTGCAGCAGGAAGACGAAGGCGCGTTCGGGGGAGATCACCGAGATCAGCACCATCGCGAAGCCGGCGGCGCAGCTCACCAGAATCGCGAGGCTGGGGACGCGCCGGCGCGAAACGCGGGCGAAGACCGGCGGGGCATCGCCGCGCTCCGCCATTTCGTACAGCATCCGCGAGGTGACGTAGATCGCCGAATTGAGGCACGAGGTCACCGCGGTGAATACCACCGCCGCCATTAGCGGCGCGGCGCCTGGGATGCGGATCCGGGTCATCGCGTCGGCGAAGGGCGAATGGCCGGGGACGATCTGATCCCACGGCACGATCGCGACGATGACCGCGATCGAGCCGAGATAGAAGAACAGGATGCGCATCGTCACGGTGCGCGCGGCGCGCACGACATTCTCGGCCGGATGCTTGGTTTCAACCGCGGCGATCGTCGCGACCTCGCTCCCCATCATCGAGAAGATGACGATCGGTATCGCGGTGAAGATCGCCGCCCAGCCGGCCGGAAACATTCCGCCGTGCGCGCTCATCGCCGCCGCGGTGGCGCTCACCCCCGGGCCGAAGACGAAGATGTGCAGCGCGCCGATCACGATGAACGCGGTGATGATCACCACCTTGAGCGCGGCGAGCCAGAATTCGGCCTCGCCATAGACGCGCACCGAAAGCAGGTTGATCAGCATCGTCGCGAGGATCAGCCCGGTGCCGGGCAGCCACGCCGGCATCGGGAGCAATTGCACCAGGATCGCCGCGCCGGCGATCGCCTCGACCGCGATCGTCACCACCCAGAAATAGAAATAGAGCCAGCCGGTGACGAACCCCGCCCACGGCCCGAGCCCAAGCGTCGCATAGCCGGTGAAGGTGCCCACCCCGGGGCGGGCGATCGCCATCTCGCCGAGCATCCGCATGATCACGAACACCAAGGTGCCGCACATCGCATAGGTGAACAGTACCGCAGGCCCGGCGACGTTGATCGCCGCGCTCGATCCGACGAAGATGCCCGCGCCGATGATCCCGCCGAGCGAGATCATCGTGACGTGGCGCGGCTGCAGCGAATGAGCGAGCGTTTCGTGTTGGCCGGGATCCCGGTTCGTCATACGCGCGCTCTCCGAAGCCGTTTCGGCATTTCCCTCCGCCCGCCGCCGGATTTCGCGACGCGTGGACAAGGTTCGAATTGCGATTAGCCGCGATAGAATGAACGCCGTCAACGCCGCGATCGGCGACGCGGGCAGGCATCGGCAACTCCCGGCGCAGGCGCGGCGAAACCGTCGTCGCTTCGGCGGAAAATGGAACTTCGTTACAAATAGTTGATCGCTGATCATCGGAAGATCAGCGGCGCTGAACGGCGATAACAGTTTTTCTGATGCCGCCGCCGCGCTTGCCCTGCGCCTGCCGGATCCACGGCCGGTGTCAGGCGCGGACGGACGAGCCCCGTATCGCCAGGATCGAGCAGCCGGTGCCGGCGAGGATCAGCAGCAAGCCGGCGCCGGCGATCGCGACCGGGCCGCCGGCGTCCCACATCAGCCCGGCGAGCGGCGGCCCGAGCGCGCTGCCCGCGCCCTGGACCGCGACGATCAGGCTGGTGAGCGCGCCGCTGCGATCGGCGTCGGAGATCGCCGCGAGCTGATAGGGCATCACCGCGCCGATCCCGAACCCGAGGCTGACCAGCGCCACCGCGAACAGCAACGGCGTGAGCGGCAGCATCAACAGCCCCGCGCACAGCGCGAGCACGGCCAGCGCGCCGAGCAGCGGCAGCGCGTGGCGTGTCCGCCCGACCGTTGCCGAGGCGACCAGCGAGCCGAACCCGGTGAGCAACAGATTGGACGACAGCACCGCGCCGACGGCGCCCGCGTCGATCCCGATGCTCGCGCCGATCTTGGCGGCGAACGACCAGATGCAGGCGAAGGCGAAACCGGTGAAGAATAGAGCGGCGAGCGCCAATACCCCCGCGCCCGTCGCGCCCGCACCGCTTTGCCGGTCGGCCGCGACGGCGGGGGTGAAACGCCGCGGTATCTGCGTCCCGCCGAGACTGAGGATGCCGACCAGCAAGGCAATCGTCAGCAGCACCCCTGCCAGCCCCGATCGCGGGATGATCCATTGTCCGGCGGTGAAGGTGACGAGCGCGAGCGCGGGATAGGAAAGCCCGATCGCAATCGCGAAGGCGCGCGCCGGGACCGGCGCGAGCCCGAGCACGCGATAGGCGATCACCCACAAGCCGCCCATCGCATTGCCGATGACGAAACAGGCCGCCAGCGCGACCGCAAACGCCCCGCTCACCCCCAGCAGCCAGAAGGCGGCGGCGATGACCACCGCCGCCCCCGCGATCGCCGGGCGGAGCGCGATCCGCCCCGCCCACCACACCGCGAGCATCGAGGAGACGGTGAAGCCCGCGAGATAGGCGGTGCCGAGCAGCCCGGCCTCGGCCGCGCCGATCCCGGCATGTTCGGTCTGCAGGCTCACGAAGAAGGGCAGGAAGGCCCAGAAGAGCCCGCCGGCGATATAGAGCGCGATCGCGCCGGCAATGGCACCGCGGCCGACGGGTTGCGCTCGATCGGGTTCGGCAATCATCGATCCGCCCCCCTCAGGTCAGAACGAGCGCGACAGGCTGATGCCATAGGTGCGCGGCAGGTTATAGACCAGCCCGGCATAACCGCCCGAGACGACCTGATAGGCCTCTGCGACATAGCGGATGTCGGTCAGGTTGCGCACCCACAGCGATCCCTGCCAGCCGGCGCCGTCCTCGATCATCAGGCGCGCGTTGAGCAAGGCGTGCGGCGGCGTCTGGAGGATTTTCGTGTTGAGCAGGTCGCGCTGCGAGCGGCTTTCGTATTTCACGTCGATTGACGGGGTGACCGTGTAGCGGCCGACCGGGGCGGCATAGCGCGCCGAGCCGTTCAGCGTCCACTCGGGGGAATTGGCCAGCCGGCCACCGGCGAGGTCGACGATCGTGCCGAACAGATTCTGCTGCCGCAGCGTGTCGAGCTTCTGGTAGGTATAGCTCGCGCCGGCGTCGATGCTGAGCCTGCGGACCGGGCGGAGCGCGAGCTTGAGCTCGCCGCCCGCGATATCGGCGCCCTTGCCGTTGGTGAGGTAAGGGGCGTTGACCCCGGTGCGATTTTCGATCGCGGTGACGATGATATCGGTCCAGCGATTGTAGAAGGCCGCCGCCTCGATCCGCACGCCGGGCGCGACCGACGCCTTGATCCCCAGTTCATAGGCCGTCACGCGTTCCTGACGGGTGGGCTGAAGCGCCGCCTGGCTGCCGAGGAAATAGGAATTGAACGTCCCGGCGTCGAACCCGCGCGAGATGTTGGCGTAGATCAGCACTTGGTCGCTCGGCGTATAATCGAGCGCGATCCGCCCCGACCAGTCGCTCTGGTTGAGCTTGTTGCTGCCGGCGAAGGTCGTCGCACCGGTGCCGCCCGTCGGGGTGAAGACCGAGCGATAGGTGAAATCGCGCCCGACCCAGGTCTGGCGCAACCCGCCGGTGAGCTTGAGCGTCGGGGTCAGGCGATAGTCGAGCTGGCCGAAGATCGCGCCGGTGCGGGTGGAGAGCTTCGAATAATCGGCGACCGCACCGCCGAACCAGTCACGGAAATCGGACGAGAAGATCGGGTTGCCGGTCAGGCGGTCCCAGGAATAATAAGCGCCCGCGATCCAGGTCAGCGCGGCGCCGTCGTCGTCCGACGCGAGCCGCAATTCCTGCGAGAATTGATCGACGGTGCTGCCGCGGATCGTATCGGTCACGACATTGGCGCCGCCATCCTCGTCGAGCCCCTCGCGCCGCTTGAGATGGTCGTAGCCCGTCACCGAGGTCAGGCGGACCGCGCCGAAGCTATAGTCGATCTGCCCGACGACGCCGTAGGTGCTGTTGTCATGCCGGCCGTAGAGGCTGCGGGGGTTGTCGTGGACGCTCTTCGTCTGCTTGTGATAGCCCGAGACGTCGACGCAATTGGCATTCGCGCCGGCGATGTCGCCGGCAAGGAATTGCGGGCAGATCTGCCCGGCATTGGGCTGACCCGCCGGCACCAATGCGGCGACCGAGGTGAACGGCCAGGTATCCGAGCGATCGACTCCGCCGTGCCCGGTGACGGTGATGCGCAGCCCGTCATTGTCGGTGAAGAGCAGCGAGCCGCGGAAGAAAGCGGTACGGATCTGGCCGTAATGATCGCCGCCGCTGCGATCGGTCTGCGGGCCGTCCCATTGGCGCACCACCTTGGTTGCGATCCGCCCGGCGAGCGTATCGCCGACGAGCGGGCCGCCGATCGCCGCTTCGACGTTGAGATAATTGTACCGGCCGAAATCGATCTGCGCATAACCATTGGGGGTGAAGCTCGGCTGGCGCGAGATGAAATTGACCGCGCCCGCGGTGGTATTGCGGCCGTAAAGCGTCCCTTGCGGGCCTTTGAGCACCTCGACCCGCTCCTGATCGAACATCTGGAAGGCGAGCATCGGCGAGGACGACTGATAGATGCCGTCGACATAGACGCCGGTGGTCTGCGGGGCGCTTTCGTTGAAATTGTCCGCGCTCATCCCGCGGAGGGTGATCGAGGGATAGCTGTTCTCGCCGAACGGCAGATGGACCGCGAGATTGGGCGTGTACATCGTCAGATCGCGCACGCTGGTCGCGCCTTCCTCGCGCAGCCGATTGCCGTCGAAGGCGTCGATGGTGATCCCGACCTTGTCGAGTCGCTCCTCGCGATGCTGCGCCGTGACGACGATGTCGCCGCCCTCGACGGCGCCGGCTTTGGCCTGGGGGGATGCCGGGTCCGCAGGCGCGGCGACGGCGGGGGCCGTGCCGATCAGCAGCAGCGCGGTCGATTGGAGAAGCAGTCGATGGACGTTCGGAATCATACCCCACCCCCTAACATTATCGGGCAAAGGCTTATGAATGATCGATTGACTAGTCAACCTGACAAATATCTCTCTTCAAAGGTGCGACCATGCTGTCGACGGTTGACTAGTCAACCTTAAATGCTAAGCTCCGGCGCATGACCAACGCGCTTACGCGGCACGGGCCGCTCTACATCCGGATCGCGGCCGAGCTGCGCGCGGGCATCCTGTCGCGGCGCTGGCAGCCGGGCGACCAGCTGCCCAGCGAGGCGCAATTGTGCCGCGAATATGGCGTCAGTCGGGGGACGGTGGTTCGCGCGATCGAAATCCTGCTTCAGGAGGGGCTGGCGCATCGCCGGCAGGGCGATGGCACCTATGTTTCGCGGCCGTCGCTGCATCGTCAGCCGGGATTCCTGACCGGCTTTTCGCATTCGGTGCGCGATCAGGGACGCGTGCCGACGCATCGTATCCTGGGGTTCACGCGGCTGTCCGCCGCCGAGGCGCAGCAATATGGCTGCGGCGGCCCCGCGGTCCGGCTGTCGCGTCTGCGGCTGGTCGACGACACGCCCTGGGCGCTGCACAATTCGGTCGTGCCGGAGCAGGTCGCGGAGCGCGTGCCGGCGCTGACCGCGGACGGCGTCGAACTGCTCCACGCCGCCGACTTCTCGCTTTATCAGGCGATGGAGGAAGCCGGCATCCATGTCGATCATGCCGAGGAACTGCTCCGCGCGCGCGCCGCGACGCCGGAGGAGGCGGCGCTGCTCGGCGTCCCGTCCGGCACCGCGCTGATGGCGATCAACCGTCGCGCTTATGATGCGGCGGGGCGGATCGTCGAATTGGTCGAAACGAATTATGTGGGTGATTCATATAGTTATGAGACGCGGCTGACACGCGATCGCGGCGTCGCCCATATGGTCTCGCAGGTCGCGGATCGGCATTGATGCCCCGCGACTGGCATGAGGCGGGGTCGCCCGAGCGTACCGCGCTGGTCCTCGTCGATCTCCAGAATGGTTTCCTGCATCCGGAGGGCGGGAATTACTATCCCGCCGCGTCGGACATCGTGCCCAATCTGCGCCGGCTGCTCGCCCATGCGCGGTCGCGCGGGCGGCTGATCGTCCATGTCGCCGACCGGCATCGCGCCGGGCTGGCCGATTTCGAATCCGCCAAGCTGCCCGAGCATTGCGTCGACGGCGCGTTCGACGCCGCCTTCTTCGACGGCTTCGGCCCGCCCGAGCCCGCGCCGGCCAATGAACTCGTCGTCGTGAAGCGCCGGTTCAGCGCCTTCTTCGCCACCGATCTCGACCTGACGCTGCGCGAGAATGCGATCGAACGGCTGGTGGTGGCGGGGGTCAAGACCAACGTCTGCGTCCGCGCGACGATCCAGGATGGTTTCGGTCTCGGTTACAGCTGCCTGCTGGCGCGCGAAGCGACCAATTCCAATCGCACCAATCTGGAGGCCGCGGCGGTCGAGGACATCGATCGCTATATGGGGTGGAGCGTCGCGCTGGCGGATGCCGAGGCGGCGCTCGGATGACGCGTATCGCGCTTGTCGGCTATGCCTCGCTCGATCATCCGATCCAGCTCGACGGCGTCTATCGCCCGCATTGGACGACGCCGATCCGGCATCGCGGCGGCGGCGCCTGGCCGCGCGCGGGCGGGTGCCATTATTATGCCGCGCTGCCGATCGCACGGGCGGGGATGCGGCCCTCGCTCGTCACCTGGATCGGCGATGACGAATTCGGCGCGCTCTACCGCCGCCAATGCGTCGCGGCGGGGATCGCCGACGATGGCATGGCGGTGGTCGCCGACGGGGCGACCCCGCTGTGCTTTCTCGTCTACGAGGATAATGGCGCCTGCGCCTGCCTGATCGATTTCGGCATGGCGGGGCGCGAGACGGTCACCCCCGAGCAGGAAAAGGTGCTGACCGCGGCCGATCTCGTGTGCCTGACGGTGGCGCCCCCGGCGGCAAGCCGCCACGCGCTGGATCTGGTGCGGCCCGACGCGACGCTCGCCTGGGTGACGAAGAACGACCCGGTCTCCTTTCCGCCGCGGCTGCGCGACACGATCGCTGACCGATCGCGTATCATCTTCTGCAACAAGCGCGAACTGGCGTGGGTCGACGAGGCGCTGGGCGGGGCGATCGGCGACCGCACGATCGTCGAGACCAATGGCGCGTCCGAAATCACCGTCCACCGCGCGCAAGGCGAGGTCACTATTCCGGTCTCGCCGGTCGCGGTGACCGACACCACCGGCGCCGGCGATACGCTGGCGGGGGGAACCTTGGCGGCGATTGCCGCGGGCGAGACCGATATCATCGCCGCGGTCCACGCCGGCGCGGCTGCCGCGCGCGATCTGCTGCGGCAACGGACCGCCTGACCGACACACCAACACGGGAGACCCATGTGACCAAGCGCGCCTGGTATATCGGCTGCGATCAAAGTGAAATTGCCGAACGGGCCCTGCTGATCGGCGATCCGGCGCGTGTCGCGCGGCTGGCCGCGCAGCTCGACGAGGTTCATTGGGTGAAGGAGAATCGCGGGCTGCGCACCATCTCCGGCTTCCACAAGGGCGTGCGGGTCACCGCCTCCGCTTTCGGCATGGGCGGCCCGATCGCGACGATCGTGCTGCATGAGCTCGCCAATCTGGGCGCGACGACCTTCCTGCGCATCGGCACGTCGATGGCGTTGCCGCCGGTCGAGCTGGGCGAGTTTCTGATCGCGACCGAGGCTTGGGGACAGGACGGTGCCTCGATCGCCTACGGCGGCACCGGCGATCCCGTGCCCGCGGCCGACGCGTTAGTGGCGCAGCTTCGCCACGCCGTCGCGACGCACGGCTTGCCGTCTCGCGCGGGGCGGTTCGCCAGCTTCGACGGCTTCTACCGCGACATGTTCTCGATCGACCCCGATACCGAGGCGCGGGTCGCGTCGGTGCGTGAGGACATGCTGCGGCAAGGCGTGCTGGTGACCGATATGGAAACCGCGCCGCTCTTCACCGCCGCGCGTGCGTTGGGGGTGAGCGCCGGGAGCCTGTGCGTCGCCACCGTCGATAGCAACACCCAGCGCAAGATCGCGGATGACGAGATGGCGACGCTCGAGCGCCGGCTGTTCGACGCCGCGCTCGATGCGCTGGTCGCCGCCTGAAGCATCCACCGTTTACCGGAGACACGCCATGTCCATTATCGCCGATTATCACCGCATGCTCTCCACCCGGCTCGCCACGGTGTTCGAAACGCAGGCGCATCTCATCGACCGGGCGGCGGAGATCTGTGCCGATGCGATCGCGGCGGACCGGCTGGTCTTCACCTTCGGCACCGGGCACGGCGCGTTCGCCGCGCTGGAGATGTTCCCGCGCACCGGCACGGTGGTCGGCTTCCGGCCGATCGTGGAGAGCACGATGATCTCCTTCCACCGCGTCCTCGGCGACATGGGGGCGCGCCAATATCGCTTCATCCACGCGCAGGAGGGCTATGGCGATGCGATCCTCAGCTCGCACCAGACCTTGCCCGACGATGCGATGCTGATCTTCTCCCACTCCGGGCTCAACGCGGTGACGCTCGACATCGCGCTTGGCGCCAAGGCCAAGGGCATGAAGGTGATCGGGGTGACCAGCCTGCCGCATTCCACCAGCACGCCGTCGCGCCATTCGTCGGGCAAGCGGCTGTTCGAGGTCGCCGATGTGGTGATCGACACCGGGGTGCCGAAGGGCGATGCGGGGATCGAGATCGAGGGCGTGACAGGGCGCACCGGCGCGACCTCGACCAGCATCGCGATCGCGATCGGCCAGGCGATCAATGCCGCGACGGTCGAAAAGCTCAACGCGCGCGGGGTGGAAACGCATATCATGGTCAGCCCCAACACCACCGAGAAGAAGAGCGCGGACGCGCAGAACGACCGCAATTACGCCGAATTGTGGCGCCGGCTGAGCGCGCGATGAGCGGGGCAGGGGCGATGGAGATGGAAACGACGCTTTTCTACGGCGGCGAATGGCATCTGCCGGCCAAGGAAGCGTGGTTCACGGTGGTCGACCCGGCGACCGGCCGCCCGATCGGGCGCACCGCGCTGGCCGGCGCAGTGGATGTCGACCGCGCGGTCGACGCCGCGCGCGCCGCGCAGCGCGACTGGGCCGCGATCGGCGCGGACGCGCGCGCGCGAATCCTCCACGCCGCCGCCGATCGCATCGCCGAACGCGCCGATGCGATCGCGCGGCTGCTGACGCTGGAACAGGGCAAGCCCGTCGGCGACAGCCGCAAGGAGATCGACTTCGGCGTCGAGGTGATTCACTATTACGCCGAGGAGGCGCGGCGTGTCGGCGGCTCGATCCGACCGAGCGCCTCGCCCGAGGTGCGCAACCTCGTCAGCCATCACCCGGTCGGCATCGTCGCCGGCATCGTGCCGTGGAATTATCCGGTCGATCTCTATTGCTGGAAGGTGGGGCCGGCGCTCGCCGCCGGCTGCCCGGCGATCATCAAGCCGCCGCACGAAACGCCGTTCGCGATTGCCGAAGTGGTCCGCTGCTTCGACGAAGCCGGATTGCCGCCGGGCGTTCTCGCCAACCTGCCCGGCCGCGGCCCGGAGGCCGGCGCCGCGCTCGCCGCGCATCCCGGGATAGCGATGATCTCCGCCACCGCGTCGATCGCCGCGGGCCAAGAGATTGCGCGCCGCGCCGCGGGCAACCTCAAGCGGCTGAGCCTCGAACTCGGCGGGCACGCCCCGTTTATCGTCCTGCCCGATGCCGATGTGGAAGCGGCCGCCAAGGCGGCGCTGCGGCGATCCTTCTCGAACATGGGGCAGATCTGCATCGCGGTGAATCGCATCCTCGTCCACCGGGACGTCCACCGCCGCTTCGCCGACGCGTTGGCGGCGCAGACCGATGCGATCGTGCTGGGCCACGGCCTTGAGGAAGGCGTGGCTTACGGCCCGGTCCTCAACGCGAGCGTGATCGAGCGGACGCAGGCGCATCTCGACGATGCTTTGGCCAAGGGCGGGCGGTTGCTGGCCGGCGGGCAACGGCCGCGGCTCGACGGGCTGGAGGAAGGATTCTTCTATCGCCCGACCTTGGTGGATGAGGCGCCGCTCGATTCGCTGCCGATGACGAGCGAAAGCTTCGGCCCGATCGCCGCGATGCGCGCCTTCGACACGATCGAGGAGATGCTGGCGATCGCCAACGGCCTGGAATTCGGCCTCGCCGCCTATCTCTACACCGAGGATCTGGAACGCGGCTGGGCGATCGCCGAGGCGCTCGAATGCGGAATGGTCGGGGTGAACGTCAACGATACATCCGATCTCCAGGCACCGTTCGGTGGGACCAAGCTGAGCGGCCTTGGCCGTGAATTGGGGACCGAGGGGCTGATGGCGTATCTGGAACCCAAGCTGATCCGGATGCGGCGGCGGGCGATCGGTTAGGGCTGATCCCTCGGCGCTAATCCACCCGCCAACCCGGTCTTGAGTCGGGTCCATTGTGCCGGCAGCGCGGTGGCCAGAACCTCTTGCTCCACGCCTGCCTCCAGATGGACCCCGGCCCAAAGCCGGGGTGACGAGAGATATGTGGCGACCGGCGCCTAAAATGAGATTCGCCCCGGCGTAAGCCGGGGTGGCCGTTCCATCTCTTGTGTCTCCGCGAAGGCGGGGACCCAGTCTGGGCTCCCGCCTTCGCGGCAGCACAAGGGCGCGTGCGGTTTGATCGCGCTGAGGCGCATGACGCGCAAATCCCGCACAGAATTGCGAGCGGTTCGCAACAATATGCTTGACCCGGTCCAGCAGCGCATTTAGCCCGCGTTGCATCGATAACGATTCGCAATAGCGAAAATAACCGGGAAACAGCCTTGTCCAACCTCATTCGCCGTATCGGCCGATCGGAAGCGCGCGCCGGCATATCCGCGCTCGCGTCCTGCGTTGCTGTTCTGGCCACGCCGGCGGCCGCGCAGGACGGCGATCCGCTGGTGATCGTCGATCCGCGCGGCACGATCACCGTCAGCGCGACGCGGTTACCGCAGAAGGTGGAGGAGGTGCCCGCGACCGTCAGCGTGATCACCGATCGCCAGATCGCCGACCAGCTCGCCTCCGACATCAAGGATCTCGTCCGCTTCGAGCCCGGCGTGAGCGTGCGGCGCGCGCCGACCCGGTTCGGCGCGGCGAACGGCGCGACCGGGCGCGACGGCAATGCCGGTTTCAACATCCGCGGGCTGGAGGGCAATCGCGTGTTGATCCAGGTCGACGGGGTGCGCGTGCCCGACGGGTTCGATTTCGGCGCGCAATCCGCCGGGCGCGGCGATTATGTCGATGTCGGGCTGGTCAAATCGGTCGAGATTCTGCGCGGCCCGGCATCGGCGCTCTACGGCAGCGATGGGCTCGCAGGGGCGGTGAGCTTCACCACCAGCGATCCGGTCGATTTCCTGCGCAACGGGAAGCAGATCGCGGGGCTGGGCCGCGTGGCCTATGATTCCGCCGACCGCCAGTTTTCCGAAACCGCGATCCTCGCCGCACGCAGTGGCGACTGGTCCGCACTAATCGCCTATACCCGCCGCGACGGGCATGAGCTCGACAATAAGGGGACCAACGAGGAGCGCAATTCGCGCCGCACCGCGCCCAATCCGCAGGACAGTTTCTCCAACGCGATCCTCGGCAAGATCGTGTGGCAGCCGAGCGATGCGCATCGCGTGCGGCTGGCGGTCGATCATTATGACGATCATGTTCGCACCAATGTGCTGAGCGGTATCGCCCCGGTGCCGACCGCACCGACCAGCGTGATCGGATTGACCGCGCGCGACGAGACGCGGCGCGACCGCATCAGCCTCGACTGGCGCTATAGCGGGAGCGGCGCGCTCGCCTCCGCGCAGCTCGCTTTCTGGTATCAGCAGGCGCGGAACCGCCAGTTCAGCGCCGAGGATCGCTATACCGCGGCCGATCGCACCCGGCTCAATACCTTCGACAATCGCGTGTTCGGGGCGAGCGCCGAATTGCGCAGCGACGTCACCACCGGGGCGCTGACCCACCGCATCGTTTATGGCGGCGATGTCAGCGTGACGCGGCAGAAGGGGGTGCGCGACGGTACGGTGCCGACCCCGCCCGACGTTTTCCCGACCCGCGCCTTCCCGGTCACCGATTTCACGCTCGCCGGCGCCTATCTGGGCGATGAGATCGGTGTCGGCGGCGGGGTGCTGACGCTCTATCCGGTGCTGCGTTTCGATCATTACAATCTCGATCCGAAGCAGGACGCGCTGCTGCCCGGGTTCAGATCGGCGGGGCAGAGCGGATCGCGCGTCTCGCCCAAGGTCGGCGGTGTGGTGAAGCTGGGCGGGGGCGCGAGCCTGTTTGCCAATTATGCGCAAGGGTTCAAGGCGCCGTCGCCGACCCAGGTGAACCAGTTCTTCCAGAATCTGGCGCAGGGCTATACCTCGATCCCCAACCCCGATCTGCGCCCGGAGACCAGCGAGACCTGGGAGGGCGGATTGCGCGTGTCGAGCGGCGCGGTCAGCGCGGGGGTGACGGGGTTCACCGGCCGCTATCGCAATTTCATCAGCCAGCAGGTCGTCGGCGGGTCGTTCCGCCCGAGCGATCCCGCGGTGTTTCAGTTCATCAACCTCAATCGCGTCAAGATCGACGGCGTCGAGGGTCGTATCGACCTGCGCGCACCGAGCGGCGTCTCCGCGCGGATGGCGATCAGCTATGCGAAGGGGAGCGTCTCCGAGCCTGACAAGTCGCGGCAACCGCTGTCGACGATCGATCCGCTCAAGCTGGTGGTGGGGATCGGTTATGACGCCCCCGAACGCCGCTTCGGCGGGCAGATCATCGCCACCCATGCGGCACAGAAGGAACTCGGCCGGACGGTCTATGACGATACGGCCACCGGGGCGCAGACGACGATCTGCAACGGTGCGCCGTGCTTCCGGCCGGGCGGGTTCACGATCCTCGATGCGACCGCCTATGTCCGCGTCGGCGAGGCGCTGACCTTGCGCGCCGGGGTCTTCAACATCCTCGACGCCAAATATGCCTGGTGGAGCGATGTGCGCGGGCTCGCCGCCAATTCCACCGTCACCGACGCTTACACCCAGCCGGGCCGCAACGTGAGCGCATCGCTCACCGCCCGCTTCTGATCCTCGGGGGATAAGATGAAGAAGATCCTGCTGCTTTCCGTTCTGCTCGCCGCCACCGCCGCGCCGTTGCCCGCCTTTGCCGATGGTCCGCTCAAGGCACGTGAGGCGGCGGCCGAAGCGCAATCCTTCCAGGCCGATCGCGCGGCGATCCTCGCGATGGCGGGCGATTACAAGGTGACCTTCGACATGCGCGAAACCACGCCGTGGCGCGCCGATTATACCCCGATCGCCGCCAAGGTGTCGGGCGGGCACGAGGCGGTGCGGGTGATCGAGGACAGCGGGCGCCGCATCGTGCTCCAGCATCTGCTGGTGGTGAAGGACAAGAACGGTAAGCCCGTGGTGATCAAGCACTGGCGGCAGGACTGGAGCTACGAGCCCGAAAGCGTGCTGGTCTATGCCGGCAAGGGGCGGTGGAACGTCGAGGCGGTGCCCGCCGCGATGCGCGCCGGGCGCTGGTCGCAGACGGTGTGGCAGACCGACGATTCGCCGCGCTACGGCGGCTGGGGCCAGTGGACCGACGAGGGCGGGGTACGGCGCTGGCGCAGCAACTGGACGTGGCGCCCGCTCGCGCGGCGCGATGCGGTGCGCAATCCGCCCTACGATCGCTATCTCGCGATCAACCGCCACTCGCCCTCGCCGGCGGGGTGGATCCACTGGCAGGACAATATCAAGATGGGGCCGGAGCCGGGGACCGCGGGGCAGGGCAGGATCGTCCCCTTCGTCCAGGAATCGGTGCTCAATTCCTATGTGAAGGACAATGGGTTCGATGCCGCCGCGGCCGATGCCTATTGGGCGGCGAGCAAGGATTATTGGTCGGCGATCCGCACCGCCTGGGATGCGGCGATCGCGCGCGACAAGGGCGTGAGCGTCACCGAAGTCGCCGATACCGGCTCGGCTGGCGCCGAGCGGTTGATGGGGCTGGCCGACGATATCCAGGCAGGCAAGATCAAGACCGCCGCGGCGATCGAGCGCGGCCGCGCGATCGTCGCCGAGGTCACCCGCCGCTGACGCGCGCAGGCGAGGAGCCGCCATGTACCGCTATCTCGATCGTCGCGTCACCGATCTCGGCGAACCGCAACGCTTCCTGCTCGCCGCGATGCGGCTGTGGGTCGAAAGCGCGCGTGGTGGGCGGTGCTGCTGCGCCGCGCTGGTCAGGGGCTTTGCACATTGCCGGGTCGGCGCCGCGGTGCGCGATTTCGGCATCGCGATGACCGCACTCGATCGCGACGCGCTGGAAAAGCTCACCTTCGGGTGTCGCCGTGCGATGCGCGTCAGCGAGGATGAGGCGCGGATGCTGACGCTGTTCGACGCCGCGCTCGGCGCCGACGCCCCGCGCGTTCGCCGTATCGCCGCGACCCTGGTGCGCGACGAGACGACGGCGACGCTCGCCACCGCGGTCGAATGGGTCGCGGTTCGCCTTTCCGATGGCAGTTTCATGGAACACGACCAGTGAAGATGGATGTTCGCGCCCCCGCGCTGATCCCCGATAACCCCGCTCTCCAGCGCGTCGGCGTGCGCTGGGTGCGGCATTGGAACGAGCATCTGTTCAGTTTCGCGGTCGACCGCCCGGCGTCGTTCCGTTTCCGCTCGGGCGAGTTCGTGATGATCGGGCTGCCGGGGGAGCAGGATGCGCGCCCGGTGATGCGGGCATATTCGATCGCCAGCCCGGCGTGGGCCGAGGAGCTCGAATTCCTGTCGATCAAGGTGCCGGGCGGCCCGCTGACAGGGCGGCTGCAGGCGGTGCGCGCGGGCGACCAGCTCTATCTGGGGCGCAAACCGACCGGGACTTTGGTGTGCGACGCGCTGCTCGGTGGGCGGCGCCTGTGGCTATTGGCGACGGGCACCGGGCTTGCGCCGTTCCTCAGCCTCGCGCGCGATCCCGAGGTTTATGAACGCTTCGGGCAGGTCGTCATCGTCCACGGCGTGCGCCGGGTGAGCGATCTTGCGTGGCGCGAGCAACTCGTCGCGCAGCTTGCCGGCGATCCGCTGGTGAGCGAGCAGGCGCTGCTCCAGCTCCATTATCTGCCGACGGTGACACGCGAACCGTTCCATACCGCGGGGCGCATCACCGCGCTGATCGGCGACGGGCGATTGTTCGCGCCGCCGATAATGGGGCCGCGCGGCTTCGATGCCGCGATCGACCGCGTGATGCTATGCGGCTCGACCGAGATGATCCACGAAACCAGCGCGTTGCTTGCCGATGCCGGGCTGCGCGAAGGATCGAATGCCAATCCCGGCCATTATGTGATCGAGCGCGCGTTCGTCGGTTGATGCCGCGCAGCTCGTCTAATGCTGATTGTTCGGATAGCTGATGATCAGCGCCAGCGGCTCGCTGCCGGTCTGGCGGATGCCGACCACGGCTTTCCGATAGAGATAGGCCGCCATTCCGGGTTTCAGCTTCCGCGTCACGCCGTCGCTGGTCACCTCGCCTTCGCCCGACAGGACATAATAGACCTCGTCGTGATCGATCGGGTGGAGGCCGATCGCTGCCCCGCGATGCAGCACGCGCTTGCGGAATTCCATCGCGCGCGGGGCAGGGGCGGCGTCGCTGATGCGATAGGCGGTCGACATCCCGATATTGCCATGCGGCGGCGGCTCTTCGCGCCGGACATCCTCGTCGCGGACGACCACCATCGCGGGCGTCCCCGCCGCCAGCAGGAGCGCTTCGATCATTGCCGCCGCGCCCGGCTGCGCGCCGAAAAGCTGAGGTGATCCGGCATCATTGGACATCTCCCTGGGCGGTGCGATCGGTCACAGTCGGACCGGGCCGTGATCGAGCAGCTTGTGGTGGGCGCGTCGCCGTTGCCCCGGGCGGCGCGCCTCCTGTTCAATGCGCAGCGGCACCCAGCCTTCCGCGGCGCGGACCGCCGGGGTGCGCGCGATCGTGGCGAGGTCGCTGGCGAACGATGCGAAATAGGCGGGTTCGCCCTGCCATCGCGCCAGATCGCCGAGCACCGCATCGGGCGCACGCCCGTCGGCATGGAGTGCAAGGTCGGCGAGGCCGCGGCAGGTGCGGAACAGCATCCAGTGGATATGGCCGAGCCGGTCCGCGGCGCCGGCGAACAGGCCGCAATCGGCCATCAGCATCTCGGCATAGGTCGCCCAGCCTTCGCCGAACGGCGCGGTATAACGCTTGCGCAGCGGGTGCGGGGCGGCGCGCGCTTCGAGCGGCATCTGGATCATATGACCGGGCAACAGCTCATGCGCGACGACGCTGGGCAGCGAGAAGCGCGGGCGCCGCGCGATCCGTTGGAGATCGACGACATAGGCGCCGTGAACGCCCGGCGCGGGGAGGATGCGATAACCGCCTTTCCCGGCGGCGATCTCCGCCGCGTCGAGCGCGCGCACATCGACGTCGAGGCAGGCGGGGGGCAGGGTGCCGAACAGGTCGGGGAGTTTCGGCCGTATCGCCGCCAGCGTTGCGCGCATCGCCGCGACCGCCGCATCGCGCCCGGCGTCGTCGTCGGGATAGAGGAAGCGTGGATCGCGCCACAGCCGCTCGAACCGCGCGCCGGTGGTGCCCGCCGGCACACCCAACGCATCGAACGCGGCGCCGGCCTGCGCCGCCAGCATTGCCCGGCGCGTCTCGAGATCGCGGCGGACACCGGCGAGTTGCACCGTGTCGCCGGTTATCCGTCGCATCTGCCACTCGAACCGTTCGGCGGGCTGCAGCGCGGGGTTCGCGAGCCGCTGATCGATCGTCAGACCGGCGCGCGCGGCGGCGAGATCGAGCCGTGTCCCCGGCGAGGCAGCGTCGTCCGATACGCCCGCCAGCCGCGCCAGCGCCGCCGGCGGGTCGAGCGTCATCGCCGCATCGAGCGCCTGCTTGATCGTTGCGTCGCTGGCGTTCGTCGCCCGGGCGGCAGCGGGGCATGCGGCGAGCGCGACCACGCCCGCGATCGTCTGACGACGGGTGACCAGGGCATCTTGCGCAATGGAGGAGCGGGGCGGGGCGGATATCATCACGGGATCGCGACTTTGTTGTTCATCGCGGTCACCTCGGGCGCATTGCCCGGCAGTGCCACCGTCGCGGTGAGCCGGGTCGCCCCCGCCGGCACGCGCAGCCGCACTATCGCCGTGCACGGCACCAGATCGAGCGGCGCGTCGAGCGGCGGGATAGCGGCGCTCGCCACCACGCGGCCGGCGGCATCGGCGATCGTCAGCGTCCCGCCGCCGGTCGGCTTCGCGCCGAGGCTGTGGACGGTCACCGCCAGCCGGTCGCCCTGACGCGCCACATCGTCCACCCCGATGCCGAGATCGGGGCGCTCCTCGACGGGCTCGCCCGCGCGCGCCAGCGTGAACTCGTAGGTGGTCGTGGTGTGCGGCGCGAATTCCACCTCGGTCGAGGCGGAGCGTTCCAGCGCCAATTCACCGGTCGTCGCGGCCTTGCCTTCCTCGATGCGGGTCATCCGCCATTGTCCGGCGGTGACGTTCCACGCGGTCATCGTCGCGCGTTGCGGCTGGTCGGTGCGGTTATAGGCGATGACGCGGAAGCGCTCGCGCGTCGCGCCGGGCATCAGGATCGCGACATCCTCGCCCGCGCCGGGCTGCGCGAAACGCCAGCTCACGCTATTCCCCGGCCAGGTCTGATTGCGGCGCAGCGCGATCCCGCCGAGCCGCTCGCGCTGGAGAATCTCATTGGGCTGGTCGACCCGATCGGACCACCAATGCCCTTCGGTATACATATAGTCATGCCGCGCCTTGTCGGCGATCGCATCGGCGTGGAGCGTTTCCAGCGCCGACAGGTCGCCCGATCCGTCCCACCGCGCATAACGCGTGAAATCGCTTGCGCCTGTGGCGAGATCGCCGCGCAGCGCCGCGCCGTCGGGCAATGCGGCGAAGGCGTTCTCGTTGATCTCGGCGAGAACACTCGGCCCCGATTGCGCGATCCGCGCGGTCATCGGGCGGAGATATTTGGCATCGCCGGTGAAACGCCACGCCGCCCAGCCGCTCTGGAAAGGCGTCGTGACGCCGCCGCCGTCGCCGGCCTGTTCCTTATCGCTGCCCCAGTTGATCTCGTTGGGGAAGGACCAATGCCCGCCGGCGTCCTGCTTGCCGTGGGCGAGCCAGCCGTCCATCACCCCGGTCACCAGCCCGCGCGCGGCGGGGTTGCCGTTGTACAGGCCGATCAGGATCGGCGCGTGCATCATCACGAAGCTATAGGGTTTCTGCCACGCCCAGGCCGGGTCGCGATACATTTTGCGCGCGCCGTACCAGTTGGAGGCGAAGTGCATATGCCCGGTGGGGTTGGTGAGGATCACGCCCTGCAGCGCCTTGACCGTCGCCATCAGCCGCTCGACCGATTTGGGCTCGCCCCAATTGAGGTAGAGCCGTTCGGCATCCGAGTTCAGCCCTTCCTCATAAGCATGCAATTCGTCGGTGGTGATATAGCCCAACCCATTGACGATCATGCCGTTCTTATATGCCGCGTCGGACAGGGCGCGCAGCGAGGCGTTGATCTTGTCGGGCTCGACGCCCATCAGCGCGAGCCCGGGCCATTGTTGGGTCAGATCGGTATCGTCGGAAATCCCGCCGCCGAAATCGCCATAGGGCACTTGCCGGTTGTCGATCCACCACGAGACGTAACGGCGGACGTATTTGAGATCCTCGAGTTGGCGGAACGCCCAGAGCGGCTCGCCGCGCTGCGGCGCGGGCTGGGTGAAGGGCGGCAGGTTCTCGGGCCGATAATTGATATCCGCCCAATAGCTGCGCGCCTGCCGGTTGTCGGGGTCGACGCGGAGCAGATCGGTGATGTCGGCGAACAGCCGGCGATAGAGCGCCATCCGCTTCGAGGCGGTATGCTCCTCGACCAGAAAACCCCAATTGTCGCGCACCTGATTGAAGCGATCGGCGACATGCTCCTTCAGCGCCTCGGCGCGCGGCTTGAATACCAGCCGGATGCGCGCGCCGTCGAGGCTGTCGGCGGAAAAGGCGGGGTCGGATGCGGCGATCGAGAGATAGAGACTGTCGTGCGGTAGGATGCGGTCACGCAAATCGAGCCACAGGGTGCGCTTCTCGCCCGGCTTCACCGTTACCGTGAGGTCAATCATGTCGCGGCCGGGCCACAATGGGTCCTTGACGCGGATATCGAGCGCGACCGGCTTGCTGCCCCTGAGCGCGGGCAGGTCGATCGCGATGCCGTCGAGCCCGTCGTGGATATTCTGCCAGCCATAATCGAACGCGCGTGCGACCGGCTGATCGGGCGGGGCATCGCCGAGGCTGGCGGGGATCAGGATATGGACGATCGGCGCCAATCCCTCGGCGCGCGCCGCCCGACCCGCACCGCCCGCCGCGCCGGCGCCCACCGCGGCCTTCACCCCCGATGTCGGCATCGCCACCACGGTCGCGCGCTCCTCGGGGGGGTAGCGGCCGGCGATGAAGGTGTTGAGATCGGAGAGGGCGGCGAGATCGGGGCGCATCGCGCTGTGGATCGTATAGTCGAGCTTGAAGCTGCCGCTCGGCTCGGCGCCGGGGCCGATATCATAGGCCCATATTTCCTGGATCGGCTGCTCCTGCATCACATTGGTGAAGTGGAGCGCGCCGCCGGTCACTGCCGGAAAATCGCTAATGCTGCGCACGACGCCTTTAGGGCGGGAGGCGAGCTGCTTCTCCTTGCCCCCGTCCTTGCCCTCTGCAGTCCAGGTCAGCGCGCCATAGGCCGCACCGCGCAGCTCGACGCGATTGATGCGGTCGCCGGGCGGGATCGTCAGGTCATAACGCTTGCCGCCCTCGACATAGACGTTCCAGTCGGGCAGCTCGAAATAATCGTCGCGGCCGGGCAGCCGCGAGCGGTTATAGACCCCCGGCCAGGTCGTTTCGGCGATGCCGTCGACGCCCTTGAACATCCATTGCTTCAGATCCTTGGCGTCGGCGAATTCGACCTTGCGCACCCGCGTCACCGGGGCGTCGAGCAGCGGCGGCAGCGTCTTGTCCCAGCCGTAGCGGTGAAGCCACGCCTGCCACGCCCCCGTCGGCTGCGCCTCGGGGAGCGCGCCCGGCTCCTGCTTCGCCGCGAGTTGCGCGATATTCGCCGGGGAAAGCGCGCGGTCATAGACGCGCAGTTCGTCGATGTCGGAGCCGCGCATGAAGCTGTAGCGGCTCTGCACCTGATGCGGCGCCGTGACGCGGCCGGCGAGCCCGAACTGGTCGAGCCCGGAATCGAGATCGGCCGCCTCGGCCTTGGTCGCCACTTCGCGGCCGTCGATGTAAAGCGTCACTCCCCTGGTCTCGTCCCAGGCGAAGGCGATATGGTTCCAGTCGCTCGCCGCGGGCGGGATCGGCATTCGCCAAGACACCCGGATGCGCGACAGATTGGCGTCGGTGACGAAAGCGTCGAAGCCGTGGCCGTTCCAGTCGATCCTGAGGAACGCCATGTCCCAGCTGCTGTGATCGGCGAAACCGGCACGGAAGATGACGAACGGCACCTCCCCGACAGGCGTTCGCGCGCGCCAGAAGAAGCTCAACGTGCCGCGCGCGGCGCGCATGTTGCCCGGCGCCTGCCATGCGACATAGCCGTCGTCGGCCCAGCGCGCCGCACCGCCGATCGCGCCGTCGGGGACGATATCGACATGCGCGCGAAAATTGGGCCTGGCCTCGCCATGCGCGATCTCGGCGGTCAGATCGTGGTCGGCCGACATACGGAACAGCAGACCGGGCTGATCCGGCGTCTGCGCGCCGGCCTCCTGCGCCGCCAGCGCCGCCGCCAGCACCCAGAGGCTCGTCCTCCTCATGCTGCTATCCGGTCAGAGCGTATCGACACGCGCCAGCCGCGGGCTGAGCAGGTGCACGATAGCGACCGCGATCAGATAGACGCTCCCCGCCACCGCGAAGATCGCCGCATAGCTGCCGGTGGTCTGGAGGATATAGCCGGTGAATTTGGCCATCATCATCCCCCCGATCGCGCCGACCATCCCGCCGATCCCGACCACCGATCCCACCGCCGCGCGCGGGAACATGTCCGACGGGATCGTGTAGAGATTGGCGGAGAAGGCCTGATGCGCCGCGGTCGCCAGCCCGACGATCGCCACCGCGAGCCACAGATGCGAGACATATTGCGCGAAGAAGATCGGCGTCACCAGGATCGCACAGGCCAGCATCGTCAGCTTGCGCGCGGCATTGGCGCTCATCCCGCGCTTCATCAGCCGCGACGACGACCAGCCGCCGGCGACGCTGCCGAGATCGGAAATCAGATAGATCACCACCAAAGGTGGGCCGAAGCTGACCAGATCGAGATGATAGGTCTTGGCGAGGAAATCGGGGGTCCAGAAGAGGAACAGCCACCAGACCGGATCGATCAGGAACTTGCCCAGCGCATAGGCCCAGGTCTCGCGATAGCCGAGCAGCTTGAGCCAGCCGATCCTGCGGGTCGAATCCGCAGGGTCGCTCTCGATATAGGCCAGCTCCCCGGCCGAGACGCGGGTGCTTTCGCGCGGCCGGCGATAAAGCGCGATCCACGCGACGAGCCAGACGAGGCTCGCCGCGCCGGTGACGATGAACGCCATCCGCCAGCCGAAGGCGATCGTGATCATCGGGACGATCAGCGGGGTCACGATCGCGCCAACATTGGCGCCGGCGTTGAAGATCCCCGTCGCCAGCGCTCGCTCGCGCGCAGGGAACCACTCGCTCACCGCCTTGAGCCCGGCGGGGAAGTTGCCGCTCTCGCCGATGCCGAGGATGAAGCGCGCGGCGGAGAATTGGAACGCCGAATGGACGAAGCCGCACAATGTGTGCCCGATCGTCCAGATCACGAAGGCGATCGAATAGCCGATCCGCGCGCCGACCAGATCGACGATGCGGCCGAAGCTGATATAGCCGATCGCATAGGCCGCCTGGAACCAGAAGATGATGTCGGCATAGGTCATTTCGGACCAGCCGAGCTCGGCCGAGATCGTCGGCTTGAGCACGCCGATCATCTGGCGATCGACATAATTGATCGCGGTCGCGGCGAACAGCAGCGCGCAGATCACCCAGCGATAGCGGCCCACGGCGGGCTGGACGGTCGGCGTTTCCATATCCTCTCCTCACCACCGGCTGCGCAGCCTCTTTAACCGGGCCGCGTCATGCCATCGCGCGTTTACTGTGCCTCGATCGTGCAGCTTACCGAAAGCCGGTCGTCAAAGCGCGCCTCGATCCGATCGCCCACCGTCACCGGATGAACCCCGGTGACCGCGCCGGTCGAGATCCAGTCGCCCGGCGAGAGCTTGATCCCGCGCGCGGCGGCGTGGCGGAACAGGAAGCGCGCCGCGCCGATCGGGCCGTCGAGCATATCGGCGGCGATGCCCTCACCACGTACCTCGCCGTTGACGCGCAGCGCCACCGGCCAGTGGTTGAAATCCACCGCGCGCCAGCTGTCGATCGCCGCGCCGATCACCAGGCCGTTGTTGTTGCCGAAATCGGCGATGGTGACGGTCGGGCCGAGATCGTTGATGCCGGGGAAGGGCGAACTCGCGATCTCGATCCCGATATGCACCGCGTCGATCAACGCGTGCACCTCATCGGGGGTGAAATCTTTTTGTCCTTCCGCCGGCGCGGTGCCGATGCGGAGCAGGAATTCGGCCTCGGCCGCGCCGAACCCGCCGGCGTAGATCGGCATCGCCGGCGGCGTGGCGGCGGCGGCGAACACCTGCTGCGCGAAGATCGGTCCGGCCAGCCGATCGACGCCCTCGACCGGCGGGTTGATCCGTCCGACCTTCCAGCCGACGACCCGCTGGCCGGCCAGCTCGATCGCGACATTCTGGATCGCATAGGCCGCGTCGAGCGTGGCGGGGATCGCACCGGGAAAGTCGGGAAGCGGGGTCGCCGCACGCCGTGCCTCGACGAAGGCGCGCGCGATATGCGGAGTCTGGCTGTCTGACGTCACCCTTTTCCCTCTCCCTCGGCGGTGCAATCGGGTTATTGGAAACCGGTGTCAATTGCAAGTGCCTGTGGCGATCGATCAGCGCAGAATATCGTCCCATCGGCGGTCGAGGATCAGCCGAACGGCGTCGATTATTGCAAAATGATCGTCATAATTACCTGTAATATAGAGATTTATTGACGAAAGGATGCGATCGGCTGCCGTGCTGACGTCGGCGCCTTGGACGAGCTCTGCCAAGGCCGTGGCGGCAGGATCGATGATCCCGGTGTCATCACGGATGCGCTCGATCACGAACGCCAGCCAGCCGGCGATCGCGCGGACGACATGCCGCGGCTTGCGCCCCCGGCGCAGCGCCTCGGCCAGCGTATCGCCGAGCCGATAGGGGATTTTCTGCGACCCGTCCTGCGCGATCTGCTCCAGCCGGTGCGCGATCACCGGGTTGCGGAAGCGCGTCAGCACGCTCGCGGCATAGCCGGGCAGGTCCATCCCCGGCACCGGATCGATCGTCGGCACGATATCCTCGGCGATCATCCGTTCGACGAACGTGTTCAGCGCGGGATCGCTTATCGCTTCGAACACCGTCGCATGGCCGCGCAACAGCCCGAGATAGGCGAGGGTCGAATGCGCGCCGTTGAGGATGCGCAGCTTGGCGCGCTCATAAGCCGCGACATCATCGGTCAGGATCGCGCCTACCTGCCCCAAGGCGGCGAGCGCAGGATCGCCGATATCCTCGATCACCCATTGCACGAAGAATTCGCGCTGGACCGGCGCCATGTCGGTCAGTCCCAGAGTCTCGGCGACATCGGCGAGCAATTGCGGGTCGCTCGCCGGGGTGATCGAATCGACCATCGTCGAGGGGACGGCGACTTCTCCGTCGATCCAGTCGGCCAGCCGGGGATCGCGCCGGCGCGCGAAGGCGACGAGCGCGGCTTTCAGCTTCACCCCATTGGCGGCGAGATTGTCGCACGGCATCGGCACGAAGGGCGCGGCGCCCGCGTCGCGCCGCGCGGCAAGCCCGGCGACGATCCAGCCGATCACGCTGCGTGGCTGCGCGGCGCGAAGATCGTGCGCGATATCGGGGTGATCGAGATCGAGCGTCCCGTCGGCCGCGAGGCAATAGCCCTTTTCGGTGACGGTGGCGGTGACCAGCCGCACTCCCGGATCGGCGAGCAGCGCGGCGGTCTCCGCGGCCTGCTGCGGGCCGAGGAAGCGCTGGTGCGCGCCGATGATGCGCAGCGCGGGCTGAGCATCGCGCACCGCGACGGTGTACAGCCCGTCCTGCGCCGCCAATGCCTCGATCGTGCCCGAGCTGCGCAGCGACACGCCGGCGATCCCCCAGCGCGGATCGTGATCGAGCAGGTCGTCGATATAGCTCGCTTGATGCGCGCGATGGAATGCGCCCGGGCCGAAATGGACCACGCCGATGCTCGGCGCGGCGCGATGGCGCGGTGCACGGATCGCGCCGGGGATCGCGCTCAACGTTGCGCGAGACAGTCTCACAGCGTTACCCCCCGTTTCCAGATCGCGATCTCTCGCTCGTCGTTGCGCTCCGCCGCGGTCTCCTGGCCGGACGCCGTCGCGAGCAATATATTGCATAGCGCCGCTTCGGCGGCATCGCTTCCCTCGGTCAACACGCGGCCGGCGTCGAAATCGATCCAGTCGGGCTTGCGCATTGCGAGTGTGCTATTGGAGGCGATCTTGAGCGTCGGCACCGGAAAGCCCAGTGGGGTGCCGCGCCCGGTGGTGAACAGGATCACGCTCGCCCCCGCCGCCGCCAACGCGGTCGAGGAGATCGCATCATTGCCCGGCGCGTCGAGCATCGTCAGCCCCGGCGCGCGCACCGCGGCGCCATAATCGATCACGTCGACGATTGCGGCGTGGCCGGCCTTCTGCACCGCGCCGAGCGACTTTTCCTCCAGCGTGGTGATCCCGCCGGCGATATTGCCGGGAGAGGGGTTTTCCGACACCGGCGCGCCGTGATCGAGGAAATAGCGTTTGAACCCGTTGACCGTCGCGACGATGCGATCGAACACCTCGGCATCGATCGCGCGATCCATCAGCGCCTGTTCGGCGCCGAACATCTCCGGGATTTCGGTGAACACCACCCGCCCGCCGGCCGCGACGATGCGGTCGCTGATGTGCCCGACCAGCGGATTGGCGGTGAGCCCCGACAATCCGTCCGACCCGCCGCATTTCACCCCGATCACCAGATCGGCAAGCGCGCAATCCTCGCGCGTGGCGCGCGCCGCCTCCGCCAGTTCGGCGACCAGCGTGACGCCCTCGGCGACTTCATTCTCGCTCATCTGCGCGGCAAGCGTGCGGATATGGCCGCGTCGCGCGGGGGGAATTGCGTCGAGCAGGTCGGCGATCTGATTCTCCTCGCACCCCAACCCGACGATCAGCACCCCGCCGGCATTGGGGTGCTGCGCCAGCCCGGCAAGGATCGCGCGGGTGCCGCCGAGATCGTCGCCGAGCTGCGAGCAGCCGTGCGGATGCGCGAAGGCGTGAACCCCGTCGACCGCATCGCCGACCAGTGCGGCGGCCTGGGCGGCGATCCGCTGCGCGGTGCGCGCGACGCAGCCGACGGTCGGCAATACCCAGATTTCGTTGCGGGTCGCCACCCGCCCGTCGGCGCGGCGATAGCCCGCGAAACGCCCGGCGGACGGCGTATCGGGCATCACGGCGGCGTGCGGCATGTAACGATAGTCGAGCGTCGCCGAGAGATCGGTGGCGCAATTATGCGTGTGGACATGCGCGCCCGCGGCGATTGCCTGCGTCGCGTGACCGATCGCGCGGCCGTATTTCACGATCCGCTCGCCGGCGGCGATATCGCGCAGCGCGACCTTGTGCCCGCGCGCGATATCCTCGCGCAGCGCCACGCCTTCGATCGTCTCTCCTGCCACCGCATCGTGCAGCAGTGTCGCCACCATATCCGATGCCGCAACCTTGATCGCGCTTCTCATGTCGTCGAAAGCCGTTTTGGAAACCGGTGTCAGCTATAACCGGATGCGCTATGCTTGCAAGACTGGCGATAAAGTCGGGAGCAATCTATCACTGTCGCGATGCAGAAAACCGGCCAGCCGACGATCAACGACGTTGCCCGTATCGCGGGCGTCTCCAAGAAAACCGTGAGCCGCGTGATCAATCACTCGCCCTTGCTCAACGGGGAGACGCGCAAGCGGGTCGAGGAGGTGATCGCCGATCTCGGCTACATCCCCAATCCGCAGGCGCGCGCGCTGGCATTGCGCCGCAACTTCCTGATCGGGCTGGTGCATGACAATCCTAATGCGCAGACGGTGATGAACGTCCAGCAGGGGATGCTGGAGGCGCTGCACGGCACCGAATTCGAGATGGTGGTGCGCCCGGTCGATCGCGGCGCGGCGACGATGCTAGACGATCTGCGCCACTTCCTCGAGCGCCAGCGCCTGTTCGGCGTGCTGCTGATGCCGCCGGTCAGCGAGAACGATATGGTGGCGAAATTGTGCGACGATATCGGCTGTCGCTATGTCCGCATGGGATCGGCACAGCTCGATGATGCCGCGCATATGGTCGCCTCGAACGATCGCGAGGCGGTGCGCATCGCGGTCGAATATCTGGTCGAACAGGGGCATGAGCGGATCGGACTGGTCGCCGGGCCGCACGGCTTCCGCTCGGCGCGCGAGCGCCGGCTGGGATTCGAGGATGCGCTGGGCGCGGCGGGCATCGCCTTGCCGCGCTCGCTGATCGCGGACGGCAATTATACCTTCGAATCGGGGCTGGTCGCGGCGGAGCGGCTGCTCGATCTGGTGCCGCGTCCGACCGCGATCTTCTCCTCGAACGACGAAATGGCGGCGGGGGTGATCCACGCCGCGCGGCAACGCGGGCTGGAGATTCCGCGCGACTTGTCGATCATCGGGTTCGACGATACGCCGATCGCGGCGCATGTCTGGCCACCGCTGACCACGGTGCGCTGGCCGATCGCCTCGATGGCGCGCTCGGCGGCGCTCAAGCTGATCGCGGGCGCCGAGGAGGAGGAAGTGGGGGTGGAGGAGCCGTCGCTGTTCCTTTCGACGTTGATCCGCCGCGGCTCGGTCGCGGCGCCGGCGCGGTAGCGGGCTTCTCCGAATGCGCGCGGCCTGTGCGCTCGGGGCTCGGCCCGCGAAACCTTAATGCGCTCCCGTCTTCGCGGGGACATGGATTTTGCTGCGAACACATGAACGAGGACGGCGGAACAATGGTTGCACATCGATCTGACACCGGTTACCGTGCGAACCGCAAGTGGAGAGGAGGACGATCGTGAAAGCGCTGGCGCTGCACCCGGACCGGCTGTTTCCGGCCGACGCCGTAACGCGCGATATCGCGCGGGCGCTCTACGCCACGATCGCGGATACGCCGATCGCCAGCCCGCACGGCCACACCGATCCGCGCTGGTTCGCGGACGACGCGCCGTGGACCGACGCGACGAGCCTGCTGCTCGCCCCCGATCATTATCTCTATCGCATGCTCTACAGCCAGGGTGTGTCGCTCGACGCGCTTGGCGTGCCCGATCGCAACGGCGTGCCGGCGACCGATCCGCGCGCGGCGTGGCGGCTCTTCGCGGGCCATTATCATCTGTTTCGCGGCACACCTTCACGCTTGTGGCTCGATCATGTGTTCGCCAAGGTGTTCGGGTTCGAGGTCGCGCTCGATGCCGCCAGCGCCGATGCCTATTTCGATACGATCGGCGAAAAGCTCGCCGACGACGCCTTCCGCCCGCGCGCGCTGTTCGATCGTTTCCGTATCGACTTCCTCGCCACCACCGAAGGCGCGCACGACAGCCTCGACGCGCATCATGCGATCCGCGCCTCGGGGTGGAACGGGCGCGTCGTCACCACCTATCGCCCCGACGGGGTGATCGATGTCGAGCATGAGGCCTTTGCGCCGGCGATGGCGCGTTTCGCCGAGCTGACCGGCGAGGATGTCTACGGCTGGAAGGGCTATCTCGCCGCGCACCGCCGCCGCCGCGCCGATTTCCGCGCCGCCGGGGCGACCGCGACCGACCACGGCCATCCGACCGCGGCGACCGCCAATCTCTCGGATCGCGAATGCGAGGCGCTGTTCGCGCGGGTCGTCGGCGGCGGGTGGAGCAAGGCCGATGCCGAGCTGTTCCGCGCGCAGATGCTTACGGAAATGGCGAAGATGAGCGTCGACGACGGGATGGTGATGCAGATCCACCCCGGATCCTGTCGCAACCACAATGCCGGGCTGTTCGCCAGCCACGGCCGCGACAAGGGCGCGGATATCCCGACGCGCACCGATTATGTCCACGCGCTGCGCCCGCTGCTCGACGTGGTGGGCAACGAACGCGATCTGACGATCATCCTCTTCACGCTCGACGAAAGCACCTATGCGCGTGAGCTTGCGCCGCTCGCGGGCCATTATCCGTGCCTCAAGCTCGGCCCGGCGTGGTGGTTCCACGACAGCCCCGAGGGGATGCGCCGCTTCCGCGAGATGACCACCGAGACCGCCGGTTTCTACAACACCGTCGGGTTCAACGACGATACCCGCGCCTTCCTCTCGATCCCGGCGCGGCACGATGTCGCGCGGCGGGTGGATTGCGCCTTTCTCGCGCGGCTCGTCGCCGAGCATCGGCTGGCGGATTGGGAAGCCGCCGAACTGGCGCAGGAGCTGACCAGCGGGCTCGTGCGCCGCGCGTATCGCATTGACGACTGATTTTCCCAGGAGTTTGACGATGTACGACCGGACCTATTACGCGACGCATCCCGACATGATGGAATGCGTGTCGAACGAGGAATTGCGTGACCGCTATCTGATCCAGGGGCTGTTCCGCGCCGGCGAATGCGTGCTCAATTATACCCATGCCGATCGCTTCGTGATCGGCGGCGTCGCGGTGGCCGATGCCCCGGTCAAGCTGCCCGATCAGACCGAGCCCGCCTCGGCGGCGGGGCATCCGTTCCTCGAGCGGCGCGAGCTGGCGATCGTCAATGTCGGCGCGGTGGAGGGAACGGTCACCGTCGACGGCGAGGCGTTCACGCTCGGCAACAAGGATTGCCTCTATGTGACGATGGGTGCGAAGGAGGTGCTGTTTTCGGGCAAGGGCGCGCGCTTCTATCTCGCATCGTGCCCGGCGCATAAGGCGTTCACCACGCGCAAATTGGGCATCGCGGACGCCAATGCGCTCGATCGCGGAAGCCTGGCCGAGAGCAACGAGCGGACGATCTACCAGCTCGTCATCCCCGGCGTGTGCGACAGCGCGCAGCTCGTCATGGGGCTGACGGTGCTCAAGCAAGGCAGCGTGTGGAATACGATGCCGCCGCATGTTCACGAGCGCCGTTCGGAAATCTATTTCTACTTCGAGCTCGACAATCTCGACAGTGATCGCGTGATGCATTTCATGGGCGAGGGCGAAGCGACGCGGCATATCGTGATGCAGAATGAGGAAGCGGTGATTTCCCCGCCCTGGTCGATCCATATGGGGGCGGGGACCAAATCCTATGCTTTCATCTGGGCGATGGCCGGGGAGAATCAGGATTATACCGACATGAATGTCCTCGATATCTGCCAACTGGCGTGAAAACTGTGGCACATCCCTTTGATCTTTCAGGGCGGGTTGCGATCGTCACCGGCGCCAATACCGGGATCGGGCAGGCGATCGCGGTGGCGCTCGCCGCGGCGGGCGCGGACGTTGCCTGCGTCGGGCGCACCCCGGCCGAGGAGACCGTGGGCAAGATCCGCGACCTTGGCCGGCGCGCCGAGGTCGTCGCCGCCGATCTGTCGACGATCGAGCCGGTGCAGCGCGTGGTGGACGAGACGGTGGCGCGGCTCGGCGGCTTGCATATTCTGGTCAACAATGCCGGGATCATCCGCCGCGCCGATGCGGTGGACTTTACCGAGGCGGATTGGGATGCGGTGGTCGATACCAACCTCAAATCGGTGTTCTTTCTCAGCCAGGCGGCGGGGCGGCATATGATCGCGGCGGGCTATGGCCGGATCATCAACATCGCCTCGATGCTCACCTTTCAGGGAGGGATTCGTGTGCCGAGCTATACCGCGTCCAAATCCGGGGTCGGCGGGCTGACCAAATTGCTCGCCAACGAATGGGCGGCGAAGGGGGTGACGGTCAACGCGATCGCGCCCGGCTATATCGCGACCAACAATACCGCCGCGCTGCAGGCCGACGAGGGGCGCAACAAGGCGATCCTCGACCGCATCCCGGCGGGGCGCTGGGGCGATGCGGCCGATCTCGGCGGGGCGGCGGTGTTCCTCGCCTCGGATGCCGCGGCCTATGTCCAGGGGCATATCCTGGCGGTCGACGGCGGGTGGCTGGCGCGATGACCGCCCCACGCATTCTCGCCTTCGGGGAGATCATGCTGCGGCTGTCGCCGCCGGGGCGCGAATTGCTGCTCCAGACCCCGCGCTTCGACGTGTGGGTGGCGGGCGCCGAGGCCAATGTCGCGACCCAGCTCGCCCTGCTCGGGCATCAGGTCGGTTTCGCCAGCCGGGTGCCCGACAATGATCTCGGCCGCGCAGCGATCGCCAGATTGCGCGGCGCCGGGGTCGACGTGCGCCATATCGCCACCGGCGGCGAACGGATGGGGCTGTATTTCGTCACCAACGGCGCCGGGCTGCGCGCGACCGAGGTGGTCTACGACCGCGCCGGTTCGGCCTTCGCCGAGGCACCGGCGGAGAGCTGGGACTGGGATCGGCTGCTCGACGGGGTGACGCGGCTGCATCTTTCGGGGATCACCCCGGCGCTGGGGCCGGTGCCGGCGCGCAGCGCGCTCGCCGCGGTCGAGGCGGCGGCGGCGCGCGACATCGCGATATCGTTCGACGGCAATTGGCGCGGCAAATTATGGGGGCGGTGGGACGGCGACCCGCGCGCGATCCTGTCGGGGATCGTCGCCCACGCCGATCTGATGTTCGGCAACCACCGCGATATCGCCCTGCTGCTCGGGCGCGACGACTTTGCGGGGGAGGGGCGTCGTCGCGAGGCGGCCGAAGCGGCGTTCGACGCCTTCCCCAAGCTCAAGACGATCGCCTCGACCGCGCGCGCGGTCGCGCATGTCGATCTCCACCGGCTGTCGGCGCGGATCGATACCCGCGACGGCGCGGCGCAGACCGAGGAGATCGAACTCGCCGGGATCGTCGATCGCGTCGGCGGCGGCGACGCCTTTGCCGCCGGGGTGCTCCACGCGTTCGAAAGCGGACAGGATATCGCCGCCGCGGCGCATGGCGGGCTTGCGCTTGCCGCGCTCAAACACTCGATCCCCGGCGATGCCGCGCTGTTCCGTCAGGCCGACATCGACGCTTTCCTCGACGGCGGGCGCGATGTCCGGCGGTGACGGCTGGACCCGGCGCGGCGCGATCGGGGCAGGGGCGGCGCTGCTGACCCTCCCCGGCGTGGCGCGGGGGGCGATGGGCGACGCGCCGGTGCGGACCGCCGCCGGCAGCTTCCTCGGCACGCGCGAGAACGGGGTGCGGGCGTTTCGCGGCATCCGCTACGGCCGCGCCGAGCGGTTTCGCGCGCCGGTCGGGGTCGCCGAGCCGGGTCGCACGATCGTTGCGGACCGCTTCGGCGCGGTCTGCCCGCAACAGGGACCTTATGGGCCGCAGGATGAGGATTGCCTGTTCCTCAACATCTGGACCCCGGAGACCGACCCGCGTGCGCGGCGGCCGGTGATGCTCTATGTCCACGGCGGCGCCTATTCCAACGGCAGCGTCACCGATCCGCTCAACGACGGGCAGGCGCTCGCTGCGCGCGGCGAGGCGGTGGTGGTCACCGTCAACCACCGGCTCAACGCGCTCGGCTATCTCTATCTCTCGCGGCTCGACCCGCGCTTCGCCGATAGCGGCAATGCCGGGCAGCTCGATCTTGTCCTCGCCCTGCAGTGGGTGCGCGACAATATCGCGGCGTTCGGCGGCGATCCGGGGCGGGTGATGCTGTTCGGCCAGTCGGGCGGCGGGGCGAAGATCGCCACCCTGATGGGGATGGACGCCGCCAAGGGGCTGTTCCACCGCGCCACGACGATGAGCGGGCAGCAGGTCACCGCCTCGGGCCCGCTCCACGCCACCGAACGCGCGCGCGCCTATCTGGCGAAATTGGGGTTGGGGGAGGGAGACCTTTCGCCGCTGCGCGCGATGCCGGTCGAGCGACTGGTCGCCGCGCTCGACGCGCGGGATCCGATCATGCCGGGCGGGGTCTATTTCGGGCCGGTGCTCGATATGCGCTGGCTGACCCGCCACCCGTTCTGGCCCGACGCCAACCCGCTGGGGAACGGCATCCCGATGATGCTGGGCAATGTCCGCGACGAAACCCGTGCGTTCATTCCGTCGGATTCTGCGAAGATGCGCGATCTCGACTGGGACAATCTCGCTGCGCGGATCGCGCCCGAGATGCGGATCGATGCCCTGCCCGAATGGGTCGTCGCGCAATATCGCGCGCATTACCCGTCCTGGTCGCCGAGCGACGTCTTCTACGGCGCGACGACGGCCGCGCGCAGCTGGCGCGGGCAGGTGATCGAGGCGGAGGCGCGCGCCGCCGCCGGGGTGCCGGCCTGGGTCTATCAGGTCGATTTCGCCTCGCGCAGCGATCCGCGCCGCGGCGCCTTTCACACGATGGATATTCCGCTGGTGTTCGGCACCTTGGGCGCGACGGGATCGCAGACCGGAACCGGCGCGGACGCACAGGCGGCGAGCCGCGCGATGCAGGATCGCTTCACCGCCTTCGCCGCCGGCGGCGATCCCAACCGGTCGGGGCTGACGCCGTGGCCGCGTTACGATCTGACGCGGCGCGCAACGATGATCTTCGACGCGCGATCGCGGGTCGAAGACGATCCGCGCGGCTGGCAGCGCGAGCTGTTCGCCCGCATTCCCTATATCCAGCCGGGAACATGATTTCGTGCCGATCGCGCTTCGCTATTTGCTGTTGACACCGGTTACCATGCCGGTCAAATAGCAACTCTAAGGCGGCCATAGAGTCGCCGGAAAGCGGGGAGGATCACCCGGAAGCGCCTCGAAAGGGCACTCTGTCCCTCCCCGACAGTCGGTTTTCAGCGCCGGAATCGCATCAGCGTGCGAAACCGGTGTCAGGGACGCGCATGGCGCGGGGAGAGAGAGGGAATATGACGAAAGCGTCGGCACGTATCCGCGGGATGCAGGGCATTTCGGCCACCGCGCTGGCGCTCGCCCTGCTCATGCCGGCAAGTGCGCTGGCGCAGGAGCAGGGGGCGGCGCCCGCCGCGCCGCCGCCCGAGAGCCCCGCCAGTCCCGCTGCCGCCGGCGATATCGTCGTCACCGGCTTCCGCCAGTCGCTCGAGGCGGCGCTCAACGTGAAGCGCGACACGATTTCGGCGGTCGATGCGATCGTCGCGGAGGATATCGCCAAATTCCCCGACCAGAATCTCGCTGAATCGCTCCAGCGCATCCCCGGCATCTCGATCCAGCGCGACGCGGGCGAGGGGCGGGCGATCACCGTGCGCGGGCTCGGCGCGCAATTCACCCGCGTCCGCGTCAACGGGCTGGAAACCGTTGCGACGGCAACCGACGGCGCCTCGTCGAACCGCGATCGCGCATTCGATTTCAACGTCTTCGCGTCGGAGCTGTTCAATTCGATCGTGGTCCACAAGACCGCGGAAGCCTCGCTCGACGAAGGCTCGCTCGGCGCAGTGGTCGATCTCAACACCGGCAATCCGCTTGCGGCCAAGAAGCCCGGGGTGACGGTGGTGGGCTCGGCGGTGGCGAGCTATAACGATCTCAGCAAGAATTGGGGGCCGCGCCTCGCCGGGCTGGTGAGCTATCGCAACGAGGCGGGGACGTTCGGCGTCTCGCTGTCGGCGGCGTATCAGACCACCGACAATTTTGAGCTGGGCAACAATTCGGTGCGCTGGGTGCAGACGCCGTTCAACAGCGTCAACGGCAACGCCTGCTATAGCGTCAGCGCCACCAATCCTGCGCCCAAGCTTTATTCGGGCGGGGTCTATAACAATAATGCGGCGTGCAATCAGGCCTCGCTCGGCTTCCACCCGCGCATCCCGCGCTACGGGCTCGTGCGGCACGACCGCGACCGATTGGGCATCACCGGATCGGTGCAGTTCGCGCCGACCGACCGGACCAAGATCTCGATCGACGCGCTTTATTCGAAGTTCAAGGAGACCCGCGAGGAATCCTGGGGCGAGGTGCTGCTCCGCTCCAACGAGCGGTCGATCGACGTCGTCAACCCGGTGTATGACGCCAACAACAATATGGTCTCGGCGACGCTCAATAATGCCTATGTGCGGACAGAACATTATCTGCGTAAATCGTCGACCGAATTCTATCAGGTCGGCGGCACCTGGGATCAGGACGTGACGGACAATTTCCGCTTCACGTTGCTCGGCGGGATTTCGAAATCGGATGCCAATATTCCGGTCGAGACGACGATCGTGCTCGATGATCGGGATGCGAACGGTTACTCCTACGATTACAGCAACATGAAGGCGCCGAAACTGGCCTTCGGCACCAGCGTTACCGATCCCGCGAATTTCCAGCTCGCTGAAATCCGTGACCGGCCGTCGGATGTGGTCAACCGCTTCAAGACCGTCCAGTTGCGCACCGAATGGGATGTGACTGAGGGGTTCCAGCTCAAGCTCGGCGGGATGTGGCGCCGGTTCAATTTCGACACGACCGGTTACACCCGCGATACCGCGGTGTGCGGCAACGGCGGCAAGGATCTGGTGCTCGGCACGATCACCTGCTCGCCCAACGGCACGCTCGGGCCGAATGCGGTCTATGGTTTCCCGGTCGACGGCAATCTGACCCAGCTGTTCACTTTGGGCAATGCCGGGCAGCCGGCGGGCACCACGACGCAATGGCTGGTCGCGAACCTCGCCAATGCCGCGGACTATACCAAGCTCTATTCGCGCGCGCTGACCCCCGACGTCGGCAATATCCGCTCGGTGCAGGAAACCACCTCGGGCGGCTATATGCAGGTCGATGTGAAGGGAACGATCCTCGGCCTCGATTATGCGGGCAATGCGGGTATCCGTTACGCGCATACCGGACAGCGTTCGACCGGCATCCTCGGACCGATCTCGCGGACGATCGCGCGCAGCTATGACGATTGGCTGCCGTCGTTCAACCTCGCGCTCTATCCGGTCAAAAGCGTCATCATCCGCGCCGCGATCGCCAAGGTGATGACGCGCCCGACGCTGGGCAATCTCACTCCGGGCGGGTCGGTCGACGGCTTCAACTACAAGATCAGCTACGGCAACCCCGATCTCCAGCCGTATCGCGCGACCAATTTCGATCTCGGCGCCGAATGGTATTTCGCGCCGGGGGCGATCTTCTCGGTCGCGGGCTTCGTCAAGAAGATCGAGAGCTTCCCGGTCTCCCAGGCCTATTCGGCGACCTATGCGTCGACCGGGCTGCCCAAGGAGGCGCTGCTGCCCAGCTCGCCCGCCTATATCAATTTCGATCCGAACCAGATCTATACGATCACCACCAACGTCAACGGCTCGGGCGCGACGCTGAAGGGCGTGGAAATCGCGCTGCAATTGCCGTTCAAGGTGTTCGCCAGCGGCATCCTCGGCAATTTCGGCGTGCTCGGCAACGCGACCTTCATCGACTCGAGCGCTACCTACAAGGTTCAGGGGCCGGTGGTGGTGCCTGTCGTTGCCCCCTAATTGCCTGACGAGGCCTCGCGGGTTTGGGTGATGTACTCGCGGGGTGATCGGTAGCCTAGCGCCTTGTGCGGATGGACCTCATTGTAGTGGGTTAGCCAGCGGGGCAGTTGC
>Ga0209930_1000241_pt1 | contig 173079 bp, 183 predicted proteins | sample ThiBiot_500_biof_2_FD_183948 | JGI IMG/M metagenome (GOLD analysis project Ga0209930, IMG submission 183948) | Wastewater bioreactor microbial communities from Cape Town, South Africa - Thiocy_cont_500_biof (SPAdes) | ecosystem: Engineered > Bioreactor > Thiocyanate-remediating >...
CAACTAGGACACATGCATCCACCACAATCGAGCTGTGTCGAAGAAGATAATGTATTCACATTCGAGTTGATTTCTAATTGAAGAAATGATATTCAAATTTCTTATGACGTGATATTGAAATAAATTCTCAAATTTACCTAGTTGATTGTTTTGAAATGTGACGATTTGTTGTTTAAGTTGTTGAATTTCTTTCAATTGCTCGAGTATTTGACTTTTTTGCTGAATGATTCGTTGTTTTAGTTGTTGATTTTCTTCGGTTAATTGAATAATAACAGGTCTAGTCAATTCGAATTGACAATTAAGTAGATGTTCATTGAGTTCATGTCGTTGTCCTGACCATGAACATTGAATATTTGCTGCAGGACAATGAACAATTGTGTTCGGACAGATTTGTTGAATGTGTTCGACGAAATTAGCTTGTTCGATTCCAATTTGTCCACAAACCGAACATTTGATTTGAAGACGATCGAGCATATTTCGAAGTGAACGTGGAGCTGGTATAAGATTTTCAACTGTTAAAGATTGTCGACAATGGGGACAGTGGGAACTTTGCTTTTCAATCCAATTCACAATACATTCACGGCAAAATGTTTCACCACAAGATGTACAAAATGGATTTTGCAAAGGCGAATAACAAATGTGACAGATTAATTCTGGATCAACCGTTGATTCATCTATATATTCGAATAGTGTATGCATTGCTTTTGTATTTTATTATCTTTGTTGAATTTGCACTCCTTTTTTTTAAACACAAGTAATGGCCTAAAACCTTGAACAAGAGTTAAAAGAAACTAAGATTTAAATACTTTATCACCTTGTAATGTTAAGGTCTGATAAGAACAGGTACAGAACAAAACAAAGGTACGATTCTCGAACGCGAACAAATGCATCGTGATATTCTATTCAAGAAGATGAAAAGAACTTTGGACCGTACATACGAAACAAAAAGTTTGTTGTTTTTCTTTTCTACTTTATCAACCGCAAGCATAAATGCGTCGATATACTGTGAAGGTCACGGTCATGCAACCGAGTTTCGAGATAAACTGCTTAAATTTTAGATCGTGTTGAATTACTACCTTGAAAAACATATAATATCATCTCACACAATCAACATCACTATATAAGTAGTCAAATATTTTGTATTATATCCCATGCGTACAGACAAAATGCAGAAGCAAATTTTAGTTGGTATTATCATGCTCTTTGGAATAATTCAAAGTGAAGGAGCTTTCAGTGGAGTACAAAAACAATTTCAACAACAAATGCTAGCTGCACATAATCGATTTCGAGTTCGTCATTGTGTATCACCTCTTCGACTCGATGATAATCTCAGTCGTTCAGCGCAACGTTACGCTGAAGTACTTGCGCGAACAAATACTTTTAAACATAGTGGAACCAAAGGTATCGGAGAAAACCTTTACATGATGAGTAATTCACAAAAAATAACCAAAGTTGATGGTAAATAAAACAAAATATTTAAAAAAAAATCAAAATATCCTGTAGGTGCGAAAGGAACACAATCATGGTACGATGAAGTAAAATTTTACAATTACGCTAATGGTGGTTTTTCAATGAAGACAGGCCATTTTACACAAGTTGTTTGGAAAGGTTCTCAAAAACTTGGTGTTGGTTTTGCATATAGTAGTGATCGCAAGAAAGTTTATGTTGTTGCTCATTATTCACCTCCTGGTAATTTCATCGGACAATACGCACAAAATGTTCTTCGACCGAAATGCTGAATTTTTCAATTTTTTTTTCTCATTCTCAATAAATCATCACTATTTATTCTAACATATTATATTTCTGTATATATTCTCCTAGGATCATGAATACGAACCAATATTTCGAGGTCATCTCCTTGAAAAGATTTAAATTCAAATAGAAACCTATAAAGAATCGTACAAAGAGTATAGTCGAAATATTTTCTTACATCATATCATGTACAAGCGAGTTTTACTTGGTATTGCCGTGCTCATTGTAACAATTCAATGTGAACGATTATCAAATCGTACTGATCGATACAAACGCGCTTTCAATACGAAACAAAAACAATTTCAACAACAAGTGTTAACAGCACATAATAAGTTTCGAGCACGTCATTGTGTATCGCCACTGCAATTGGATAAAGGTCTGAGTCGTTCAGCACAACGTTACGCTGAATTACTTGCACGAACAAATACTTTCAAACATAGTGGAACGAAAAACATCGGAGAAAATCTTCAATTAATGAGTAGTTCTCAAAAGATAACCAAAATTGATGGTAAAGAAACACCAAATATTAGTTGATAATACGTATATGTATATCTTATAGGTACTAAAGCAACACAAACATGGTATGACGAAGTGAAATTCTACAATTATGCTAAAGGTCTTTTTTCGAAGAAGACCGGTCATTTCACACGACTTGTTTGGAAAGATTCTCGAAAAGTTGGTGTCGGCTTTGCGTATAGCAAAGATCATCGAAAAGTCTATATTGTTGCTCAATATTCACCTCCTGGCAACGTTCTAGGACAATTTACAAAAAACGTTCTTCGACCAAAGTGCTGAACTTTCTTTTTTCTTTTCTATTTTGAAATGACGTCATTCGAGAGAGGAAAATTCCATCACGTTGTCTATGCATATAAAGAGAACGAGAAAAATAACAGAACTTATTTGAATAATGAATCGATCACGACATGTTGCGCATGTTGCATTCTGTGATTCTTCTTATTTCGTTCGATTTGATGATAATTCATGGTCAAGTCGAGGTGTACCGAACGTATTAACGAATCCATTGGAAAAAAACAAATCCGATATTGAATTTCTTGCATTAGGTTCAAATGAACAATATTTTTATAGACTTGCAAATGGCAAGTTTGTCTATAAAATTCATGATAATTACATCAATGAGTTATTACGAAATTCGACACTTCGACCGCATAAAGTATTTTGAAAATAATTTTTCTCTCAAAAATTATCGACTCATTCAAATTTTGAATTTCAAGATTTGGTTTAATGAAAACAATGGATATATCATTCAATTTGAAGATTTCAATTTAGCATGGAGTAATATTCCAGAAAAACTTCGATTGAACTTGAAATTACGTTCGAAAACTTTACCCAAAATCGAACATATCACATTCGGTCCGGATGACATCTGGTGGATAGCTTTTCAAGATGGATCTTCTTCGTGGTCATCGAATATACCCAGATGTTTCCATCCGTTTTTAAATAAGATGAAATGTCTTGTATTAGATCCGATGTCACATTGTAATTATTTCGTATTTAAAAGCGATGGAGGTATGACATGGAGTGTAGATGATCGGTTCTCTGCTCTTGTCCATGTACGTACGGATGGCAGTGTGCATTATATTAATCCTCAGACTATTCGTTATACACAAAACTCGATTAGTCGTATGTTGAATTGATTTGTTCAGAGAGGAGAAAACAATGATTTATGTTTTCGTAATAGATGAATTTGCAAATGGACAAAGAATTTTCGATTTACGTGATGAACTTGAACAAGGACTAACAACGGTTGATGAAGTGCCAATAATCGATGTTATACGAACACAAAGTGGTAATATTTGGTCATTAAATAACCGTCGTTTATGGTGTTTTCGTAATGCATCAAATGTTAATCAAATACCGGTTCGTTTTGTCAAACAACGACCCAATTGGTTCGATCATCGAATTCGAATACTCAAACATCCATTTCATGTTAATATACGATTTTCTGAAGAGGTTTTGTTCTAGTGGAGTGATTTATTAAGATAAACGTAACATGTATCTATTGTGTACCTTTGTGCATGTGTTTTTTTTTCTTCCTTCTAACCTTCATGAGTAAATACCAGCTGATAAGAGAAGAAGTGCATCTCTTTTAAATTTCGAATCAAACTGAATGTCGTCTCGAAACCAACTAACGTTCCTTGAGACATGTTTATCCGGATTGATCATGGGTTTTATCTCGTACAATGGTTCGTTTTCTGTTGTATCAATTACTCATACAATCGTTGCATTGATATTCGGTCGACAATCTTGGATAACGATATTTTCAACAGCTGTAAGTCAGTTAGTAGCTGGTTATTTGCAAACACATTCATCACGAACTGGTATGTCAGTTAGTACGAAGGTATTTCGTGGATTTTATATAGCTAAAGTCGATATGAAAAATCGACGAAAATTCAATGAAACACGATGGGAAAGTGTCAAACGATTTTTTATTGTCTCACCGATGAATGCATTTGTTTTGAATTTAATGTGGGAAACATTTACTATTTTATATTTGCTTCAAACGAATTTCATTTTGAAATATGCCGAAAAAACAAAAACAAATCAAACAAATTTCGAACGAAATCTCATACTTGTACATGGTTTTACACGTTATATAGTCGGTTGTCTAGCTGGTATTGGTTCAGGAATTATTAATCATCTCTGGCAACGATATCGAGCTCAAGCAAACGCTTCCTATGCAGTATTTAATACGGATAGAAACAAATTAAAATTACAATCAAAGGAACGAATAAAATTATTAAGTCCATTCAATATTGAAAATTGGATTAAAACGTTGGTTATGCTTCCAGGAGCACTGTTTTATATTCTTAGTAGTATACCGAATTTTACTGGTTTACATCTTCTAAATCCAAATATGAAGAGATTGATTAGTGATTTGCTTGTTGTTCATGGTGGTTGGTTTTATTTTCGAGATTTTCTAATGCTGATTCTTAAGAAAAAAGAAAAACCTCCACCGCCTGCTGATCATCAAGTCAAACTATTGAAAAATGCGGATGAAGCTTAATAAAGTATACGATCATATTTTTTCTCTGATGTAGAATTTTGATAATCAAGAGCGTCTATGAATAAAACTTTTGTTTTTAACTAGTACAATAATTGTATTGTCACTTATTCAAACATTACCATTGACTAGTGATTCTCAGATTAATGTATTTTCAATACCTGGACTTAATTATCTATCAGCTCGTCTATTCTCGAACATGTTTTACTAAAAGTTGTCAAACTGAAATACTCAATTGGGCTCATACAGCAGATTTTTTCGGTGTTACTGATACGGATCTACCTGATGGATGGCAAGTTGAACAAGTTCATATTTTACATCGACACGGTGCTCGATATCTGACATCTCAAGATCTTGATGGCAGAAATATTAATAGATTTGCACTTAAAATTCAAACTGTTCGTTCGGATAGTAATAAATTTACTGTATCACTTACGTTTTTATCATTACCATTAACGCTTGGTTCAAATAATACATTAGCAGGAAATTTAAATTGTCTAAATTCACTTCTATCATTGACAGCAACTCAATATAACTATTCGGCAGAACAAGCTGTCTATAAATTTATTCGTATGAGAGTAGATAATGGAATTTTACCATTGAATACAATTCGAGGTGGATTATGTTCGATGAAAATTTTACGTTGAATGAAGCGAATTTTAAAGAAAATGGAACCATTTTATCTTAATATTTCTTTGTTTTTATTATGATAAATAAAGAACTAACTACAAAAAAGAACAATAATCAAACATAAATGAAAATAGAATTATGCGAGAGTAGAAGTTATAATAGGAGTAGGTCTATAAACTTCACAGTTGTTTAAAAGGGCGCTTGTAAAATCGAGACCATAGCAAAGATAAACGAATCCTGTAGATTCAATTAAAGTTGTAGTATGACTAAGTCTGAGAGTTTTTGGACACAATACTTCCATAAATGTGTCTGTAACACTATTGTATATTTGACATAGATATGTTCCCTTGACCATATCCATAGCTACCATAAGTAATATACTTTCCTGATCATCTAATAGTGTGGCAGTATGTACATAGTATATAATATTACTCTGGTTAACATGTTTGATGGTTAATGTTTTAACATCAAATATATCATAAGTTGTTACCATACTTACAAAATCTGTGCCGCCAAAAATAAAAACTTTATCAACAGGTGGAGGAACATATGTCGCTGTATGATATATTCTAGCCACGGACATATTAACAGGTATAAATTGAAATTCATTTGTTGCCACATCATACAATTCAAGAGTATTAGCGGCATAGGGTGTATTCGAATCAGAAACTACTCCTCCAGCTATAAGTACTTTATCAATTGATGAGATATACGTTGAGGTATGATATAGTCTTCCATATCTAAGTGTATTTTTCACTGGACGAAACTTAGCACCATCGAAAACATCTCCAGTAAGACCGTAATTAGTAGAGCTAGGTGTATCTCCACCACTTATAAGTATTATTTTATTAGATACTGTTGAAACTACTGATCCATGTGATGCACGAATTTGTGACATCTTAATTGATGATAATAGACCTGATATAGGATCGAATAATCTGCCCGCGTCTGAAACTAAATTCTGTCCCATTAGAATGCCACCAGAGAGTAAGATTATATTTTTCGTTGGCATGAAACTAGCACCAATATATGCGAATACTCCTAATGTTGGACAAGTATATATTTCTATTATTTTCCCAGTAAGTCCATCATGTTTTTCGATGACATTTACTCCATCGCTGTTTACATTACTTACAATACCATTAATAATGTAAACTGAATTGTCATAGGGAGAATATAGACTTGTATGTGTCATACGAGTAGATGGAACATAACCTATACAAATATTGCGCTTCGATATAATATCTAACTATACAAGTAGATCAGATGACTTACCTGTTGCAACTGGATCTTCGATGATACATATGTCTGGTTCTCCTGAAGTAAGAAAAAATATTTTTAAACAAAAATTAAAAAATCTTAGTAATATTCGCTCACTTGTTGTAAACTCGTCAGCACTCGTGGTTTCGACAGTAGTTTCATACGGTAACGTATAATCTGTATTGCTAATCATAAGATTAGTGCTTATGAAAGATAGATATTCGGTTATTGTTGGTATTGGCAATGAACTCGTCATTAATCTCGATGGATCAATCGTATTCTCGGGTTCTGTAGGATCAGATGTTATTTGTTTAATTTGATTAGAAGTATTTAGATCATCACTGGTTTTCTCGTAAGAAGTACGTATTAATTCAACAGTGGAGTATTGATCAGAGCTTGTCTGTGTGGATAATTGTAAATATGGTAATGTAGAAGATTCGACATCTTCAGATGTATAGATTTGTGTGTCTTTAGTATTTATAATTTCAATTTGATCAACAGTTGTATTGGCTGTCTTTTGATTATGATCGTTATCAGTTGATTGTTTTATCTCTTCTGTTTCCACACTAGTTTTTATAAATTCAATAGTTGTTTGTTCGATACTATTTGTTGACTCTTCTCGAATATATGACAATGTAGACGATATCGTTTCCATCGTTGTACCATCTCTTGAAACATCAAAATGGATATTTGTTTGTGACTTCAACGATGTAGTTATGCCATCATAACGCGCGGTTTCTTCTGTTTCCAACTGTAATGGTGTAACTGTATTATAGTTTGAAGACGGCTTCGTTTGACTTCTAATGAAAGCACTTGTATCATCACTTGGCAAATATTCTGTTTGTCCATTCGATTGTTCAATTGTTTGATATTTTAGAGAAGATGAAGTTCGTTCATTTGATAGCGTAGTAGTTTCATGACTAGAGAATGTTTCTATTTCAAATGTTGATGCTGTGACTGTTTCATCGTTTGAAGAAGATCCTATTTCCTGTTTCGAGGATGTCGTTGCTTCATCGCTCATGGAAGAGTCCATGTTGATCTTCGACGACAGTGTTCTATAGTCAGTGAAAGCTTCTGTCTGCATCTCCGAGAATGTTGTGTTCTCAAATATTGAAGAATGTGGAGTTTCCTTGGAAAGTCTTGTAGCTTCATTGTCAGTGAAAGCTTCTGTCTGCATCTCCGAGAATGTTGCGGTCTCAAACATTGAAGAATGTGGAGTTTCCTTGGAAAGTCTTGTAGCTTCATTGTCACTGGAAAATTTTGTTGGAATATTCGATGATATTATTTCATGAATTGGATAAAGTGTAGCTGCTTGATTGTTGGTAGAAGACTCAGCATGGATGTTCGACGATGTTATTGTTTCAAAACTGGTAGAAGCTTCTGTTTGCATTTTTATCAATCCAGTTGTGTCATGAAATGAAGTGGATTTTGTTACTGAATATTGAGTTTCTTGCTTGAGTGATGTAGATGTGATAAATCTTGACGAGAATTGTGCTTGAACTTCTGTAGATGAAACTAAACCATCATTTGCAGTGGATTTTGTTTCCAGTTCTGATGATTCAGTTGATGAAGTAGTCGTCTCAGTACTTGAAAAATACTGCGTCTTTGATGATTCATTGGGAGTAGAATCTGTTTGAACTTTTGTTCCGATACTTGTTTCAAAGCTAGAAGAACGTCCTGTTTGAGTTTCCGTGAATAGAGTTGTACCGTCATTGGAAGATGTTTTTGCTTCTATCTCTGGTGATTCAGTTGACAAGAACCTTGTTAAAATCTTTGATGTTGTTGTTGCTGTTGTTTCAAGACTAGTAGAAGATTGTGTTTGAATATCTGTGAACGCAATTGAACCATCGTTTGAAGAGAATTCAGCATTCATCTGTGATGATGTATGTATTTCAAAACTAGACGGATGTTGTGTTTGTACTATTGATGGTGTTGTAGTTGCCTCATAACTAGTAGAAGAGAGAAATTTTATTTTTGTGAATGTCGTTCCATCATCGTTTGATGAGATTTCTGTTTGTATCTTTGAGACTTCAGTAAACGCATCTTGTGTTTGTTGTGTTGATGACAAATATTGTTCTTGACTCATCAATGGTAAAGACGTTGCAGAGTTTGAAGAAGATTGCGTTGAAGTTTGTGTAGATTCAGTTGTATCGTAATGTAAGGAAGATTCTGGTTGAATCTTCGATGATGTAGCTTCATCAAAGGTAGAAGGAAATGGTATTTTTGTCTGTGATGATGTAACAATTCCTGTTGATATAATTTTGTCACGAGTTGAGAAAGATTGTGTTTGCAGTTCCAATAATGTAGTTGTTTCATGGCTTGAAGAAGGTGATGCTGTTTCATCATTGATAGTAGAAGATTTTGTTTGCACTTTTGAAAATTCAGTTGGCGGTTGTGCTTGACTTGTTGTAGTTGTCATGGATTTAGTTGTATCATAAGTTGGAGAAGATTGAATTTGCACCTTCGGTGATGTAGTTTCATGATAGATAGAAGAGAGTCGTGCTGGTATTTCTGATGATGTTAGTATTTCACTGTTGGTACCTATGATTGCATCCCCATTTGATAAGGATTCTGTTTGCATTTTCAATGGTGTATTTGTTTCATAGCTGGTAGAAGATTCTGTTTTGATTATCGGAGATTCGGTAATTGATAAAAGTTGCGTTTGAACTTTCGATGATGTAGCAATCGAATAGAACTCTTCGCTCTTGTTTGATTCAGTTTGTTCTTGAACTTGAATTGATGTCGAAATTGTATTTTTAGTTGACGTTGGGATCGGATAGTTCATTGTATTATTCGGAATCGTAGTGCTATTCGTTTGCTCTTTGATTGAAGAAGTTGAACTCACATTGTAAGTAGTCGATGTAACCGTACTAACTGTACTTGTATTGTTGGTGGTGGATTGTGATTCATTTGTAAGACCATCTTTCGATGTAGTACTAATGGAATTTAACACTGCATGAGTATTTGAAATCGTTGATGATGCGTCAAATGTTGTATTATTTGGATCATCTAAAATTAATAGTTGAATAATTTAAAATATTTTCGAGTGAACACACAAAAAATACGAACATGTAATTGGAAATATTCCAATTGAACACAAACGTAGAGTAGTTGCCTGACCATAGACATCAATCGATATAGTCGAAGTATATTTAAAGTGTTGTATGACTTTAGCAACCCATGTTTGAATACAAATGGAACTTCGACAAATAAGACGGCGTGGATAATTTAGTTGAAATTGAAAAATGACCGCGTCACCACTGGCATCAGTCACGTGTTCTTCACAACGTATACTAAATAGAACATAGATTTTCAATTTAGAAAAACAAAACCATAGCGTAAGATTTGAAGAACATACTATCGTTTACGTCGTGACAATGCTGTTTCTTGACCAATTTGCATAACTTCTAATACGTTCTTCTGTTTTAAATTGAGTGCATTTTCGAACTTAATATAAAACCTTATTAATCTTTTTTTGTTCCGAAATACATCATAATGACTTACAGAATTTTGTAATTTGCTTCTATCAATTGAAGACCATTTTGTTAGAGATTCACTTTTTGCTGTTGGTAACAAATACGTTGCATTGATCGGATAATCTTGAAAGAAAGAACGAAGAAAAAAACATTTTGCTGAACGTTCAAAAAAAATGATTGTTTTATATACCTGTTGGATATTGTTCGAAGCTGATTTCACTCTTGTTAAGATAAAGCGGCATTAGTGAAATGATTATCAACGAAACAATCACGGTTAAAATCGAAATGATAAAACAAATCGATATGGAAAACCGACGTTGAAATGTACTCATTGGATATTACCTTTGCTTATTGATTAACGTTTATTGGAAAAATCGTGATTTTTATACGTCGCAAAAAGAAAGTATATTTTGCGTACATTTAACTAAACCAAATATAGAGATGCAAACCTATCATTCTTTGAGTCTCATGATAATAAGCATGCATAAATCAGACATTGTTTTCAATGGGATATCCGATTAAATCGAATATATCATACATCATTATTCTATTGATAAAAACTGTCAGATCCCATCGATTTGATTATACGTAAAAAGAACAAAAAAAACACATCACCTCTATTTGTTTTGATCAAATCCTGTCTGTCTATACCTATAGGTAAATCCTATTTTTCTTTTTTTTTCAGTGCATCATATCATATGATGGTAATATTATATTGAATGATTTTATTTCGATGTTAGTTATTCCTTAATCATATATCAGCAGTAGACGATTTATGCATGCTACAGTGAATCGAAAAATTATCCGTCCACCTACTCAAATTTTTTCTTTCAGTTTTTTTCAACCGTACAGAAACTAACTTCGGAACTTCTATTAGTTGCATCTTGTAGCATATCATGTCTAGTAAATATACTATCAGTTTCATCTTTCTATTTCCTTCAATCTTTATTTTCATAACAAACGAAAAAATATACATGAATTTTCGAGAACAAAAAATTATCCGTCCATATAGAGAAAATATAAATTTAACCTGTTGAATAACCAACTATCCTCTCGATTTCTCTCGAAACGTTTTAGAACGTTCTAGTAGAAAGTTCTGGAACATTTGAAATAAATATAAAGAGTGAATTTTGTTTGAAATCAAATTGATTATACATTATGGCACCTAAAAAGAAGGAGCATGATAATGATCTTCGAAATCTAGTGATACAACATTATAAAAATGGTGATTCTCAACGAGAAATAGCAGTAAAAACATTACTTCCACGAACTACAGTTCAATATATGATTGAAAAGTTCAAGTCGACAAAATGTATTGGCAATTTATTTGGCCGTGGTCGCAAAAGAAAAACAACTGCAGCCACAGATCGACTTATTCAACGTAAATTAAAGGCCGATCGACGAAAATCAGCACCTGCAGTGAAGATCGAAATCGAAAATGAACTAGGAATTTCTTTATCTGCTGATACTATCCGGAATCGAGCTCACGAAGTTGGTTTATATGGACGAATAGCTCGTAAAAAACCTTACATAAACAAGATGAATCGAGGAAAACGGCTAAAATTCGCCAAAGAAATGCTTATAAAGCCAACAAGTTTTTGGGAATCAGTCATATGGTCAGATGAGTCAAAATTTAATCTTTTTGGCTCTGATGGTAAAGTGATGGTGTGGCGGACACCACGTGAAGAATTTGACCCGAAATGTACAGTACCTACTGTCAAACATGGTGGCGGATCTTTAATGGTTTGGAGTTGTTTTACTGCTCGAGGAGTCGGGAAATTGTGTGTTCTTGATCGAATTATGGATAGATTCTATTACAGAGACATTTTAGAAGAATATCTTCTGCCATCGATTGATTCTTTTAAATTCAGACAAGAATATTATTTTATGCATGATAATGATCCTAAGCACACTTCTGGACTAGTCAAGGATTGGTTGAAACAAAAACGAATTAAAACTCTCTCCTGGCCTTCGTCATCGCCAGACATTAATCCTATTGAAAATCTTTGGGATGAACTTGAACGAAGAGTCAAAAAACGACAACCGAAGAATCTTCAAGAATTAAAACTTTGTCTTACACAAGAATGGAGTACTATTGAATTACCAGTGCTGAAAAAGTTAGTAGATTCAGTTCCTAGTCGTTTGTATCAGTGTATAAAAATGAAAGGCTATGCTACTAAATATTAATTGTCTCGAAAAATAATTGTGTTCTTTGAAAATGAACTTATTTTTCCTACATGAACGGATAATTTTTTGTTCTCGAAAATTCATGTATATTTTTTCGTTTGTTATGAAAATAAAGATTGAAGGAAATAGAAAGATGAAACTGATAGTATATTTACTAGACATGATATGCTACAAGATGCAACTAATAGAAGTTCCGAAGTTAGTTTCTGTACGGTTGAAAAAAACTGAAAGAAAAAATTTGAGTAGGTGGACGGATAATTTTTCGATTCACTGTATATGGATGGCTATTTATCATTATGTTGATGTTGAAACGTATAAGCAGGTCTATTTCTATTATACATATGTCTATACTTCATCAATAGCAATAGATATAAGGGTTGATCGTATACCTAATAAACCGAAAAATGAATGTACAGTACAGGTGAATACGTATTCATTTCTTATCAAACTCATGTTTGTTAGTTAGTCCCATTTAAATAGAACAGTAGTTGTTTGTGGAAATGGTTTGATGGGAATTTCATATGCTTCACGAATGACAGGTGGATTTGGAGATGAAGTAACCGTAATATTATAACGATATTGATGTTCGATACGTAAACGAAAGATTGAAAAAAGCGAAGAGGTTGGTACTGCAGTTAGAACAAGTTCGACAGTTTTGACTTTAAGATTGACTGTTAATGAATCCATCGTTCCTGTATCTAAAGTAAATGCAATTCCGAGTGGTTGAAAAAATATTCGACGATGAAATGCATCACGAGGTATGATTTTCCAAGTAGAATTATCAGCTGATACAAAATAATCACATAAATAACAGAGAGGAATTTGCCATGACGGATGTCGAACTGCATAAGAACTATGAAGTGAAGCTAAGCCATAGAAAGCGAGACCATAATCAGCATCATAATAATCATGAATTAATTTACTAGGATCACCGTGTAAACCCATGCTACTGGTGTACAAATCTTAGCTGTTCTTGTTTGTGTTTTCTGGTCAGCTTTAATCATTTTAGCTTTAGTAAAATTGATTGATAAAACAGTTGGATTAAAAATTGAACATGATGAAGAATTAGGTTTAGATGAAGGAGAACATGATGAACGAGCTTATGGATGGAGACATTCAATGGTATCTGATACAATTACTGAAGAACAAATTCATCAAATAATTCAAGGTTCAATTGATCATCATATTGAAATGATAAAAAAGATTATCACTTGTACCCAATATCAGAAAATGAGAAGATCTTCAAGAAAGAAACTCTATCAATACTATCAAGAATTTTTGTACGTTCTCTAATAAAAATAAATTCTATTCATTTTCACTTTCCATATACGTACATGAATTATTGGAAAAAACGGCAGTTTTTGAAAAGATTTATCTGTTGATATTTTCACCGAACCATATATTCGATTTCTACACGAATATCTCTTTTTTCCGACATTCATTTTAGTAATTCACTATCAGTTAGAAAATTCTGTTCAGTTGCGGCTCGACCGTTTCAATCCGGTGTGTCACTTCATGTTATCAGGAGAAAGAAAAGTGTAGAGATCGATAAAGTTGATACCCCTATAGTATAGTGAAAAGAATTTCTACCTCGATTTGATTTGGTTATATCTTTCGACAAATCGATTTCTCTTTCTTTAACAATGGACACATTTATTTTCGACGAAGAAGCCGACAAATAATTTTGTTTTTTTGTTTCGTTAAATCGAAGAGATAGGAAAATATCATTTAGATTTCAGATCATTTTCAATACGATCCTTTCGTTGCGAACTATGGCTCAAGCTCTTCGGAACCGACCAATGGTTTGTATCAATGACATTGGAATTTATTCGAGAAAAGTTACGTATTCTCGTTTATTTTAGAACAATCCTCCAACTCCATCATCGTCTCGACCTCCAACACCAATACTTTTCGATCAACAACAACAGTAACGACGAAATATCGCAATCTGTGAATATATTTACCGAATATCTTTAACATGATAAATATTATATTCTTATCTAGTTGGTGTGAATATTGATCCGTTCAATGAGAGATATGCCATACCTATTGCACTCGCTGTTATCACAATAGTTCTGGTTGTACTTTATTGTTGGTGTGACTAATAGTCTGGTGACCTCATGACCTTGGTTTACTACATCGAGGCATCGGTCACGCTATTACGTATAATATATATTTATTTAGAAAACCGAAAGGGAATCTCGTCCCAATGAATCTATTTCCTTCCAATTTAATATTTTCCCGCAAGAATTCGTCAAAATAATTCAATTGACTTTTCTAATTGCCGATCACATCATTTCGCTTCTTCTTCATTAGTGCAAAATCAACTGAACATTTCCTATTCCATTTTTGTCTTCGACTTGAGATCTTTCATTTCTAAACAAATAAAAATATTGTCATTAGTCTCTGTCTGTTCACTTGAATACAAAAATTGCAATTCGATTTCTTGATTTTTTCAATGTCAAACATATTAGAACATATTCTCGTTCTCCTTTTCATTGATGAAACTCGTTGAAAATCTTCTCGTTTCATTGGCAAGTCGAAAGGGAACAGAGATATTCTCCTTCATCTATCTATGAATTTGGTAGGAACTATTTGATCATTTTCAATTAAGTATGAAAGATATCCTTCGACGAATGAAAAAAAAACAAATAAGCCGGAAAGAGATGAGGAAATGAAAAGAAAGGAAAAGAGAAAATGTGACCAGTGAATATTCTCTTCAGCAGACGAATGAACAGACAAATAGAGAGCATAAGGGCTGAAAAAAAGAGAATGCCATTCATACCAAGAAATATTCGAATATATTTAAGCACTTTTTCAAAATAAACATCTTTTTTTTTGTAAAATGAAAAATTCTCATTCTTAATTTATATTTATAACTTCTTATCAATTAAAATACGCGACATGCTTTTCTTCTATTTAATATAATATCTCGAAATAGACATTGAAAACATGTTGACAAACAGAAAAGTGCGATCATACTCTACAGTTCGTTTGACCGAGTTTGTTAATCATGCAAATACTTTCGAAATCTTTCTTTTTCGTTCTTTTCTACACAAAATCAATATTGACAAAATGAATAATTCGCATTACTATTTTCACATTTTTTCTTTTATACTCGAATAAATTTCGACCATGGCTGCATCGAATAGTAACACTAAAGGTAAATGTTTTACATGTCGAAAAGAAAAAACCGCATATCAATGTTCCGGTTGTACGAAAACATTCTGTTTAAATCATTATACTGAACATAATGTCGAACTTGAAAAACAGTTTCATTTACTTGATGGTTATCGACAGAATTTAGATGAAAATCTCAAGGATTTTCGAAAACATCCTCTATTCGAACAGATCAATCAATGGGAACGACGATCGATTGAAATTATTCAACGAACGGCAACAGAAACAAGAAATATTGTTTTCAATCAACTTAATGAACATTTTCGACGAACAGAAATCGATCTCAATCAAATATCTCAACAAATGAAATCTATTCGAGAGAAAAGTGAATTCAATGAACGGACTCTAGCTGATTTAGACAGTCAATTGAAACGATTAGAAGAACAACTCAATCGACCGGAGAATATTTCCGTTCGTGAAGATTTCTCATCATCATCATTTATTAGTAAAATTTCAGCAGTTTATTCGTCAGCTCCAAATGCTCGTCTTATGAGAACAGCAGCAGCAGCACCAGTAGCTAGTGCACCTAGACCTAATTTAACAAAACTGAAATGGAATCCAAATGCAGTTATAACAGCTGGTGGCAATGGACAAGGTTCAGGATCGAGTCAATTATCTCAACCGATGAGTATGTGCATGGATTATGCAGAATCGATCTATATTGCAGATCAATTCAATCATCGTATTATTAAATGGGAGAAAGGTGCAAAGAAAGGTGTTGTTGTCGCTGGCGGACTTAATGCTGGTGATCGAACTGATCAATTAAGTAATCCAATGATTGTGATTATCGATGATGACAATGATTTCTTGTTCATTGCTGATCGACAGAATAAACGTATCGTTCGTTGGTCTTGTGAAAGAAATACACTTGGTGAGACGATTATTTCGAATATATCTTGTCGTGGTTTGGCTATGGATCAATATGGTTATATCTACGCATCGGATGAGAAAAAACACGAAGTTAAACGATGGAAAATCGGTGAAAAACAGGGATCATTAGTTGCCGGTGGTAATGGCAAAGGTGATCGACTCAATCAATTCAATGAACCTCGATATATATTCGTTGATCAAGATGAATCAGTCTATGTGTCTGATTGGGGAAATCATCGCGTCATGAAATGGACGAAAGGTGCGAGCGAAGGAATTATTGTTGCCGGTGGTCAAGGTGAAGGTGATCATTTGAAACAATTATCTCATCCGAATGGACTCTATGTTGATCGACAAGGATCGATCTATGTTGTTGATACATGCAATGATCGAGTTATGCGTTGGACAAAAGATGCAAGACAAGGCGAACTTATCGTTGGTGGAAATGGTCGTGGTAATGCACCTAATCAATTGTACAGTCCACGAGATTTATGTTTCGATCGACAGAATAATCTCTATGTTCTTAATAATGAAAATCAATGTGTACGAAAATTTTCGATCATTTAATTTTTTTTCTATGCGTAATGAAAGAGAGAACATCAGCAAAATGTTATTGATTTATCGAATCGATTTTTATAAATAAAATTATAGACTGATAACACTCCGAAAATTATAGTTTTTCGATGTATTTAAGAAACGGGAGCTGTTGGAATCGTTTGAGAATATGAATTAGATGCATTTGTGTTTCGATATCTTTTGATTGAATATAAAATTGGCACTGCTAGAAAATCAACAAACGTATTTTCTCTTTTATGTTTAGAGAAAATGAAAAAAAGACGAACCGATAGCGATGGCAAATATTATTACGAAAATGCTAGTAAATATCCAGGTATATTTTGTTGTTTTATCTTTGATTACTATTGCTGTCGTTGCTGTTGTTTGTGCTGCAATTGAGTTATCTTTGATTGTTGTTGTTTGTGTTGCAGTTGTTTTATGTTTGATTGTTGCTGTTGTTTGTGCTGTAGTTGTTTTATCTTTGATTATTGTTGTTGTTGCTGCAGTTGAGATATCTTTGATTATTGTTGTTGTTGCTGCAGTTGAGATATCTTTGATTGCTGTTGCTTGTGCTGCAATTGATTTATCTTCGATTGTTGTTTGTGTTGCGGTTGATTCTTGAGGTGTATTTATGGGTTGATACGTACTGGGAGAGATAAGTGTAAGGCTATTGTTGCATGTGGAATTTGTGCTGTGAAATATCCATCTCGGATAAGAATATAGTATGTTGCATACAAAATTCGTATCCATAATATTCAGCATTACGAAAAATTCGTTTATATTTGGAAGAGTAGCTATATCTTTGTTAACAGTTATATTTACATTCTTCAGTTTATCAATCTCAAATTTGAGATTAATCGCTTGTTGACAAGTTAAATTGAAAATAGGAATGTTTGATATAAATTCTTTATCCATGATGATATTCGTTAGATTTGATGGTGATAGATGAATAAATCGGAGGAAGGTTGTACAAGATTCGGAAGTACTATTCGAATATAAATTAAATATATCTAATATTGATTTCTTATTTCTTATCAAAATAGTATTGAACATATCCCAGTTTTCCATAGTAAGTGTTATGTCGGTCAGTTTACGACTACATTTTATTTGTTTAATATGAAACAATGGATTCTTTATACGGCATTGTAATCGACCAGATGTATTGTCAAATTCACATTTCTTGTTGTCATTATTTTCCAGTGTAACACAACCTCGAACAGTCAAAATGAAAAAAATATTGAGAAAAATTAAATGAAATAATAGTAATTGATTCATTGAAGAGAAGAAATAAACAGCAAATTAAAATGCGCGCATTTATTATTTCAATCGAGCGCTGTGGTGTAATGGTAACACGCGTTTTGCAGTGGTTTATTCACAACACGACCATGAAATTCCTGGTCCGCTCATAAACTATTCTCCTTCATGAGGACGGATAGAGGGTTCGATTCCCTCCAGCGCTACAATATTTTTTTCATTGAAAAAGAAAAAATTTCGCAATCTACCGCCCATGTTGTGAAATTATTCTTCCAATTCCAAGTTGCTAATTCCTCGGAAGTATGCTTCATGTTCAGCCTATATAAAAGCGATAAGTAGAAACAATCAAATGCACACAAACAAATTCTTATTATGGCTGCTATTGTACAACGACAAATTGGCATGAAAGATTGTGGTTCGCCAGCCAATGTTCCAAATAATGATGTGGCTCGATTGATGTACTACTTTAATTGTGTTTGTGGAGCTGTGGAATGTGACAAAACTCCCGAAATGCAACGTCTATCAAACTATGCGAATTATGCTTACTTATCAGCAAACGAAGTGCGACTATTGATTAGCCTCTGCTATCTGTTCAGTCCGGATGTATTTGAAGATAAAGTCTTCTTTCAAAGCGATGCTCTATGTAAAAATAACGGAAACAAATTCTATGAAATATCTCAAGTTAGTAATCAAATACTAGCTGTTCGTTCGATTGTAATTGCTGGCCGACAACGACAAGTGAAAAAAATCATGACATACAAAATGTCAAGAATGAGATACAATTATGTCGAGCCAATGCTTCGTCTTGCTCAGCGTTACGGCGCATAAAATTTTCTTTTTTTGTAAATTTTTATCTAATTGAGAAACATAACGTTGCTTTATGCTTTGAAAGAAAAGGATATGTAAATTATCTCTCTCATTTGTTTATTTTCAAGAAAAACACACATATAAAAAGAAAGAAAAAGAAACTAGATAAAACGTATTTACAAAAGACACTGAAACATTATCAGAATGACCGAAAGTGCATTAACGCATATTTTAAAGGACAATTTCGAAAAATACCAAGTCATGTGGAATGATCGTCGATTTCATACACACACATCACATCATCTTGGTTCATTGGCATTGTTAGGAGCTGATGATGAGTTATTAAAAGATATTTACGCGAAGGTCTCGTGTCGTTTTTCAAAAGAATACGAACTATCACCACATGAAATTAACGATGATAATTGGCGAGATTCATTAGGTGAAAAGAAATTTTGTTTAGCTTATCGTGATTATTTCATCGATAAACTTCCAAAAGACGATGATAATTGGAAAGCAAAACTGTTTGAAATTCTTCTTGATGATAGTCAAGGTTTGCCATTAATTGATGGAATTTTTTGCGGCCTTTTTCATTCACTTATTCATGTTGATTATGCTCTGGAATTAAACGATCGACTAGTTGCTTGTGAAGCTTTAACATTAACTGTCGTTAATGCTGACGAAACATTTCAAAAATTTGTTCATCAATTAAAATCACCAATCAATGAAACTAAACAACCTATCGAAATTCTCAAAGAAATCTATGCTGATATCAATGCACCGAAGGACATCGAACAAAATGATTCGTCATTTATTTCTCTTTATTACAATCAATGGAAAGTTCCTGATTGCGTCAATGAAATAATCGAGCAATTATTCGATATGTCTGTTTATCTCTACGGTGCAACGCATAAACCTGATCAAGTGGATTTCAGTTTTGTTTTTATACATTTAATTACAGGAGCAAATGCTATTCGAAAAATTCAATCGAATTTCGATGAAATTATACTTCGGAAACTGTTACACGTATTTTTTTACTTAACACTCAAGTTTTATATTGCACAACAACAACCATTGATCAATGAACAACTTATTGATAATTATGAAGTTGAAAATGAAAAATTGAATTGGAAATATGTGATTGATAAAATATTGAACACAAAATTGGCAGCTGAACTTCATGTACCTAAAATAGTTCGAGCGTTACGTGATGCTGAACAAGACTATGGATCGAAAAATCAATTTTATTTGAAAACAGCCATAAAAACCGTTGATAATCTGAATGTAGACATCGAATGGGATTATTATAAATCTGTTGAACCTTGGATTGGAATGCCTCATTCGGAACGACAATTAAATCTAAAACATAATTTTAGCATATGAACGCTCTAATATGTTTCTTTTTTCTTCTTCACATAAAAACGAAACAGTCATTTTTCTTATCTCATATTGACTAATCAAGGTATTTTCGCTCGTTCTGTGCGCACCGGGTGTTATAAGAGTACGAACGAGTCTGAAAACGATAGTATATAAACAGACGAAAGCAAATGTTAACATAATTTCTTTTCAATGGATAGATTATTAAACGAATTATTAAAGGACAGTTTCAATCGATACCAAGTTCTATTCAACCAAGGTCGATTTCATTCGCATACATCGCACCATCTTGGTTCATTGGTATTGTTAGGCGCTGATGAAAAACAATTAGAAGAGGTTTATGAAAATATCTCTCGTCGATATTCGAGAGAATACGAACCATCACCACATGACATCAATGATGATAATTGGCATAAATCCATCGGTGATGCAAAGTTTTGTTCGGCTTATCAAAACTATTTCGAAACTGTACTTTCAAATGAAAATTGGCAAGAAAAATTCTTTGAAATTCTTCTTGATGATTCTCATGGTGTGCCATTAATCGATGCTGTTTACAGTAGTATATTACATCCGATAATTCATATTCACTATGCAATTGAATTGAACAATCGATATGTTGCTTGTGAAGCTTTAACAATGACAACTATCTGCGCTGATTCATTTGCAAATATTTCGAATAAATTACAAGCACCAAGCAATGGTACTAAACAACCAATTGAAATTCTCAAAGAGATCTACTCCGATGAAAATGCACCAGCATCGGATCGACCATTTCATGGGACAAGTGTATTCGAAAATGAAGAAGATTTTCTAATGAAATATTACAATCAATGGAAAATACCGAATAACATCGATGAAACTATCGAACAACTATTTGATATGTCGGTTTATCTCTACGGTGCGACACATACAGTGAATGACATTGGTTTCAGTTTTGTTCTTTTACATTTACTAACGGGAGCGAATGCTATTCGAAAAATTCAATCGAATTTCGATGAAATTATTCTTCGAAAATTGCTACATGCGTTCTTCTATTTAACACTTGGATATTATATTGCACGGCAACAGCCATTGATCAATGAACAGCTTATTGATGGTTATGAAGTTGAAAATGAAAAATTGAATTGGAAATATGTGATTGATAAGACGTTGAACACAAAATTAGCAGCTGAACCTCATGCAGTTAAAGTAATTCGAGCTTTACGTGATGCTGAGCAAGACTATGGATTGAAAAATCATTTTTATTTGAAAACAGCTGTAAAAACTGTTGATAATCTGAATGTAGACATCGAATGGGATTATTATAAATCTGTTGAACCTTGGATTGGCGGGCCTCGCCCCCAGCGTCGATTGAACATTTTTTCTAAGTTTTCAACCGTGTAATTTAAGAAGATTAAGTTGTCGGTTGTATGCGTGTACTATGAAACATTTTTAATAATTCTCGACGAAATGTTTTTGATGTTAATGTATACATATAAAATGATAAAACAGGATACATATACCAATTATGTTCGGCTAGATATTTTAAAAATGTTTCAATTAAAATATGTTCAGGCGATTTCATCATATAACGTGTAATAGCTGTATAGACAAGACCAATTGTCCATGGTAGATTACTTATGAAATAAATACCAACTTGAACAAATAACATGATAATCGCTTGTTGATCACGTGAATTTCCATTTCGTTCTTGATACGGTCGATGAAGATCTCGATATCTAACAGCAAGATTATGTTTAATCAATAATGCAAATGCTAACATAAACAAAGTTGGTAAGATTCCACCGAGTATCATCGTAAAAAATCCACTATAAATACCAACAATGGAATTAGTGAAAACACAGACATCGTTGATGACATCTGTCCATACAGCTTGATGAAATGGTAGAATTAACCAAAAACAAACTGTAAGAACGATGATTATACGTGTAATTTTGATATTCATCAAACGTCTTGTTGCATGATTTTTGGATGTATGCATATATCGATCGATACAGGCACCGACCATCAACCATCGGTACATCATAGCACTGATTTGTAAAAGATAATTTCTGGCTTTACAAAAACTCGATATTGTATTGTATGGACTTGGATGATTGAATGCATACATCAATGGAATAATGCCAATACATAACGCTAATAACATTGCCATTGATGCAACAAGAAAATCTACATTTAATAAAGGAAAGATTAAAAATAATTATAAATGGAATGAAATCTTACATAGACAACAGGAAATCGATCGAAACGGTTGTCGAGAGAAAAGCAAAATGTTTAAAATACATCCCACTGAACCAAAACAAAACCATACTGGCCAACCATACCAAGCTAAATACTGTTGAATGGTTGGAAATTGTTCAACTAGAGACATTACTGCAAAAGAGATGAAATGAAAGATTGTTGTAAGAAGAACTCAAAACAGGATTTAGAAAAAACAGACATTTTCTACGACGATTTTAATTAGATTTTTATCCTATATAGAGATTAATTGAAAAGATTATAATGTAAATATCCTCGAATTTCATTCCAAAGTCTAAAAAGAAAGTACTAACTTAGTATGTACCGAAATTATGTTTGTTCTTCACACACAAATTCTACTTGCATAAATGCATTTGAGTCTTGTTCAAATAACGAGGTCATTCTTATTAGCATTATAATCCATGGGAATAGCATGTGAACTACGTGCAAGAAGAGTTGTAATATAAGTCAACAATTCAATTGGTTTAGCAATAGACATTTTATGTCATTCGATAACCTAAACAGTTATGTTTGAAGATATGATTTGTATTCGACTAGTTTTATTTTCTGTTAAAGTCATAATCTAATGAGTAAGAAATTGATCCAATATCTACCCAAACTTTGCCAACATTCCTTGTTTACTATCGCAAAATATTGGAAATGTTCGATTTCTTAATCATTGATAATATTCAAAATGCTGTCTTTGAGAATTATAACAATTATTAGTAACAACACATCATCGATCGGCCCATTTATCAATAAGTGCCATTGAAAAACAAATCATTAGTCCTTGACGTTTGGGAATGCCACTATATCGTGAATATTTCATTTCGAATCTTTTACTTATACATACATATTCGATATCTCACTCTCTTCGCCTTTTTTTTATCAGTTTTTAATTTTTAATTATGAATGCACAGTGACAAAATTATAACTGCGGTTATATAATTATAATAACCAAAAGACAGTAGTTCTTTAAAGTAAAGATTGATTTTTTATAATTGAAATAGTATATACGTATATGACATCATTTGTCAAATGACTAATTCTGATTGATTATGGAATATGAGATTGATTTCAAACTCTTCAAAGATCTCGTTTTTCTATGTTCTTGGTTGTATTTATAGATTTGGTGATTTGAAAACAAGATAAATTCGTTGAAATAGTTTCAATACTTCTTGACCTTTAATTTTACACAGAAAAGCATCAACCATCATCACTTGTAATTTCTACTGAATTTCTCCTGATGTATTCCACAGGAACTCATCAAATACTAACATACTCTATGATCATTTTACTAATATATCAGAAACGAACTAAAACATGGACCATCATATTGTTCATAAAACTTTACATTTACAAAGTTCTTCCATTTACCGATATCATGCTATAGTATAAGTGTGCTTATAAAGTCAGATTTATATAATTTTAACTTCTTTTATTCATTTCCATACGAATTACATTAAAAACGAAGAAAGATATTTCTTCTATTGATTTTCAGCTTTTCAAGAATTTTTCGACCTCGATCAGTGATTTGATTGTTGTTCAGACCGAGTCCAGTGAGTGTCTATGTGAAATAATAAAAAGAAGGTAAAAGAAGAAGAAGAATTGATTTGATTTTACTTGATTTTTTAGTAAACATTGACTCAAATGTTCAACTCCTCGGTCAGTGATTTGATTGTTGCTGAGATCGAGTATAGCGAGTGTCTATGTGAAATAATAAAAAGATGAAAAATAAAAATACTTGTTTATTTGTCTATGAAAAAGCACATAAGTCCAAAAGATGATAAGCAAAATAGATCTCTGAAGGGTGACATATTTAGGACTCCACACCTGTCTGTATTTTCCGGAACTTAAAAGAAAGAAGAGAGCGAAGTGTATTTGACCGATACGATTCAAGTTAAGAATATGATTAGATAGCTGGAAAGAAGGAATTGCAATTGACTAGAGGTTCTAGGAAAAAGTTAATAAGAGATGAAAAATTAAAATAACTGGAAAATATAGTGAATATAAGGAAGTGCCATAGTTATTTTTGTATAGGTCGGAAAATCAGTTATTGAACTGGATATTTCAAAATGATGCGCATTTAGTTAAAGCAAAACACTGATTACTAATGAAATGAAAGCAATCACTTCCTATATTCGACTGACTTATGGTAAGTGAATTTTACTTACTGTGTTATTATATAAAAGATCTTTGATAATAATTTTTACATCTTTATCTGTCAAGTTTTGGCCTTCGAACGAAACTTCCTTTGTATTTTTAGTTTGATTGATTATCTCAGTTAGCTTTTCATTGGTATATCTTGGCTCTAGGAATAGACAACAATGTTTGATAAATAAATAGTGTTTTCTAAAAGAAAAGAATCGTGTTGTGTGACCTATTGTATAAATGGGTCATGCGAAAAGTAGAATTAGTTTTGAATTCTCCCAAATCTAATTGTCTTCTCGAAATAAGAAAGAAGTATTTACTTTGTTTTTCAAATAATTTCTGTTCGTCTTTTAAGTAGATCTGAATTTTTTCCAATAAAATTTGAAAATTTTTGGGTATAAATTTATTTTGAATTTGTTTTAAACCATTCATCCAACCTAACTTAGTAATATTATCTAATGCTAATTCATATAAATTTGCTCGATTGATAACTTTATTTTCTTGAAAAAATTTTAATAATTTTTCACGATAAAATTCCTGTAGAACTTGAAATAGAATCGACTGCTCAGAATTCAATTGCTCATTAAGTGCTACTGGAACTAAATACTCCACATATTTTTCCAATGATTGTAAACCATTATGTGTGATTGTGAACCAAAGTTCATCATAAACACTTTCATCATCACTATTTTCTAATTCAATAATATTTTCAAATAAAATCTGTAGAATTATTGATAACATTGGAAATGATTTCAAAAACTTATCTCCATATTTGATGATAGTGTTTAATGCTTCGTCATATAGAGAAGAATGATCGTTTGTTTTTGATTGATCTAAGAATTGAATAAACCATGGATAAGAAGATTCGTACTAAACTCTCCATTGTTGTTCATAATAAGATTTAAGACATTCAGTTAATTGAACACTTTCTTTAACAATAAATTCATCATAAATATCTGGAAATAGATCGTCTTGATATTTCGTTAGAGATTGAACACCGTTTGTAAATAAATCATTAAGAATTTCATCTTGTTTTTCATTTTCATTCAAAATAAGTAGATCGATAATTTGTTGACGTACAGATTTTGTTTGATTTTCATTGGTCGGTTTTGGAATAGGTGGTTGTGGTTTCGGCGTTGGAGTTGGAGTTGGTTGTTGGTCAGTTTCAATTAAATGAACAACATGCGAACCATTTGGATGATCTAACGCATTACTTTTCACACGAAATTGTGTTCCAATACGTAGAATAACTTCATTTTCATTTTCATATTCAGTATAACCAGATATTTTCACTCCATTCAATGCTTCAATTAGAAATAATGTACTATGTTGTTCTGTACGCAGAAAATCTTTAATAACATTAACTGATGATGAACAAGAATTGACACTCCACCATGTTATCGTTTGATTTTCTGAATAGTTTTTACCAATATCAATTGGAACACCACGCCAGATGACTTCTTTTGCTACTGGTAATTTATTTAGACCCGAATCGAATAGTTTAATATATTTAAACCAAATTTTTAGTTCTTGTCGATTTTCGGATCGTAATGCCTCATTTAATACACGATACAATGTGGTTTCTCCCCATTCCATTGTATAAATATAAATAGCGGCTGACTCATCCTTTGTTAGATCGTGTTCCGATGGATGATGGCAATATTTCTTAGCAGTTTCGATATAAAAAGGAAGTTCATGGATTTGTGTTTCAATTGGTCTGAGTGCTTCTTCAAGTGAAACTAGTTTTTCACTACGATAACCATATACAGGAGGCAGTTTTTTCAAAGTAATATCAATATCGTCAAAACGATTCCTCGTTGCTAATTTTGACATTGTGGTTCGAATTCGAACTTAACTTCACTAGAGAAAAAAACAAAACTGAGAATATGAAAAAAAAAATCTCGTTTTTAAAACGAAAAGATATGGTTTGTTGGAAAAATACTTTTATCAGTACGCACCTTGAGTTGCTTCGTATACGAAGCAAGGTCCTTTGTTATCTTTCAACATTAACAAAAACTTCTAAATCCGATGACTTGTTGTCGTAGAAACTTAACACAGGAAACTCAATCCGTTGGTGACGATGAAAAAGAAATAATTGAGCCGCATTAAATTTTTTTGCCCTGCATTTTGTCTATATAATAATTGGAATGACATATATATCGTAAAAAGAAAAAGATGAGTAGCTTCTATAATAATATACTTTTAACAAACGTCTACCTACAACCTGTTCAATTCGTTCTTGGAATTGTGACAAATACTTTGAGTATACGGATATTCTGCTCTCGAGCATTTCGATCATCGGCTTGCACACAATATTTTCTTGCCTACGCTATTTTCAATATCATGTATGTGTCCTTATCATGTCCGACACAATTTCTACGTAGTTTTCGTATTGATTGGGCAAGTAATATAATTAGCTGTAAAATATTCTACTATTTTATATACACTCCACCAATAATAGCTCGATTTATGCTTGTATTAGCAACATTCGATCGTTTTTGTTCAAGTTCATCATCACTACGACTTCGATCGATTAGTACATTGATAAAGTCACGAATTATTATCATTACAACTACGACTCTAATATCTTTCTACATGTGTTCAACGTTCGTGATTTATTATTGGAATGAAACGAGTCAGATTTGTCTTCCATGCACGGATCGAATCAGTAGCATATTCTTCTTCTCTCAAATGTTACTCTATTACATTCTCGGACCCGTATTAATATTTATTTTTGGTGGATTAACAGTTTATAATATTCGTAAGCATAAAGTTCATGTTCAAACTAATCGACGAACCGAAGGTCAATTAGCTCGAATGTTACTTGCACAAATAACGATTCATATTATTCTAACTGTTCCATTTGGTGTTGTTTATTGTATGAATTCAATTGATTCATCAACACGTACATTAAACATCTTAGCAATTCGATATTTATTTGTAATTTGGTATCAATGTGATTATTTTATTTCGTTTTTTCTTCACGTTCTCTCCGGACAAGTCTATCGAGAACAATGTCTTAAAATTTTCCACTGTAAAAAACGCCAAATATATCCACGATAAATGTCAAAGAGAGCAAACAGCAAATTATATCCGTTTGTCACTGTGAAAAGAATTAATTGAAGCATTAATAAATTTTTTAGAAGGGAAAAAAAAACATTTGTAAATATTACCATTCGTCTTCTCATTACTTTGTGACAGACCCTCGTGATATAACGTACTTGACTAGATGTCACCAGATGTTTTTGTTTTGACAGAAACACGATTGGTGATTATATCATATTCACGCATTGTCTTCGTGATAGATAGATAGATAGATCGATATATTTTTCAGTAGATAGATATGCTGATTTAATGCCGAAATATACGAAAAAAAGTAAGACAAATCACGGTATTTGATTGTTATTGAATAGTATGTCTAGATCGTCCTCCCAAAGGTCAAACATCCGCACGATCGGCTGTTGACGAAAGTGCTTCAATTGATGATGGTGTTAGTACATGTTCAAATCTATCTGATTTGACAAGCGTCTATGATGAAAGTGAAGGCTTTTCGACAGCAAATGATTTAATTGTCATATCAGACAATTTCGAAGAAAAACTCGATTCTGCTATCGAAGGTCTTCGACATAAAGAGTACATATAAACTAGTTTCTTACAATTTATTGAAAATGAAATTCGATTTTTTTTTTGTATTTAAAGTTTACGTACACGTGAAAATGCCTTACGTACACTTCACACATTATTCTCTCAAAAATATCTTCCGGAATTGATTTCGGATCGTGTCGAATATTTAACTGAACAATTAATAAATTCATTGAAAAAAAGTACCGAACTCGAAAGTAAACTTATTGCTAATGTCACTGCGTTATTCTTCATGCAATTGAGCGAATCAAATGATGAATTATTTCTTCAATTTCGTGACGTTCTTCTACCGACGATACGCGATGAATCAAAAACTTCATCAACACGAAAATACTACACTCAAACACTTGGTCTTCTCGGTTTCATTGCTTGTGAAGAGATTGCAACAACACTTGAACTTATGAAAACTTTCGAAATTCTCTTCTCATCATCGTATTTATCCTCCGATGGCATCACGCCGATTCTAGCACATGATCTACAAGAATTACACACTGCTGCCTTGTCATCATGGACTCTTTTAGCATCAACATTACCGAATAATGTCGCTCATGAAATCCTTCGAATGTGAGAATTAAATTGAATTGAATTTTTGAAAATGAAATTCGTTTGTTTACTTCTTTTCTTTAGTTATTTACCAACGAAACTTCCGGGACTTGTCGAATCGAACGATGGTGAACTAAGAAATCAAGCTGGTGAAACGCTTGCTGTTCTTTTCGAAATAGCTCGCGAAATTCAGAGTATTTTTGCCGAACCATCCGAAGAACTTCTATTTACTCTCGATAAAAAAGCTAATGAAAGTGCGAAATATAAAGGCAAGAAAGAAAAACGTCTTCAACGAGCAACATTTCGTGAAATTTATAATTCACTTGAAGTAATATAATATTATGCACAGTTTTTGAAATTGAATATGTACTGTTCTTTTTTTTTTATAGGAAGGCACTTCGCCTGAATTGGATATTAAATTCGGCCGTGAAACATTAGAAATATCGACTTGGACAAATCGATTTTATTATAATACATTCAGTGGTCTGTTAGCAACAGGAATGAATGTACATTTGAAAGAGAATGCTTTCATTCGGTCGATATTCAATCTCGAAGAGCCCGAAATCGAAGATCCTCAGAAAGCAAAAAGCAATCGAAGCGAACGAGTAAATATCCAACAGATGCGGTCGTTGTTTTCGATTTCTCACGAGTCGATTTTTTTGTTTTTAGCAATTGGCAAATAAAACAGCATTTAAACTTCGAACTCAAGCATTGAAAAAAACACGTGCAAACAAAGCTACTCGTAGTCAATATGAAGATTAACGATTTTTCTTTTCTTTTGTTTTGTCACTCAGGTTTTTTTTTGTCTTTGATTATATTAAATGCTAGCCGAGACGAAATCGATATTTATAAGCGTAAATTGAAAAGTGTTCGAAGTGCATGTTCAAAGTAAACGTCGTCTTTGATTGTTGCACTGAGCATTGTACAGAAATTGATAAATTCCTCTTGATCAATGATACCATCTTCTTGGCCACGAGTATCGAAACGTTTGAGGAAATTAATCAGAGCCTGGAAGAAAGCAAAAGTAGAATAAGCTTTTGAAAAAAAGAAGGATTTTTACAAGATCAAGATTTTGTGTTGATCGTGCTCGATGTGTTGTTAGTTGAGTAGCAAATTTAATCTACAATTGAAGAATTAAATTCGAATTTTGATTAAAATATGATCGTACTTTAAGATCGAGAATAGTTAACTTTCCATCATGATCAACATCCATCGTTTGAAAAAGATTTAAAGCCGCTTTTCGACGTCGATCATTTAATGGTGGTCGTAATTGTTGCAAAAATTCATTAAAATCTATTTGACCATTGTTTGTTATATCAAATTGTCGAAAGATATGTTGGATTTCATCGTTATTTTCAATGCCAAGACGAAGTGCTTTGATAGCCGAACGAAATTCTTCGAATGTAATTCGTCCTGAACAATCTACACAAACACAGAATGTATTTGTTCGTTCGATAGATTGATTGATTATCTCACCTCGATCGATTGCTGCAAAAATTTCAGCAAAATCCGATAGTTTCGTCGCATTTTCAAGTAGCCGTCGGCGTAATATTTCCATTAGTGATATTTTTTTTTTTTTCTACCTATGTTACTAATTGAGAAAAAGTAATTACACAATTGCGCTCGACTTTTTTTTTATTAAAGACATAGAGAATATTTAATAGAATTTCAACCTCCTATAAGCCATTTGACGGTCTAATAACTTATATACAATATTTAAGAAAAAGATGTCAACTGTTTAGCATAGTTAATGATTCATTGATGTTTGTTCGACCCTGTAGAAGAACATGTTGTTGCAAACGATGTTGAAACAATTTCGCTCGTAAATAATTTCGTCGTTTGTTTTCATCGGACAGATCTTTTTGTAGGCGTTCGTTAACTTCAGGTAGTTGATCATATTTCTCTTTTGTTGTTCTTTTCATTTCGATGTAATGAACTGGACTAGGTGTACGTGTTCGATGATATTGACGATCTTCACGTAAGTGTTGAATATGTTCAGATCGTTGTTGTGAATGAGAGATGAAATCGGGCCGAGAAACATGAAGAGCTTCTTGAAGTGTTAAACTTGAATCGTTGTTCGATAGTGGAGAGAAGAGTGCCGATCGAGGCCGATAGAAATGTAATGTCGAAAGAAGATTTTCGCATCGTTGTGATAATTCAGCTAATTCGTCATCGTAATTTTTACTTTTTGATTCGTCATTTGGAAGCGTAAATCGTACGCGATGATGAGTTGATTTCTTCGGTTGATCGTTGTCGAATGAGAGAAAATATTCAACTGGTTGTTTTGGTCGTTGTGTTGCTTCGTTTAGGAGACGTTCGGCTTTTTTTCTTTCATGTCGAACGTACTGTTGGAGATCGTGTAAACGTTGTTCATTTCGTTGGTAATTTTTCACAATTTTTTCAAGAGTTTCAATCGATGATGATCGATTCATTGTTAAAAGAGAAAGAACAAATAAGTGCTAACGTTAAAAAGACGCAGAAGAAAAGAAATTTCTTTTTCTTCTTCTTCTTCTTCTTCTTCTTTTATTCTATTCTGTGACATAGCAACAATCATCAACGTTAAGGTTTCTTTTTTATTTTTTTTCCTTCATCTTCGAAGATGTTAGGTCAGTCAGGTATTATTAAATTGATTGTCTGTGGTATTTTGATCTTTGGTATCAGTGTAATTGCGCTGAACATTGTTTCATACAATCGACATACTGAGAAACGATCTGTGAATTTTAAAATCACAGAGAATAATAAAAAAGTAGGACAAGTGGCGTTTTTTTTTCTACGATAACAAACGGCATTTTTAGTCGAATGATGTGCTTTTACTTGGGGGTAAAATATCTTGGCAACATCTCGGTTAGACAAAAATCAACATAAGAAGAAGAAGAAGAAGAAAAAAACCTCGGATTGTTTTCTTTTCTTTCAGGAACAGTTCGTCATTTAAAAGATTGGGGTTATCGAGCAATTACTATTGATAATCCCGTGAATATTTCGAATGTTATCAATAAATTCAAACTACAAAATCTCGTTATTATTAGTTCACCATCGAGTAATCGATTGACTATTCCATTTATTGTCAATTTAAAATCTCGACAGAATCGTATTCGTGGTTTCGTTATTATGACACCTGCAAGTACAATTGAATATAAAAAAGAAGACTTTGAAAAAGTTCAAGTAAATGATTGATTTCTTTGTTTTGTTTTGTTTTTCGAGACTTTTTCTTCTGTTCTCAAGGTTCCGACATTAATTATCCACGGAACAAACGAGAAGAAGAAATCCTCTCAAATTACATGGAAAAATCTCAAACGAATACCTCGTAAACAAATTTTCATCATCAAAAATGCGACTTCGATTGACAAATCAATTCAATTTCATAATCGATTGAAAACATTTCTCTTCCAAATCTATCATTCAATGAATCAGACATCTGCATAATCGTTGTTTTTGTTTTTATTATTAAGAATAAACGTTTTTTTCTTGTTTGTATTGCGTAGCGTGATATCATATGATCTCATGTGACAATGAGTCAGGCGGAGAACGAATGGCGTCGAAAAGGCACGCGAGTACAACTCTATATAAGTGGAGAACAAGAATAGACAATTGAATATACTACAATGCCTTTTATCGGACGTGATTGGCGTGCTGATGGCGAACAATGGACCAAAACGGCCATTGGAACATGGCAACCAGCACGAGCAATATCCTCTTCATTGACTAATACGACATGTCTCTCGGATATTTTCAATACACTTGATATGATCAATTCTGTTGATGATATTCGACGATGGAATTATATCGTTAAAGTAGATAATCTCTCTTCTTTATTTAAAATCTATTTTTCTTTTTTTGTTTAAGATTGTAAAAATTCTATTCAAAGAAAAACTAAGCGAATTAAGTGGAAATGCTCAACGTTGTCTATTTCAAATACTCGAGCGAATGATTGATACAGGTAAAACAAACACATACACACATTCACACAACTATTAAATTCATTTTCAGTTATTAAAACGGGTGATAATATATCGTCAATGCAACGAATGATAACTCAATTTCATACTTCCATTCATGGTGCATATCCATTTTTTTATTACATCGGTTCCGAACAACTCTGGCGTCAGCATATCGAACAATTAACACGTATGAAAGAACGTTTGAGAACAGTTGAAGATCAACGACGATTCCATTTCGATCGTTTACCAATCGAAATTCAACAAGAAATCTTAAACAAATTAGACAGTGGCAAAGATCTTGTCCGTATCAGTTTGATCAATCGAAATCTGTACAATGTGACACAAGAATTACTTCTATGGAAACAATTATGTTTTCATCACTATGGCGAACAAACATTAACTAATAAACAAATCTTATTTGGTTTCCTTAAAAAACAATCAAAAGACAATGAACTCGACAATATCGATTGGAAGAAGATCTATTTTAAGTTAAAACGACGATATGGTCATAGAGAAGTCTATGCAGAAATGATTGTTCAATGTCAAGCTTGTAAAATATTATTTTGGCAGGTTAGTTAAAATTAACAATTCTCTTTTCGTAAAGAAAAAAGTAATTTTACCGTCGATTTAGGAATCTCCTCACTCGTGTGCATATCAAACAGTTGAACCGATTTTGAAACCTTTAACTCCGCGAAAATTTGTAAATTTGTTAATTTAAAAGTTTTTTTTTTTTATTGTTTTGTAAATAAATATTTCTTTGTTTCTCAAATTAACGGAACACTTCGATTGTAAAACGAATTTTTAACAAGCCATTGACGAGTTTGAATACGTTTCGAATAGAGTTTCGATGCTGGACACATTGCAGTAGGTAAAATCGGTTCGATTAACTTCAGCCGAGGAGTAATTACAGACGGTACTGGTACCGGAGACTTGAATGGTTCTGCTTCATTTATTGATAATTTCTTAACTTGTTTAACAGCTGCTGCAAATTTCAATGATTTTCTCTGTTTTTTTGGTGCAACGTCAATTGTTTGAATAACAACCGGTTTTTTCTGAATTCGATAGCCAACTATTTGACATAATTCATCATCACTTGGCCATTTATCACAAACACGATTGGATTGTTTTTCGGCTTGTGCAACGGTTGAAACACTGGCACATCGTTGTCCATGTTTCATCTTTGGAAGCACCAAGTCTTTCTTCCATTGTTGATGATTCGCAAAAATCGATGATGAAAGTGATTCAGAAAAGAATTCTGAAACTTCTCTGCCAATTGGTATTGCATCGATTTCAGTTTTCTGAACTACTTTTTTCTGTTCATATGGAGTACTATCAACAATCAATACTTGTGTTCGAAAACGATTCTCAAAGACTTCTTTATGTTTCAATCGTAATTGTTCGCATTGTTCGAGAATATGTTTGATATGATTTTGACGTTGAACACGTTCGTCTTGTAAACGACGTTTTGGTAACATTGATTTATTGATTGATTGATTCGTTTTTTTTTCTCTTTTTGAAAATGGCAATGAAGAAGCCAATACATTTCTCTCCCTTTTTTTTGTTAATCAAATGCAAATACATTAAAACTCAAGAGTTTAGTCAATTCGAGAAAAAAAAGAACAACATCAGCTGAATAAATTTTCTCATTTACAAGTAAAAATTAAACTACCAATGTCAGTTAAAGTCGACGGAGCGCTGACGAAATACAATGGAGCACATGTGTCCAAAGGTACTGGTGTTTTAGCAGCGAATAGAGCAAATTTTGATTCGCAAACTTTACCATTGTAGATAGTGAAATTCGAAACAATCTTCGTTTGTGTATCGATAATCAATGAGTAGTAAGAACTTTTTGGACTGTCAGGTGTTGGCGTACATGTACCATTGTAATTCAAAGCCGAATAAGTTTCATTGGGTGATGATGAACAGGTGGCATTGAGCGAACCAACCCAAAAGGAAACATCGCAGGATAATGTCGATGGAATTGAAAAAGTCAAAAATAAAAATACGATTCGAAACATGGCGAATATTCGATATGAAATGATGAGAAGAGATAGATACTGATTTTATTAATCGTGGCAGCTGATTGTTCTTCCCACGATATGGTCTTTTTGTTGTTTACATAGGTGTGTTTCGAGACTGATCCGAGATTATTTTAAGTAGTTTATTGAGAAATTAATTATTCAAAAAGCAACAGGTGAAAGTAAGACGATTAAATAAATCTATCACATTTGACTATAAAAAGAAGTACAAAATGTTGTTTTCGGATTAAATAATAAAGTAAAAGAATGTCTAACTCAACACAATATCACGGTGATACAGCTTGGGTAAGAATTATTTTCAATAGAAATAAAACCGAAACGAAACAAAAAAACGCTCTATAGGTTTTAACGTCGACTGGTCTTGTGTACATGATGACACCGGCTCTTGCTTGTTTCTATGGAGGTTTAGTTGAAAATAAAAATTTTCTCAATCAATTATTTCTTTCGATTGTTTGCATGGCTATCATTCCTGTTCAATGGTGTTTATTCGGTTATTCATTTGCATTCGGTCCCGGGAATAGTGTGTTCGGTTCGTTTGATTATGCCGCTGAATATCGTTTAGGTTTAGTAAGTTTACACGGTCAAAATATCGATACAATCAATCCAACATCAATTTCATCACTAGCATTCGCTGCTTTTCACTGTTCATTCGCAATTATAACACCGGCATTGATCAGCGGTGCTGTTGTCGGCCGAATGAAACTCTTTCCTTATATGATTTTTACTTTTCTTTGGGCAACATTTTGCTATGATTTACTGGCACGTTGGATTTTCTCGAGTCAAGGTTGGCTGCATCAGTTCGGTGTTCTAGATTTTGCTGGAGGTTTAGTTGTACATGTTTCGAGTGGTATATCGGGTCTTGTTGCAGCAAGTATACTTGGCAATCGAGTACATTTCGATCCCGATGCAGCGAATGCAGGTCAAACTAATCTACCGTTCACTATTCTCGGAACGGGCTTGCTTTGGGTTGGATGGATGGGTTTCAATGGTGGATCAGCATTAGCTGCTGATGGTATTTGAATATTTAAAGAGTTTTTTGTTTGAAAACTTTTTGTTTGTATTTCGAAGGAATCGCAGCTTTAGCGATTGTAAATACGAATGTAAGCGCTGCTGCAAGTATGACGATTTGGATTATCTTGGATTTGATTAAGAACAAACTTTACAGTCAACACACAATGTTTGTTTCGATTCCTGGTCTTTGTTCGGCAACAGTTGTGGGTCTTGTTGTTGTTACACCAGCTGCTGGTTACATTCAGCCAGGTTATGCTCTTCTCATGGGTTTGATTGGCGGTTTTTGTATTTATATATTTCTCTCCGGAAAGAAACATTTCTTTCATATCGATGACACACTCGATGTATTCAGTTGCCACGGACTCGGAGGTTTTATCGGCACGTTTCTCACTGGTTTATTCTGTCAATTGAATGTCAATTCCAGCGGACAGAATGGCGCATTCTATGGTTATCCTATGCAACTTGTTTATCAATTATTAGGCTTGGCAATTACAGTGATTTATTCGGCAATTTGCACAGCAGTGATTCTACTTGCTCTGCATTTTACCATTGGCATACGAATCGATCGAATAGATCAAGTTCGTGGTTTAGATAATGTTGCACATGGCGTTATCGATCATGAGAACAATCAACAGATTCATCAAATGCGTTTAGCAGCTATCAAACATAGATCGACGGACAGTAAAATTTAACTCGAACGACTTTCTCTGACTATTTATAAGGTTTTGTTATTAAGTTTTATTTCGAAAAAAGAAAATCGTTATTGTCAATAGAAAAAAAGAAAGAAACAAGAAAAGATTATCAATCTTTGAAACCATTTGCATACAATGTACCTTGATAATTAATACCGTTGAGTTCAATCGAAAGTGTAACTGATTTGTCTGGAGAATTTTCATTTGCAATTATTTTTAATTTACTAACCGATGAGTTAGTTGTTGGCAAAGGTGTAAACGAATTCGAACGTGAATAATTAACTGTTGGAGTCGGTTTTTTAATTGGAGAAATATTATTCATTTCGTCGAGTGTTTGCTTCGAAAGAAATGATGGTGAAGGTGAAAGAGGTCGTTTCGTTGAAAATTTATTATTGATCGGTGATGACAATTGCAAACGATGTTCATCAAATGTTGGCATTCGTATTGAAGATTGATCCATCGATGGATGATTAACAATATCACCACGCGATGATGCAGCTGCTGCGGCAAGAAAAAATGGATTGGATAGAACGGCTGCAGCAGCCATAGCCGCATGACCATGATTTGGATCGACTAAAGTCAGATTTTAAATGAGTCAATTGAAAATAACTTTGTGATGTCCTTACATGATCGATGAACCAATGGATTTGCTACTGATGATGATGATGACAGTGGTGGTGGTGGCGGCGGTGCCATGATTTGTGGTGGTGATGAATATTCAAATGCGTACGATGGTCGACGACCTTCTCGTCTGTTACCTTCTGCAATAGAATCAATAAACTAATGAGTCAATCGAATTGTTATCGTACCAATCGCTGCTTGTAATTCACCCGGTGAACTTAATTGTAATTTTTCACATTCATATGGATACAAATACTTCATATATCTTAATCGAGAAATTGTATATCGATATGCTAAGTTGAGAATAAATGGAAACATACTGTGTACGAAGAGTAAATGCCGCACTCGTTATTGAACTCGGCAGATTGAGACCTTTGGTTATTTCTCGCCATAATTTTTTATTAATGACTTCAACAAGACCACCTTTACTAACAACTAATCGAAATAGTTCATCTTTAAAACAGAAAATTATTAATTTTCCATTTTCCATTTTTTTTCTTTTTTTCTTACATAAATCGAGAACATGTTTAGCCATGATTGGAATTCGATTGACAGGAGTACCTTGACATTTAAACATTTCCATTTCGAATTTGTGTCCTTTTTTTTCGTAAATCTAATTAACTTACCACGTTTTTGCATAAATGCAAATAGATCATCGAGAAATTCCTTTCGTTTTGGTTCATCTGATAGTTCGTAGAGCTAAATCAAAAGGAAATTGAACAATCAAATTAGTCTTCCTTCGAACCGAATGATTTTATTTAACTTTCTCAAAATCAAATCTTCTTCGTCTTCGTTTTTTTCTAGTCAATTGATTTTTGACAACAGCTGGAAGATTCTTTAAATCGAATAGTCCATAAAAACAAATCTTAAAGATGCTCATTTATTTCTCGTCAAACATCTGCCTCGAAACAATGCAATTAGTAGCAAATAATCGATCTAGCCTCGAGCTGTGCGTTTCTTTTCATTTAGAAAGAAGAAGAAGAAGAAGAAGAAAATATATATATACAAGTCCCAATGCGACTAATTGTTGATTCGAACAACTCATCAATAATAATCTTTTGCATGCACACACATATTTTTCTTCAATGAAAATCAACGCTAATGTCTTCGAAAGCAATTAGTTGACTGACATGGATATGTTCTGTCTTTAATGTAAACGATAAATTGATCATCAGACAAAAGCACACACATACACACGAAAAAAAAAACTGACCGACCTTAATCGGAAGAAAATTAGTTACAAGCTAAACAACAGCTGCAAGATTTGAAGCTGATGTTTTTTTGATATATAGAAAAAAAAATGCTTCCTTATTCGACCTATTATTATATAAACTTGATGAGAAAATGATACAGAAATGTCAGTTCGAAGCACATCGATCACAATATCTGATTGTAATTTACTTCTCAACGACAATCATAGATATGTATATACACATAAATAGAATAAAAACAGACATCGTTTTCTAACCTTCAACTCGATAATTATTTTCCGATCTAATCAACTGAGATGATGAGTGTGTGTGTGTGTGTGTTTGTATGTTGATATGTCAGATATTGAAAAAAAGAAAAACAATGGAATTTTCAAATAATCAATCTTTTTCTTTCGGCTTGCTAATTACCTTGTCAATAAGTAATAAGCAATGAATTACAGATGGTCAACGAACAGTCTTTTATTTCTTAAGATTTATTATTCTCATTCACTTAGAAGATTTCTCTCTTTTGCTTTACCTGACGAAATTGTTCTTCAAATGTCCTAGAATAATAAACAAATCAATGAATAAATAATAAACTTTTTTGTTTCTAATACCATTCAGTTGTATCGCCTGAATTTGATTGATTACCACTATCATCAGAATTGGGTGATCTTGGTGGTGGTGGTGGTTGTTGTGCTGCTGCCGACTGATCAGTAGTTGCTACAGGCGGTGGAGGAACCGACCATGGATATGAAGTGAAATTATAAGGATTGGCCTGTTGTTGATTGTAAATAGCAGCAGATAGAAACCGGTCACGTTCTTCTTTTGATAAACGAGAAAAAATTTCATCATTTTGAGTAAATAAACGTTCTCGATCTTCGGGTTTAAGCGCGAATGCTTGTGTATAAAGAAGAAAATTTCGATGAGCTAACCAACGATCTTCATAGTCTTTGTATTCTTTCGTAAGACGTTCTTGATTTTCATCGATAGTTTTCGATTTACGTTCGTCTGCTGCTGCTGCTGCTTCTTCTTCATCATCATCATCTTCATCAATTGTTGATGATGCAGATGAATGTGTTTTATTTGTTTGACTGTCGGTATTATTCTAAATGAAACGAAAAGAAAATCAATTCAATTCTTAAAACAATGATCATTACTTTTAAATGAGGAAATTCATTTGTTTCAGCACGTAATATTTCCATTTCTTTTGTCTATACAAAGCAAAAAAGAAACTATTAGTAGAACAAATGGACGCGCTCTCATGCACACATAACCAAAGAAGAAAAGTGGATTGTTCTTTTTCCCCTCTCTCTCTCGTCTCTCTCGTCTCTTTGTATCAACGAATCCGAATTAAGCAAGAATAAGACACATGCTACCAATATCATGAAACAGTTTATATTAAAAACAAAATTAATCTTCTCGTTTTCTTTCTCTTCTTATTCTGCATTACGATTCGTCGAAATCAAACAACGATTTGATTTGCTGAATATCTTTCGTTTGCTATTAGAGCATTTGTATATAAGAAGGAGAAGGAGAAGAAAAGAAAAAAAGATTAACGTTGACGTCTAGTTGTTAATGTCGATTATATCTTTCTAACGTTATTTGCTAGTTTGACGAGTATGATATGATATGAAATGAATGTAAATGATAATAGTAGGGGCAAGCAATCAGACAAAAGGCAAGGCAAAAAATCATCATCATCATCATGTAATAACTGACAGACAAACGTTTTATGTAGCTATTTTTCTTTCGCTATTGATTAATCAAGCTACGTATGTATATTTCGACATTGCAATTATTAACTCCGAAGAAGAAGAAGAAACATCTTGATCTATCTTAGGGCAATCAAATAAGAATAACAAATGTTATGTTTTTTAAAAATCTATTTGTTCTTATAATTAATCAAATAAAAGCTTTTCCAATGTCAGGTTTTTCTCCTAATTTAAAATATTAAAAGATTCTCTCTCGTGTTTTTTTTCACTTCGAGTTTCTATGATCTAGTTGAATACATGACTTGTTTATTAATAAACCATCAAAAAAAAATAAAGACGAACAACAATTAGACACACAAACAGAAAATTATTGGTTTTACAAAAAAAAGAAAATAAATCTGAATAAGCCAAAACATAGAATAAGATCATTTCTTCTTTCGTTTCGCTGGCGAATTATTCGATGCATTGGCGAATGCGTCCGGCTTACGTTTTTGATTTCCATTAACTTTAGCACTCGGTGTCGCTTGTGAATTCTGCGATGAATTCAATGCTGCAGGATTCTTCGACGATGTTCGACCTTTTTTCTTCTCAGCTCGTTCACGTTCTTCGAGTTCTTGATTTTCTCGTTCGACAAACGTAATCAACGTATTCAAACGTCGTTGTAATTCAATCGACGTTCGTGATTTCAAAAACCAATCGAACCGAAATTGAGGCGATTGTCGAATGGCATACCGAAGTTCTTCGTAGACATTCTCCTTGTCAAAACCAAGTTTATGTAACATACATAAAAGAAATCGATCTTCTTCTTCGGTATAGTTTTTGCCCTTGTTTGTATTGTATTGAATACGTAATTGATGAAAAGGAGCTTTGTATCGAGCCATTTTGGCGTCGAGCGCTTTCTTAATGCTAATACGTCGATGGATTTTCGTTTCACCTCGTTCGATTTGCGCCATGATTCGTTCGACATCGGTCAGCTCGTGGCATCGGTCCCAGAAAACTCGAGCGTAGGACATGACATCATCGGGCGTTTTGCCTTCGACGTCGCGGCAAATCGCTTCGAGATCGTCTCGGCCGTATTTTTCATTGGCTTTGATGAACTGATTGAAATCTCGTTTTGTCCAATTGCAGAAACCTTGTTGCAGGAGTTGTTCTTTTTCGTATTGTTCGTCTTCGTTGAGCGATTCGGCGTCGTCGATTTTCTTTTGTTCTTCTTGTTGTTGTCGTTTGCCTTCTTGTTCGTCGAGATCGGGGTCGCGAACCGCCTTGTAGCCAATCGATTTTCGATAGGCGTAGATTTCCCGATCGAGCAGTTCGAATAAACGAGGCGGGAAGAATTGAAAATCTTGAACGTTCGGTTGACGAGGCGGTCGAGGCGCTTTCGGGGCTCGAGGCTCGCTCATTCGTAGTGCCTCGCGAAAGTACGCGTCGACGGCGTAATTCGCCTTTCGTTCTCGTTTCGGCGGCTCGATCCATTTGATGCCGAGCGTTGACGATTGTTTTTCTCGGTAATCTTCGCCTTCGAATTTATAAATCGAACTGTCAGTTCCATCGCCAGTTCCGCCGTTATTCGAATTGCCGAGATTTTCATTGTCGATGGTGAATTTCCTCAGCTGACCTTCGCCGAGATTTTCGTATTTTTCTCTCAGTTCTTTGGTTTTCTGTTCGCCATGAGCGAGAACGAGATCGATATCCACATCGAGTTCGTTTTCGTCCTGTTTCGATGAAAATACATGTGTAGCACCATGACGAATCATAGATAACATTTCGTCTTTATCTAATTTCGTCGCTGCTTCCTGCAAACGACCTTGTTGAATGACCACATGATCGAGTCGTAATTTCATTTCAGCTCGTTCGACGATACGTTCTTCGACCGTATGTTCAGTGATCAATCGAAAGACACGAACGGTTTTCGTTTGGCCGATTCGATGGGCTCGATCGGTGGCCTGTAAATCGACTTGAGGATTCCAATCGCTGTCGTACAAAACGACGACATCAGCCGTTGCTAAATTAATACCTAAACCACCGGCACGAGTCGAGAGCATGAAGATAAATTTCGTGCTGTCCGGCTCGTTGTACGCGTCGATCGATCGTTGACGATCTTCGTGCGATGTTTGCCCGTCCAATCGACAGTATTCGAAGTTTCGCCAAATACAATAATCTTCGAGAATGTCTAACATTCGCGTCATTTGACTAAAGATCAGCACACGAGAGCCTTGTTCTTTGAGTTTAACGAGTAATTTATCTAAGATCACCATTTTACCGCAATTATCGACGATGTGCTTGTCGGTTGTGTACGGTGGGCCGGGCTCGGCACCGTCGAAGATATAAGGATGATTCGCACATTTACGTAGCTGCATGAGAATGTTTAACAAACGAATTTTATCGAGTTTTCCGCTCGCACTATTCAAGATATCGATATCTTTCATGAGGATTTTCGTGTACCATTGCCGTTGAAGTGGTGCTAAACCAACGTAGAGTTTGGTTTCGATTTTCGGTGGGAGTTTTTTCTCGACGTCACTTTTCAAACGTCGTAATAAGAAAGGTTTCAGGATTCCATGTAAACGAGTAACTAAATCTTTGTCATCGGCTAAGCATTTCTGTGTGTCGAACCAAGCGTTGAAATCATCGGCTGAATCGAAGACATCAGGCAAGAGAAAGTTCAACAACGCCCAGAGTTCGTGAAGATTGTTTTGCAATGGTGTGCCAGTGATCAATAAACGATTTGTTGATTTGAGTAGACGAACCATTTTACTTAATTTCGATTGTTCGTTTTTGATTCGATGAGCTTCATCGATGACAACATAACTCCAATTGTATTTCTTCAAAATCGCCGATTCACGAAGGACGATTTCGTAGGACGTGACAAGAACGTCCCAGCCGCCCGGTTCGATTTCATCGTGAATCACTTGATTACGTTCTTCTTGAGAACCGATTAAACAAACACTATTCAACGCTGGAACCCAACGTTTCAGTTCGTTCATCCAATTTCGAAGTGTTGATTTTGGGGAAATAACCAAATGTGGAACTGTCTTTCGACATAATTTCATATAACCGAGCAAGGAAATGGTTTGCAAGGTTTTACCGAGACCCATTTCATCGGCGAGAATGCCATTGATGCCGTTTTCGTACAAGGAAATCATCCAATTGAGACCACGAAGTTGATAGTCACGCATTTCACCGCCTTTGACGTACCATGGCGATTGATCGAAACGAGTGATTGAGCTGCTTTTTTCCGATTCTTTAGCGTCGCTTAATAATTCAGCATCTTCTTCTTCTTCGGTCATTCGATGACGATGATCGCCAGCCGAAGTAGTGGATGTTGATGGTTGTTTTTTGGCTTGAGTTTTCATTTTAAGTGGCGAAGTTGGACCACTGCCTTTCGTATGTTTGTTTAATTGACCGTCTTGAACGAAATGTGAGAAGATTTCAGTTTGTTCGAGGAGATAATTGAATCGTTTGACTTGATCTTCGTTCAATCGACTTTGAAATGCTGGATCATTGGTTGGTTCTTGTGGTTTTTTCACTGGTTTCTTTTTTTTAGTTGTGTATTCTTGATCGGAATCTTCTTCGTCGTTTTCATCGGGCAAATCGTCAACGCCACCGAGTTCTTCTTCGAGTTCGTCGACGTCGTTTTTCTCTTCGAGTTTTTCTTTTTGACGTTTGAGAACGGCCGATCGTTTCGTTGGCGATTCATTGTCAACTTCAGGCACCGTATCCATTGCTTCTTCTGTGTCGCTCATTTTTGTTGTGTTGTCGCGTTAGATTTGAATTCAATCTAAATATGTTTATGACAAATTTTTTCGTTCGATTCGAAAAATGAATGTAAAACTACGACGGACGGTGAAAGAAGAAAGAATAAAACTGAAGACAAACCTGTCTCTTTATTCTCATGGAGGAAAATGTGAATGATTCATGAGAACAAAGAGAGAAGCGATGATGAAAGACCAATAAGATAAAATATGGAAGAGAAAGAAATCGGTTTACGATAGATGTCGGTGATTTATTAAGCAATATGTAATGACAAATATAGTTCAGATGTCAGAAAGATTTGTAGTTATGTGAATCGATGGTAGGAATTATAACATATCAAAAGTGTCAACGCCGCCCATATACTGACAAGACGTTAAATGTTGCTGATTTGAGATGATAATCCGATATTGAGAAGGCAAAGACCAAGTTATGGATGTTGTGGAGAGAACACAAAGCTTCATTAGATCAGGTCTCCATAATTTCTGTCGTGTAGAAGTAATGTTGGTGTTGTAATCATAGGTAAGTGGCATGTTTCCGTAAGAATTGTTTAAATATTTCTGTGGGAAATTTGGAATATGTGCAATTCTTCGATCTAGTGCGCGTTGTTTAATCCGTGTTTATGTTAACTTATTTTATACGAAAATGAATGATTGAACGATGTTACAAAAGTTTTTATTCATTGTCCTCTATGATGGCTTATGTTAAATAGAACGAGAAAGAGAAGTACTATATGTCATATGTCCATTAAAATAATCTGATGAAAAAAAGAAACAGATCATCGAGAGAATTTACACAACCGGAACTATCATTATCATTCATATAATATATATATATATACTTTCCATAAATGCAAATTAATTTCCTGCAAAAAAAAAAGTACAACTATCTCAATTCGTTCTTTATCATTAATATCTCTTCGAGGCATTTTTTCTCCAGTTTTGATAAGAAAATGAACGAGTCTTTCTTGTTTATTTTTTCATTACGGAAACAACAAAAAAATCACAGTTTCTCTAAGCATTAACAAGTGCTTTCAATGTTGCTACAACGTCACCATGATGTTGTCGTAAGGTTTTCTCGGCTTTTGATCGAGGTAATTCCAATTCTTGAACAATTAATTCGACATCTTCTTTTCGAATTTTAACATTAGCTAATGCTGCTTGTTCGGCTTTACGTTTTGATTCATCTCGATGACGTTTGTCATTAATAGTTGATAAAGCCTAAACGAAGAAAAAGAAAAAATAAAACGAACAAAACAACAAAAAAAGCTTCGATTTTTACATTGCCAATATTTTCCGAGCCAATTTCTTCATCATCGACACGATCTGTAACACGATCGAGTTCTTTTTCTACTTTAGCATCTTCTTTCTTTTGATTGACATTTGTTTCTTGTTCATCATCTTTTTCATCATCAGATGCATTCTTTTGTGTAACAGGTGTAACACCATCCGACATGATTGATTATTTTTTTTAGTTACGAGATCTACAACAATTCAAGAAAAAAAAAAGCGTTTGTCTAAAATGATTATTTCTATGTCTGTTATTTTTCTTTGTGTTAAGGAATGTTAAATACAGAAAAGCAAAAGAAGAAAAAAAAAAGAAGAAGAAGAGAACTGAATTAATCGTCAAGTGAAGACTGAGATCCTCGAGTGTCACCAAATCTACTCGATTGGGTCAATAATTGATAGAGTTGCTCATCATTTAGACAACCATCAACAAATTCTTCTCGACTTAAAACACCATCAGAATTTTTATCCATCATACGAAATATATTTAATGCACGTTCGTCCGATTCAATCTGTCGTTCTCGAGGATCGGTTTCGTCACTAATTAATTCATAAATAGCCTAAAAAAAAACTTCGATTGATTTAAAAAAAAAAATTTTTTTTTCCTTTTACACTAATTATTCCTCGCATTTCATTTTCATCAATGGATCCATCGCCATTGCAATCGTACATTCGAAAAGCCATTTCTAATTTCTTCTCGGGCGTACCTTGAGATGTTATGTTGATCGCTTGGAGAAATTCTTTGAAATCAATTTTGCCGCTATTATCTTGAAAAACAAGTCAATGGTTGAGAGACAAGAAACAAATTATGTCATTTACCCGAATCAAATGCACGAAAGACATGCTCGCAAAAATTTTCTGCACGTCCTTTAGGAAAGAATTGTTTGTAGATTTGAATGAACGTATCGCGGGTTAATTCCCCGGATGGACAATCTCGCTGAAAGAAGAGAAAAAAAAAGCCAAACGTATTTTTGTTTTGTTTTTGCCGAAAAGAATTTTACCATAAAACCTTTGTACCAATTTTTAATTTTCTTTTCCGAGTATGATGTGTGACTTTTTAAGAATTGAAGATCGGCTGGTGAGAGATCATGCTTCGAGCTCGTACAGCCCATGAACAACACTTGCAAACATGTGAATACCAACTGAGAATATGTTCAATTGAACTAAACAACAACAAAAAGAATGCTTAGACTATAGAATTGATTCAATCATTTAGCACACACAGAGAGAAAAAGGAATCGCAAGAAAAACCTACACACAAAGAGACGGAAATGACTATGAACGATAGAGATCTCCACCCTTTCGTTAGTTTTTTTTCTCTCTCTGTCTCTCTTTCTCGTTTTTTTCTCAAGTAGATCAATACGAACGATGAATAAAGTTGATGTTTTCTTCCGTTATTGGTGCCGTTTAATGCATCGACACTCTTTTTCTCAATGATTTGCATAAATATGCTTGTTCTCAAGATCGGTTTACTATTTTTTCTCCTTCTGATAGACAATTAATCATTATTTTTTTGCTTTCTTCTAGTTTTAATCAGATTAGCATTGTGTTTAACATTCTCTCTCTCTCTCTCCCTTTTTTTTATGATTCTTAGTCAAATAAAGATAAAAAACAGACAACGAACGAGATGAGCGGAAAATCAATATGTGACCATTTAGCAAATCTTACTTGCTAATTTTGAAACGATTCACTTTTTACGTTATGAAATCTAAAAACGATTATCTACTGACGTCAGATAGAAACTAATCTGCAAATGCACGCATTCAAAGAGAGAAAAAAGGATCTGATAATTAAAGAGTTTGAAAATAATTTCTGGATATTGTGTCGAAAAAGAATGACTAGGCAATAATCGACCATTTTTTTTCCTCTTATAATAGATTAAAAAGCACGTTCGAATCGAAGAAAAGAAAGAAGAAAGCTCGGTAAGCTCTCGTCTTTCTCTCAACGATTAAATCGCGAGATTTCCCTACTGAAAAACAACACTACCTAGATCAGATTTCAATAAGCAAGATCAATTGACCAACGAACAATATCATACATGTAGTGTTTTATCTGCAAAACACGCAATATCGCCTTTTTCCTTCTTCTTCTTCGTAGTAATACTCTTCGATCAAGGTTAGCAAAGAGTGTTAATCAGATTTCATATCAAAGTTTTCTATGCTTTATTAATTTTCACTTCGCTCCGTATAAATAAAAGGTACTCTTGCTTCAATCAATTCCGCTCTCTTTCAATCGTCGACTCACAGACATCAACAACGGTTCTTTGTGCGCAATAATTAAATCAGCCAATACCTTTTTTTCTCGTCGTCTTTTTCTTCTTCTTGTCTTGCGCTGACATATTGAGTTTGCATGCCAATCAAACTAGTATTATCTTAATCATTAATCAAAACGATCTGAAAGAAAATACATATATATATATATTCATAGATTTCTAATTTTTATTAATCAATTGCTAAGAGAAGAACTATTGGACAATGATCTGAACCGTAGATATCTGATCGAATGAGAACATCACAAAGATTTGTTTGAAGACTAGATGAAAGAATGAAGTAATCTAAACGCCAGCCAATATTGCGTTGACGAGCATTACGAAAATAAGCCCAATAGGTGTAAGCATCACGTTTATCTGGATAGAGATGACGATCTAGCAAAAGGAAATGTGAACAAATTTGAGTTTGTTTGTTTTTTTTGATTTACAAGAATCAATAAATCCATCGTTGAGAATTTTCGAGAAATCTTCTCGTTCTTCTTTGGTAAAACCGGCTGTTTTCGTGTTCGTTTTTGGATTTGCTAGATCGATACTTTGATGTGAAACATTCAAATCACCACACCAAATAACTGGCTTATTTTTCTCTAAATCTTTTAAATATCGATGAAAAACACGATTGAATTCTTGTCGATAAGTTAATCGTACTAATTTACGACCACTATTCGGTATATACGAAGCGACAAGATAGAATTTTTCGTATTCAGCCGTAATAACTCGTCCTTCCGTGTCATGTTCAGGTATGTTTATGCCGAATTTGACTTCAATCGGCTCGATTTTTGTCAATAGACCAACACCCGAATATCCAGCTAAAGAAATCTTCGTTCAATTTAGTTTCTCTTCTCGTTATTGAACCATCAATCAACCTACCTTGATCGCCCGAAAGCCAATACGATTTGTAACCATTTGGCGTGGCTTCAACAGGAATCTTTTGTTTATCACATTTTAATTCTTGAAAGCAGATTATATCGGCTTGTTCGCTTTCTAAATACTTTAAGCCGCCATTTGTTAACCATGCACGAATGCCGTTTACGTTCCATGAGACGATTTTTAAATTGGCTTTCTGTTGTTTCGATGTTTCATCGACAGTAGTCGTCGTTTTTTTCAATTGTTTTTCAGGTGATGCTGAAGCTTTTCGTTTTTTTGTCTTATTGACATATGTGAGAATCGATTCCGACGTGTTTTCTTTCGATTTAAGTTTCGACATCTAGAAAGACTTTAATAGATTTGTTTTTTGTATCTTAATGGAAAGATTCTTTTTCTAGAAAATAAAAAAAAAGAGAGAGAGAGAGAGCCGGAGAGCAAAAAAAGTGACAGGAATCAAGGACAATAACTACACACTAGTAGTCAGAAGAAGAAGAAAAAAAAATGAAAACAGAATAATTAGTCCCATAATTTCGATTCAAACATCCAGGGTTTGCGTTGTCCAAATTTCATGCCCAATTTCGCTTCGGGATATTCGTTAGCTTGGGCAAGTGTTGGCGGATCGGGTACGGCCATTTTCGGTGGATGACGTTCAATCGATCCGACACGAAACGGATCCGATGGTCGAGGACGTTTACTATCATGCATGCGCACCATTGAAAAATAGCCCGGCTCGGGACGTTCTAAATTCATTTTCGTTTTCGCACATTGCTCAAACGCTTGTTGTTCAGCTCGACAACTGAAATCGAAAAGATGATGAAAAAAGATTTGATTCGATTCGATTGAACGTACTATTTGAATGACATTTCGCCTTCAGCTGCATTATCGAGACAAGTCCAAAGCGTTGTAAATGTATCATTGCATGAATCGCGAACTTTTCGAAAGAAATCGATCGTGCATAACGATACGTCTTTACCTTCTTGAATACATTTTCGAGGATCTTGTTCTTCTTGTCGACATAACATAAATTCCTAATTCAAAAAAAAAAAACGATTTCATTTTTGCCTCGAAATCAAAAGCTAAACATTCGCCTTTACTTTAAATTGTAAATCACAATATTTAGCTAGATGAAAACTTCCGGCACGAAGTGCAGCCGATGTTACATTGACAACGGGACATTCCAATTCTTCATAAGTTGGTAATTTAAGATCGGGCGTAAAACTCATATTATATTCTACAAAAAAAAAGCCACACTCACATGAAATTCTCTCCTTTACTACATTTTTTTCTTTTCGTTATTTTATTCAAAAAAAAACAAACACACAAACAGAGAGCGATAGATAAAAAAAAACGAATAAATTGCAGAAATAGAACAACAGCCATTAATTTGACATTAGATGTCGACATTGCTTATCAAAGATCGAATATGTCGAGTTAATTTCATGAGATTATCTTCATCGATTGAATCTTGAACCGAACATAGATCCATCTAGACAAGAACAAACAACATTGATTCAACAACAACAACAATATTAAACTAAATATGAGAATGACAACAAAAATGATAATAAGCTAATATTAAACTACAAAATCCAAGAAAGACAAGAAGAAAATTAGCAATATATTTATCATGCGAATATGTTTTCAGTGTGAGACATTCGAGTGAATGAATAATGAGATATAAATAGGTGAGATTTAGTTCATCAATCGATGGTAAAATATCGGTTAGTTTAACAAGGCAAGACTAGCAAAAAGAAAGATTTGATAAAAAAAAAGAGATCAGAGCCCTCATGCAGAATTTGCAGTTCGTACGTACCTCGGCTACGCCTAGACGACGGCTAGCTTCGAGAAAATTCTCGAGATTTCGTCGACATTTAGCGAGAGAAAGTTTTGGCTAAAAGATCGAATCGAAAATCATTTGTTGAAAAGAGAAAAAACAAATAAACTTACAACTGCTTGCGATGGCACATGAATACTTTGTACTGAACGTGGTCGAATTTGATTGATAAAATGACAGAGAACAACTCCATCGCTTAATGCTGAAGCTAAATCATCGGGTAGAGTCACTTTCAATCGTTCTTCGATTGTCTAGAATCAAAAACATCGTGTCAATGAACCTCGGATCTCGATTAAATAAAACACGTACGTTTTTCATTTGTTTGATTTGAGCATTTTCCGATGGTGAATTAATTCGTTTGAATTCTGTGGGCAATGATCGTTGATGTAGAAGAAAATGTTTCGTATGTCCATAGTTCATTTTCATTTCTCGACCACCGGCAATAAGATTCGGCGATGAACGAGTCGATGAATCACTGTCCGTCGATGAAAATGTAAACAATTGAATATTTTTACTACAAATAAAAATGTATTTTTTTCTATCAATAGAAGACAACAAATCGAATTTACCTGTTCTCCATTTTTCGTCGAGCATCTTCACGTTGTTTTTCAATTTGAGCCAATTGTTCGTCATGAACTTTTCGTGCTTGTTCACGTGTTTTAGCACGTTGACTTTCACTTTCACCTAATTGTTGTAAGAGATGAATTTTGAGTTGATATGCTTGATCTTTCTTTTTATCATATTCAGTTTTTTGTCTCGATAATTCCTAATTAGAAAAAGGAACTAAGAATAAATCTTCGAAAAACAAGTCAAATCTACTTTAGAAAATTCATCAGCAAGTGTAAGCGTTAGGGTAGGTTCACAACGACTCGTTTGTTCATTCGACAAACTTAAAATCGAATCATCCTGCAAAAAAAGACACACAAACAATAAGCACATAGGATAAGAAGCATTTGAATACTAACATCTCCGAGTGTTTTTTCACTACTTTCAGTTGTTAAATATCCGGAATCGGACGGTACAACTGTTTTCATCAGTTTCATTCCACATTGTAAATGTCTAAAATAGAATTTGTGTTAGAACAAGCAAAACTCCCGTTGATAGATAAGATTTTTTTTTGTTTATTAGAAGAGAAAGAAAAATATGTTTGAAGCAGTTAGGCGAAATTAGTGAGCTAGTTTTTCTTTTTTTTTTAGAATACTGTTCGAGTTATCCTAGGAACAGAAATATCGATTTTCGATTGTAAAAAATGAAAACGAGATCGTTCGAAAACTGAATTTGAACTTACTGTGAGCCTTGATATGAAAATGAATTTCGATATTTCGTGTTGATTTCGTTTTCTGTTAATAAACCACGACGTTTTTCTTCTTTCATCGCTTCGACGAGAAGAAAACGCATGATATGAAGTAGACCAAGTGAACAAACCTAAAACACAGACGCTCATTTTTGTTTTCGAACTCAAATGATTAGCCTTACAGATGCCGGTGGACATTCGAGTGGATTATTTTCGACATTGAATTCAATTAAACTAATCATTTCACGAAGATCCAATGGCAAACGAGTAATTCGATTGAATGAGCAATCAAACTGAATTAATTTCAATTGGCAAAGTTCTAAATCGAGAAAAAAATCTCAGAACAATCAGCTTGAAAACAAAAAACAATCCAAAACCGTGCAAAAAAAAGCATTGGAATCTGAGAGCGATACCTTTTCTTTTATCTGACTGAAAAGTTTATCAACAGAAGATGAGTCGATTGACGGACAGATCGGTTATATTTACCTTTTGGCAGTTCAGCTATCATATTCCGACGAAGATTCAGAGTTCGAAGCGATGATAAACTACCGAGTTGATACGGAATTTGAGCAATATCATTCGAGCTCACATCCTGAAAAAGTAAAACAATTGTTTCGTTTTTTTTTTGTAAATTAGCCGTGAATTTTACTAATTCAATCAGTTTCTCTAATTGACCGATTTCTTCAGGTAGAGATATGAGTTTGTTATTATTGAGAATTAATACTTCTAAATTCGGTAATTTACATAATGATGCCGGTATGAATGTTAGTTGATTTCGACTAGATTGAATAAAACAGAAAGTAAACAACATCTTTTTTTTGTTGCTTTTCGAATACCTTAAATTTAAAATTTTCAACATATGAATTTGTACAATCTGTTCGGGAATTGATTTAATAGCATTGTGATAGAGATTGAGCCGTTCAAGAGAAAAAAACGAACATAAAATACGTGGAAATTCAATAAAATGATTACGAGAAAGATCTAAATAGATTTGTTTGTTTTTGTTTTTTTTATGTCAATAAACTAAACAAACCAGCAGTTATCGTATCGGAAAGATCACATTTCGCATTGGGAAAATCTCGAAGTTTTCGAGCAATTAAATTCAAATCACCCGTTGAAGTCGCTTCGTTGAGTGCACGTTCTAAACTTCGGCTTAGATGTTGATTTGATATGTTTTTATTTAGTGTTAACGATAAAGATGAAGATGAATTCGATAGAGTTGAAACAATCGTTGCCATTGAATACTTAGATAATCATTTATTGACTAGGAATATGTCAAGTTCGATGTTCACATTCGTTCGAACTAAGCTTTTTTTTTTCTTCTTCTTGTATATTTATTTATTTACTACTACTATTAGAAGAAGAAGAAGAAGAAGAACCATAGTTTATAAACGCTTTATACCAATGAAAATATTCTCAATAGATGTCGTTTGTTGAAAGTGTTCAAAGAATTCGACATCCAAGCAGAAATTGAGTTTTATCTTCGCCAATTGTCTCAACCGGAAACACCTGTCACATATTTGAATGTAAAACAATTTGTCCATAGGACATACATTATGTTTGCTTTTTCTTTTTCTCCTCGGAAGGTTATTACACCAGCTGCCCATGTTTTGTTAATAATTTTCCAAGAGCAAAATTGGGATGTGTGTGTGTGGATTTTTTTTTTAATTTGAAAGTCTAATAAAAAGAAAAAAAAGAAACCTTTGCATCAGTTTCGTCTATATATTTTTTAATTAAACAGACACTCGAAAATAACACAATCGGATTTGATAGAGATTCGGCATACATTTGTTTTGCTTTCATTCATTCGTTGCCGATTTCATTTCAGTAAAAACAGGCGAAACAAAAAAAAACAAGACTTGAATATGACGACTAGTGCTGGCGTCGATCTTCGTTCAATAGCTGTTGACTTAAATAATTGTCCAACAGTTGGAACACGAGCAACATCAATATTGCCAAGTGTACAACTAGAAAAACGTGATTACAGTGAACTATTACGTAAATTAGCCGGTATTAATGTGCTCTCATTAAGTTGTTCGATTGTTTGTCTTCTATTTGATCTTATCTTTACATTAATAACATTGGGCATGGGTGCAACAAATCAATCATCATGTCCAATGGAACCTCGAATACCCATTTATTTAATTGTTCTTGGTAGTATGAATCTTGTTAGTATTTGTTTAAGTTTCATTGCATGTTCGATTCATTATCGAGAAAAAGATAACCATATAACAGGTTTTTGTTGTGTTCATTGTTCAGGCGCTTTGATTATTCTCATACAATTATTTAATTTTATTTGGTTAATTATTGGTAGTATTTGGGTTTTTAAAATCTTCAATGATGTACAATATACCGAACCCAATCAACGTAAAACCTATTGTCAAGCAAATATTTATCAATTTTCAATTGTTTCGGTGATTTTACAATATGTTCTTCCGATTATATTTTGCTGTTGTAAAAATATTCCATTTCGTTTTTAAACTATGAAAACATTCATCATTTTCTTTTTTTTTGGCGTTTATTCTCATGAAATAAAAATCATCGGGTTTGCTTGTTTGCACTTAGCTTGTATAATATCAAAATTGTTCTATATGTCATCGATCACCATCAATATTCTCTAACGAAGGTCTGAGATAAGAAAAAAGAACAAATTAATAATGCGAATATACATATAAACATCGGCACTTCCCTTGTTTGAGACATATACATGCCTTGTTAAAGAAAGATAAATGACATGTGCTCTTTTTCTTCGACAAATTTATGGCAAATCGGAATATCGAATTCTAAATAGCATGTCAACTAGCAACAATCAGTGACGTTTAGAAGTCATTTTCGTTGTTGTTTTTCTTGTCTAGGTTGCTTACTAATAAAACATATATATATATATATTTATGTCGTTCTTTTTTACACAGAAATAAAAAATCAAGCTTTTATTGTGTATGTTGATGATCATTTAGTTGAGTTGAGTTTCTATTCATTCATTTGATACCATCTGATACTTGCATAGTTCTTGTTGTTAATGTTTCCCGTTTATTCAAGAAAAAAAAAGAGAGAATTGTTCTTTTCCGTTCTTCTTCGTCTTTTCTTTTCTTTCTTATTTTCTAAATGTGATTTAGAAACTAAATACTTCGACTATCAATCTTTTTATATCCATGATGCTACGCGCGACAAGACGCGTAAGGGCATTTTTATTGTACATGACATGAGCACAATCGGGAAAATGAAACGACGACAGAATACACAAAAAGCATTCGTCTTCATCTTTTTGACTGATTTTTTTTTCTTTTTGATGAACATGACTGTCGTTTCTCACTATATACAAGTGGCCTCCGGCAGTAAAGAACTTCCTGTGTGAATGAGTGACCGTTATGAGACGATATATATATATTATATGAAATAGAATAGAACAAGTACGAAACGAGAGGAGAGAGAGAGAGAGAGAAAATGTAGACAAGCTAAGAAATGGATTAGTATTATACATTCCTTTGCTATCCATATTATGGCATTTTCGATAGATAGTTGCTGATGCATTGTTCTTCGTTCTTCTATTCTATACATACGTAAGATGTTAATGTCTGATAGATTTCTAACTAGCCTAAGATATAGATGTATGCGTGCTTGTTCTGATATGTAAATATATATATATATATTTTTCTTCTTGTCTTATGTTTTGTCAATGAATCGCAGCAGTGTATGCAAAGTCTCTTGAGAATAAGAATTTTGATACATAGAAATGATCAAATAAAGGTAGGTGGTCTTGTTAACGAAACAAAGCTGAGAGATCGAAGTGAAGATCATGAATTAAATTGATTGACAGTTTCGATAATTAAAGACAAATGGTTGATTATGAAAATATGTTTATTATCAATATAACATATGTTAGCACCCGTAAACATCTCGAAATGACAGTTGAATTTCAGTGATTGAACTTCGATATTGGCCTTCGAACATATTGTAGATCGACAATGACGATTGCGTGAGAGTCTCTCGATAGTAATTGAAAGAGAACGAGTCAGTAAAGTGCTCAGCAAAGAAAAACGAGAGAGAGAGAGAGGGAAAAATAGTTATTCCATTACTTATTTCGTAAGTTTATGATATGACAAGCGAGAAAACTAGAGGAAAAAATAGAGAAAAAAAACGCTAGAATTGCAACATTAATCGTTATTGATATAGTATATATAGGCGAATTTCTAAAGTATGTTAAGAATAAAAAAAAAAGGAAAAAGAAATCTAATGGAATTAATTTCGATAAGATCTTCTATGTAGTAGAGTCGATGTTTTTTTGGTTAATTTCAATTTCTGAAACCTCATTTGATTCGATTAATTGAAAGCGATAGATAGATAGATAGATGTGTTGTGTGCATGCGTGCGTATGTTTTGTCTCTTGTTAACCATGTGTATTTCAAATCATCGTTTCTATTTGACTGTCTTCTTTTGGCTTTATGTAACCATAGAGTGTGAGGAGTAGCGCATGTGTCGTTGTTTCTTTTCTTCTCGTCTCAAGTCTAATGATGATGATGATGATGATGATGATGATGATAGCTGTAACAGAACTCGTTTTCCACAATCATTTTCATCGATAATAGAATACTAGAGAGACAATCTAATAGCATTATTCAAGTTGAAATACTAAAGACGAAAGAGAAAGAAAAAAAGTTTTTCTTTACTATAAACATCAAAATAATTGAATAAGATCCATTAGAGACACGAACGAGGTAAAATCAATAAATAACAGCATATTATTTAAATGAAACTATTCCTTTGAGATTTCTCTTCTTTTCTGATTTCAAGATCAATATTGCCTAGCAGTAGTGTACGTATATGCCTGATGATCATCGTGAACAATCAACATGGAATTAGTCAGGCAACTAGCCGGTCTTTCTGTTTCTCATATACGACAATTTCGTGATGATGATTCTTATGTCGATCGACTTAGTCATCGATATACGACGACTTTGTGCGTAGTTTTTGCTATTCTCGTTACAACGAAACAGTATGCAGGTACGATGAAAATATTTGTTTTTGTTGTTTTTCTCATTGAATTTTGATTTTCTAGGTGATCCAATCGATTGCTGGGTAATTGAAAAGGAAATATTCGAAGTGATTTGTCAATTTTGAATATGGTTGTCTTCTAGGTTCCAGCACAATTCAAACCCTCCTATGAAGCTTATACAGATAGTTATTGTTGGATAGCTAATACATACTGTAAAAAAACATACAAAATATATTCAGTATTTCGAAATTTTTGTTTTGTTGTTTTTTGGAATTTAGATATTCCAATTGATGAAGAATTACCAGATGATGAAACAGGCCGACGGAATAAAGATATTGTAGAAGAAATTTATTTTGAAAATTAATTTTCTATGTTTTCATGTTTTAGCTTTATTATCAATGGGTTCCATTTATTCTCCTTTTTCAAGCTTTTCTCTTCTATTTTCCTCGTATTGTCTGGCGTACACTCAATGTCAGATCAGGTCTCGATGTTGTCAATCTCGTCGATGCTGCAATTGTAAAATCAAACAACTTAATTTTCTCTCTCATTCTCTCTCTCTCTCTGTCGTTTAGAAATACGAACAAGTCGAACAGTATGAATCTCGCGATCGTATTATGAATTATTTAATTGTTAATATCGAACGATATTTAACAGCTCGTGCACAATTAACACGACGACATTTAAGCAAACAATTGTCATGTTTTCGACGTATTTTCAAGTTATTTTTCTTTTGTTCAAATCGATACTATGGCAATTATCTTGTTGTTGTCTATTTTCTTGTCAAATTAATGTGGCTTGTTAATGCTTTAGCACAATTATTTTTACTAAATGCTTTCCTAGGCAATGAATATTATTTGTTTGGTTTTGAAGTTATTGAGAAATTATTTAAAAATCAACGTTGGACGGAAAATCGACATTTTCCTAAAGTGACTTATTGGTAAAGAGAACGTTTTGTTTTGTCAGAAAAAAAGAAATCGATTGTTTTTTTTTTATTCATTAGTGATTTTAAAATTCGAGAAATAGGTATCAATCATTTTTATACTGTTCAATGTGTGTTACGAATCAATTTATTTAATGAAGTCATATTCATAATACAATGGTTTTGGTTAGTCACAATTAGTGCAGGTAGAAGACAAAATAATAATAAGAAGAAGAAGAATTCAAATTTCTTGTTCTTATAGCAACTCTTTACGATTTTCTTCTTTGGTTATATCAATGCACAATTCCATGTAAGTCAATTGAAATAATCATCCGAAAATTTGATTGAATTTTTTGTTTTCAAAGATGAAAAAATCAAATTCATCAAACGACATCTTGGCATAATGTCGCCATTTAATGCACAAGAAGAACGACAACAAGCACGAGATTTTGTTTTACAATATTTAAAAGATGATGGCGTCTTTTTAACACGTTTACTTTCGATTAATAGTAGTGATCTTGTTGTCACAGAAATTATCAATCAATTATGGTTACGTTTTAAAACAGCCAATCGTTTATATTCAACTGTGAATACACAACGAATACGTTCAACAATCGAAGAAAATAATCAACGACCATCACGCATTCCATCAGCATATGTTAATCATCAACAATATTCAAAAATCGACAAAACAATATCGAAAGATACAGATGTATGAATTGGTTGTTCTCTGTGATACTCACACACACACACGCATGAGTGGAATCTCAGGAACGAAACAACCTTTGGTGCCACTGTTCAACTTGATGAATCCCCTTCTTCTTTTCTTCTTTTTTTTAAATGTTTTAGTTTATATCTTATATACATACACACACGCATACATGTACTTTCCCTTTCCTAATAAAAAAAAAATGAATGACTGAATCATATTATCTCTTTTAAGTCGTTTATCTACGAAAGATAAAGAGACATGCATTTGCTCTTTGAAATAACTTGATAATAGACTCAGCACATTGTGTCACGTATCTGTACAGTATATCGTAAAACAAATATTGTTCGAGCGCTCATATATATCTCTGTGAAAGTAAATTGAAACAAACAAATCATGTCATTTCTCTTTCGAACACGTTTACTTCATCAAAATTCGGGCATTTTGAACTCGAAATTTTTTCATATTCGATCACGAAATGAAATGAAAGATGCTCGTCGTATTATTGTTAAACTTGGTACAGCATTGATAACACGTGAAAATGAAGATGGTGTTGCCCTCGGTCGTCTAGCATCGATTGTTGAACAAGTATCACAATTACAAAATGAAGGTCGACAAATGTTATTAGTTACTAGTGGTGCCGTGGCATTCGGTCGACAAGTTCTTCGTAAAGAAGCCATGATGACAATGACAATGAGAAAATCACTTTCACCAAAAGATATTCTTCAAAATAGTCGAGTTGTTATTCAACGACAGGCATGTGCTGCTTTCGGACAGAAAGGTTTAATGTCATTGTATGAACGTATGTTTCAACAATATAATATCGGTGTTGCACAAGTCTTAGTAACGAAAAGTGATTTTTATAATGCTGATAGTCGAAAGAATTTGCAAGCAACATTAAATGAATTATTGAATTTAAATATAATTCCAATTTTAAATACAAACGATGCTGTTGCATCAGTAACCGATACAGATGCTGAAATAACCGAAGCTAAAGATGGAATTGTTATTAATGATAATGATTCATTAGCTGCACGTTTAGCCGTATTAACAACAGCAGATCTTTTATTAATTATGAGTGATGTCAATGGATTGTATACGGGTCCACCGGATGTCGAAGGTTCGAGATTATTACATACATTTTCTCCCAAAGAAGATTCATCATTGATTTCGTTCGGTGCTCGATCGAAAGTTGGAACTGGCGGAATGGAATCGAAAGTGAAATGTGCTTCGTGGGCACTTGATCATAATGTTGGCGTTGTGATAAGTAACGGACAAAATAGTAAAGCTATTTTAGAAATCATTGATGGCAAACGAATTGGTACATTTTTTACGAAAACATCGACGCAATCGTTGCCTGTCGATGTTCAAGCTGTGAAAGCACGTGATGGCAGTCGAGTTTTACAAAGATTAACGAGTGAACAACGAAAAACAATTATTAATAAAATGGCATCGAATTTAGTTGATTATTCGAAAGATATTTTACAAGCTAATAAACGAGATTTAGATGAAGCAGCTAAGACAGGTTTAAAATCATCGTTACTCGGTCGTCTTGGCCTTTCTGAAAAAAAACTCAAAACTTTATCCGTTGGCCTTCAACAAATCGCTGATAAATCCGACGTGTTAGGTCAAGTTGTTCGTCAAACTCGTCTCGCTGATGGCATCATGTTGAAACAAATTACGACGCCTATTGGCGTTCTTTTGGTTATATTCGAATCTCGACCCGATAGTCTACCGCAAATAGCTGCTCTTTCGATATGTTCAGGCAATGGTTTACTATTGAAAGGTGGTTCAGAAGCGAAGTATTCGAATGAAATTCTAACTAAATTAATGCAAGATGCATTAGAACCATTTGCACCACGAGAAACAATTGCTTTGGTAAAATAATTTGAAACAAAAAAAATATTTTCCTTGTTTTTTCTTTTCGTGTAGATTAATACACGTGAACAAGTAGCTGATCTTTTGCAATTAGGCAAATATATTGATTTAGTTATACCACGTGGTTCGAATGAACTTGTTCGTTCGGTTCAAAAACAAAGTGTACACATACCGGTTCTCGGTCATGCCGAAGGTATTTGTCATGTTTACATCGATAAAGATGCAGATTTAGAAAAGGCTTTACGTATCGGTATGAAATCTTCTTTTTTTTCTTTCTTCGATTCGAATTCATTTTCTATTGTAATTAGTACGAGATTCGAAATGTGATTATCCAAGTGCATGCAATTCAATGGAAACATTATTAATTCATAAAGATCTTTTGAAAACGGCATTTTTCGAATCATTAATCGAACTATTCCGTAATGAAAAGGTTAAAGTTTATTCCGGTCCACGTCTTTCAGCATTGATACCATTTCCACCTCCACCAGCAACATCCCTACGTATCGAATACGGTGATTTACAATGTTGTATCGAAGTTGTTGATGATGTTCACGATGCAATTGAACATATTAATAAATTCAGTTCGAATCATACGGATTCGATTGTAACAGACAATCGTAAGTGAATCATTTTGTATTCACGAAATTAAATGTTTTTTTTTATATTTAGAAAATGCTGCAAATGAGTTTATTGGCAATGTCGATAGCGCTTGTGTTTTTCATAATGTAAGCACGAGATTTTCTGATGGTTATCGATTTGGTTTAGGTGCTGAAGTTGGTATTAGTACGGGTCGTATTCATGCACGTGGTCCTGTTGGTATCGAAGGTTTATTAACAACAAAATGGACGGTTGAAGGTAATGGTGATGTTGTGGCTGATTTTACTGATGGAAGAAAACAATTTCTTCACGAACCAATCAATCCCAAACAAAAATAAATCAAAAATACTTTTCTTCTCTTCGTTTTTTTTTCATATTTAATAAAATGCTTTCGTATTCATCAATAAAATAGAAATAGTTTACATAAACAAATGATTGTACGTGCATTCGTTGGTAAAGATATGTCTATCTTTATGCTTGAATAATTAACACCGAGTCAAATAAATATACAGTGGCGGACAAAATTATAAGAACAAACGTATTTTTTATTATTTCTTTTTGCTTTTTTTTCTCCCCATAAGATATATTTGAATCGAATTCATTCTCAAATGTAGACTTCAATGTGGTCTTTTAGAATATTACTACATTCTATTCTGAAAGAGTCGATAGAAATCTATGATTAAAAATACATTCGATTCAAACATAATTTATATAAAGGGCGAATGAAAAAAAAAAGTTTGTTCTTATAATTTTATCCAGTATACTATATATATTGTCACAGTAAAACTTAAAATTTTCCTAGGAATAATTAAAATTTTGATTTGTCCTAGGGGATTCTTTTGTAGTATTACGACGAGCGCTCACCTGTAGACATTGAGGATGACGTACGAAATCAGCGATAATAAAATTATGACCTTGGATCAAACAATGAATTTAGTTGAAACATGGCGTCGACAAGAATTATCTATTGTATTTACTAATGGTTGTTTTGATATTGTTCATTTAGGACATATTGATTATTTAGAAAAAGCTCGTCAATTAGGTGATAAATTGATTGTTGGTTTAAATGCCGATCAATCGATAAAAGCAATTAAAGGTTCACAAAAACCAATCATCAATGAATATGCTCGTTCACGTCTACTAGCTTCATTACAATTTGTTGATATTGTCATACTTTTCGAAGAATTAACTCCAATTGAATTAATCAAATCTATTCGACCGAATGTTCTCGTTAAAGGCGGAGATTATACTTTTGAAACTATTGTCGGAGCTGATTTTGTCAGTGAAAATCATGGAACTGTCAAAGTTATACCATCTATACATGACTATTCAACAACATCAATTATACAAAATATTCTACAAATACATACAAAAACTCCAACATTTCGAAATGGTTTAATTGCAAGTGGTAGTGTTCTTGTTGATTATATTATTTTAATTAAGGATTGGCCATTAGAAAATTGTACTGCATTTATTGAACAAGATGTTCATTTAGCAAGTGGTGGTGCACCGTATAATATTGTAAAAAATCTTCGATCAATGAATGCTTCATTTCCTTTATCATTAGTTGGATTAATCGGAGATGATTCCAATGGTCAATGGATTCTTAATGATTGTAAAAAATCGAATATTAACACCGATCAATTGGAAATTATTCAAGGGAAGAATATTTCAACATCGTATACATACGTCATGAGTGTTGAGAATACAAATCGACGAACTTTTTTTCATCAACAAGGTGCAAATAGTTTTCTCGATCGAACAAATTTTGATTTTACAAAAACAAATGCAAAACTATTCTATCTTGGTCCGTTGACACAATTGAAACAATTAGATCAACTCAATAATGAAAGAACAAATGCATCGATTGTCTTAGAACAAGCTATTTTATCTGGTTTAGAAACAATCGTAGATTTTATTAGTGGAAAAAACGAAAATTATTCGTTAATAGCTAAATCATCTTTACCTTTTATTGATCATTTAATTATTAATGAAACTGAAGCTGGTTTGATTTTTAATAGAATCTTAACAAGTGATCAACTAAATGATATTAAACAAATAGCAAATGATTTAATCGATTTAGGTGTAAGAAAAACCGTAACAATTCATTTTGCTGAAGGAGCTATTTTGATAACAAACGAGAAAAAGATTTTTCTGCAAGGTTCAATTATTTTGCCTGATAATTTTATTATAAGTTCAGTGGGTGCTGGCGATGCATTTGTTTCTGGTATGATCTATGGTTTTCATGAGCAATGGCCATTAGAAAAAACATTACATTTAGCTGTTTGTGTTGCTGCTATGTCATTATCAGATGAATCATCAACAAATGGAGTTCGAACCATCGAACAATGTTTGAATTTACAAAAATTCGGTTTTCGAACATTGAATTTTTAAATATCATAACAAAATCAACATATTTTCAGTTGTTTTCATTGCTTTTCGTGGAAAGTAATCAAAATTAAAATCGCCTATTCATGCTATCAGATTTTGTACAGCGAAAATACGACATGAATAATGTAAACAGACAGACAGTCATAGTATTTTTTTTCTACCGACTTGATTTTATCCAATCAGAATGAAAACGAAAAGGAGAAGGCTGTCAAAACGAATAGATATCAGGAATAAATATCTATCATTTAACGTCACAAGGGATTTTTACCAGTGAAATAAAGAAAAAAACATATAAAAAGTCGACTCAAAAATGTTTTTTTCTCCATATCAAAAATCAAATGGTAACTACGCAGAAAAGCATATCATACAAAACCAATCTCGAAACGTTTTCGTTGATTTGGCTCGATGCTGAAGTGAATAACGATGAAGGAAATAAGCAAACACAAGCTAAACTTCGTCAAATTATTAATCATCTTGATGTTTTTAACGATCAATTTCAATGTGAACAATATATTTGTTCAATTTCGGCAGAAGATCGAATTGTTCTTATTGTGAGCGGACGATTGGGCCGTGAAATCGTTCCACGAATTCATTCATTACGACAGATATCATCGATCTACGTCTATTGTCAAGACAGAAAAGCCAATGAAAAATGGGCACAACATTTTCCTAAAGTTAAACATATTATTGTCGATCTTGATGTTTTAATAAACAAAATTCGTTCGTATCAAAATGTACGTGGTTGTAATCGAATTGAAGAGCCGTGTCCTCTTAAAATACACACGAATGGCATCGGTCGAACGACCTTAGAACTCAACGGACAATTCGCTTACACACTTTTGCTAATCGATGGTCTCATTCGATTAAAATCTCAAGCCAATGATCGAGATGTTCTGGTTTCATTTTGTAAAAATGAATATAAGAAAAATGCTGTTGAATTAAAAATTATCGAAGAATTCGCCAAAAATTACAAAGAACAAAACGCTCTTTGGTGGTACACACGCGAATCATTTCTCTATCGAATGTTAAATAAAGCATTACGTGTACATAATGTTCATGTTTTATATTTATTTCGGTTTGTTATACGTGATATTTACCAACGATTAAAAGAAAATCAATGTCAAACACCGATCACTGTCTACCGTGGTCAGTTAATGTCACCTGAAGAAGTTCGAGCACTTCAACAGTCGACTGGTTCAGTCATTTCGATGACATCATTTTTCTCGACGACGACTGATATGGAACAAGTCATGCCGTTTCTCATCAATCCCGATGCTGATCAAAGTCTCTGTCGAGTTCTATTTACTGTTCGTGCTGATCCATCGAAAGTCAAATCATTACCATTTGCTATTATCAAACAATTTAGTTTTGCTCCACATGAATCCGAAGTTTTATTTATGGCTGGTTGTGTTTTTCGTTTGAATCGAATCCTATTTCGTCAAACTGATAAAGTTCATGTTATCGAAATGGAATTACTTGATGAATGTGAACATGATGAATATAAACTTTATGAACATTTAAGAACTGAATACGGTTGCAATTGTGGTGACGAAATAAGTCGATATTCATACGGAAATATTCTAGTCTATATGGGTCAATATGAATTAGCTGAAAAGATTCTTTATGATTTAATAACATCGAATAATTCAAATGATTTTCTACCATATGATTTATATCATTCATTGGCAATACTTCATAAAGAAAAGAAAGAATTTCCGAAAAGTTTAGAATGGTTCGAACGATCACTTACTCTTCAATTGAAAAATTATCCGCCAAATTTCGGCAGTATCGGAGATTTATATTGTTGTATTGGAAATATTCATAAAGAAATGAATGCTTACGATCGTGCATTACAATGCTACGATCGAGCTGTTGATTCGTATAGGAAAGCATTGATGCTTGATCAAACACGTATGGCTGCGATTTATCATGGTCAAGCAGCTGTCTTTACAAAACAAAAGAAATACGAGCAAGCTATTAATTTTTATCAAAAATCAGTCGATATTCTTGTTAGTAAAAATCTAGCAACGAATGATAAAGGTATAATGTTAAATTATGGCCGAGATATTGCACTTAATCATGATGGAATGGGCACGGTTTATCGACATTTAGGTCGATTCCAAGAAGCATTACAACATTATAATGAAGCACTTAAAATGAGAAAAAAATCACTACCGCAAAATCATCCCGATATAGCGAAGAGCTATAAAAACATTGCTTTTCTTCATTCAAAACGAAAAGATTGGACACAATCATTGAACTTTTATACTCAAGCAGAAACTGTTCTTCATCGAACGTTTTCACCCGATCATCCTGATATTGTTAAAATTCGAAAAGACATTCAAAGTGTAAAATTTCAAACGAAATAAAAAAGAAAATTTTTGTTTGACTATCTTTTCATTCGAAAACATCTTTTCAAAAATTTCGCCTATACAATACAGAACAAGAACTCCATCCGTTATTCAATATTTAAAAAAATGATTTCTAGAGTTAATTAAATTTGAAGGCGAGATAAGAAAGTATTTACACGCATATGCTCTCATGATTTAATATTTTAGTTCATTTTTATCAGTTATTTTATTTGAAAAACATGTTTTACTGGACGTTTTTAATGTTTTTGCATTCAATTATAAATGCAGAATTTCGAATCAATATGTATTATACAGATGATTCGAATGATATTAATCACTTCATACAAAACAACTGTTTATTTCTATTTTATCGTTCAAATGGTGAAATGGATAAATTCGAAAAATTATCTTTTTGTTTCGATGACATATCATCAATGTTTAGAATCCAAATAAGCAATAAAATTTCAAAATATACATTCAAAGAGTTAGATAAACAAAATATCACATGTGAACATCTCTACTACTGGTCAGCATCGATTGATATCATTGAACAATATCAACTGTATTTAAATACAAATGATACAAACTTAGCTAGACGAATCTTTTATAATTGTACTCTGCCGAGATTTGGTCCACAATGTCAATATGAATTTACAGTTTACGATGAAACATCATCATCTCTTTATGCAAATATCCAGAAAACTTTACGAGATCGACATGATGGAATACCTTCAGCTGTGACTTGTTATGAATATTTAGAATGTGATCGAGGTAATTCATTTTTATGCTTAGATTGGACAGAAATTTGTAATGATCGTATTGATTGTTTAAATGATGGCGTCGATGAAAAAGATTGTTGGCAATTAGAGATCAATCAATGTAATGAAAATGAATATCGATGTTTAAATGGTGAATGCGTATCTATTCTTACTGATAAAGAAGAAACATTGTTTTATAATTGTTTTGATCGTAAAAATCTACCAGATACTCCTTCAAATCCAGAAAGCAAGTGTAGTGGTCTTGGTCAGAATCACTATGATTTAATCGATGATTGTGACAATATTAAATGTCTCTATTTCCCATTATCAAGTGCTTGTTCATTGAATCGTCAAGAATATTTGTTGAGAGCAATATACATCAATGATAATAATTTCTTATCAAATCATAGTTGGTTATCATTAACATGTTTCATTCATTTTTCAACTAGCGATTATCCAATTTGTAGAACATTTTGTTATGAATACGACTGCATTGAAATAATCAACAAAACTTACCCAGAACAAATCTTTTATCCAAATCAACCGGTCTTATTTGGAAACATTTATTTCGTTTACATGAAAAGCGAACTTTTACATTCAGACCATAGTCATATTATGATGCCACCATACATTTGTTATACTACGAATGATTATGATGATTATTTTCATCAACACTCTAAATTGAGATTTATGAATTTTACATGTATTGACTCCAAAAATATGATCTTATTTCATAATTTCACTTATCCTTCGGCGAAGTTTTTACATGAAACGATTCTGAACCAAATACATTTGGCTCTTCAAAAATATCATTTACCTTGGAATTACACATCAGAATTATGTCAACGACCTCAAATGTATCAATGTATTCATTCATTGAAATGTATTTCAATTTATCGATTACTTGATGGCACGAATGATTGTCCAAATAATGATGATGAAAATGAAATTTTGATTTCTTCGTCGACTGTTATTCAAGATTTTATGAAACATTTCCTCATGAGACGTAGGGAAGAAGCTATTCACGTTTATCAAATACGTGATATCGAACAAAAATATTATCTACGAAATACAATTCTATTTCAACATATTTGTGATCGATTTGGTGAATTATTACCAATTAATATCAATGGAATAAATCATACAGATGAAACTGAATGTGAACAATGGGAATGTGATAATATGTATACACATTGTAATCTTGAATGGAACTGTTTGAATGGACAAGATGAAACTGGTTGTACACATAATAATGGTGCAAATTGTTCCAGAAATTTTCACTCATGTGTATTACGTGAAACAAATCAACTTATATGTTTATCTAAAGAAAAAATAAATGATGGATTTATTGATTGTTTGGGTGCAACAGATGAACATATTTTACATGAACAAAGGATGATTCTAAACAATAATGCAAATTATTTGTTGCATTTCTACTGTCAAAATAAAAATGCAAGTCTATTTTTACGTAAAAATGTTTTATGCAATGATATTTGGGATTGTCAAAACGGAGATGATGAACAATTTTGTACAACACAAAGAGTCCCTCCAAACGAGAGTGTTTGTTTCCTTAAAAACTATCACGTAGCATCTAATGTTGAAAAGTTTTTATGTGATTATCCAATAGTCAATAGAAACTGGGATCTAATTCATTTCCGACTTGGAAATCATTTTTTCCAAGAACAAATAACTTTATCAAATTCAATTGGAGATACAAAATTTCAAAATCCGTATTTCGTTTACTGTCATCAAGGCATTGATGTTCGTCTTTGGCTAAATGAAACAGCAAATTCATTCATTTTAGCATGTATTTGTCCCCCATATTATTATGGTTCACAATGTCAATACCAACATCAACGGATCGCTCTTCTTGTACATGTTCAATCATTATCCGATTCTATACGAACAGCATTTACCATATTCATTTTGCTTATTGATAATACGGATGAACGAATCATTCAATCATATGATTATTTAACTTATTCATCAGTTGCACACTGTTTAAAAACATTTCGATTGATTTTATTATATGGGAATCGTCCAAAAAATCTTACAAAGCACTATAAAATTCATATTGATCTATATGAAACACTTTTATTAAAATATCGTGGAAGTCTTCTATTTCCCATTCAGTTTCCATTTTTACCTGTTCATCGTCTTGCTATTTTCATACCATTACCTCCAAATAAAGTTTCAAATCAGAATTGTTATGATAAAAAATGTCAACATGGTCAATGTATTCGATATTGGAATAATACAAATGATCAAACATTTTGCCAATGTGAAAGAGGATGGACAGGAAAATATTGTTCAATTCCATATAATTGTCATTGTTCAACAGAAGCAAAATGTTTAGGAAGATTAGGAAATAAACGATCGATATGTGTTTGTCCAAAGAATACATTTGGTACTCATTGTTCGATAAATACAACAACATGGTCAATACAAAAGAAATCGCCTTGTCAAAATGGAGGTGAATTGATTTTCACTCAAGATTATCTTAACTCAAATGAAAGTATAATCTGTCATTGTCAAAAGGGTTTTAATGGTGAATTATGCCAAATAATCGATAGTAAACTTATATTTACATTTGATGAAAATGTGAAATTATCTCAAAAAATATTAATTCATTTTATTAATATTAAGTTTTACGATCGATTTCAGTATCCTTTTAACACTATTAGTAGATCACTTACTTTTCAAATAATTGATAATCAACAAGATTCTCTAGTTATCTATTGGTCACATCTATTTCATCTTGTTTTTATTGAATTTTTAGCTAATAAACATTATTATTTAGCAGTTATAGACAATAGTGATAATCAAACAAAACTAATTAATAAAACAATCGAATCATCTGATCGTTGTCACAGTATAAGTGAATTATTCAATCAAACATTTCTTCAATGGCATCTCATTCGTCGAATCAAATATTATCATTTACCATGTCAAAATCGCTCATTGAATCTCAAATGTTTTCATGATGAAAGTCATTTTTGTTTATGCTATGATTATTATGACAAACGTTTAGCAAATTGTTTTTTATTCGATCATAATTTAACATATGATTGTTCAAGTCGAAGTGAATGTGAACATGGTGGTCAATGTTTGCAAGATGATCCAGCTTGTCCAACTCGAACAATGTGCCTCTGTCAATCATGTTACTATGGTCGATTATGTCAATTTAATACCAACGGTTTTGGTTATTCACTTGATGCTCTTTTAGGTGATTATATTCGACCAATTCGAAGTTTATCTTTACAACCATTTATTATCAAAATAAGTTTAGCATTAACAGTACTGATATTCTCTCTTGGTTTGATTAATGGTATTCTTTCGTTTCTTACATTTAAAAATAAATCTGTACGAGAAGTTGGTTGTGGTTTGTATCTATTAACAACATCGATAAATAGTATATTTCTCATGATTTTCTTTGCCTTGAAATTTCTTTTTCTTCTCCTAACTCAAATGAAAATAATTACAAATTCACAATTCTTTCGCATCCAATGCTATTCAATTGATTTTCTTCTTCGAATTTGTTTACAAATGGATCAATGGTTGTATGGTTGTGTTGCTTTTGAACGTGTCATTACAACTATTCAAGGTGCTCGATTTGATAAAAAACGAAGTAAAAAAATAGCCAAATTAGTTCTTATTGTTCTGTGCTGTATTACTATTGGTTCTTCAATTCATGATCCTATTAGTCGACATGTACTTGGTGAGGGAAACGTCAATAATGATGAACAAAGTGAAAGAACATGGTGTATTGTTCGATATCGACCTGGTTTACGTATTTATGACTATTTTATTAATACTATTCACTTCTTTGGACCATTCTTAATTAACATCGTATCATCAATAGTATTAATCATCAAGAAAGCACATCAAGAGTTAAAATTTCATCAGAATCAGGCATATCGAGATTTATTCCGTGTACAATTTCAACTCCACAGACATATATTAGTTGCTCCAATTGTTTTGATTATTCTTGCAATACCACGTTTAATTCTAATTTATGTACCAAAATGTATCGAATCAAACAATGACAATGCTACTTGGTTGTTTCTTGTTGGATATTTTATTTCATTTATTCCATCGATGATGACTTTTCTTGTATTTGTGATGCCATCAAAATTTTACAAAAAAGAGCTCGGAAAAACTCTTGATCAATATCGAAATATTCTACGGCAACATGTTTGAATGTTGCGTAGATTTCGATAAATTATCAATCTAATAATTTCTAACGAGAATTTTACAAGTGTGTAGTTTTTTCTTTCTTTTCTGTATTTTATTTTAAAAAAGAATATAAATGTTCAAGTTTATTATGATATTTGACCTTTTCGTGCCTTTGTCGATGTCGTATGGATGCATTTTTTGTAATATATAAAACAGCATTAATAGAAATATTCCTTGGAATCTGAACACGCCATTCGATCGTATTCAAATATTCACCAGGAAGATGTCGAATGGTTGCCTTTTGTGTGTCGAAATGGAGGATTCTGTGTCACCAACAAAATGATAATTGTTCTCGAAAATTTCCTCAAGAAAAAAGAAAAATTTCAAGAGATGATTGTTTCCACAAGAACCATCAGAGAGAAAATTGCAATAACACAAGTTGTGACGAATGTTAACGATCAACAATTGAGTTGAATAAAATCGAAAATTAAATATCCATAGTCAAAAAAACAATTAGTCTTTAACTATTCCACATAAGACCAATCAGATAATACTATTGAATAGTTCATCAGAGAGGTCTTTCATTACCATCAAACTTCGTCAACTGGATAATCATTATTCGCACTTGCCCAAGGCGATACGAAACGATAGCGTATACGACCATTTTACACAGTTTACAATCGTATTTTATCGTAAATGACGACTGTTTATGGTCGTGCTAATTCGACCTGGGTGATCGATATGTTGAATGCGCCACCTGAATGACTTCCATTGGATTCGAATACATTGCCTCGAGTTACGAATATCTTGTCGATAATGATCATAATATTTTTTATAATTTTGCTGTTGTAGTCAAAAGTCGAATTAAAGCGTTCGATTGTTCCGTTCGTTTGTGGATGGTACGTACAGGATTTTATATGTTGACACCCTAATGAACTCGTAAAAGCCTTCATCAAATCATTTATGAAATGTGTGCTTCGGTCGGAGATTTACGCCTATCCACCTTCATCTCTGGCCGCCAGTACTTGCATCATAATTTCTAATATGTCTTCCAAAATCCAAAATGTGCTGCCCATGAAGAATCGTGATGAATTGTTAATAATTTCTTTTTTATCGATGACAGAATATAAAGTAGCTCTCCTTCAGATATTTCTGTTTTCATCACTTTGTACAGCACTCCTTCTTCAATGCAATAGGTTCTTTTCTTTGGATTTCGCCTTCACACACACGGGAGAAATATGATAGAGTTTATTTCGAAATACACAGCGATTTTTAAATAAATCTCGGTAACTGCTAAAAATTTCATTTTTTTGTTTTATTTATTTATTTTCAAAATTTTTCGATCAATTCAGGCGATTCGTGTGTAGGATTTTCGTCTCCAATGCTCAGTAAAGTTTCCGATCGAGCCGATACTAATGTGCAACAATTCTGTTCATCACATGCAATATTTTCACATCGAAGGAGACAATCACCAGCTATTTTTGTTTGACTATCTTTTCGTTCGAAATCACTTTCACATTCATATTGCATTGTAATAGAATGAATACCACGTAAATGAAAAAAACTCTTCACTTTATCAGCAACCAACATATAATTGTCAAAAGTTTTTCGATGTAAATGTGCTGTTGCAATTATTTTCTCATCAGTTAAACGCCAAATATGTAATTCATGAATACTGGTTATTTCAGGTATTGATTGTAATAGTTGAGTTTTAATATGTTGAACTTCTAAATATTTTGGAATTGTTTGTAATAAAATCGATGTTGTATCTCGAAATAAAGGAATCGTTGAAATTGTTATAATCATAACAATAATCATCGAAAGAGCTGGATCAATATAAACCGTCCAATGTTTAAGATCATCTGAATTACGTGGTACAAATTTAATAATTAAAGCACTGATGATAACAACAACTGAACCGAGTGCATCGGCTAGAACATGTAGAAATACTCCATGCATATTCATTGATGGTTTTTTTGTTTCATTCGTAGCATCGCCTTCTTCTTGTTGAGTAACATTAGTAATATTCGTTTCCTTTGCTCCACCATGTGAATGTCCATGAAAACCTCGAAATAAAAATAAACCAACAAGATTAATTGCTAAACCTATAGAACCAACAATTAATAATAGATTAATATTTTCAATTGGTTCAGGTTCAATAAAGCGTTTGATTGCATCGAACACAATTGTTAAACAAAGTGCAAGAAGAAAAACTGTATTGATATTTGCACCAACAATTTCAGCACGTACCCAACCGAATGTATTTGCATCTGAACGTTTCTTTGCTATACGAACAGCTACAATACCGATAACTAATGAAATGACATCGGATAACATATGAAATGAATCAGCAATCAATGCAACTGATTTTGTTATATTACCAACAATAAGTTCAACGACGAAATAAGAGAATGTTAATGAAAGCATTGCAAACAAACGAAACGTTTTCGTATGGAAAAAACGTCGCCGTTTGTCATGATGATGATGATGATCATGCATTTTGGTGTATTGAGAAAATTTCGGCTTACATATTTCTTTATATACGTACATGTTATTTGTTCAGATCAGGCACCCCCGGTATATGCTTTAAATCAATCTTAACATAAGTTTTTATAACTTCTTTTATCAGGGGGGGAGTAGAAAACAATAAAAAAAAAGTTGACTTTATTTACGCTGCTGCTGAAAGAATTGCCTGTAAATCTTCGAGAATGACGAAAAGAAAATTTCTCAAGGTTGATTTTGAAGTTGATAGTTTTCATCTTGTAGTGAGGGTGAAATTAATAATCTCAATTCTTATGAAAGAAAATATTTGTACGTATGCACCTCGACATTCTTTTTTCCTTCAAAACGAAAAACCACATGCATATACTTGAACTATCGAGTGCTCGCGAAAGAAATGGCGAACATATTTGAACATTATTTAATTTGCCAGAGACAGAGAGAGAGGTTGTCTGATTGGAATTTTTCGTCATGTTTGCGAAAAAATTGATTATCATGATCGTGTTTATAGAAACCATATCGATTTTGAACGCATGCGAGAAGACGAAGAAAGAGAAAAAAATCTTTTTTTTTCGCTGTTCTTCTCCTCGTTCGATACACCACCTTTAATAGCAAACAAAAGAAAAATGTGATTAAACAACGGTTCGTTTTCATCTTCATTGTTCTCTTTTCTTGTACACGAATGTTGTATATATAGATTTCAATGAGGTGGTTTTGATTAAATTTTTTTTCGGTTTGTTTGTATGTGCATGCGTGCGTGTGTGCTTTTCTAGATGGCTAGTCCAAATCGATCGGGCCTCTCGCCAACTGCTTCTCGTCTAACAACTATTATTCCGAATACGACTGTTATCAGTCCTCGATCGATTTCAACTCGAAGTCAATTGGAAGAAAGTATCAGTACACTTCAGAGTAAGTCGACAGACGCGCATGCGCATCTGTTCCGTTTGTTTCTTCTTCTTCTCCCTCCTCTCTCTCCTGTTCGAATACAGTTACAGTTTCATTTCATTTCCAAATGACGAAAAAAAAACCGAAAATTCTTCCTTCACCTTGTTGTAATAGTCATTCATTACTCACGGGAAATATTGTTTCGACATCATTTCCATCAGGTTCAATCGTTTGATTTCGAAAATAAAAACATTGATTTCTATTCTATTCATTAGACGAACAAGAACGTGTTCAAAAGAAAACATTCACCAAATGGGTCAATATTTACCTATCACTTCATGAACCATCGTATTATGTCAATGATTTATTCGAAGATTTTCGAGATGGAACCAAACTTATCGCACTTTTAGAAGTTCTTTCGGGACAAAATTTAGTTAGTTATTGTAGAAAAATTCGATGAATTTTCAATAGTTGTTTATTTTCTAGCCAGTTGAACGTGGCAAAAAACGAGCACATTTTCTCAGTAATGCTGATAATGCGTTGAAGTATTTGGAAAGCCGCAAAGTGCGAGATTATTTTTTTTTCTTCTTCTCACTTTTAATTATGAAACTTGAACTTTTTTCGTTGTTTGTCTTAAGATCAAATTAGTTAATATCCGTCCAATTGATATTGTCGATGGGAAACCAATGATGACTTTAGGTCTGATTTGGATGTTAATTCTTTGCTATCAAGTAAACAAACGAGAACTTCATTCTTTTTCGTGTTCGGCATTGTTTGTTTTTAATTTTCAAGATTGAAGATTCGAATATGTTCGACGAAGATTCAAAAGATACGCGTAGTAAAGCAAAAGAGGCACTACTTGAATGGGTTCGAAAGAAAACAGCAGGGTATACAGACTTATTCTTCATCTCTGTACATGAAATTCGATTCTTCTTCTTCTTCTTCTCTCGATAGACAACTTGAGGGTTTGGATATACGAGATTTTACATCAAGTTGGCGAGATGGTCTTGCTTTTAATGCATTGATTCATGCACTTCGACCAGGCGCAATTGACCTACATCGTGTCATTCGAATGGACGTTCGAGAACGATTAGAACATGCGTTTAATGTAGCTGAACAACAACTCGGCATACCACGTTTAATCGATGCTGAAGGTAGTTTCGATGACATATTCGATCTTGTTATGATCGTTTTGATTAGATGTTGATGTGAAAAAACCAGATGAAAAATCGATAATGACCTATGTCGCTCAATTTTCTCGACGATTTCCTGATTTAGTAAAGTTCTATTTCCTTGTCCACGTTCGTATTTATCATCGAAAATGTTCTTTTAGCCTTTTGGCTCGATCAATAAAGAACATGGCGAACTTCTTCGATGGTTAGCCGATACACGACAACGATTGACGCTCGTTCTTGAAGCGCCCATCAGGGACATACAACTTGAATATAAAGTAATCATCTTTGTTTGTTTGTTCGGTTTTTTTTTCTCGTTATGTTCACTAATCGATGAAGCAATAGAAAAAAAAACTTACAATTTTCATATATTTAAATAGGAGTATGTCAAACAAGCAAGAGAATTTGCCGAAAAGCAAAAGCAATGGAAAGCATTCGAACGTAAAGAATCCAAATCTCCACATTTTCCCGGTGAAAAATTAAAAGAATTGAAAGATTCATTCGACGATATTGCACATAGGTAAAACAAAAAAATCGATTCAACAACATTTGACATTGTCAAAACTTGTAGAATGAATCGTTGGCGACATAAATTAGATACAAATCTACCGGGTGAATTAGGACAAATAGCCGATTGGATTAATACAGCTGAGACAATTCTCGCTCGAGGCGTCAATTTCGATCCATTAACATTAACACCTGAAGACAATGTTCAACGTTTTACTAAACTCAATGAAGAACACGCTGTATATCTTGTTTTTTTTTTGAATTTCAATTTGAATTCTCTTGTTGTTTAATTCAAGGCGATATTTACCGATAAAGAAGTTATTCAAACAACATTTCAACGTATTAAACGAGATCAATCGATAACGAATAAACAAATAGCTATTGAACATTTAACGAATCTAAGCGAACGGTTAGATATTATCATGCATACGAGTGATGAACGTGGTCGTTATCTTGATTTCGAACAAACACATTGGAAAGTTCAAGTTTATTTTACACAATTAGAATATTTTATTCAAGTATTAGATAGAAAACAAGGAGATTTATATCAAACAGAAAAACTCTACAATGAATATAAAGTAAATGAAGAATTTGAGATGACTGATAAAAATTTTTCATATAGAGAAAAATTCATGATGAAAAACTTCTTGCTCATGTCGAAAGTTTACTACCTGAACTCTCACGAAAAGCTCAAAATTACAGTTCATTAGGAAAGAAAGGTACTTTTTGAGTTTGATTTCATTTTTCGAAAGAATTTATCATCAATTGTTATTAGATGATAATGTATCACGAAATTTTACAACTTATTGTGATAATATTCGAAAGACAATCAAAAGTTTAACGATTGATTTGAGATCCAAAGAACATATGCTACAGGAAACAATTGAAAATTGGAGAATCTATCATAATCTTTACGAAACATTCGAAAAGTGGTTGATTGACGGCGAACAAATACTTCGACGATCATCGGACGAAAAACTTGTACGTAAATATATTTCTCCTTGAGAATCCGTATGGTTTCGACTAATGGAAGTGAATGTTTTTCTTTGTATTAAGACGTATTTTGCTAATCTCGATCATTGGACACAAATACATGATAAATTACGATTAGCTATTGAACATTTAATATCGATTTGTGAAGATGATCATGTTACAGTTTTGAAAAATAAATTACTATATATTAATCGACGATGGAAAGAAATTATTGAATCGATTCAACAATTTAAACACGATGAATCCGTTAAGAAAAAACGAGATGAATTCTATGCGGGACGAGCTAAACTATTGGATACTTTGGATCGAATTGATCGAGAAATGCAAGAGTATCTACCGTGTACAACGAGAGCTTTGAAAGAACAAGAAAATCGTCTCTATGTATGCAGCAAACAGAGAAAATCATCCTTAATCAATATACTATTTTTTTCGTGGATTTTAGGATGCTCAAGCTGAATTAGATATGTTCAATCAAACGGTTCAAATTCTTTCGAAATTAAGTCAAACAATAGCTCGTGAAAGTGGCGAACCGAATGCTTCAGTTGAATTGAATTCTCTTCTTCAAATTTGTTTCGATAAATTACATCATATTCAAGAATATCTTCCATTAACATTGAAACGAAATAAAATCATGCTTGGACATTTACAAAAATTCGAAGATGGACTTCACAAATGTCAGCAATGGTTCAACGAAGCTCGACTATTAATCAATCGATATTCAGTTCAAGTGCCTGTCAAACGAATCGAAGACTCACTTGAACAACATCGAGTAATGACGTGCTACTATTCGTTTTTTTTTCACAAATGATTTGTAATCTATTAGAGTTTCTTTGCTGATATCGGCTATTATCAATCATTACTTGATAGTAAATTAAAACTAATTCTTGCAATGAAAAAAGCCAATGAAAATCTTGTACCACTCAATTTTGCACCTGTCGATGAACAATACAAACAACTAGCTGATTCATTTGAGGTATTGATTTGATTTATACAAAACAACTTTTATTCATATTGCATCGATCTAGGATATTTGTCAACAAGCAAACTATTGGGAAAAAGATTTCTCTCAACATTCTCTTTTATGGAAAGATTTTCATCAACGTTTACGTCATCTTCAAGATTGGATTGATCAAGCACAAGCGATTGTCTGTGAAAAACACGAAGATTACGCGTATCTCATTCAAAAACATAAGAACTTCTTTCAAATTATTGACGATGAAATTCTACATGGTTTTATTAAATCAGGCCGAGAACTTTTACATATTCGAGATAAAACCGATCAACAAGAAATTCAAACTCTAATGGATTCATTAGAAACGAAATGGAATACGATTGTTGGCTATGCGCCCATACGTTTACTTCATTTACAATACGAACGTATTGAAAATATCATTGTTAAAGAATTAAAACAAGCTGAAGATGAACTAAATGATGAACTACGACAATTAGAAAGACAACGTGACACAACAGATATACTTCGTCGACATAATGAACATTTTCAATTGAATAATTTTCAACCAACAATGGACACGTACATGAAAAACTTGCAAACATTTGCGAATGATATTCGTTCGAAGAAAACCGATTCAACCTATGAAATCGAACAGATCGATCAACGAACAGGCAAATTAAATGACTATTGGACACGAATGCAAACGAAAATCGACACTGTCAAACGTAAACTTCAAACAATTCCAAAGAAATGGCAAGAATTCGAAGAGAAATTTCATCTTGTCGAAACATGGATGTCGACTATCGAACGTTCGATGACCGACACACAAAATACTGAGATTAATTTCGATCAATACAAACTTCTTGTCAATAAATTCAAAGCAGATGTCGAACAAATCGATTCGATAGCACAAGATGTTAAAACTCTGACGAATCTTCTCGATGAACTCATCGATGAACGTGCCACCGACGATCCAACTCGACATCGACATCGACTCGATACACTTCTCGTTCGGTATCGACAACTACTCAAATCTATCGATGAAACATCACAACACTGCTCAGTTCTCATACCAGCGAAGATGATTCACGAGAATACTTCACAATTGACAACAACACTGGCTAATATTTCAAATGCACCGATACATTTTCGTGATTTGAACGATGTTCGAGTGGCTGTTCAAGGACAAATAAAAGTTTGTGATGTCCTTGAAAATCTTTCGTCACAAGTCAATGAATTAATAACACGAGGAAATGATTTGATTCTGCAACCAGCCGTACCGAAATATGTCTCGCAAGATGTACAAAATATTCAGAAATATTATCATGAAAAAGTTTTTACTGCTCAAGATTTTCTTACTAATTTAAAAGTACGAGCAAATAAAAGGAAAAAAAAGTGTTTTTGTTAAAGAAAATTTTGTTCTTTAGCGCTTATTGGATCTGTGGGAATGTTTCGATGCTAATAAACGTCGATATCAACAGCAAGCCGAACGATTGAACAATGAACTTGCACAATTTATAGCTCATCGAAGTTCGATTACTTCGTTTCAACACGAAATCGATAATGGCAAAGTAAATGCCACTCGCTCATTTATTTTCTCTTTTTTAAATTTGATTTTCAGTATCTTCGAACTTCATACGCCGATCTAAAATCAATTCTCGATGAAAATGCTCAATATCTTCAAACAATGTCAGCTAATCATTTGATTCCCTATGACAATCTTCAGCGATTAAAAGCCGAATATGATCTGATGGTCGAAGAGTTAATCGAAAAATTACGAACAATCGATGATTTTCTTCAGGATCTCATCGATGATAACAATCGATGGGCCCATTTCAATGACGAATTAAAACGTCTCGAAACTGTTTTCCGAGAAATTGGCTCGATGTTCGATGCGAATATGTTCGGCGAACGAACACTCGAAGAAAAACAACAAATTCTCGAAGTAAATCATCTTCGAATCGAGACGAATAATTTCTTTTTCTTTTTGAAAATAGCGAATTCGAAGTGAACTCGGCGAACATTTGCATTCGTTGTCGTTGTTACATTCGGATCGATCGAATTTGGAGAATCTTCGATGTCGACCGAAGGATCTCGCTCAAGTACTCGGTCATTTGAGTCAATTGAATGCATTGGCTGAATCGACATCGGGCAAAGTCAATCGAGAAGAAGAACATGTCGTTCGATGTCGAACACATGTGCAAACAACTCAACGATTCATCGAACAATTACAACCGTGGATTGAACAAGCTGAAAATTATCTCAGCAAAAGACTCGATCAAAATGGAGCGCTGAATTTAGTCGAAGCGAAACAATTATACGAAAAACACAAAGTAAATTTTGTACAAAACACACCGTTTATTCTAATCGATTGTTTTTTAGGATTTTCTCGAAGAACGTCGTCGAATGTCGCTTATCTACAATAATATTCAATCCGAAGAAAAGAATATTACAGATCAATACGAGCTAAAATCAACGATCAAATCTCTTTCGACACGTTGGAATGAAATCGTCCGTAAATCCGACGATTTAACGCCTCGATATGATAAACAATATTCATCTTGGTTAGTCTTCGAATCGGAATTGAATTCATTTCGTGATCAAATTCTTCTCGAATTGGAACAACGTGTCGACTCGACAACGTCGTTTGACACGAACAAATTATTCGATCTCACCAAAATTCATACTCTTCTCAATGAACTTCGCGTCTTGGACAATCATATTCATACACATACATCGAATTACAATCGTTTTTACAAACAATTAAACGATCTTCGACAATATGCAACTGCTGAAGGACAACGAATTCTTCACGAAGAACAAATGTCGATTGAAACACGTTGGCATCGATTGACTCGTTTGACAACTGACAAAGTAGGAACAAAAAAAGCACAATCTCTTCGATTCGTTTTGTTTTGTTTTCAGCTTCGAGAACTCGAACGTCTCTATGAATCGCGCAAATCACTTCACAATCGTTTCGAAGTCTTCGATCGAAATCTTCGCGATATTGCCGAACAAATCGATTCCAATGCTCATATTTCCACAGGCAATTTTCCTGAAACTCTCGATCGTTTACAACAAATTCAAAAACAATTACAAACTCTTCAACCATTGGTCTCAACAATTGGCCAAGAATTCGCCGAATTAGAACTTGCCGGTCTAACAAAAGCCGAATTACAAACAATTCGAACGACATTCGATGCTCATCGACAGAAAATTCAAACCTACGAAGCGATCCTTCAAAAACGTTTGGACCTTCTCAAACGTTACGATTCGCATTTGAAACGTTCGGCTGATATTCGCACTCGTTTACAAGATATTCACGATGAAATTCAACAAAAACAACACATGAAATCGACCGATATCGATCAATTGAAAGCTCAAGTCGATCGATATACGAACGATCTTCGAACGATTCAAAACGAAAGCAATCAACTCGATCGTTTAATGGAAGAAAGTCACACGGTTATCACGGATTCGACAACGAATCGAAATCTATTTTTCGTTGTCGAATCACGAGCAATACAAAATCTTGTTGAAACAATCGATAATAAAGTTAGCATAGCAATGAAATTCGAAAAATAGAAACGATCGTATTTTCATTTAGCTCATTCAACGACGTATTCAAACCGAAGAATTAACTCGTCTACTCGATGATTTCTCTCAATCACATACGAATCTTTTGAATCGTATAGCAGCATTGAGTAATAATCTTCGATCGGCTCGTCTTCTCGGCTATTCGCCACGAGAAATCGACGATCTTATGATCATTATCAAGGTAAATTCATCTGCTCCTTTGCATGTCTATATAAAAAAAAAACAACTAACGGCTTGAGTTTGCGTCTACTAAAACGTTGTTGTTTGCTTCTCTGTGTGCTCTGCTTGTTCTTTTTTCTTGTACATAATCCACCACACGGATTATCGATGAAAAATGGATACGAAAATGCTTGCTTATATGCGAAACAATGAATCGATGTTACATTAAACCGGCATGTTTAGACTCTCAATCGAGAGATACAAAATGAAAGTACACAATTAAACGTTCTTCGAGGCAAATTCAAAAGTTTAGCATCGGATCTCTCGAATGACGATCGACAAAAAACCGAACAAGTTCTCAATCAAATCGAAGTAAACAAAATGTTTTTCTTTCTTAACTTGTTTTTTCTTCATACGAATCTTCTAGTTGGATTTCAATCAATTACAAGAACAAATCGACAAACGTCAAGAACGTTTAACTACTCTTCTTCAACAACGTCTTCAATTAGATCAATTCGTCAATCGTTTTCATCTTTGGCTCGATGATAAACAACGTTTAATCACAAACGAACAAACTATTCCATTGAAACTCATCGAAATCGAACGAATACAAAAGAAATATACAGTATATGACAATGTGTACCTATCGAAAAAAGATCTCTAAGTATTTCGTCTTCGTTAGGAAACAATCAGCGAATTGAAACCTCAACGTACTGCACTTGACAATATTTTGAATCTAAATGATGAAGTCAAACAACTCTATGCATTTGAAAATCAAATTAATTATAATCTGCAAACAGATGGTTTGATTTTGTTAATTCGAAATTGAATTCTATAGGACTTTGTTTTTCTGTAGAATTTGTTCGAAAATTGAATCATCTCGAAGAAAATCTTCTCGAACGAAATCGACAGCTGACTTTGGCAATTGAACAACGTCGAGAATTCGAACAGATTCAAACGAAATTACTCGAATGGATGAAAACAATTGAAGAACAAATCAAAGATCCATTTACCAATGAACTTCAACAGCCAGTTAACATCCTCAAGGAACGCTTGAATACATTCAAATCTTTACTTCAAACAGTAAAAGATCGTTCAAAAGAATTCGAAGAGTTAACTCGAATGTATCAACTCGTTGGTTTGACATTGAACGAAGCTGATCGGCTCAGTCTCGATGAAAAATATTCCCTATCCAAAGATAAATACAATCGATTGTTAGATAATCTCACTCAACGAATCGCTCTGCTCGATGAAGCCATTCGTAAATTTCCAAAAGAATCTACTTTTGTTGATTTATAACTTTCTCTTTTCTTCAGACGAACGAACGGAATTCGATGATCAAACTGTTCACGTTCAAAATCTCTATGACAAACTTCAAGCTGAATATACCAAACTCAAACAAAGTTCATCATCGAACGAACAACGTTTAGAACAGTACAAACAACTAGTCAAACATTTCGATGAAACAAAAAATCAATTTCAAGAATTAACACGTCTACAACGTTTATTGAATAGTAAAGGCTATCGAATAGATTTTCGGTTTGCCAGTGAATTGAATGTGAACTTGAAAAATTTCGATGGCGTCTTACAAACTGAAATTGAACGCATCGAACGAGCTCTACAAAATGAAAATGATTTCTATCAATTAGACAAGGAATTAGAAACCTATTTGAACAGTTCAGCTGAACAGTTAAATTCTTCACAACATCATCAAGATCGAGGAATAATCTATCAGGTTTGTCAACTCGTTTAACCCTTTGAATCTTAGTCACTTGAGTTGCTTGTTAATAAGTCTGAATGAAAAATGGAACTGATAATCCTCAATGAACAATTTACTTATGTGTTTTCTGAATAAAGTGAAAGAATGAAACGAGATAGATTAGAAATAGAGAGAAATGAAATACTGAGCAATGATTGCTAATTTTTTTTTTGTTTTTCTCTGCAGACGGTTGCTGATCGTCTTCAACAAGCTGAACATGAACTAAATAAATTGATTCATCTAAGTGAACGTTTAGTCAATGATCTACCTCGAACTCAATACGAGCAATTGAAACGTACGACTGATCGTCGACAAGAACGTCTTCAAAGTCTAATGAAAACATGTCAACAAGCACGAAATGAACACGATCATATAATCAAAACTCAACAGAAATTAAACGAAGATTTAATTTCAACGAATGATTGGTTTCGAAGATTAATTCTCGATTTTGCACAACCATTAGAATTAAATCTCTCGTTGAATAATATCAACGATTTACAAGACTCATTAAATGTCAGTTCGAATGTTTTAGTTTTTCTATTATTTATTTTCTTTTTTTTTAAATTTCAGCAATTAACTGCAACAGTTAATCAACGAATAGGTCGAATCGAACAGCTTCTTTACGATGAACCTAATATCATTCATTCGAGTGATGAAGAAATTCGAGAACGATTAGATATTGTCGAAGAACTTAAACATCAAGTTCAGGTAAATGCTCGTTTTCATCTCATTTCTATTCTCAATCTTTTCTTTTGCTTTTAAAAGAGTCATTTAAAAAAGCAACGTCATACTCTCGAAGATATTCATGAACATATGACCGAATATCTCAAGATTACCACTGAAATCAAAGCTGCAGTTTGGTAAATGAAATCGAATATTTTTGATCGTTGGATCATCGTTCGTTGTTTTAGCGATGCCGATTTTAAACTAGCTCCATTTTTCGATGGATACGATCGTCGTCGTCTTGACGAACATGAAAAAGATCTCAACGTAATTTCACATTTTTCATTTGTTTCAATTTGTTAACTTGATTTTCATTAGTTTTTACAAGATATTTGCACCAAACAATCGGAACGAATTGTTGAAGCACATGAGTTAGTCGAATATTTCCGTGGACATCTCAAGCCAAGCGCACGTGAGATCTGCGAAAATCAATTGAGAAATTTCCATCAATCAATCGAAGATATCGGTAAAATAGAACAAAAATTAAATTTCGAAAAATCTCAAATTGTTTTTTTTTCTGCAAAAAAGAAACTCGTATTTTCCAACGACGAAAAGAACTCGATGAAATTCGTCAAAAATCCGTTCGATTCAACACGAGTCTCTCTCACTTACTCTCGGATACCGATCGAGTTTTGCATTTAATCGAAAAATCTCCTGAATCAGCTGATAATCTAATCACAGAAATCGATTCGACATTGTCGACTTTGCAGTATCTCGGTCGAGATTTGAAGAAATCTCTTGATGCCACCAGCTCGACAGACATCGATCGAGAACTAAAAGAAGTCGCACATTCAGTCGAAAGCATTCGCGATAGTCTCGAACGAGCGAAGAAAACTCAAGAAGTACCTGCCTTTTTTTTGTTTTCTCTTTAAAATTAAATTGTCAATTCTAGGAAAATGATCTTCTCTGTGATCGTATCGAACGAACTCTTAGCAAAATCAAATCATTCACCAATCGAAAACGCCAAGAACTTCACGAAACGATCGACAGTGCGTACGGAAGTGTCGATCTCGTTCGACAATCAGTCGAAATGAAGAATTTCATTCGAGAGATCGATCTCGAAAGCTCTCATTTAAACGAAACCAACGAACTTATCACCGTTCTCATCGAAAGAAAATATGATTTACAGATTGTGCGAATCTTAGAAAAGAAACATCAGGAAACGATCTACGATCTTCAAAATTTGAAAGCTGAAACAACGAAAACTATCGAACAACTTGAATATCAAATTCAAGAACAAGATAAACTCAGACAACAAACACGAACTATGCTCGCTATTCTTCAACGAACGAAAGTTCAACTCATCGAACTTCGACCCACGATTAACAATGAAACCGATTCGAAACTCAAAGTTCGACATTTTTCTCATCATTTTCGCAAACTCTCTTTGTTTTTCCCATAGAAAATTCAAGATGATTTAACAAGAAACTTCAATGAATTCGAACAATCGATTGAGAACTACAAAACGAACTACAATGTCTTCGCCGAAGATCTAGATAAGATTATAAACCGAATTTATGAAGATATCGAAGATATTAAAACTCGTTTGAGTGACAAACAAAGTGAATTCAACAATTTCAATCATCTTAAAAATGAATTCGAGAAAATCATTGAAAATCTAACGAAATTTATCGAAACAAAATCTCGATCAAAAACAAATAAACTCAACATTGATTCACTAAAAGTAAATACTAAAATACTCTTTTCTCAAAAAAATCTCTCTCTTAGGAATTGTCTCTCGAAATGCAGAATCATCGTGCGTCACTCGATCGTTGTCAACTACTTGCGTCGAATCTCACGTCGAATTTAAGCGATTCGAACGAACGTGAACTTATTCGACGACGTTTGAATGAAATCACACGTCGTTGGACTGAACTCGAACAGAATGTTCTTACGGAAGAAGAAGAAATGACTGAATTCCAACATCTCAATCAACAATATCAAGATGTTTACTCAACAGCCGATCGTTGGACTAAACAAGCCAAAGATTTAGTTGTCGATTTAACCAATGCCAAGACGATCGAGAATCTCGATCAGCTAATACCGAAAACGAGACTTATTCTCTCGGATTATCAATCGAATTTCGATCATTTGCAAAGATTGAGAAATCGATTGACTCGTCTCGGTCGAACATCGGAAACGAGTCAGAAATTGAATGAAATCGATCGGATTTTGAAAGATCTGACATCAAGCCGTGATCAACTCGAACAACGTCTTGATCTCGGGCAAAAAATGCAACTACAATTCAATGAATTCAATCGACAACATGAATTTTACAATCAATGGATCGAAAATATTCATCGAACGATCGATACAATCGTCGAAGAAAATCTTTCAATTGAAGAAAAACGACAACGTCTCAGTACGATTCAAACCGATCTCGACAAACGAAAACAAATCATTCAACATTTCGAACTTGATTATCCACAAATCAGTCAATCAATTCAAATGCTCACATCGAAATTAATCGGAAATATCGATAAACTCAAAGGAAATCTTTCGAAGAAACACGATGTTCGCCTTTTCCTCATATTCAATCGAATAGAAAAATATATTTGTTCGTTTATTTCATAGGAATACGAACAATATATTCGTCAACAGAAAGAATATCAAAAACGTATCGAAACAATATTCGATTGGATTAAACAAACGCAACGGTATGAACCGATCAGTGATAAGAGAAATCTCGAAGCACTACAACGTGAACAGACTAAAGTCAAAGATAAACAACAACAAATTCAAGAGAAATCTAAAGAAATCGATGGACTCCTTCGAACAATTCAAAGGTTGATTTTCATCTTCTTCGATTCATTCAAACGAGTTTCTTAATTTCAGTTCGAAATTACCGGCTGATTCATCGCAAAAACTTCGTCACGAAATCGATCATCTCAAAGAACGTCTTGGCGAATCTTCAACTGAACTCGATACTCGAGCGAAATTTCTAAAGAAATCAATTCACGTAAGTTGTTCTGCTTGCTTCGATCGAACTTCTTTTGTCTGCATGTCAAACGATGCTTTACTTAGGATCTTGAAAAATATCAGCAAAAGCAACGTAGTTATCAAGAATCACTCAGTAAACTTTCGTCACTTGTAGAGAATGATTTGCAACCACCTGGTCGAGTACGAACACATTCTTTTCCTTTGTGCAAAATGAGAAAACTTTCAAAAAACAAAACAACTTTTCTGTCTAGTCAATTGAAGATGCATTGAAATCTTTGGATGAACAAATGAATAAATTTGAATTAGAAAGTATTGAACGAGAAAAACGTCGACGACAACACGAACGAGAATGGCATCTACTTCATGATGAACTCAATCTTCTACAAGAGAAATTAAATTCATTAAAACAAAGAAAATACAATGTAAATTATTCGATCGAAGAACAATTACAATTTATTCAAGTAAATTGCTAAATTCAATAGTTTCTAAACACTTACTCTCAAGTAACTTGACCAACGAGATTACGAAAAGCGGCAACATAGTCAGCAAGAGATTTTGTAGGATGTAAAGTCAATAGTTGCTGTCGAAGATATTCTTGAAAATCCGAAGGTTGGAATTGCTGAATTAATTGAGCTTTAAATGCTCCCATGATGTTGGCCGTTGTTGCCTAAGGACGATTTTGCTGAAAATCGACGAGGAGACAGGCGTATTTTATCGTAAATGACACGTTTGGCTGCATCGTATACGTTCTAAGAGAAATTTAAGATTAATGAGGTTTATTTTATTGTTAAGTTCAACTGACTATGTCTAGACCGTTCGTATCTAGTTCGTGTGTCTCATTTTGTATCGAAAGCGCGCGAAAAACCAACATGAGAGAGGACTATTACAATTGTTTTATTTTAAAAGAATCAAAATCAAGAATTAAATCAATATCAAGAAGAACTATCACATCTCAAACAGCACGGTCAACAACTATGCATCGAAGGTGGTAATTCAATTCCTCTACCATCGGAATTCAATCTCGTACAATCGATGATCACGGCAGTCCAAGAACAGGTAGTTCAAACTCATTTTTAAATCTGAACTTCTTTCGTCCATCGACGATTTTGTCTAGTTGGAACAACAATATGGACGTTTAGTTGAATCAATGAACTATCGAGACGTTTATCTCAACGAATGTAAATTATTCGAAGATGCTTATAATCACAGTATGGACCGATTAAGTCGGCCATTTCCTCTGGTTTCAACACCTGAAGAATATGCTCGTCAATTAGCTGAATTGAAAATTTCACGTGATCAAATTGATGAAAAACATCGACATATTAATTATTTATATGACAAACTCGATCGTGATACTTGTCGACATTATTCACGACAGTATAATGATTTTGAAAAACGTGCCAATGATCTACAATCGAAATATCTCGAGCAAATCATTCATTCCGAGTATATCTTACGTACATGGAAAGAATATGAGATTCGTTTAGAAGATCTCCATCGACAAATCATTGGCATTGACAAACAGAGCAATGATAATCAATATTTAATTCCATTTCAACAGATTCAAACAATTTTTCATTTGTATAAAGATTTCAAACAACGTTTGATTGTCATTGAATCGGATTTATTTCATTTAAATGATGAAATTCAAAATCTTTGCAAAGAACTCAATATTCTACCATTACAAACAAATCTACTTGCAATTAAAGAGAATTTTATTCAATTGAACAATGAAATTCAAGAGAAATTCAATGGGCATAAAAATGCAACGATTCTAGCGAATGATATCAAACGTAATCAAGCCATTCTCGATGAAACATTAGGACAATGTTCGAATGAAATACCAACACGATACGATGCCGATTCAAATCAATTAAAAATTCAATTAGAACGATTAATGGTTTGATTGATAGTTTTACGTATTTCGTTGATTTTCAAAAATGTTTTTTGAATTTCAGGATGTGGAAAAACGACTTGATAATCTCGTTGATGTTTATTCCAGTTCGAAAGCTCTACTCCAACGTTTATCAACATCGAATGTCTACGATCTACAATCGATTGAAAATAATCTCGAGAATTTTCATCATCAATGGACCAATCTTAAAGTATAAAGACTTTTGAGCAAAATTGAACCTCAACATTTCAAAATGATGAATTTAGACTGAAATTGCTCGTCATGAGAATCTGATTCACGAAAATCTCATCAATAATCTTCCGACACGACAAGCTTGCAAAGAAATATTTGTATTTATCGATACAATCAAACGTCTACTCGATGAAGACAACGGAGCGCCAATAACTGATAAAGAAGCATTACAAAAACTACTCAAACGTTACCGAGTAATTGACTTATTTCGAATAGAAACTAGAATCGATTTAAATTCGTCTAGGATATGCGAGTTGATGTTCTCAATCATCAACGGATCATCGATTTTCTCAATGAATCTTTACAACGAGAGACGAACGCTGATGCAACAAGTTTTGATTACATGGAAAATATCAAACAGATCAATATCGATTGGATTCGAATTAAATCATTGATCTCAGCAAGAATCGATGTAAGAAAATATTTACAGTAAAACCTCCCTTAATGAACATTTATCTCGGTCCCCCGACTGTTTTTTGCTGTAATTTGAAAAAATCGATAACTTTTGTGTGTTTGTCTACAGATTTTAGAGAGACTCAATGATCAATTCAATGAATTCGATCAAACAATTCGAACTCTTTCCGATTGGGTCCACGAGCAAACATCTGATCTCGAATTTATGAAAAATCGAGCTTTCGAATCAGGCGTCAAGGACAATCTTCGCAAATGCAATGTAAATCTCCACCCTCTCTCTTCCTCCTAAAATACTCTTTTTTCTTTCTACAGGAATTAGAATATCAATTGAACACAAAACAACAAATCTTAACCTCATTGAAATCGTTCAACGGCCGTTTGATTTCATCGACCTCGACATTTCGTCTTATCGATCAAGATGGAGCCATACAACACGTTCGTCACATGCTCGAACAGCTATCACCATCGATTGAACAATTGAAACAAACATCGAAAACGATACTCAACGATTGGCACGAATACAATCGTGTACTCATTCAAATGGATAAAATCCTTCGAGAATCCGAAGCTGAACTCGATCGAATACAAACAAGTGCAATCACTGTCGAAACATACGAAATGAGCACGAAAAAAGCACAAGTAAGTCAATCGATTCAATTGAAAAACTAAACATTTCCGTTCTCCAGGAATATTTACAAGCTATGGAATCTCGTCGGTTCGATTTCGAACAGATCAACGCACATAATCGACAACTATCAGGTCAATGTGATAGTCAACTATCATCGAAAATCAATGAAATCACTATTCGAATTCAACAACAATGGACAATTGTCCTACAACGATTACAAGATACTGTCAAATCATCGAAAGATATCATCGATAATTGGAGAGAATTCAATAGTTCATATGTTCTTCTATTGGATCGATTGGGCGAATTAGAAAATCGATGGTACGCTATTCAACAAGATAAATTTACAGTTGATATCGATTCTTTATTCGATAAAGCTAAAGTAAAATCTTTTCTTATCGTTTTTTTGTCTAAACTTATGATTTAGGACTTTGAACAACGGCTTCAACAACTCGATAGTGAAGTTGTTAAACTCGAAAATCATTCGAAAAAACTCTGTCAATCTCTGCCATCGATTTCAGCAAAGAAAATCGATACTCAATATTCAGTGATAACAAATCAATATTCACAATTACAAAATTTTCAAATTAAACTACTTACCGAGTGTAACGAATTAAAACATCGTGAAAAAATCTATTTGGAATATTTTAATGAATTGAGTGAAGTCATTGTTCAAGTACAAGCAAGATTAAAAACTGATGAAAACAATCCTAAACAATTAAATGAGCTTGACAAACTCTTGCAGAATAAATATCAATTAGTCGAACGGCTGAATTCGAATGAATTCATTTATTTTGTTAAACGAGGCAAACATTTACACGATTTAATACTCGAATATTCGAACGTTGTCGAGCAAGTCAAAGGTCATTTGAAACAAATCGAATTGAATGAATTCAATAAATTAAATTTCGATAAACAATGTCAAAAATGGAATGAATATATTCATGCTATCGAACGAAATCTTGCAGTTATTGATGAGAATATTCAAACGAATTATCATGGTCTTGTTGAAATCGATCGAAATCTTTCGAATACAATTCAAGATTTCAATCAACGACAATATGAATTAATTCAATTGATAACTAAAGGCAAAGAAATTGTTGAGAATCGAAATGTTTTCATTAAATTAGAACAACGTTGGCAAAACACAAAGAATGCCATACTTAAAAAACAACAGCAAGTTAAAGAATTCATTCAAATCTGGGTTTCCTATCAGAACTATCTCGAAAGTAAAGACAACGCGAGAGAAGATCAGAGCTTTAATTTACTCTTCTCATCCTATAGGCTATTATCGTTTACTCAAAGGCAAATGTGAAATTGAACAGCAGGAATTACATTCGCCGCCTATCAATCAAATCAAACAAACACTATCTCAACCAATAACGAGTCAAACTGAAGAAATGAAAATTCTTCTCGATAAAATCTATCAAACCAATCGTCAGCTTATCAAACATTCAGACATAAAAACACAGATGATACTCGAAAAAGAATGGAATGATTTACAGAAATCTGTCCGAGAGATCGATTCGAATTTGAAACACAAATCAGACGCACTTGTAACTGTAAGTGTAACGACGAAGATGTCGATTGATATACAGATTTTTTCTAGTCTCGAAATAGCCCTCGAAAGGAGAAGGTAACCTGTAGTCAAATAATTTCGCATGGATAGATTTAAAAATAAAATAAAAAATAATATCCATTCTATCTGCTCATTTATTTTAGTTAATGAAATACATATCAATATAAATATAATTTGCATGATTATACTCCTCTCGAACAAATTTCAAATTGCATGATTCTTTCTCTTGCTCTGTCTGCTTCTTCTATCGAGAATATTTTATATTTTCAAATTGACAAAACAAGATCAGATGATAATCTATGTTTGTTTGTTTTGTATAGTTACTCCTTCGATATAGCGAATTGGATCGAACATTAGACGAATTGGGCAGTATCGTTAAGTCTATTCGATCACTTCAACAACAATCAACCGATGATTTAGATCAATTTGTTATACTTTGTCAAGTAAATCGAAAGCTAGTTGAAGAAACAAAACCATCGAACTCTTCGTTTCAGAATAAAAATCGTGAATTAGCACAATATCGAACCGAATTGCAACGTGTTCGACAAGCAATCACTGAAATATCTCCGGAATTGCATTCCGATGATAGTCGACAGTTAATTCAAAAACTTAAGTAAAAACTTATTTCGAAATCGAAGTTTATACGTTGATAATTCGGTTTTAGTTTGTTGGAAATTCAATGGACCGATGCTGAACGAATCCTTTCGAATCTCATCGACGGTCTCACACGTCGTCGTTCGGATTATCAAGAATTCGAACATAGATTTCTTCGATTTATTCAATGGTTCGAACATTTTCTCAATAATGATCTCAATCAACGGCTCGATGGTCTCACATTATCCGCTAGTCTCGATATTCTCAAACATGATATTCGACAAGTTGTCGATGAGAAACGCCGACAAGTCACTGAACTTCTTGTCCAAGCAAGATTACTACAATCTCAAACGACTGATCCCGTACAATTGCAAAATGTGAAAACTAAAATCGAACAATTAGAACAAATTATTCACACGAGTGAACAACATGTTGACAACAGGTTTGACTGGTCTTGAGAGTTTATTAATCTGAAAAGTTGATTTTTAGAATAAAAAAAACGGAATTAGTTTTGAAAATGCTCAATGATTTCGATGAAGGTTATGAAAACCTTCGTGTTTGGTTGGATACGATCGAAGCTAGTCTTCAACGACCTTTGATCACCGAGAATTCCAATGAAATTCACGCTCATCGACAGTCTCTTGCATCGATTGAGCTCGATATCGAAAAGCACACATCGATCATCACAAGTCTTCTTGCGCTTGGTCATAATCTACTAACTGAAAACGAAACTCGACCACGAAACATCGAGACAGTCGCTCGATCGGTTCAAACACTCGAAGAACGTTGGGTGTTATTAAAAGATTTATTACGAAAACGAAAACTCGAGTTTGTTTTACTTAAATTTCTTTTTCTCTCGGTCACAGAAATCAATTTGTTTTAGTTTGAACGATATTCATGCTTCGTGGCGAAATGTCGACGAAATGCTAAAACGAGCTTTGAAAATGATCGGTGATCACGATCGTTTTCTCGTTGAAGTCAAACGAAACAATGCCGAAGGTTTACAAGGCATTCGAAATGAATGTAAAAGTCTCGAGAATTTCAAACGAACATTAGACAACGATGCTAAGGTCATTCAACAAATCACAAACAGCTATTCGGAAGTTCTTCGAATCTATCCAACAGCTGATACCAACGGAGAAATGAAAACTCGTATTCGAGAGCTAAATCTCCGTTGGGATACACTCAATGCCACATTTAATGAATCTCTTAAAAATGTAAAATAACTTCACAAAAAAAAACTATTTTGAGCTGTTTTTTGGTTTTAGTTGAAGTATATGCTAAGTGTTCACGGAGATTTTCAATTGACACAAGATTCCTTATCAGTTTGGTTGACAGATTTAGATGTTATTCTAACCAATCTTGAACATCTTTCCGATGCATCGACAACGGAAAAAATTCGGCAATTAGATGTAAAACAAAAACCCCGTTCATTTAAATATTCAGCTTTCGATTTTCGTAGGATATGGATCGAGAAATTCAAGAAAAACACGCGAAAATCGAATATGTTCAAACTTGTGCCAATTATCTAGTAACGAAAACCGTTGATGCACGAGGTTTAACATTGAACATGAGTGAACTATCGAAATTCTGTCAACAATTACGAAATCTAACGAAACGAATTCAAAAATTGAAACAAAATTTACTCGGAACGAACGATGTTCGAATGGACACGACGGTACGTTCTCGATCACCATCACGTAAACGACATCTTCGTCGGTACGAGAATATCGAATTCGGTAAAGTTCGTCAACGAGCTGATCAACTATTCGCCGATTTCGAAGATCTTATTCTTCAAATCAACGGCGATTTTCGTTCGAAAGACGATAATTTTCAATCACCAACACCCGTTGGCGTCCAAATCGATAGTTTACCTGTTGATTTTACTTATGTATATAAATTCGAATTTTATCGAATGAAGACTAAATTGATTTCGTTTAGAATCGAGTTTTACTATCAACTCGACGGAAAATCGAAGCTCTACGCGATTTAATCCAACAGATCAATCAAGAACTCGCCTCCTTTCCAATTCAAGACCTCAGCAATGATTCTGCCGTCATTGGTAGGTCAATTTTCTCTCTCGATCGTTTATTTTTAAATATTCTGAAATAGATATCATGACAAAATGGAGTCATCTTCAAACATTAGCCATTGAAAAAGACGAACAATTAAAACAAAATCGACAACTTTGGAGTGATTTCAAACGACAATTAGATGATCTCGAACGAGCAGCTAAACAATTCACTAATCTCGATCAATTCTGTAAGTTCGAATATTTGTTTTTGTTTTCGTAAATGATTTTTCGATTTTTCAGTATCTCGAACGAATTCATCGAAATCCGATGTTCATCAACGATTAGATGAATTTCAAGTTCTTCTCAAATCAACGATCGAATCAGCTGATGAATTTTGTGATAGCTCAAATGAATGGATGCTTGTCGAGCATCGTCTTCGATTGATTAAAGATCGATTTCAATTTCTTCTAACGAAAACCAATCGTTCTCAACGTGAATATCAAACAGATTTGGATGTTCAAACGGGATTAGTCGAAATCAATACACAACTCGATCATCTCGAATCGCTGACTCAATCATTGGAACCTATTGACGATAAGGAACGTAATCCAAGTATTAATCGAACGAAACTTCATCGTTTTATTCGTATTCATGATGATCTCGAAATTGTCAACGAACGTTTAGTTCATATCAATGATCGAATAGCAACATACTCATCGAATGATCAAATGAGAATAACAAATGATTTGAGATTAATCTTCGATCGAATGAACTCAATTAAACGTGTCGTTCGAATTCATCTCGATCAATTAGAGAAATTATTAGCGAAATATGAAAGTTATTAAATCGAACTTCTTATTTTTTTTTCTTTGATAGATTATTTTTAACCATAGAATTCGGTTTTCTTTTTGCATGCGCATGCTTTTCTTTTCTTTTCGTGTAAAAAATATATAATAAAGCGTGAATTTACAAGCGAATCATTTCATTTTAACAGAAAAACAAACTATTCTTCTTGTTTTTTCACAATAGAAAATTTCTGAACCCGATGATTATAACCATCAGCAACATAAAGATTGTTTTCGTTGTCGAATACAAAATCCAGAGGAACCGATAACTGATTCGACTGACTGCCTTGACCATTTCCACCTACCACAACTTCACCTTCTGTTGATCCCTTCACCCAACGCATTATTCGGTGATTGAAACGATCAGCTACATAAACAGTTTCAAATTCATCAACAAAAATTCCATTAGCGCCATTCAGTTGTTTAAGACTGCTTCCTGCACCATGACCACCAGCAACAACAATTCCTTCTTTCGCACCTTTCATCCATTTCATCACTCGATGATTACTGTATTCAGACACATAAACAGACTCATTTTCATCAACGAAAACATAACGAGGTGTAGATAATTGATTGAGATGAGTACCTGCTCCATTTCCACCAGCAACTAACGTTCCCTCTTTGTCTCCTGTTTTCCATCGTCTCACTTCATGTTTTTCGTGATCAACGACATAAAGATCATCATCTTTATTCATAGCTAAGCCAATACATTGAACATTTGAGATAATCGTTTGGCCACTCGTTGCACCTTGTCGAGGCCATCGAACAACTCTTTTGTTGCCCGTGTCTGCAATAATAAATTCGTTGTTCCAATGATCAATGATTATACTATGTGAATTTGCCAAATGGCCGTTGCCACCTGCTACAATTCGACCTGTCGTTGCGTCTTTTTTCCATTCAACGATGCGACTATTCCCATACTCGGAAACAACAATGGTTCCATCATTGTCATCAATATCAATACCATTAGGAATAGAGAGCTGATTCAATGCTTGACCTTGTCCATGTCCGCCAGCAACTGTAACTGCATTCGGATTCCATTTCATATCAGTAGTAAGATTGATTTGTCTTGCTGAAACGAATACTTCTATTTTCTTAACCAATGTTGAATCTTCTCTAATGCGAATATGTTTTGGTTTGTTGAGTTGTTTCTGTAATTCATCAAGTTGAACTTTAAAATTGTTTATATCAATTTCATTAAAATCATTATCACACTTTAAACGTCCCATTCCATCTGTTAACTTTTCTAATTTACTATCAATTTGTTTTAAATGTTCACTCTTATGTTGATTGATAATATTTCGTGCTTCTTCAGCTGTTTTTTGGATTTTTTGAATTGAATCTTGTTCCCATTCATTGATTTGTTGAAGAAGTGGATGTGGTGATATGTTTTGTTGATGTTGATCAATTTTTTGTTTGAAAACGTTGCTTTGATTTTCGATATCATCATATTGTTGATTTAGTTGTTGATTGTGCATAATTAAATGATTATAACAAAACGCTTCTTGACAACCTTTGCAATCATACGTTATGCTTATTTTTCCACAGCCTAAACAATTAGATTTCATCACTGTCGAGGCCATTGTTGAATGAAAAAGCAAAACAAATGAATTTTTTTCTATATTCTTCGTAGATAGAAATAGATAAAAATCGACATTTTATCATTTGTTATCTGTTTATTTGGTATGACGGAAAAATCTCGAAAACGTGAATCTCGAAAGTGAAAATTTCAAAACAAATTAAAACATGAAAAACTGTTTTGAGTCAAACTAAGCAGATACTCAACTTTCATTAAGATGTTTTTCGAGATTTTTCCTTTCGAGCTTAGTTGCGTAATTCGTTTATTTCGCTATCAACACCTCATCTGTTTCTATCTCGTTGACATATTTGCCCATAATAAATAGAGTTAACGAAGATATGCTTGTCAAAATAAGAAAAAGACATTGAAAGGATGCTACTTGTTCGATATTCAGTAAGTCATTTTCTCTGTTAAGTTCTTCATGAATAATTTAAGTTTTTCAAATTAGTTCATTCTATGTGGTTTATTTTTAATCAACAATACAAATGTTTCCAATGCCAATTGTGTGAAAAATACAACTATATCTATTTTTGATGAAGCTGTTTGTCATATTCGAGAATTGGAAGAAGAATATAATAGAAATCGAGAACAATTAAAAATTGATCAAGAAAATCTAAAGCGTGAAAAAGAACTTTCTGAGTCTCTGTATGAAACCGATGTCATTGGTTTGAATATTGGAGGTGAAATTATTGCTACAACTCGTCAAACCTTGACATCATATTTAAAATCTTTACTTTCTATTCTGTTTAATGGTCGATGGGAACGTCGACTACCTTGTGATAATGATGGAAATATCTATCTGGATTTTAATCTCGATCTTTTTCGACATCTCCTTGATCAATTACAATTATCTCCTACCAATAACATTTCATATCCATCTGATCCTTCACTGGCTCGACCGTTTGAAAAGATTTTGAGGAAGTTACAATTTCAATTATCAACATCACACAAAAACGTCGTTACTATCAATATCGATGGACAAGTCATAACAAGTAAAATATTCAATTCAGCTATTCAAAATATTACTGGACCGTTCCGCAATCCGAAACTATCGGAGAAAAGTGATATTTTCATTGATTATCGTCCAATCTTCTTTCGAAATCTCATTAAACTTCGAAGACAAAATAAATCATTGAAGTTTGAATGTCAAAAGTTATTATTTGTGAAAGAAAGAACATTTCATATGAAACGAACGTTGAAGAATTGGGAAAATATTTGCTGTAAGTAAATTCGAATTAAAGTTATTTTTTAATTCTTCTTTTAGTCAAACAAGGATATATTCCCATTCATGCAAAATGGAATCAAAATGGAATTACAGTTGCTGGCGGACATGGGCAAGGTCAAGCATTGAATCAGCTCTCTATTCCTCATGGTATTGATATTGATGACAATGATGGAACCATTGTTGTTTCCGAGTATGGGAATAGTCGCATCGTTGAATGGAAAAAAGACGCAACGACAGGTCGAATTGTAGCAGGTGGCAACGGCCATTTGGCAAATTCACATAGTATAATCATTGATCATTGGAACAACGAATTTATTATTGCAGACACGGGCAACAAAAGAGTTGTTCGATGGCCTCGACAAGGTGCAACGAGTGGCCAAACGATTATCTCAAATGTTCAATGTATTGGCTTAGCTATGAATAAAGATGATGATCTTTATGTCGTTGATCACGAAAAACATGAAGTGAGACGATGGAAAACAGGAGACAAAGAGGGAACGTTAGTTGCTGGTGGAAATGGAGCAGGTACTCATCTCAATCAATTATCTACACCTCGTTATGTTTTCGTTGATGAAAATGAGTCTGTTTATGTGTCTGAATACAGTAATCATCGAGTGATGAAATGGATGAAAGGTGCGAAAGAAGGAATTGTTGTTGCTGGTGGTCATGGTGCAGGAAGCAGTCTTAAACAACTGAATGGCGCTAATGGAATTTTTGTTGATGAATTTGAAACTGTTTATGTAGCTGATCGTTTCAATCACCGAATAATGCGTTGGGTGAAAGGATCAACAGAAGGTGAAATTGTGGTAGGTGGAAATGGTCAAGGCAATCAGTCGAATCAATTGTGGTATCCTTTCGATGTGGTGTTCGACAATGAAAGCAATCTTTATGTTGCTGATGGCTATAACCATCGGGTTCAGAAATTTTCGATTGTGAAAAACGAATAGAGAACGAACTATTTCTTCAATCGTGTACTTGCCAGTAATGAAATTAACTTAAATATGTATGCATGATTTTATTTAATAAAATGTACTCGTAACAAAATTCAAATAACCTTATATATGAAACTAGTTAGTTACATCGAATCATGTGGCAGGAAAGATGAAGCTGTATTTGTCAGTTTTGTGTTGTCATCGTCAAATGTATATAATTATATTATTGTTCTGTTAATTAACAAAAAGCTTTCATAAATTCGTCATTGAATAATTTACTTGAGTGAAATTAGTTTGATGAACATATACATGATATCTATGATTGTTCCGATATTTGTCAAAAGTAATTTTCATTGGTCAGATAATGAAATGACAATATCTATTATTATTATTATTCTCGTTCCGAGTAAATCTAGGACATAGATATACATGTTTATTTATGTGTATACAAATTGATTTTGTTTTTTTTTTCGGCTAGAAAGGAAAATAACAAATCAAATCATCTAATTATCCTTTGATTCTTCTTTATCATTAACTATTTACAAACCTCACATATACACAGTTCATTTAACCATTCTTTTGTATTAATAAAAAACGACAGAAGAGAGACTATCGTATTTTTCTCTTTGACACTTGTGCAATGGCTCATCGCTAATGATGAAAAATATAGAGAGAGAGAAAAAAAAAGAAGAACTAATACATTCTACTGTTTATATGCTACTCGATCTACATACATGTGTGTCTCTTTTTGTTTCCGGCTGTTGTATCTCGTAATTGCTAAGTTCTATTCTTCTTTTCTTTCTACACTACAATCAATTGGTCATGAATGTCAAGTAGCACGAGCTTGATTAGATTAAGAAGCTCACTGCGTTTGTTTCTCTACGAACCATTTTCTAATTGTTGCATGTAAACAAAGAAAGGAGTAAATTAGATAATAATGTTGCGACGAATGTTTGCTTGAAGAAAAAAAAGAGGAAAAAGCTTTTTCTTTCTCTCTCTCTCTCTCTCTCATTTTCCATTACTCTTCCTGTTTTTGTTACTTAGATCATTGATCTGAATTGAAATGAATGGGCACTCGATCATTTCAATTATTCGTTTTCTTTTTAATTAATACTAAACAATATCTTCATGCTCATCAACAAACAATTATTCTCAATAGTTTATTTACTCATTCATCGTATCCATCGATTGAATTTGCTCTCGAACAAATCCGTTCATCATCTATGGATATTCAACTCGAATTGAATAATTCATCTGAACATGTCATACCTGTAGGCATTCACATTGCTACGTAGTTCTTGTGAATTGATTTTATTTTATTTTATTTTATTTAAGTGCGATGTTGGAACAAGTGTGAAGCTTCTGTTCGATATCATCAATCAAACAACTCAATCCAATGTTTTAATTACAGAAGCTTGTCAAAATGTGTTGAGTTACATTGCTGAAGCTGTAACCTATTTCGAAGTACCGATGTTTTCGTTTACTGAAAGTGATCTATCATTATCAGCAATGGATCGATATTCATTTCTATATCATATCGTTCCATCCGATCGAGCACATAATCTTGTTCGAAAACAACTTCTACAGTATTTTAATTGGACTCGATTTGGATTGATTTATCAACATGGTTCGAAATATACTTTAGTAATTACGATCTATAAATAAAAATTCAAATACATCATCTCTCTCGTCGATTTAGATAGCAAATGATCTGTCGAATTTAACTGCTATTGATAAAAAACAATGGGACGTTAATTTAACACGAGGTATTGCCTATCGACATGGTCTCGATTGGTCAGAAGAAAATGCCAACAATATGAAAGGATTATTACGAGATTTTAAAAGTAAAGATGTTCGAATAATCATCGCGAGTTTTAATCAAACAATTGCAACGCACATGTTCTGTCATGTAGGATGAATGAATGAATGAATTTTACTCTTGATTTTGACATTACTAATCTAGGCCGCTCGAGAACGTATTTATGGATCACGCTATCAATGGATTATATTAGGTTATCCATCGATATTAGCTTGGTGGAATGAGCCAACTGATTGTTCGATACAAGAGTTAATTCGAGCGATCAATGGAACTTTACAAACACGAATACCGAGACTATCAGTTGATGATTACGATCAACCGATACATGTATTGGATTATTTCGAAAGATTTACTGAACTTGAACGAGCCTATTTCGATGCGTATGCGTACGATACGATTTGGAGTTTAGCGTATTTATATCAAACGAAATATTTATTTAATCAATCATCAATTAAGAAAATAATCGATAATCTCGATTTTATCGGTGCTACTGTAAGAGAGAAAAATGTTGATTTGAACTATTTTTTGTTTTCGACTTAGGGACGAGTGAGATATTTAGATGGTGGACGAATTGGGGAGGTTCTTGTTGAGCAATATATTGGTACGACCAGTCAAACAAAAAGAAAATTCTTTGAAAGAAATGATTGCTTATTTAGCTTGTCGAATGATGTCTGATGGATCATGTCAAATTCCCTGTTATCAAGAAGAGACTAATTGTAATCTAACTGTTGTGAAAAGTTTCCTATCAACAATTCCGGATGACAAAACCGAGCCACCAGTTTTACATCGACTGACTCCTGTCATGTGGCATGGCATGTTTCTATCAACAGAAAGAAAAAAATCAATCAATGACTCGTATTTTTTTTGTTTAATTAGGTAATAGTCCACCACAAGATCGAACGAAACGAATCATTGCATTCGAACATATCTATGTATCCGTATTTGTATCGATAACGATTTGTAGTGGAATTGGTCTGATGATTTCAGTTTTCTTATTTGCATTTAATATTCAATTTCAATCACATCGGTAAACAAATCTCATGAATTTCTCTTTCTCACTTAGATTCTTGTTTCTTTTTTCGCGTTCAGTTACATTCGAATGTCAAGTCCAATGTTAAATAACATCATTCTCTGCGGTTGTATGTTAGCTTATATAACCATTATTCTCATGGGTATTAATTCGTCATTGTTTCCGAAGAAAGCATTCGTCGAAGTAATCATGAACATTGTTTGTGCTGTAAGATTGAAAAGAAAATCAAAACGACGAGAGAGAGAAGAAACATTGCGTTGTTTAGACTCGAGCTTGGTTTTTATGTATCAGTTTTACATTAGCATTTGGTTCGATGTTCAGCAAAACATGGCGTGTACATTCGATATTTACGAATTTACATTCAACAAAAAAAGTGAAATTGAGTTTTTGTTTTTGTTCAGGAATTGAACATTTTGTTAATATACATTTCTAGGGCATTCATGATTCTTTTCTATTGACAGTTGTCGGTGCACTCTTGTGTATTGATTTATTCTATCTAATTGCTTGGCAAATATTCGATCCTATTCATCGGAAACTTGTTTATGATGCACCCTATAGACTCGAGGTCAGTTTTTGTTCTCTTTGATTGACGGAAAAACAAAAGTCATCTACTCGATTTTTTAGAATAATCAAGATATCGAAATTCATCCGTACCGCGAAGAATGCAAAGGTGAATATACAACCTATTGGTCTCTTATCTTGATCGCTTACAAAGGTTCACTAATGGTTAGTTAATTTTCAATCGATAGATTATCGTCTTTTATCGAACTATTTCGATTGTAGTTCTACGGTCTGTTTCTTTCATGGACAACACGTCATGTAACCATTCCAGCATTGAATGATTCACGTTATATTGGTTTAAGTGTTTATATTGTTTTTATTTGTTCAACACTTGGATCACTTGTGGCATTTATTCCTTCAGATCAAATACAATTATCCTATTTTTTAATTTCGTTTTTTATTGTCCTATGTACGACAGGAACTGTTTGTCTAGTTTTCGTACCGAAAGTAAGACAATCGAAACGAATGAATAAGAAGTAATGTGTAATATGTAGGTCATCGAAGTTTATCATGATCCGTATTCAAAAAAGAAACAATCCAGGGGTTTAGGACGATTGCAATTCTTAAATCGACGACCTTCACTACTGACAATTAAACATTTGAATAATGCAATTATTGACAATCAACAATTGAATTTAGTTTATTCTATGGTAAAAATAGCATTGTCTTTCTGTTGTCTCAGGAGATTCTGTTTTCCTTTTCTTTTTATTAGCAAGAGCAAACATTGGATCGTTTGATGAATCAACTTAGCCAATGTGCATCTGTACCTTGTGAGTTCGAACGATTGATTGTTCCAGATGTAGTCGTAGTAGAAGATGACGATGATGACGATGATGAAGAAGAAGATAGTCATTATGATGTCCTTCTCGAACCAAAGTCAGTTGATATTTTCAAATTACAAAGAAAACGAAAACGACGATTTACAATTTCTAGAAAAGCCTTTCAAGGTCGTGTGGCTCGAGCAGTTAGTTTATGTCTTTATAATAAACTTCAGATGGCTCATATTCATTGGCCTGAGACAATGAATTTAACTCGTCGAGCAACATGTCAACTCGATGAAACCTATCAATCTGGACATTTACCACTGTCAAAATCAGCTGATGTTTATCCAACTGATGATACACATAGACATCTACTTGCAGTTTCACCGACGGTCGATGATTTCGAAGCCGATTACGCTGGTCTAACTGAACTCGATGAAACTCGTTTGAGTCGATTAATTGAAACAGATTTAATTTCTTCAAATCTATAGAATATATTTTATTTTCAATAAAATTTTAAAAAATCAATCACATTTTTCACGATAAAATTTCTCGAGATCTTTATAATAAATGATCTCATTATGATGCAAACGATTTAATCGTTCACATAATTCACACATACGTATACGTTCGAGAGCTTTACCATCGATAATGACCTCGTAATTCTTTCGCCATTGATGATACATCGAATATAAACTTCGATTCGAATGAATCAAATGTAAATATTCAGTCAATCGATGCATATCACCTTCAAATTCATCGATATGAATAAATGAATTCGTTGGCGCAAGATTTTCATAATCTTTTCGACTCGGTCCGTAGACAATCGGTATTAGACCATGATAAAAAGCCTTGTAGAATTTTTCTGTTATATAATCTCGACATTTTGTCGATTCAAAACTAAGATAATATTTATATTTCAACATATAATTCAATTCACAACGTGTATTTGCTGTACACAAATGAACTGGATAGTAATCAACGCACCGCCCATAACCATCAACAATGAAATTGTCCTCTCGTCGAAGTGTATAATAATAATCTAATCTCGGTTGAGATTTACAATTTGAAACAAACCAAAGTGCACCATTGACTCTTCGAGTAAATTCTCTATAAATCCATTGATTATATTCATTATTGGATAGAGGTCGACGTCGTTTTGTAAATAAACCATATGAACCAATTGATATTTCACTTGTTAGTTTATAACTTATTGTCCAATTGAATTCATACGAATTAAAATATGAATAATCGACAAGTGTCGGTGGTTCGTCCGACCATAGGATCCAAATTGAATCACGTTTTGTTTGCGAACGTTCGGGAACTTGTGCTTGAAAATATTGAATATCAGGTGCATGAAAAACAATCGCATCAGCTTCAGATAATTGTCGACGATCACATGACCATTGACAAAGATCTTTCGATGGACATGTTTCACCAAAGATTCGTTCGATTGTAAATGTACAATATTTTCTATTGAGAAAAACTGTCGTATATAAAAGTATCAGCATGGGTTTAGTTGGTTGTGGAAGTATTGTACCATGTTGAATGAATTTGACTTGTTTAGATAAAGTATCGTCTTTATTTAGTCTTTCTTTAGTTTCTAATAATTCTTTAATACTATTCCATTCGACGTTTTGAACGATTCGGATTGATGAATATTCCGATGCAAATGGATTCGGAATGTATGCGATTGAAAAAATGAGACAAATTAAAATCAGTAGAATCCATTTACATGATAAATGTCGAATAAAAAACGATTGTCGACGCCACCAAAGATGCAAAAACGATATTTGTCTCGTTTGATGATACATATTTTAATGGTTGATGGGTACTTATCGCACATGTTTCTCTTTCTCTCTCTCTCGCTTATCAAGTTACGGTTGATCGCATTCGCGAGATATTTTTCTTTCTTTTTTCTTCTTGTTAATTATCAAACGAAGTAGATCAGACTCGTCCCAAAATACCGTTTGGCACGACGGTAAGGGCAGTTGTCACTAAGCATGAATTTCATACGTGACTGAATCATCATGTTTCTTCGTTTGTGGTAAGTTAATACCCCTACAGAAGATTGACTTTTCTTTGTTCGAAAGTGTGTTCTTATACTGTCTGCAGAGACTATAGAAAACGGTGAATCGAAATCTGTTCGACTTCTAGCGACATCATATCACAATCGTGTGTAGTTTATTGAAAGAGGAAAAGAAACGTGTTAGTAGGTTACAAAGTTAATTTTCTTCGTTTAAAATAAGTTTATACGAATTTTCATCTTCATACTCATCTGCTTCTTCTTTTGATGATGAAACACATGTGTGAATAATTAGATAAGTAACAATTAATAGAAACGCATTGCCTGCTAAATGATATGCGTAAGACATGGTTAATAATGAAACCGATCGATGTGATTCAGGATCCCAGACAAAATACGGATTCGTTGTCATTGGCCAAATGACAAATGCTGCTTGAATGAACCACGTACCTTGTGTTAAACCGAAAAAACTTCGTACAACTATAAACCAGAAATTATTCGGATCGAAACATTCGCCGATCGCTCCGATCATTGAACAGACGATGGTTAATCCAAGTAATTGATGTATATGTGCATCGATCATACTTCGAGCATGCAAATGAAATACCATCATAAGACCTTCGATTGCAAAAGCGAGAAAGCCCATGACTTGATTGATCCGTGGCGGGAGAGGAAATTTATAATGAACTAATATTTCAATCCATGAACCGAGAAAAAAACCGAATAACATAGCTGTATGATGAGCATTCTCATCGCCGAGATGTGGATATGGTTTACTGTAGTAACCGGTTACACATTCAATTGTAAAATGGATCGATGTAATGACTATTTTGAGCATACTTTCGATAGGCAAATGTCTGAGAGACAAACATGGATAGGTTGTTGATCCTTGAAAGACATAGTTTTTATTTTTTATTGTTCGAAAATATCGAAGACAATTATTCAAATGCCACCAGAAAGCAAAAATGACAAAGAATACACCTTCAATTTAAATAAAGATCTATCGATTCCGCAATCATCAAATCTTACCGGGAGCAATATGACCTATCCAAGTTCCCATTTTTGTAATAAAAATAAAACTATTCTTTTTCCCCTTTCGCTTGCGATTTATATCGTAATTACCGAGTTGCTAAAACACATCGCATTCTCGTGTTGCTTAGTCACACTAAACTCAAGAATTTGTCGATATAATAAAACTATATACAAAAAAGAAAACAGACACACGAGAACGAGAGAGCGAAAGAAATTCAACATTTTCTTCGTTTAATGTTGGTGTTGATCAGAATACCACCTAGCGTGCTCGTATACATTCTACTCGGCAAACTAGTCAAGGAAATTCTTGAAATAAGAAGAAAAAAAAACAAAGTAGAATATTTCTTTTATTGTTATTGGTAGGTACTGAGTTTACTATTGGTTCCCAAGGTCGACGTAGAAGTTCGCTACGAAGAAAAATAAAAAATAAATTGATCGATCGAGGAGAGAGAAATGTTTTACTTTATATTTAGCTAATGATGATGCCGTCGATCGACTGTAGGATGATGGGCAATCTCGAATTGGATAGTGATTAGAGCGGTTATTCGCCGGCGGTTGCAAATGATTCGACGAGCCCGTCACCGTTGAATCGGTATCGAGTTGAGTGTCCAATGAACTCGGAGTTTTACTTCGAATTGTTTTTTTATATGATGATCTTCCACGTGCAAATGTTTTGTAATCTAACGGAACTTGCACTTCTTTACAAAAACATGTGATTAGTTCTTCGATTTGTGCGTCGGAGATATTCAATCGATCCTATATGAAAAGTTTTTACGACATGTTTTTTTATGATTCTCATAGTTTTTCTTACTTTCTCAGCTAAACGTCTGAAATCATCTTTAACGATATTCCAAGATTTATTTTTATCTAATTGTCGAAAAAGATCGACTAATCGCCAATGATTATCGGCGAGAAACTTTTCGATATGTTCCATGGCTAATGGAGGCGGAAGATGAATGATTGGTATTCGTTGTTGTTGTATTCGTTGTAGTTTGCTGATTTTCGATGATTTCTCGTCGATTTCTTCGGTTTGTACCGAACGATCTTGACGTGTGAGTCGTTTGTACATGCGTTTTTCGAATTCGTTTAAGTTCGGTTTGTGATCATAGAAATCAATGATATCACCGAGACGATTGACTTCGTTTCGAATGTGTTGCCGTTGAGAAATCCAATCGGTTTGATCGACTGACGGACGAACATAAGCTTCGAATTCTTCGTCGACATGTTCGAGTTGTTCGTATTCGTTTTCGACCGTTGGACTTTTGTCGATTGATTCAAATCGAGAATCATTCGAAACATAATCCGGAGCGATGAGCACGCGTTTTCGAAGACCTTGAAAATTACTGTTAAAAAACAAAGAATAACATTTTTATTATTCTTGTTTTCAACATACAAAAGATCAGTTGGTCTCGCTCTATTCGTTGTAAGCATGGTTTTTTATCTAGAAAAGAAAAAAGACAGATGCGCAAACAAAAAATAAATGCGTGCAGAAAAATCGAATAAAAATATATTAAATGCAAATTTATGAAGATATGTGACCAGTAAGATATAATTGTGTTCGTTGTTCAGAGCGGAGATTTTGTGGTTTTAATCGTTCCGTTAGAAGTGCTTCATCAGTATTTGATGCAAAACGTGTCGTTGTCGAGAGAAAACCAATATTTCGTCGTTTCGGTCGTTTACGTCGATCAGCTATTGTCTCATCTCGAATCGGAGTCACGAGATTATATCGACCGACACCGACTGACTACAAAATTCAAAAGCACAATAGACAAATTCTTCTTGAGGCAAAGCAAAGTTCGTACATGATGTACACCGGCATGAGTAAATGATCGTTTGTCATTTCTCGATGAAGTTGAATTGAATGGAAATTTTTTTGCATGAAAATCAGCTGATTCCCATGGACGAGTAATTGCATGAGCACCGGGACCCGGAAAATCGACATTTTTCGGTTCGAGACCGGGATATTCGATTGCCAATCGATTCGATGGTTTCTTTTCGAATCGAGCAAGTTTACTGAATTCTCCTTGTTTAGGATTTTTTTCTAATTGTCTCGCCAACGAGATCGAATCGGGAAAATCTTTCGAAGGAAAATCAGGCGAAAGATCCCACGAATCCAAGATCGTATAATGACCGGTGTTAATCGGCGCCGAACGATCGATTGTAAATATTTGATAGGGACCTTTTGTACCGGTACGTTTATTAACAAATTGATCAATCGAACTTTTGATATTATAAGTTCCAGGGCCGATTTTCGAACCCTGGAATGAACAAAATCTCGAGAAAATTAAAGATTTTCGAAGAAAATGCACCCTACTTCTAATGGTAATGATCTTGGACCTTTGTGCCAATCCATCATTGGTACAGTTCCGCCTTGTTGCCAATGTTTATCGACTAATTTTTCATCGGGAATACCGTAAGCACCGGGTGGTGGTGCTCGATCCTAAATTTAACATTGTCTTTTGAGTCAATTCATCTCTCGTCAATTTTACTTTCAGTTCAACTGGAAATCTCGGTGTTAATTGATCGAGTACACCTCGTCGACATTGTGGTCGATTGTCGTGATCTGTAAGAAAATCATTGAGCGAATATGTGCCCGGTCCAAGTTTGCGTTGATCTTCTTTTTGTTTTTCGTACGTTTGTTTGTATGATGAATGAGGAATTTTGGCCATTTGTTCAGTATATAAAGCTTGCTGCCAGCTAGGACCTTGTGCACGTTTTTGAATGTTTTCAATGCTGAAATCATCATATTGAGCGAGATTGTATGTACCGGGTGCGAGTTGCGGTGAATTCGGAAATTGAACGCCATTTAATAAGTCTGGATGGAGACCGAGAGTTTGAAATCTGACAATAAGAAATAAATAACAAAAAGAAATGAGAGAATGTAATGTTCACCTTGGCGTTTGGGCGGAGAAGCCAATTGTGGATTTTTGTTGCACATCGGCCGAAGCCATTTGATCAATTATTTGTTTAAACAAAAGAACAAAATCTACCATTACCATGTTCGTAACGATAGCATCGACCTCTTTGACTTGATGCATTCGAAATGCATTAATGTTTTAGTTCTTACATCTATTCTCTCTGACCTAGAAGTTATTTACTACTTGTACCGAACCGAATACATTTACAAACTAAGTGCATTCGCGAAAGTTCGTTTACTGTGAATAAGACAATGGCCGGCTCAACTGCAAAAGCTAGTATTAGTAATAAATTAAGTGTCGAAGATCTCGATGTTAAAGATAAAAAGGTCTTGATTCGAGTCGATTTCAATGTTCCATTAGACAAAGAAACAGGTCAAGTTAAGGACAAACAACGTATTGAAGGAGCTTTGCCAACAATCAAATATGTTTTGGATAAAGGAGCGAAAGCTGTTATTCTCATGTCACATTTGGGACGACCTGATGGTAAACGTGTCGAAAAAGAAAGTTTAAAACCAGTTGCTGAAGAATTACAAAAATTACTCGGTAAAGAAGTAAAATTTTTGAATGATTGCGTCGGTGAAGAAGTTGAACAAGCTGCAAATCAAGCATCGAACGGTCAAGTTATTCTACTTGAAAATCTTCGTTTTCATCTCGAAGAAGAAGGTTCAGTTAAAGATAAACAAGGCAACAAAACCAAAGCCGACAAAGACGCTGTCGACAAATTCCGAGCTAGTCTATCGAAACTCGGCGATGTTTGTACGTAAAAATTGAGAAAATCTCATATTTCATTTGAATTCATATTGAACTTTTATTTAGATATCAATGATGCGTTCGGTACAGCTCATCGTGCTCATAGTTCAGTCGTTGGCGTTAAACTTGACCAACGTGCTGCTGGTTATTTAATGAAAAAAGAACTCGACTATTTCGGCAAAGTTTTGGAGAATCCCGAACGACCATTCCTTGCTATTCTTGGCGGAGCAAAAGTGTCCGATAAGATTCAATTGATTGAAAATCTCTTAGACAAAGTCAACGCTTTGATCATCGGAGGAGGCATGGCATTTACCTTCCTCAAACAAAATGAAAACATGCAAATTGGCAAATCATTATTCGATGCCGAAGGTGCTAAATCAATACAACAAATTCTCGACAAAGCTAAAGCGAAAAATGTTCAAATTCATCTCCCCGTTGATTTCGTTGTTGCCAATGATATCAAATCGAAAGATACGAAAACAGCAACGAAACAAGACGGTATCGCCGATGATTTACTCGGTCTTGATATCGGTCCTGAATCAGTCAAACAATTCAGTGACGCTGTTAAACAAGCGAAAACAATCGTTTGGAATGGACCAATGGGCGTTTTCGAACAAGATCCATTCGCTAGCGGAACCAAAGGTCTACTTCAAGCTGTTGCCGAACAAACCAAACAAAATGCCACGACAATCATTGGCGGCGGTGATACAGCTACAGCTGCAGCTAAATTCGGTTTTGCTGATCAAGTTAGTCATGTTTCAACCGGTGGTGGCGCTAGTCTTGAACTTCTCGAAGGCAAAGATCTTCCCGGTGTTACCGGTCTTAGTGACAAAAAATCGGCTTAAAATCAACATCAATTTTAGAACTATTCAAATAACCCTGCTCGATCTTTTTCTTATTTTGACCATCTAGTCTAGCCCTCGACATCTTCTATTCCTACACGTACTTTTCATTTTAGTTTATCTCAAAATTCTATGATTTTAATATATATATATATAAGTATAGATTTATTTCAAAAGCAAATAAACAATCGCGAGAACAAAAAGAGAAAAAAAATAATAAATAAATATATTTATATATGTATATGTCTAGTCAATGTTTCTTGTGCCGGTTTATTTCATGCACACCGTATTGATTAAATCATCTGAACAGAGATAATTTAAAATAATATCATAATCCAAATCACTGTCTGAAGATGTTTGAGATGTTGACGGTTGATCGGATCGAATGCCGAGATAGGTATTGGCTAATACTTCGATATCTTCGATGAGAGTCTGAATAGAGAGAAAATGAGTTTTGTTTTTTAAAAGAAGAAAAGAGAATTCGGATTTACAGATGCTAAATCTTCGGTTAGATAGAGATTCATTGGATCTTGAAGAAACGCGGTTAGTTCGTCGACATGAGGGGTTGACGGAGTCTGTGGAAATGAATATTGATGAGAGGCAACACGTGGTGTTCCCACACTCTAAATCAAAAGATTTGTTTATTCGTCTGTCCTTTTCTTTTTTTTAATAAATAAAAAATGTACCGGTGGACCAGGTGTTGTCTGTCGATCGATCGTTTCTCCACTTGGACAAAGTGCATCAGTTAGCGAATTGACTGAACTCGGTTGTCCATGTTGATAGGGCACACCGAAATCAGCATATTCACCTTGATACGGTGTACTTGGATTACTTGATGGACTCGGAAAGATTTGCGAATGATAATCTTGTCCCATTGGTGGACATTGTTGAGCTGGAATAAACGAATTCGATGCGACAGGCGTTGGCGATAAATACGATTCATCGGACTTTGATTTCATCGAATACGATGGATAGGCTGAATAGTACATAGGAGAATTCGTGTAATGAGTATATGGAATTGATCGTGTACGATTGTAGATATTCTATAAACAGACAAATCGAGAAATGAACATTGTTTTGTTTTTGTTATATTTACAGAATTGAAATCAGTTTTAACTGATGTTTGTGGATAGGGATAAGGTGCAGGTCTTGAACGTATCGATGGATGTGAATACATGGGTCCGATGCTATTCATCGACATTCTTTGTTGTTGTTGCTGGTGGTGGTGGTGTTGCATGCGCCAATCATCCATTGGTGAGTTTTTTTTGTTTGGTTTTTCAAGAAAATAATCGACTAAATCATCTAAAAGAGTAATAATCGCGTTTGTAAGCAATAGAGAAAGAGAAAGAGACAGCACCAAACATAACAGACGAGAAAAAGGAGAAGAAGAAGAAAAAGACACACGTCAAAACGTCGTTGTTAGAAAAAAAAGAGAAAAAAACTCGAAAGAACGAGAAAGAATCAGTTGCACCAAGCAAAACGTCTATCTGCTGATGGTGCGAATGGAAGGAGATGTTTCTTCTTCGTTCTTTTTTTTCCTTCTTCTTCTCCTTCTTTCTTAGATAGGTACTTTTCTTTTCTCTTTCGCTGAGCGCCAAACAAGCGTCGATATGTCACTGTCACTTGGCTCTTTTTCTTCTCCCTTTTTTTAAGCAGAAAAGAAAGAGAAAATGCAACCGATCAAAAGCTTTGCGTCTGACAATATCAATGAAGAACGAAAAGAAGAAGAAGAAGAAAAAAAAATAATAATAATAATAATTTCTCTCGTCTTTCATCGATGTAGACAATATGTACTTGTTCTCTTGGCGTGTTTCTTCCTTTTCTTGCTATTGTTATTTTAACCCGAGCCATAAAACATGAATTTTTCGAACAAAAAACAAAAAAAAATCTAAGTCAATTTAAATGTTTGTTTTTTGGTTTGTTCTTATGGAACATAACGAATGATGTATCTCGTGTTGTTTATTAATTTCCTGATGTGTCAAGGCGAACTTTCGAATCTTATTTTGTTTATGAAATAATGACATCAAAAGAGAAAAGTTTTATGATTGAATATCCGTTTTTGTTTGATTAACATTATTGGTGAAATATTTCGAAGGTAGTCGACCACGACGGCCTTTAAGTTCATTTGTTCGAACGACTTCTTTGAGCATGCCAACAGCTAGACATTTTTGAAATCGACACCACTACAAAGAAAAGTCATTTAATTTTTTTGTTCGATTCAATTTACTTGACAACGATTTCGACGACGTTTGTCAACGAGACAATTCTTATCCGATAAACAGACATATTTGGCGTTTTTTTGTACGGTTCGCTAGAAAAACCAAATAAATGTGTTCAACGAGAAGAAAATCAAATGAATTTACTTTAAAAAATCCTTTACATCCTTCACATGTTCGAACACCATAGTGATGTGAACTCGAATAATCATTACAAACAAGACATTGATATTTCGGTGTAAGTATATTTTCATGTCTAGAAGAAATTACGGTTAACTTTATTAGTTTTTTTTTGTTGATTAATTGTGTAACTTTGAATTTGTTGATGATGGAAATGAATCGATTGGATTTGTACGATGATGATGATGATGATGTTCAACATCGACTAATTCAACAAATTGATTTGAATATTCGAAATCTTGAGAATAATTCCATTGATTCTCGAACTTATGAAAGCAAACATCATCACATAGATATTCATCATTCATTTCGAATCTATATCTTTTCAAATGTGATTCTTTCGATTGTTTTGTTCTATATATTCTCTTATTATCTCGACAAGGATTTGATTTCATTCACGTGAAAGTTGATCATATCTATTTAGAGGAATTCATTGATTCTCGTTATCACAATTGGTAAACTAAAACTCAATGTCGAAAAACTATTTCTATTGACTATAGAATTCAACGAAATTCGTAGCATGTTGTCCGTTGATTCCACCGGTAATCACGAGATTTCCATTCGAAAGAACGGTAGCACGATGATATCGTCGTGTTTGATTCATAGTTCCTGCTGATATCCATGTTTCACTTGTTGAATCGAAAAGTTCAGTTAATAAACCTGTACTATTATAAAGAAGTCCTCCGGTTACTAAAACTTGTCCATTGGATAGACTCGTTGATGTATGAAATGAACGATAAACACTCATGTTTTTTGTCAAAGTCCAAACTCCTGTCGTTGGGTCATAAATTTCAGCTGTATTGGCATAGTCACCTTCACCACCAATGACAAGAACTTTGCCATTGGATAAAACCGTTGCTGTATGGCCGACACGAGCATAATTCATATTGCCTGTTGCTGTCCAAAGTTTAGTCGATGGATCGAATAGTTCTGCACTGTTCAATTGAGTATTAAAATTTCTACCACCAGCAACAAGAATCTTTCCATTGGACAGCAACGAAGCTGTATGCAAATATCGTGCATTTAACATCGAACGAATCGCTGTCCAAGTTCGATTCAATGGATTATACGCTTCAACACTATTCAATTCATTCGACAAGCCAAAACCTCCAGTTACAAACACGTCACCGTTAGACAATACTAATGCTGTATGATAACAACGAGGAACTGTCATTACACTTGTATAAGTCCACGTTCCTGTCGATGAATTATACAATTCACAAGTATCAATACTTGAATCATGATTACTACGACCGCCAACAATCAATATTTGACCTGTTTGTAAAATCGATGCTGTATGTGCATAACGATTTCCATTTAATAAATTCGTATCTATCCATGTTTGACTCACTGGATCGTATAATTCAGCATAAGCAATCGGATCTGAATCGTAACCACCATTGACCAGAAGTTTTCCATTAGATAGTAAAACTGCTGAATGCATATAGCGTCCGAAATGCATCGAATTCGTATTCGACCATTTTGCACTGACAAAATTTAATTGTAAAATTAAATAAAAAACTAGAAGATTTCGTCTATTCATATCTTTAAATGCACCTGCATATTTACATACACCTTTTATATTTAAACTTGTTCTCTTATCGTATTTAACAAACAAGATGTATACAACAAGGCTCATTGTTCATCAGGAGATTATGAGTGTCTTTCCTCTTGAGCCTTTAATGTACAATTCATTAGACTGTCTCTTCTTTTTTTCTTCTTCTTCTTTTCTCTTCTTCTTCTTTTTTCTAATAGAAGCTCTTAGAGAAGAGAAAAGAAGAATACGATTCATAATCCTATTCGCATGCGTATTGTCTACATTAGATATATATATATTTGTAACCTTCTCGATTCGGTGTTATCAATCTATTGCTCATTTGATCACAATAGGAGATTAATATTTTCTGATATCAAGGTGAAGATATTCATTTTGAATAGAAACAGTTGTTACATACACATGATTTTCTTCTATTTGATCTTGAGTTTTTCTTTGGTTAATTCGTCGTCGGTTTATCTCTTTTTCGAACGAACAACTATTGAACTTTCTCTCTCGGAATCAATTGAAATACATTCAAAATTGAGTTCAATTCAAGCACAAGCATCATCATCACTTTCAATTGTTTATCGACTTCATGGCGATACGGATCAAACATTTTTTCTTAATACACAAACAGGTGAATTATATCTTCGAAAATCACTCGATTATGAAACTCAACCAATCTATAAATTAACTATCGAAGCACGGGCAGCAACAGCAACATCAATTGTTGCTCCTTGCTTTACTCAATTGATTATTTACATTGTTAATATCAATGATAATCCACCGGATATCAATTTAGTTATTTATCCATCCGTTCTCTACGAATCGGATATCATTAAATACGATTTAAATTCACCGTTAACTCATTTTGCAACGATCTATATCAAAGATCTTGATGAATCAACTGAAAATCTTACGTTAACTATTAATAATACCGATGATTTTCAAGTTCAATTAATTCGTCGAATGAAAACGAGTTTAGTTTATATTCTATCGATTCGAACTCATGGTCAATATCTTAAACAAGAAGATTTCTATATTTCAATGAATACATGCGATAATGATCAACCTCTACTTTGTACGAACCGTACGTATCGATTTCAATTTCGATCCAATGAATATCTTTGTAATCTATCGTTTAATCAAAAGACTTATATTATTGATATTGATGAACATCTACCGAATCGAAGTTTAATTATGAAAAAAATGACGAATAAATTCTGTGAAAATTTAACATTTTCAATTGATGATAATGAAAATTTTTCAATGGATTTTCAAACAGGTGATTTATATACACTGAAAAGATTTAATCGTCTCGAACGAAGTATTTATGTTATTCATCTTTTTATTAATAATCTACGAAAAATAAAAATTATCGTACGATTACTTGATCAATTTGGAAAGATTCCATTTTTATTCAATAAAAATCTTGTTATGAACGTTGAAACATTTTCAACAATTCAAATATTTAATTCGACGTTTTGTCGTTCACAATCAATGATGGAAAATTATTTTCAACTTCTATCGAATTGCACAATTCGATCATTAACCAAACCATTACCACAAGGACAATATCTATTTCAAATCGAACTTTTTCAACATACAAACTATCGAGATACATTTCTTCTCGAACTTCGAAATGAACAAATCTATTTTCTAGCATTTAAACAATTACAATGGTTTGTTATTGTCTCGATTTGTTTGAGTATGATAGGTATACTTGGAATTATTTTAATTATCAAATATAAACGTTCAAGATTTAATCAAGTAAAATATAGTCTAAAACAACAGCAACAGAAAAAAAAAAACGTTCCTTTTTTCTCTATAGAGATCATCGCCATTGTCCATCGAGGATGATAGCTATTATAATAGTAAGTGCACATTGTTTCCAAACCAGTGACTCGAATAGGAAGACGAACTAATAAAAATTTTATGACTTACATAATCTTTCTCTTTTTTTTCAAGGATTTGACGGTCTTACAACAACGAATAAATTAAAAGTTCATGACGAACAAGAATTATCATCGTCACAAACGAATCCACCGATCTATTTAATTGGCAAAACAACAACAACAACAACATCATCAATGAGTGCGCATAAAGACGATGAAGGCTATTCAGGAAGTTCAGATGTATCAGAAAATCATGGACCTTATGAAACAACAGTCATCTCAGCGAATGAACTGCTTGAACAGTATCGTGTACATGAGTTTCATAAACTTCAGTCGACTATTTACGATGTACCGAGACGATCAGTAGGCGATGCATCACTTGTGTAAACCTCGCTTCTTTTTTTCTAATAAAATCATCTCGTTTTAACCCCCAGAAAGTGTTCGAGAGTAAAACAAATGCATTTACAAATCTCTAATTTAATTTATTATATACAAAAGAAAACGAAAGAGAGAGATTGCCATTTTATACGCATTTAAAATATTGGTTTATTATACTATCAGTTACACACACACATGCGCACACACAAAAAAACGAGAAAAAAATGTTTATATGAGCATTGGGGGATCTTTTTTTAAAAGAAAGAAAAACAAACAATGAAGGAACTTGTTTTACGCTCGAATCGGATTCGAATTGTTTATTGTGTAAAACAGTAAAAGCAAGATATTATTTATCAATATCATCAGTTCCATTTTGATCGCCATTGATTGGTTTTGGTTTGATTTTTCGTGTGAATAACGATGATTGACGTTTTAATTTCGTTTGATCAAACTAAAGAAAATAGAATTTTGTTTTAGAGGAACAACAACAACGAAAAATAAAGCGTAAATTTTGCGGCACAAGAGAAAAAGCGAAAGCAAAATGTTTACCGAGATTCTGTTTTCTATTTCAATACTGAAAATAGTTTTCTTCATTTCAGAACACTCTAATGTTAATAATCAACTTACTTCGTCCATCTTTCGATCCGTACCACTGGCAATTAATAGACGAAATTCTCGTTCTAAAATCTGACGTGTCTAGAGAGAAAAATGAATTTTAAGTATTTAAATTTCAAGGTTTCGAATTTGGCTTACAGTTATTTGTTGATTTGGTATTTGCAATGCCAAAGCTAATGCATTGGCATCGAATGTTTCATCCAGCGCAATCAAACCGCCATGAATACCCGATTCGATGAGATTATTTGCGTAATCTTTGACTGCAGGTATGGTATTCAACCATTGAAAAAGCCGTTCGTTCGTCCAAAGAATAATATCTTGAATTTCTTGAAGTGATTCCATTCGACGTCGATCGAGATCTTTTTTATTATAATTCACACGTTTCAAAACCATAATACCATAGTGAAAACTTGTTCGATGAAAACTATCAACCATTTTCAAATGTTTACTCAGATCTTTTTTATTTAAATGCTCGAGCATTCGTGCATCGACAAGACATTCCATGAAATAGGATCGATATTGTGGCAATCCCAAACTTGGCAACCATTCATTACCGATCCATTCGTGATCCATTTCTCCGAATGCTAACGAAGTTACAGATGTTCGAGGACCGTTCAATGCAGTTAGATTCAAAATTTCTTGTATAGCTAAACGTAGTTTTAGCCGATGCAATGGATTACTAATTCCGATTTGTCGTTGAATCTCCTCGTCGTTCAATTCCGACATAATAGCACCTGATTTAACATTTGCTCGACACGCAGCAACATACCATGCTGGCATTTTCACCCATAACTAAATCGAGACAGGGAGGGGGGGGGTATTTTAATGGAAATGAAAAATTGAAGGTTTGTACCTCAAGCCAAGCAACGACTGTTGCACCATCCCATGTCGGAAATGGACGATTGTTTTGAATGGCATCTTCGAGCAATTCTTGTCTGTAAAAAGATGAGTCAAGAGAAATGTGAATTTGTAGGAAAAAATTCGAACTTCTTTTTTATTCGTCGATCGAATTCACTTTTGCCGAGACTTAGTAGAGTGCCCGTTGTTGATTCAGTCATTTCGTTATTGAATTTATTCTCATGTGAATCACTTTTTCTCGTAAACAATTTGCCCAATGAATTTCGGAAGCTTTTCTTCTTGTGTTGTTGTTGACTTCGATTGTAAATACTATTCTCATCTCCGGATGTTGAATTCTGCGAACTTATCGGACTAGGTGAGTCGGGATGCATCATCGAAGCATGAACATTAACAGACGAATTCGGACTAAAACAAACAAAGGTTTTGTTTTGTTTTGTTTTTTTTCTATTGAAAATCGATCCTACAAATACGATCGATGATGAATATTGGTTCGATATTGATTCTGAATGCTCGATGTTGAATGATAGATATGATGTGGCGTTGCTGTTCGGATATTTGGCGTTGACTCGTAGTTTAAATGTCGATTGTTTGAATGAAAATCAGGACGAAACAATTGAGGCGATGGATTTCGTCGGTAATGATTGTGATTCCCATTTGGAATTAGATCTTCTTCATCTTCATCATCTTCAAACAACGTATTTCCTCCGACACAAGCTTCTAACTCTTCAGCTCGTAGTTCAGCATCGACTTTTTCCGCTTGTATCAAACGAATTTCATTGTTAATCGCGTCTAATTGTTCTTGGAGAACGAGTGCTAATGTTTGTGCATCGCCGGTATTTAAATGCGACGAATTATTCACCGGATGATGATAGAGCGAATCGTCATCGTCAGTTGTTAATTCAACATCGGACGATTCGAAAGCGAGACGAACTTCATTGATAACTTGAGCTTGATCAATCGTATCCCAATCAGCTTCTTTCGTTTCGTTTACTTTGAAAACAACAGACTCGGGCATAGTTCGACGACGATTGAGAACATCTGTCGATGAATTCACGATTGGTTCACTAGAAAATCAAAAATCTAAAATCCGTTTCTCGTCAAGAAATTTTCTATTCTACGTTTTTTGTAATTCTTTTTTCACATTATCCAATTCACTTTTCAATCGTTCAATATCGTCTAACAATTTTTTCTAAAAAACAAAAAATCAAATCAATCATCGAGAATATATTTATCTACTCGATCGATTTGTAGATCTTCTAATTGTTTTCGTAGTTTTTCACTTTCTTGTACGAGATGATTCTTTTCTTCGAGCACTTGCATACGTTCTTTTAATTGAGCTTGTAAACGTTCATTCGATTCTGCTAATAATTTATCAACCGTTGCCGATAGACGCGTATTATGTTCATCAGTCACTTTCTCACGTTGTCGAGCCTTCAGAAGCAAAACAAATGAAGAAAAAAATATATATAAACGCCGAATTTCTACTCGTGTCAGTTCTATTTTAAGATCATCGTATTCATTTTGTAATTGATGTAATTTATCTTCATGATTTGAATATGATGATGGTGATGAATGATTAATTCCGTTTTGTTTCTCAGCTAGATCAAATTCATTTTGTGATTGTAGTTTTTGCTCAACTAAATCATATTTATCTTGCAGACTTTGATATTTTTCTTCCATCTGAATTAATTAAACAAACAAATCTAAGAAAAGGCTGTTGCTGTATTGAAATTCTTACGTGTTGTAATTGTGTTTCTTTATTAGCTAATTCATTTTCTAATCGACTATTGAATTCAGTTAGATGTGATGTTTCTTTCTGAATATTTAGATAACGTTTTTCTAATGTTGATATGCGTTCTTCTTGATCTTCTTTTTGTGCTTGAGATTCTTTCAAATCACGTTGATGTTTGCTGATTTGTTCATGTGAATGTGAAAGATCACGTTGAAAGACAAGTGCTCGTTCTTCTAATTCTTTATTTCGATTCGTTAGTTCGTGTATACGTGAACGAGCTGAAATCAATTCATTACATTGATTATCCATGAGTTCTTGCATTTCGATGAGTTTATTTGTTAAACCATCGGGATCAGTTGAGATTGTCTGAAAGAGAAATTGAAAAGAACAAATCGAATCATTTGAAAATTGAATTTACTTTTAATTGATCGATATCGATTAATTTCGATTGTTGAGTTTCACGAAGACTAACAAGCTGAAAAACACAATCGAATGAAAATTTAAAAAAAAACAAAACGATTCGAATTCGTACTTCACTATTCGTACGATCGAGTTCGTCTTTGAGTTGAGTATTTTTCTCGATTTCGACTTTTAAACGTTCTCGAACCTGAAAACGAAAAAAAAGAAACAATTCGAGATCATTTTAAGAATTCAAAGGCAGTCAGACTTTTTCATCGAGTGCTTTATGATGTTCGAAAAGTGATTTCAATGCTTTGAGAACTTCGACTTCGGACGAAACACCTTGTGCTTGCCGACGCATGACGGTCGTTCGAATCGATCGTTCATGTCGAGCGACAAGTTGTTCTAAATGTTCGAGAAGTAACTAAACACAAAAAAAAAGCATTCATCATTTTATCAAATCAATAGATCACAAATTACTCGTGTATTATTTCGTTCGGCTTTAAGTTCATTGACTTCATCGTCTTTTTCATTTAATTGTTCGCGTAATTGAGCTAATTCACGAACTAATGTCACGTAATCCTAGAGAACAAAAACACAAATATGATTTTATCAAATCAAAAACAAAAAAACTTTAGTCGATTGCTGTCGATTTGTCCATGGCAATGGTTGAGTATATTTTGGCCAAGAATTTCTATTCGAATTTAGTGATATCTCAACATCGTTCATTTCGATCGCACTATCACTACTCGTTGAATTCGTTTCGAAATCGAATAGATTCATCGATGAACTTATTTTTGGTAGTGTAAAAAATATGTACGACTCGGTTCGATTATTCATTTGAAAAAAGAAAACGAGAGTCTTCTCCAAATATATATATATATAATCTCGATAAATTGTCTGCAGGATAAGAAATTCAAGGCAAACAGATTTCAATCGTTTTTAAAATAAACAAAAAAAGCGATGAGAGAGAGAGAGAGAGAATTGAAGCAACTTCACATTATTAATCAATGCGATATAAACAGCCTTGTCTTTTTACCCAAAGACAGTTGTTTATCAGATAAATGTCGATTGAAAGAAAAAAACAAACCTGTGGTGCATTTAACGATAATTGATTATGAAATATATCTCGTTCTTTTTCCATTTCGAATAATTTCTGTTGAGAATTCAAGAAATTCTCTTCAGTTTCACGTAATTTCTCTTGTAATTTATCACGTTCTTCGAGCATTGAAACCATTAACTGTTCAATATTAGCTTCAGCTTCTTCGCCATGATCCGAACCTGTATTTTCATGCGTGTATCCGTTATTTCCGCTGTTGTCTTCAGGTATCGGTGGCATGACATCACATATCATATCAGCATACATGATTGTTTCGTCTGTCGATTCAAATCATCATATGTTCGATAAACTCAACATCTAAAATACGAGAAGAAGAAGAAAAAAACGATGAACGATATCGAACAATGCATGAGTGCATCCATCGAATGAGAAGAAGAGAAAAAGAAATCATAAATACGCACATGCACATCGGTCAATTATCAATTAGAACAAACGAAATGCGAAAAAAAAAGATCAATGTTTCTGATTGAATTTATTAATTCGATTAATTAATTATAGAAAAAAAAGTAATCAAAACAAAAGGCAAGAGAAGCAGAGAGAGAGACAGAGAGAGAATTTTTTTGTTCTTCGAAAGAGAAAGTTGGTGGTGGTGGTGATGATGACTAAACACACAACAGACAATAAGAAGATAAGATGATCCAATAGAAAACTCATCAGATAATTTTTCTCGAAAACAACAACAACATTTCAACAAAAATAAATATTTTCTATTCGATTAAAGTCTGTCGTCGATCTCCATCTATGTATTTCGAAAAACAAAACACGATCTCGTCAATTGTTCTACTGACATCTAATCGATGTCACCAGTTGCTGACAATGTTATGAATCATCTGAGTGAGACTTCCGTTTGGTTTAAATGGCTGGTTGAGTATTTTTCTCGATTTTTTTCTGCTTGGATTTATTGTCAACCGAAACAACGTTCACAACTAGGAAATAAAATAAAAATAAATAAATAAACAATAAACAACGAATATCGAACACGATGGTTTATTTACTTCGAAAATTTCGACATATTATTTTTCATCTACCTTTAACACATCAAATGACTCATGAATGTTTTCCGTTACACAAACATATATTTTATTTTTCTTTTTGTTTTGAACAGTTTTTTAGATAAAAGAAAAAAACAAATTAATGACGGCTAAAGAAAATTTAGTCGAACCAAATCATGGACAACAACCGTCAACAACGATGGATAATGTCGATCAACATGAAATCGATATTCTCGATCAACAACAACCACAAGCACCACCACCTGATTATCAAACATCGATTTTAAACGAGAATGATGACAAAGAAATCGACGATGATGACAATCGTAAATAAAAAATCGAGAGAGAGAGAGAGATTTTCAACGAATTTCCATTGATTATTCTATTTAAGTTCTCGATGAAAATGGTGAACCACAATTTCCCAACGAAGATCTCGTTAAACTTGACGAACAAGTAACACGTCCTCGTTGGATTGTACCTGTACTGCCCGATGGCGAATTGATTAAATGTCTTCGAGCAGCTGTTCGTCTGGCACGAAATAGTAATCGAATCTTTGTTTTCGAATTCTTATATTTGTTTGTTTGTTTTGTTTTCATCAGAGCTCGATACGAAAAGTGAAACATGTCAAAAATTTATTCGCGATAGTCTTTTAAATTCGTTTACGAAAATCTTTTGTGATGACGCTGTACAAAGTTGGAAAATCGATATTTATGTAATTCGACATCTCTGATTTTGAAATTGAATCGATTCATTGTTTGTCTTTTTAGTACAATATTTATAAAAATACAATGATTTTTATTAATCTATGTGTGTTAAAACTCGATGATGATTGTTCGTCATTGCATGAAGTTCTAAGTTTTGTTGTGAATCCTTTTGGCCGGTAGAAATTCGATAGATTTTTTTTGTAAATTTTATCAAATGATTTGACATTAATTTCAATAGTTTTCATCAAGCAAATCAAAGTCAACAATCGTCATATCGATTAAAAAACGCCACTGAACCATTTGCCAGCATAGCCGAACATCGTTTGCCATCGAAGGGTTGGCTCATAGATTTTATAAATAAATTCGGAGATTTAAATGGTTTTGATAAACTATTGGCACGTTTTCTTTCATCGGAGACGAAATTAACGATTTCATTAGTTGTAGCATTGCTTAAACCTTGGGGTCTTTGTTATGATTATCTAACACAAGCGACGATTAAGAAATATTTTGCACCGATTATTGTAAGACGAAGATTTGACCTTTTTTTTTTGTTAAAAATGTGACTTTGAATTTGTTTGCACATAGGAATTCGTTCCACAATTTCTCGATCAATTAACTGAAAATGATTTCAAAGCTGAAAGTAAAGGTGAATCGAAAAGTGATACTTTATCAGGAGTAATTAAATGGCTTCGACATCTTGCATCACGTTTACCTGAAAATGATCATGCTTGTCGAACATTGGACGCACTTCGATTGAAAATCATTCTACGGTAAATCGAATTCTCGGCAAATAAGACAATTTATTTATTTTTTTGTTCGTAGATTATTACAAACGAATTCATTCAGCGGAAAAATGAATGCATTAAATGAAGTCAATAAAATCCTACAAAATCTTAGTCCAATTCATCGATCGCCTATGAATAATCGAACTGATGACAACGATGGATTAACACCTGAAAAATTCATTGTAAAATTTTCATTGCCAAGAAAAAAACAACTGCATGGCATATTTTTGATTATCCTAGGAATGGATTCGTGAACATGAAATACTTGATATTGTCCTACGCGATTGTCTACATCAACCGCAATATGTTGAAAAATTAGAAAAACCTCTTCGATTTATGATTAAAGCACAAGCATTGACACGCAATGATCTAGCTAAAATCTGGAATGTTTCATACGGCAAACATGAAGCTATTGAAAAGAATATTCATGATTTATTGGCGAAATTAGCTTGGGATTTTTCACCTGAACAACTTGAACAATTATTCGATTGTTTTCGAGTAAAAATCAATATTCATAAGAAGAAAAAAAAATCCTTTTTCGTTTCCAGGAAAGTTGGACAAAAGCGAATAATAAACAACGAGAAAAATTATTAGAACTCATTCGTCGTTTAGCTGAAGATGATAAAGAAGGTCTAATGGCAAATAAAGTACAAAATCATTGAATTGAACAAATTCGAAAATTCATTTCGTTAAAAAATATTCTCTAGGTTTTAGAATTACTTTGGACACTTTCGCATGATCGAGATCTTCCAAATGAAATTGTCGATCAAGCTCTTGCTGCTCATTTAAAAATTCTCGATTGTAACTGTTTACTAGTACGTTAAAAATCATCTTAAACTTCGAAACAAACTCGTTGTTTTTTTTTGTTCAAAGGAAAAAGATAAAACGAAATTACATTGGATCGATATTATTCTCGATGAAGTTAAACGTGATGAACACGTGATTCACGCTCTTCGACAAATGAGAGAAATCTGTACACAATTTCCTGAAGTAGAATTCTTTTTAACTGGGTCATTGATTTCATTTTCTGTTGTCTTCTAGCATTCCTATATGCATAACATGAATCGAATGTCAGGTCCACATAGTCGTACACATGTGATTCATCTTCTCGAAAGTAAAAATAGTATTCTTCAAATTCTCACCGAAAATCTTTGTCAATACATGGAAAAACTACGACAAAATCGAGATAGTTTGTCATTCGAAATAAAAAAAAAACATTCAAAAACAAATCTTCGTTTTTTAGAAAATAAAAAAATTCTCCCACCCGAAGAAGTCTATCCCGATAATCGATTTGATCACAATCAACAAATACACGAACGTTTAATCTTCATTCGATTTATCCTCAAAGATGGTCATTATTATCTTCATTCGGATCAATTAAAAAAAATCTGGAGTACATTAGCTGAACAAGCCGTCTATTCACAAGATCGTGAACAATGTTTTCGATGGTTTGCTGATATTATCGATGAAGTTGGTTTCGAACCGAAAACATCAAAAGAATTCTTTCAAAATCAAATCATGAAACTTGAACCACATTTATTAACCAATCTGGGAATGAATTGTTTTGATCGATTTTTCAAATCTGTTAATGCTCAATCGAATAAATTTCAACAGAAACGTCGATCAATTCGTTTGATGAACGACGACGAACTGCTCGGTATTGAATATCTATGGAAATTAATAACCAACGGTTCAGATGACGTATCCGATCGTGCCATTCAATTAATCAAAGAAGTTTACACAAATCTAAGTCCACAATTAAAACATGAAGCTAAACGTATACATCAAACATTTCTTCATGAATGTTTTCAACGTTTAAAACAAATCTACGATTCGATTAAAACAAAATCAACCCCGCAAAAAATTCATTCATTAATACGAATTCTTATTGTTCTAAGAGAATATCTATTCGAATGTGATTATTCATATCATCGTGAACGACAAATTTTGCCCATGTCAAGGTGGAAAATCAAGATCTTTTCTTTTTTTGATTTTGAAAAAATGACTTTTGCTTTTCAGAGCCTATCGTAGTCGAAACGTTCTTCTAACTCTTCATTTAACCACAGGTCAAAGTCGTCAAGGTGAAGACTTCGAATATCCATGTCATTCGAACGAAACCTGGGGACATATTCGTCGAGTAGCATTCAATCGGTAAATTTCATTTCAAATCAAAATCTTATTTTCTATTTTTGTTTTTTCTTTCAAAGATTTAAATCATCATTTGGCATCATGGAATTATATCGTGGCAATGGTGAAATCTTTCATCCATCTGATGATAACAAAACTCTTGCTCAAACTGATCAACGAGATCGAATAGTATGAAAAGATTCTATGAATAGAATTTCGTTTTCATTGTTTTGCTTTTTAATCTAGAGTGTAAACGTACGTTGGGTTCAAATGCCTAATCAAGCATGTTCAAGTGGTGAAAGTAGTTCATCCGATTCGGAAATCAATCATAATATGTCATCGGCACATCAAAGTCGTCTACTCGAACCTGTTGATTCGAATGCTGAAAGTTCATTACCATCTGTGGTAAATTAAACATCTATATTCTTTTTAAAAAGAAATCTTTTCGTTGATTTTAGATATTTTCTCATAAACATGAATATTATCAATTTCTATTCGAAATATCGGACTTAGGCTGTCGAGAGAATCATCCACGTCTTCGTGATATTCCTCGAAGTATACTCGAACTTGTGCCTGTTGATCAACAGATAAAAACGAATTTTACTAATTGTTTTCAATCGATAACAAAATGTCAAGCTGATGACGAATATCAACGATGGAAAACGTTCTATTTAATTCCTTCGCCAACACAAATGTTGTATCATCTTAAAGTTACATTAATTAAACTCTCGCCGATCTTTATCAATCAAGATCAATCTAATATCGATGGTTTACATGTTTTCTTTTTAAATACCGGCGGTTTAATCTGTCTATTAGATATTCTAACTGACAAACGTCTCATTGAACATTGTGATATGTCAACAAAGAAATCGATTTATTTTATTATATTTTATATTCTCAAACGTTTCTTTGCTATACTTGGTTTCTATCAACTACGACCAAATATTCCCAACGATTCATTAGAACAGAGTTTAGCATCAATGCCCTTATCACCTCCCTATACGGAACAACAAACAACAATATCATTTGAAAAATATCTTTCACTTATTCTACAAAAACATGATCATGAATATCCCATACCGAAGAAATCCTTTCTAACCTACAAACAAATCATTGAATTCATACGATTAATCTGGTGTTTAGCATCGAATAATCAAGACATATCATTCGAACAAGATTTCTTACAAATTCATCAAACATTTAAACAAGACGATATCAATGAATACGATATTGACGATGATGGATCATTAGCATGTCGTGAAGCGTTAGAATTATTATGTCTTTCACTTGCATTAGTTCCATCGAGCGTTGAAAATTTAATGAATGAAGAATTCTTCGAATATTTTCTCTTCGATATTTTACTCTATTGTCAATATCCGAATATTCGACAGACAGCATCCGATCAAATCTATATTCTAACAACACGTTGTTCACAAGATCAAACAGAGAATCTTTTGAAATATCTTATTAAGAAACAATTTCAAATGTTCGATAAATATTCCAATGATTTAAAACAATATTCATTACATTCATTGGAATTTTTTCTTCTTCTCTGTCGTTTATTATCATTTGCGTCGAATACACAAGTATGTCTCGGTGATTTAGATCAACAATTAGACGATGAAATACGTTGGCTGAAAAATGTTCAATTACCTATTGACGATCATTTACTTTACGGTCATTTAAGTTTAGCAAAAGAATTATTACAATTTCAATCATCGGATCGAAAACGTTTCTATGGTATTGACCAATCATTAATTCAACAATTAATTCAACAGTATCTGTTTCCGGCATCGACATTACTCTATCAGTATCGTTCATTGAAACAAGAAAATAACGTTGATATCGAACTCAAAGAACCGCCCGTTCCTATTTGTCAACTTCCAATGACAACTTCGCCTGCATTCGATGTTCTCGTGTCTCTTGCGACCAATTGTTTAGACAATTTCAAACTTATCGATCGATCAATCACTGACCTATTCTATTCGATACCGGATTCGAATTTAAACGAATGGGACTATTCGTTACCATTCGGTCCACGATCGAATCGAGGTTTTGTCGGATTGAAAAATGCATCGGCGACGTGCTACATGAATTCAGTTCTTCAGCAATTGTTTATGATCGAACCGTTACGTTCGGCTTTGTTGTCCGTAAAAATTCCATCAGAATATTGTCGAGATGACGCCGACGATGACGACATGCGTCGTGATAATGTTTGTCGAAATCGAGAAGCTTTGAGCAAAAATCTAATTCTGATTTTATTTTTCTAGTTTGAAAATTTAACTGATGCAAAAGCATTTTTAAAAGATAATCAAAGTCCTGTTTCGCCGCCGAAAGATCGAAATGAATATAATATTCAAATTCTTCGACAAATTCAGAGAATATTCGGACATTTATTAGATTCGAAATTACAATTTTATATTCCCAAGGAATTCTGGAAGATTTTCAAGTAAGAAGAAATCTCACACGGAAAAACCGAAAAATGAATTCGAACTTGTAGATTCGCCGGTGAACCTGTCAATCTTCGTGATCAACAGGATGCTGTCGAATTTCTCAACACACTCGTTGATAATCTTGACGAAGCTTTAAAAGCTCTTCAACTTCCTCAAATATGTTCGCTTGTTCTCGGCGGACAATTTGCCGATCAAAAAATTTGCAAAGATTGTCCACATCGATATACACGTGAGGAAGATTTCACGCTGCTAAGTGTCGACATTCGACATAGTCAAAATTTGCAAAGTTCACTTGAACTCTATGTTCAAGGCGAATTATTAGACGGGCCCAATGCGTATTTTTGCGAGAAATGCAACAAAAAAGTCGATACAATTAAACGAACATGTTTCAAGAAATTGCCAACTATCTTAGCCATTCAATTGAAACGATTCGATTACGATTGGGAACGTGAAACGCCGATTAAATTCAATGATTATTTCGAATTTCCAAGAGAATTAGACATGGAACCGTACACTGTTCAAGGTCTTGCCAAAGCCGAAGGTAGTTTCCGACGGATTTACATCGAATTGAGTCTCACGAATCTATTTCTAGGCACGCCTGTTATCGAAGAAACACCAACCAACGATAGTACTCGTTACAAACTCGTTGGAATTATCGTTCATCGAGGACAAGCCAATGGCGGACATTACTATTCATTTATTCAACATAAGTACAGAAGTTTTTTTTTTCATATTTTCGAATGAATTTGTTTTGATGATTGATGTAAATCTAGAGATGAAAGCGAGGATCATACACGTTGGTATCTATTCGACGATACGGATGTATCCGAATCTCGAATGGATGATGATGAAGAACTTCGTTCGAATTGTTTCGGCGGAGAAAATTCGGGCTCGTCGTTTGATCAACCGATTATGAAAAGGTTTATTTCGAAGAATGATCTTTCTTTTCATTGTTTTTTTTTCAATAGAAAAAGTCGATGGTGGAATGCATATATTCTATTCTACGAAAAAATCCCAAATGATCAATCGAATTTAGAAACTAAACTCTCACAATTACAATTACGTACGTGATTTTCGCATAGTTTTCTTTTTTTTAATGTGAATCTTTTGTTTTTTTGATCAGATGAACCAATTCAACGCATGCCACTGTCGGTTCAACGAAGCGTTCGAATGCAGAACATTAAATTTCTGCATAATCGAATTTTATTCAGTGCCGAATGTTTTAGTTTTATCAAGAAACTTGTGCAAAGTAATGTACAGCATATACTCAGTCTACAACAAGTAGCCGATGAGAAAATTATTCAAGTGAGAAGAAGATTTACGAACGAATGAGTGAACAAACAAAATTTATTGTTTTAGACAATCGAAGAAACAGCTTTGATTTGCATACAAGTAGCCATGAAATTCTTGTTTTCGTTCGGTTGGCGAGCAAAGAAAATGCTTCGGTTTGTAACTAAAACAATGAGTTCAAACAAAACATGATTTGCCTTTCAGTGGACCGGCCAATGAATGGACAGAAAATGTCAATGCATGTCTTCGTTTATCGTCCAAAGCTCGAGCTTATCTAGCCGAAGAAGTTCTATTCAAACATCCGAATCGTTTTCAAGAATATCTTATCGATTGTACGGCGGCTGATGTAAGACATTCGTCGAGCGAGAAATGAAGAAGAAGATCGTTTTGTTTGTTCTTAGGTTCGTGCTTCATTCAGCCGAATACTCTATCATCTCGCCATTTATTCGCGTCCAGATGATCCAACAAGTGGTACGAGAAGAAAAACCAAATTGATTTCTTAAATTCGAAATTCTGTTTTCTTTTTTTTTTGTTTAGAAAAAATGAATATCGAAGATACGGTTCTTTTTCATATTATACGTTTATTGAAAAAAGACATTCCAGAAAATGTAAAATCGCTCACACAATATTTCATTTTCTTTATGTTGTACAGTCAAGCCGGTCGTCATAAGGTTCCAAGAGAGAGAGAACAACTGACAAAACTCTTGATATTCATCTGTTGATTTTTAGTGTGAAAATTTAATTCGATTCAACGTTCCGATCGTCTTCGCCAATTTGGCAGTCGACGATTTAACAACATCATCGATGCGTTTGAACGAACCGACGAAATTGTCGATTATACTTTCGACGTTAATTCGTTGTTTTGATACATCAAATCTATGTAAATCGAAAGATCCCGAACACGATGTTTTGCCGAATCGTTACGGAACATTTGACACACCGATTTGTCCCATACCAACTGAAATCATCGATATACTCTATCGACGAGAAAATTTTCTGAAAAAAGTTCTCGAAGATGCAACATCATGCGAGGATTCAGCTCGACTTCTACGTTTTCTTCTCTGGGAAAATCCTGATATAACATCAATCATATTCAATGAAATCGTCGGATTAGTAAATAAAAAACACGTTTCGATTTCAATCTATCAAATGAATCTTTTTTAGCTTTCGGTTTATTATACAAACGATTTACATGCTCATTTAGAATTAGTTCGTATGGTGCTTACTATCGAAGATTCATGGCAAGAAGCTCGAATTTTGTATGCATTAAAAGGCATACCAATTCTTTCATCATCAACAACAACTACAATCACAAATAATAATAACAATAATCAACAACAACAAGAAGTTCAACAGAGTTTATTCGATATATTTTCGAAATCGAAAAGTTCCTATCAAAAACGTGCTTATCAATGTTTGAAAATGCTGCAAACTTTATTTACAAATTGCGAAAAAGCAAATCATATTCTTCAAACCGATTCCGATATCAAAGAGCAGTGGATTGAAGCAGTTCATTGGCTACGTGACCAACTCGAAGTAGACATAACTTATTCTCATTTTCAACAAAAAACGAAATTTTATTTTCTCCTAGCGGCCAAATTCCATGTCATCGAATTACACATACTATCAATCAACTGGCCAAGTACATAGCAATGATTCACCGCAAGGATATCATCTCGAACGAACCCCAAGCGCACGATCAGTATTAGAAAAAGCCAGTGAACTCTGTTCCGATCGAGTAGACTAACAAACCGAAAAAAAAACAGCAGAAATAGATTTCATTGTTCTTTTATTTCTCTTTCAAGGAAAATGATGCTGTTGATGACAATAGTGATGAAATCGAAGACGATGATGAACCGATCGAGCCGCTTCCTCGTTCTCAACCATGAAATCTTCTATATATATCGACAAAGTCTTTATATATGAACAGAAACAAAACAGAGAGACTATCTTCATATTCCTTGTAAAAAATGAAACACTACAAAAAAAAAACGCCACAATGTATTTTCTACTTTTTATTTTCTTTTAATACATCAAAAAAACTGATTCTATATGTATATTTGTGTTCTTGTCCGAGAGAGAGAGAGAAAACGAGAAAAAAAAATTAAACTGGAGTATTTTGACGATGATGTTCTCAGCTGTTGGTGTGTTTATCCTCTTCTATTCTATCATTATTCTTCATACAGCTGTGTTTCTTTTATTTCTTATTCGTTCGTTTTTTTTTAATTCAGAAAAAAACTTTTAAATAAACGTGAATTCTATTTTCAAGAAACTAACTTACTTGTTATGATATAGGTGTTGAATTGAAACAAAGAGCGAGTAATGAAGAACAAATATCATCTGAACTAATCGAACATCTTTTTTTTAAAGATAATTCCAGTACAAAGTACATTGAGCTATTTCTAGACCGTCATTGGACACCGGAAACATAAAAGTGCAATTAGTGGTTTTTCATATATTGATTATAGAATTTGGCTAATAAGTTCCGCTTCACATATCCAGCTGTTTGATATATTCAATGCGTTTCGAGAATCTTCTTTCGAATATAAAAATCGTTGTTATTTCATTCAAATATTCTTCATACAAAAAATATGTCGGTCATCACTACATTAAATCTCATTCAACAGCAATTGACCAATGTTCTAGGCGGTTTACTCATCATTGGAGTCATTGGAAATACTCTCAACTGTCTTGTTTTTCTTCGTAAACGTTTACGATCGAATCCATGTTCAGTTTTCTTTGCTGCTTCATCGATTGCAAACATGATCGTTATGATCTATTTCATTATACCAACAATTCATTCAATTTACAATTCACCTCCTGAAAATAGCAATTGGATCTATTGTAAACTTCGTTTATACATTCGTAATGCGCTATTAGTCATATCTCGAAGTTATCTGACATTGGCTTGTGTTGCTTGTTACACACAATCATCACGAAATGCACGTATACGTGATTTAGGTCAACGAAAAAATGTCATACGAATAATTATTCTTGTTCCAATTGTTTGGTTTATCATTCCCATACATATTCCATTGTTGACAACGATTCAAAATGGTCGTTGTTTGATGTGGACAGGCGCTGCAGCACTCTATCATTCGATTTATATTTGTTTTGTTGCTGCTATTTTGCCGACAAGTCTCATGGCAATATTCAGTCTGTTAGCATTTCGAAATCTTCGACAAATGTCTCGTCAGATTCAACCATCGCATCTATCGACACAACACGATTCAACATCTGAACGAGCCAATCTTCAACAACGTGATCATCATTTAAGTAAAATGCTATTCGTACAAGTCATTGTTTACATGTGTTTTACAATTTCTTATCCATTGAATACGATTTACAATGCAACGGTTCTAATTATCGGCGGTTCGAAATCAGCCGAACGAACAGCTATAGAAAATTTCGTTCTTTTTCTTACGTCGGGTTTTCTTTTGAATTTTTATAGTACGGCTTCATTTTTTATCTTTCTCACTTCGTCTGCATTTCGTCGTGAATTACGACAGGTTTTATGTTGTCGAAATTAACTGTCATCTATATTCTAGATGTCGCAGTAAATTGAAAATCTAATCTTAACAAATAAAAATACGTTTCTAACACTAACGTCTGTCGAAGTAACAATCTATTCATTTGAAAAAAAAGCAGCTCGACTGATTGCTTATCAGTCCGAATAATACCGAATAAGAAGAAGAAAAAAAGAACCGTTTTTTTCCTCTCTTTCTCTCTCTCTCTCTCTCTCTCTCGAAATTTTGTTTGTTTGTTTATTTATTTATTTTTCTTCATTCTCAAAAGAAAATAAATGAGAAGTCTTTTTAATATATAATATATCGATGGACGGAAGTGAAACATCAATTACTTATCAAAACGATAATTCGACGACAACATCAGCTATGAATGCAGTCGAAACACAACGTCCGATTTATACCGTACCGGGCATACTTCATTTTCTGCAACATGAATGGACAAGATTTGAAATTGAAAGACAACAATGGGATACTGAACGAGCGGAATTACAAGTAAAAACAAAGATAAATTCTTTCGATTGAAACATCTTTATTTACAAGGCACGTATCGCGTTTTTACAAGGAGAAAGACAAGGACAAGAGAATTTGAAAAATGCTCTTGTTAGACGAATAAAAATGCTTGAATATGCTCTAAAACAAGAAAGGTTATTCCGTTCACATTTTCGAAGTCATTCATTTATTTGTTTGAAATTTAGATTAAAATTTAATAAACTAAAATACGGCAGTGAAACTGCGCCACTAGAAAATCAAAAAACTTCACCAAATGAAGGACCACCAATATTCGATGATGGTAAAAAATCGTGTTTTTGAATTTTCAAAACAACACAAATTTATCTTCTTTTGAAATGAATTAGATGAAAATAAAGACGAGTCAAATTTAGCATTTGGTAGTAGTAGTGTTTCGTTTAAACAAGGTCGTCAATTACTTCGACAATATTTAAAAGAAATCGGCTATGTCGATTCGATTATTGATCTTCGTTCGACAGCTGTCAAAAAACTTCTCGGAATACAAAACGAATCGAATATGAACGGTTCAACAGCACCATTAAATGGAGATATCAAAACGAACAATGAACTTAAACGGTAGAGATAGAATTTTTTCATTTTGACAAACAAATCAACGAATTTGTTTTAGAAATGTGAAAAATTCTCCGAATGATTTTGATAAATCACTTGCATCGTTAGTTTCATTTAAAGACGAACAAATTGATGATGAATCGAAGTAGGACAAATTTGAACAAATAAAAGATATTAGAATTATAAAAAAAAAAACCAAACATTTAGTGAGGATGATATTGATACAAATCGAATTTTAATAAAATCAAATCATGATCTTGAAAGTGAAGAAGCAGCACTACAAGAATTTGATTTTCTCTCGGGCGAATCAACGAATTCGAACAATACAGAATGGAATGTCGATCCAACACGAATCAATCGTTTGAAAGAAGAATACAAACGTGATCGACATGTCAAACAAATTTCACATTCAACATCAGCAGCTCTTCGAAATAGTCTTTTAAATAATGGCAACCCATCGGGTGACGAACAAAGTTTGTTCTTATTTTCAATTTCTCGAGTGAAGAACAAAAAATGTCGTTTTGTTTGTCGTCGTAGTTTATTCAATGATGTTTGAAAATAGTAAAAATTTTATTGGTGATAATACGATTGAAGGTCTCGATGAATTAGCACGAGAAACAGTTTCGAATGATAATGAATCGCAAGATGATGTGAGATGATCATGTTTTGAGGTTTTTTTCGAGTAAGAATTTCAATTTTTAGACAACAGCTGGTGAATCAACATCCGATTCTCGAAAAACATGGAATGTTAAATATGTTCTACGAAGGTAACTGACGAATCGATCGATGATACAAACAACAATCCTTCGTATTTCAGTCATTTGGATAGTGTTCGTTGTGTAGCTTTTCATCCGATTGATTCATTGGTTATAACAGGTTCCGAAGATCGAACATTAAAACTCTGGAATCTAGACAAATCTGCGATCTTAAGAAAATCAACAACAGCTACACAAGATTTAGAACCAATTTATACGTTTCGACGACATATGTACGTTCGACAGAGACAAACGAACGAATGATTTGATTATTTTCCTTTGAATATTTAGTGGTCCGGTGTTATCCTTAGCAATGAATCCATCTGGTGAACAGTTTTATAGTGGTGGTCTCGATTCATTGATCACCGTTTGGAATCTGCCGAATTCCGATGTCGATCAATACGATGCTTATGGTTAGAAGAAAATTTTGACTTTCAAAATTGAGTTTTTTTTTCTTTCACTATGAAAAATAGATTCGAATGTGATCGGAAAAGTCCTCACTGGTCATACGGATGCCGTTTGGCAACTTGTGAATTGCGGTCAAAAATTACTCTCATGTTCATCCGACGGTTCAGTTCGATTATGGGATCCTAATCTTTCCGAACCTTTACAATCGACATTTACGCGTATGTATTAAAATAACATCGAGTTTATTTCTTTTTTTTTTTATTAAAAATATTTCTTCTATAGACGAGGATGGTATTCCGATTTCAATTGATTGGTTAATGCATGATACGAATCAATTCGTTGTGACATATGATACATTGAAAACGGTTGTTTATGATACGGAAACAGGCAAAATTCGACAAGAATTTATTAATGATGATAATGATCCAAGTTATCGTATCAATCGTTTGATAAGTCATCCATCTCAACCGATTGTTATAACTGGACATGACGATAGAAAAATACGATTTTTCGATAGTAATTCAGGTCGAATGATTCATTCAATGGTTGCTCATTTGGAAAATGTGACTTGTCTAGCAATTGATCCTCAGCAAACATGTCTTGTATCGGGCAGTCATGATCGTTCGATACGTTTATGGAATTTAGAAAACAAAACATGTCTTCAAGAATTAACTGTTCATCAAAAGAAAGACGACGAATCTGTACATGATGTTTGTTTTCATCCTTCGAAACCTTATCTAGCAAGTGTAGGCGCTGATTCCATAGCCAAAATCTATGCTTAATAGATCACACGACGAGTTTTCTTTGCTCTTCTTCTTCTTCTTCTAGTTTTTGTGTCGTATCTTTTGTCTTTTCCATCAAATGTAAATAAAACCACTATTAGAACGGTTTTCTTTTCCATGACATATCTTTTCTTTTTTTTTGCTGGTTGTTCTAACTATCTATATCTATTCTTTTCTTTTCTTTTATAAAAATAAAACTACATTCGCACACGTACCAAGACCTAATTCATTTTGTCTAGCCATCAATCGATTAAAAACCGAAGTTTTTTACGCGTTTCGATGGATATTCGCGGTGTTTTCTTCCATGGAGGTCAAAAAAACTAAATAAAAAAAAAGTGAGGGTGTATAAGAAACCGATCCTTTTCGCGCATGCATTCTCCGCTTTTGACATTTTTTTGTCTGGCCCGGTAAGAGTCGATGATCTATGAAGTAGCTGGGAGCAATTTTCTTTCCTCCATTCGTCTCTTTCATAGGAAAAAAAAAAAAGCTCGCGCACATTGGGTGATCGACAGAGGACGTGTGTCGTTCGCGTTCTTGCTACTGTTACAACTGTTGTGGTTGTTGTTGTTGTTGTTGTTGTTTTTGCTTTATGGTTATTAATCGATACTATTACATTTATTTACTCTAAATAAGAACAACAAAAAATGAATTTAACATTTCCCAAACGATATTTACTTAGTTTATTAGCATTTTTCGGTTTTTTCAATGCGTTTGTTCTACGTTCGAATCTTTCGATTGCCATTGTACCCATGATTAAATCGAACGTACATCTATTATCAACCAATACAACTGTAATAATAAAAAAAAAACGTTCGTTTTTTTCGAAATCTTATTTCTAAAACGAATATTTAGATTGGATACAATTGGAATACACAAATGCAAGGTCACATACTCTCGGCATTCTTCTATAGTTACACATTAGTTCAGATTCCAGCTGGATTTTTAGCGACAAAATATGGCGGAAAGATTTTATTCGGTGGAAGTGTAGGTTTCTGCGCGTTTTTAACACTATTTACACCGATATGTGCATATTTGGGCTCGACAGCTTTGATTATCCTTCGAGTTTGTGAAGGTTTTGTTTCGGTAATAATCAAAAAAAAATAAATTTTAGTTGATTTTCCTATTTTTTCCCCGCTATCGTAGGGTTTTATTTACCCATCTGTACACGCTCTTTGGGCGAAATGGGCGCCGAAAGACGATAAATCGAAATTAGCTGCATTTTCTTTTTCTGGTAGTTACATTGGAACAATGGTAACGATGATGCTCGGTGGATTAATAGCGACTCATTGGTCATGGGAATGGGTTTTCTATTTATCCGGTATATCGAAAGCAAAATCACTCGTTTTTTTATCAATGATTTTTCTTTGCAGGAATTGTTGCATTAGCATGGACAGCTGCATGGTTTTATCTTATCTCCGAATCACCGGCATTGCATCCGACGATTTCGAAAGAAGAAGCGTCTTACATTGAATCGAATCTGACCTATCCAATCTCACGAGTAAAAACAAAACGAAAGAATTGTTTTTTTGATCATTTTTTCTTCTTCTTGTTCAGAATTATTCAATTCCTTGGAAAGATATTCTCACATCGTTTCCAGTCTGGGCAATTATTGCCGCACATTTCGGAACTAATTGCTGCATCTACGTCATTTTTACCGAGTTTCCAACATTTTTAACGCAAGCACTCGGCTATCGACTCGATCAAGTTTGTTTTTTGTTTTTCTATTCAATTTTAAAATCAAAAATATTTTCAGGCTGGTCTTTTTGCTTCAATACCTTGGTTAGCATTAGCAATTCTACTCTACGTTACAGGCTTAGTCTCAGATCGATTAGCACAAAATCATTCGATTGGTTTTGTTCGAAAATTAGTCTTATCTATTGGTAAGTTTTTCTTTTTGTTTTGATAAATCATCATGTTCTGTTGATAAACTCGTTCTTATTCGCTTAGCATTTGTCATTATTGCTTTGGCACTTCTCTGTGTCACTTTATTATCTGCTAATCAACGAATTCTCATCATTATTTGCATAATAATCGCAATTGGCAGTTGTGGTCTCGCATGGGCTAGTTTCGGTGTCAATCATTTAGATATTGGCGCACATTTTGCCGGCGTTCTTATGGGTCTATCGAATTGTGTCGGATCAATTCCGGGCATTGTTGCACCGATTCTAACTGGTTATATTGTCGAGAATCCCTATGTAAAAAAAACAAGTCACAACAAATACTTTGATACATTCGTTTTTTTTTCGTTCTAGTTGAAACGTGAATGGAATATAATATTCATGATCACGATTGTGATCTGTATATTTGTTCTAATGTTCTATTCATTTTTTGCATCGGGTGATCTACAAGACTGGGTGACAAATCATAATGATGAATATCAACATGTTCTGAATAATCCGATCTCATCTCGAGATATTAGTCAAGGTACGGGCTTAAACGAGCATAATCTCGATGATTTAACTGATCGAATCAAAGCCGAAATACAAAATGATAATGAAGCCAATAATTAAACAAAAAATAAATCTCAAATTATTCTATTTTTGTTGTTGTAATTTATTTTAGTCTCTATTTGTTGTGATTATTTTGTTTTTCTTTCTTTTCGATGTTGAATTACATACATTTAAACAGTGAATATATTCTCGAAATAAATATTGTGAATTTAACAGAACCAAAAAAAGAAACAACACTAATTCAATCAGAAATATCTGAATGTCCTAAAAAGATCAAAGTGCTGCCCGAGGTTAATGACAATCTGCATTTCAAAAGTTAATTCCATTTATTCTGCCACACCTTTGCTGTTTTGTTTTGTTTTGTTTTTTCTCAGAGGGTAATAGTGTCGTACACATTCTTTGTTGCTATTTGTTTTTTTTAGTGCACATTTATGTAAGACTCTTATTTTCTCATTTAGTGATAGATTTCTTTTTGAAATGCTTTGCATGTTAAAGAAAAATTTTTTTTTTCTCTCTCTTGTAATTATATACTTTCCATGAAGTTAATGTCTTTTAATTTGTCTAATCGGGGAAAAAAAGAAGGAAAACGCAACGTAACGAATTCTGCAAGATGAAACGTGATATTTTCTTTTGTATTTGATTTCGGCATATCAAATAGACTTTTAAAAATATTCCTGATTTTTGCATGTTTAATTTAGTTGTTGGACAATGACTTTCTGTTTTGCGTATTTCTCAACGTGTCAAACATTAATGTGAATAATACATAGGCGTTAATCGCGTGTGAAGAGATCAATGCCGGAAAACGGAAAACAAAAATGACAGTATAGACATTTCATTTTGACTTCCCGAATATACGTGTATATATACATTACATTTCGAAGTCATCTAAACTTTTAATACAATCATCGAATGATTGTGGATTTTTCAAGGTTAAAATTACGTGCATATTACTGTATTTTATTGTCCTTTTTTGTTTCTTTCTCCTTCTTTTTTTTTTAAAAAAGAGAATAAAGGTTTTACATATAAACAATATTACACTATAAGGACACTTGTTCGTGGGCAACATATTGCATATGAATAAAAAAACGATACAGTTAATCGATATGTTCTTTTTCCAATCATATCAAAGAAGAAAAAAAACAAGCAAGCCTGTAGTTTATAAATGACTGTCACTCAGATTACATCTGTTTTACACCTGTATGTTTCGAAATTGATATCAGAAACTAATCGGTCGTTTATACAAACGTCAAGAGAATAGAATTTTGAAATCATAGAAAAATTCACCGGCTTTTTTTTTCTTTCATTTTTGTTTTTATAAATATTAACACAACTCGTTAGTGTGTGTGTGTGTGTGCTTGTTCCTATTTTTATTATTTATTGTTTTGAGATTAAATAAAGACTGGGGAATTAACTAGACATTTGAGAAAATTTTTCTCCCAATCATCAGGGAATATTCGCGTTTTCTCTCCCTCTCTCTCTTTCGCGTTCTCGTTGCCTTTTAATGATATTATGCAAAAAAAACTGTAGTTTCTTTATCTCGAAACAACGAACGAGAGGTACGAATGTAACACGCCTGTAGAGATAATATTCTTTATTTGTTCTGTATCACAATCCCGAAATTAGTTTAATGATGGCAAAAATATTTGCTTAGATATAGTTTTCTTTTTCTTGTTCTTTTTGTCTTCTTCTTTTGTTTTAATTAGACCAATTGTTTGTCAATGCATTTCTACGATTTAAAACAAAGTCGTCCTAGAAGAGACTATACAATACTCGTCTCTTTCTTGTGTTCTTTTTTCTTTCTTCTCTTCCTTTCTCTCTCTCTCTCTCTCTCGTTTTGATTTCGAGCCAAAAAAAAGAATGAGAAAAAGAGAACGCTTTTATTCGGTCGTTTCATTCAACCGTTTGCTTTGGCCACTTGCCAATACAACGTGCCCTCCATCGCGCTTCTCCTCACATGATGCATTGACGTCTTCTGTTCTTCTCTCTCTCTCTCTCTTCTACCGACTATGCATGCACACAACACAACTCATTCATAGATACATTCTCTTTTCTTTTTTTCTCCTTCATGAACGGTAACGTAGGTCGTGTCGCTTAGTTAGTAATAAACAAAAGCTGTTTTATATTTTTATTCGATAGAGATATCGTTCTTTTTCTTCTTCTTAAGTGATGAGAATCATCTTTCTACGTCATTCATTGTCTTTTCTAGATGCATTATGATTATATCCCATCTAAATATATTTATATATCTATCTGTCTATCTTCGTGCTTGTTTTGTTTTTCTAGATAAGCATTTTTTTCAATTGTCACAATGACTACATTGATATTAACTCCAACACAATCAACAAATTTGATTCATCATCGACAACAACCACAACAGTCAACAACTAAAATCACTTCTTGTATGTTCAATCAATAAATAGAAATACAAAGAAAAAACAAGCAAACTTTCTTTTTCCTATTTAAAGCTGTTGTCGATCCACTACGTGCTCGATATTTAATCGCACATAAAATAGCTACAGGTGGCTTCGGCGAAGTTTACGCTGGCGTAAGAAAAAAAGATGGTCTACCTGTTGCATTGAAAATCGTGCCGAAAAAACGAATGAAAGAAATCAATACGGTATGAATTTGAACAAAGAAAATTCCGTTTATTTTTTTTGAACACGTATTCCGCTTGTGTTTAGCCGGATGGTAAAGTTCCTCTTGAAGTGTTTCTCTTACGTCGTGTAGGCAAAGTTAAAAATGTCATACATATGCTCGATTATTTCATTCATAATGATCAACTCATAATCGTTCTTGAACGGCCTGAACATTGTTGTGATTTGTACGAGTTTATCTCGGCACGGCCCAACGGTCTCGATGAACGTTTAGCTCGTGATTTTTTCAAGCAAATTATACAAATCCTTCAAGATATTCATCAATGTGGTGTAAGTCATGAAACAGGAAATTAATTTCAAAGGAAAACATTTCTCTTTCTCGTTCTTTTTTCTATTGGCTCTTTGCCAGGTCATTCACCGAGATATTAAAGATGAAAATTTTCTCGTCAATACACGCACCGGACAAATCTATCTAATCGATTTCGGTTCAGGCGCCGTGCTACACGATGGCATCTACACTGATTATCAGGGCACAGCTTGTTATGCCGCACCCGAATGGGTTACTTGTCAACGATACTTCGGTCTACCACAAACAGTTTGGTCATTAGGCATTCTTCTTTACGATCTTGTTTGCGGTGATATCCCATTTATCGATGATTTATCAATCATACGTTGTCAATTAAATTTTCCCAATCATCTTTCATCAGGTACATTATCGAGTGCGAAATTTACATTTTTTCGTAACAGCTGCCGTGAAGGGCCAAACAGTAGAAGAGAATACAAATTGAAAATCTGTTGCATTAGACAACAAGCATATTGAAATCGATCTGAAAAAAACAAACTACGTTGTTATGCATTTTTTTTGTTTCGTTATTCTAGAATGTATACAACTAATTGAACAATGTTTATCAATACGTTCGTCAGAACGACCGACACTTGAACAATGTCTACAGTCTGAATGGCTTAAATATCCATCACTAAGAGATTTAACACTTTCATTAGTACCGAGAAAACGTTCTGGACGTCAATCGTTATCATCATCGTCGTCGTCTAAGTTGACGAAATATTATTCCTATCGAGGAAAATCTTTGTAAATTATTTGTTTATATGATTATTATATTGTTTGCTTGGTTTGGTTTTTCTTCCGTCCGTCTGTTCAGTTTTTTTTAATTTTCTTTTCTTTTTCTCTCTATGCAAAAAACCAATAATGACGAGAAAAATAGCAGAAGATTCGAATACACAAATCAAAATCTCAGTTTTAAATTAAGAACATTTTGTTTCATTTGTTTGTTGTATTCGAAAACTATGATAAATAATAATAATTTGTTTATTTTTATTTTGTTTTGTTTTAATTGTAACAGTTTCTTCTTATTTTTTTTCAAAGTGGTATGCATAAACAAAGAATAAATTCAATTGTACTATTGACTGCAATATAAATCTTCTTGTTTTTCTTGTACAGTTATTTGTGTACGTGTATTTTTTTTTCTTTCTCTCCCTCTTTTGCACAGTGAAACGTACGTGGCGTTTGAAATAAAAACAAAACAGTGTGCACACTGACGATAAAATTCCGTTTATGTACAATATATCGACGCCTCCACTTCAGTTTTGCTTATCTATATATGCTCATCAATCATTATAGTGTCATTTTGTTGATAGAATAGCTAAGTATTCGTCGATATAATGAATACATTGTAGGAGTCGATTGATAACTGATAAACATGGTTTTCTTGTCTTTTTTTGTCTGATGTTGATTTGAACTGACAACAATATTAAAAAAAAATCTTATTTTATCATTAAGCAGAATACTTAAGTGACATTGACCTTTTTTCTATTATAATCGTAGGAACAAAATAATTAGTTTTGTACATACGTATGCATATTCTGTTTAGCGATAAATAAGCAATAACATGTCAAATAAGACAAAGACTAAATAAGAAATCGTGTGATCACATGTACCTAGAAAAATCAATTAAGCAATGGACCTAAATGTCTCTTTCTGTTTTTAGAAATTTACTAGAATTATTTATTTCTGAAAGAAAAAAAAGAGAATGAAAACGTAGTTCAAATGTTCAATTTTGCAATTGACTTTCTTGTTTGAGAGTAACTAATTTATTTGCAGATGGTATATCAATACCTAGAGTTTCCAACTAAAAATAAACATTGACAAAAATAGTTTCGTTTTTTTAGATTTAGGAACAATGATAGGTCAGCTTACTTCGGATGTAAATGCGTCAACATCTTTCTGTATTTGCATACGAATCTTATTGTCATCGGTTAATTCATCTTTACCCGTTGTACTCGTCGTCATTGTTGACAATGCTTTCGATGATTCTCGTACACGTCGAAGACGTTGCATGCTATCTTCCATTTTTCTAACTGCTGATAAAATCTCCGAACATAGTTCATAATAATTCTTTGTTATATCGTCAAGTATTAAATTTAGAAATAGTTGACATTCATTTTCACTGAGAATTTTGCCACGATAATCATTTGTAAAATTTTGTAGATATCGAAATGTTGCTTGAATACAATTCGATGGTTTACTTGGAGGCTAAAAAAGAAAGAACAATGCTTTTTTTTTCTTCTTATTCATCATATTTTCCCCATGTCGACGTGGGGAAATAGTTTGCGCATTACATCGCGATTTGTTTTTCGATACATTCGAGGAATGTCTTGTATGGAATGTAATGTTTCATTACATCGATGAATTAATTGATTAACAATAGCTTGTTTTAAAATTGTTCGACTGTACTCATTGACATCTCGAAATGTTTGATCGAGAATTATCTGTAAATCATTACTGATCGTTTCGGTAATAAGACGTTGTTTGACAATATGATTTCGAAAGAATTCTTTCATTTGATTGACTAATGTTTCCATGTCAACATAGAGATTGACGAGAAAATTGATTTCAATCGTTTTACAATTCAATGACTCGATCCAAAGACGTATTCGAACGAGACATTGTAATGTTAATTTCCAAAATTGATGAATCAATGTTTCGAGATAGATATCGTTTTGCCAACAACGTTGAATCGATTGGAAAACAGTTGATATAATTAAAGTTTTAAATTTCGAATCTGTTTGTTGTTGATTGAATTCAAATGGTTGATTAAGAAGAATATTTTCGATTGCTGTTGAAATATCTTGAAAACGTATTTGATAATAAACAACAAGATCCCAACGAGACGAGAATTGTTGATAAGTCGATGAAGTTTTTAGTGTTTTCGTTGTGAGATGTTCGAGTTCATCGATAAATTTCAACCAAGCCGAATAACGTTGATGAAATATATCAGGATCACCGGCAAAGAAAATCATTTGCGATGATGTTTCCAAGCACAATGTTAATTCAGGAAAAATTGAATTCACAATAAAATCAAAATGACTTCCACATTCACGATTGATACGTTCGACAACGTAGAGCATGGCTTTGCATTCTGTACGAATAAAATCAAGTGTTTTATCGAATGCTGGCGAAATGTCTGATGATTGTAGGAGAAGATTTCGAATTGACTAAAATTATACACACGATTAAAGAAGAAAAAACGAGCAAATCATTTAAATTGTTTACTTGTTCCATGAATGGCCGTACGATTTCTTTGGCAAATGTCTGTTCAGTTTCTGTTTGAAGTGAAATCGATGCGAGACCTTTCAATGAATCAGCTAGTAGAGACATATTTGGCTCTCGATAGGCTTGAATAAAAGTTGTAGTTAAACGTTTCTCGAAAACACGATGCAGATTTTCAATAGTCTAAAGAAAAAAAACGAGATTTGATGATTCTTAATTGGCTCTTTTTTTTGTGTTACAGTTTTGAGTGGTTCAATAGTTGGCTCGTTATCTCCGCATTTTTTCATTTGTAATGAAATAAAACTAAATTGAACAACAGCACGTTCGATCATTTCATTGAGATCGATTCTTCAACAACAACAGTAACGGAAGAAATGATATATCAAAGAAATCTTGAAATCTTTCTACTTGGATAGATTGATTGCATCGTCAAGTTCGTTTAGTTGTTGAATCGATTTTTGTATGTCAATAATCGATTGAATGACTTGTCGACGTTGACGAATCGATTTTTGTTCGTTTAGTTTATCTTCGATTTGCTTACGTTGACTACTTAAATTGTCATTTATTTTCTATCGAACAACAAAAATAAACATCGAATTCTTTCTTTTCTTTATTTTTACCATAATATCTGTTTTCATAGCATTTAAAGGAGTTTTTAATGTCGTTATCGATTTATCGAAACCGACCTAAGTGTAAAATCAATGATTTTTTTCTTGTTGAAGAATTTTCTTCTTCTTACGAGATTAGTTGAAAGATTTAAAAAATCAGCAAAATCTCGATTGATTAATTCAACCATATTGGATTTGAGTACGCGAAGAAATAGATCAAGATCATCACGTAGTTTTTCTAAACCGAATTCACGTTTATATTTCACCACAAATGCATCAACATTGAAATCGGTCTAGATTAAAAATCGAAATAAATACACGCGTTCACAGAGAACAAAAAGCACAAAGTACCATCGATAATTCATCTCGATCAAAACAAAATGTCGGCGTATCTGTACTCTCAAATCCGACCATTCTTTTAATCTGAAATCAGAAATTTCGATTAATTATCTTTGTTTATTGAATAGAGTAAAAACACAAATAAATTCAGAATAAAGTACAAAGAAAATTTTTATGGAATGCTTAAATGACAATGGATTTTCATTTTCTTTTTCTCTAGATAAGTCGTGATGATTTTAAATAATCAATCAGACAACGATAAACAAAAACATAGGAATATGTTCGATCGATAAGTGACATTCGATGTTCACGCATTACTTTCAATACACTTGCCACATTGACTTTCTAGAAGAAAAAAAAACGAAGAATAATATTTATTTTTTGTCTTTTTCAATGAATTCGTACTTTATTGAAAGTGATACATTGAATCATAACATGAATAAGAATGAAAATGCCTGTTCGGCCAATGCCAGCTGTACAATGAACGAGACATGGATTGGTTTCGCCGTAGTGTCGACGAAAACTATTCACAACATGAATAAAATTGAGGAATGAATGTGTATCAAGAGGCAATTGAGCATCATCCCAAGATGTATATTGCAGATGAACAATGGTACGTGTTCGTTGTCCATTGAGAAATTTCATTTTAAGATGTCGAATATGAAAATCCTGACGATTTTGTTCGGAAAGTAGTTCAATTTCGAATTCATCCGTTCGAATAGGTTCCGTTTTTGAATGGGGAAAATAATTTGCACATAATTGTCGATCATTGCCCAATAACATCACAATAACATGTACATTACTGCCTGATATCATTCGCCAGAAATCATAAACTGTCGATGACAATGGCGATTCAGCTGCTATATACGAATAGATCGTATTCTCAATTCGAACTTTGACATGCGATGCATTGATATAACCATGAAGGTTTTCCTTCGTTGGAATTAGCCGTACACGTGTGTCGTCATAGGGTATGACATCGGGATATCGATTTCGGTAGATATTTTCAGTGAATCGTCCGTCTTGACTCGAACAATTCATACGTGAGAGTGGAATCGAATCGAATTCATCGTAAACTGTGTTACTCGCAATTTTCGACTCGAATTCAGCCAACTAAATGTTTTTCAAATGAAATTCATCTGTTTTTTTTGTCGTTTGTTCACGTTTTAACTGCTTACCCAAGTATCTGTTTGTGTGTGATTATGAACACTAATCGAATCGGATTCGAGTGGAACCGACGTCGATGAGAGATACGTTCTCGAATTCTAAATTCAAAGAAAAGTTCTTTTTTTTAGGATGACAATCATTTTTTTTCTCTTACTAATAGCGATCGACTTGTTGCCGAAGAAATCGACGGTGATTTCGTAATTAAATCCTGAATAGAAAAACAAAAGACAATAGATTTTTCACTGAGAATTCAATATTTCGAACATGCCTTCATGCAAACGAACTGTACACTCATGCAATAACGTGTGCTCCTTCTTAACTTACATTATCACATCGATCAAGACATTCACATGAAAAACAAGGTGAAAGATGATTCGATGTTTGAAAAGAGGATTTATCAAAAGTAGCAAGAGAACAAGATAAACCGATACTCGTTAAAGAACGATGAGGAAACTAATATGAAAGGAGGATTACAAATTTAGTTCGTGCTCAATGCGACGCACCTTGGTCGGGTAAGCCGATGATTGAGATTTGTAACCAGCTGAACGTACGGATACGGACGCTGTATCGTCGTTGATCATCGTTGGAACGATGGATTCTTTGGGTTCGATTTGATTGAGATTATCTGCAAATGTTGCATAGGGATGTTGGGATTGTTTGTTTTGTGTTTGAGTTGAAAGTTGAACGGTTAGATTCGGTAGACTACCTTTCCAAAGATTTGCACTTTGATTGGATGAATAAGTCGATGAAGAAATCGATGGTGGTGTTCGATCGTTACTCGATGATTCGCCATCGGAACGAAGATCAGGCACGCTAACACCATGATGTAATCTCATCGTTGGAGTTGGCAATTTTGGAATGTTTCTACATTAGAAAAACAGAAAACAAAAGACAAGTTCGAATATTCTCGAAGAAACTTTTTACTCGACTTCATTCGTTGAATATTTCGAAAAATATTCATAGAAAACATTTAAAATTCTTAGACAATAACGATTGTAATTCGTTGAATCTGTATAATAGATCAGACTATGTCGACTTGTTGAACCATTCTTGAAAGATAACGTTATCTGACGTTGTTTATTCGATGCTATAGATGTAACTGTATGCCAACTAGAAGTAATCAATTATTTTGTGTTTTTATTTCAATTGAAAATATGAATTTAGTCTACCAAGTTTCAAGTTTGTATTCAGTTCGAAGTAATGATCGCGAATGAACACCATGATGATTAAGACCAAGACAAATCGCTTCATTCAATGAATTCTATTCAATCAAAACTTTATCAATTATTTGTTCAACGATTACGCTCATACTTTTAATTCCAAACAAATCATTCCGTAATTATTCGTTTGCGAGATTTGATAGGCAAATTGATCTTGAACCAATCGATTATCCATTTCACTCAAATCTCGATATAAATCAAGAAGTTTCTCATCCGTACAGCCAATCTATTGACAAAAACAAAACTATCTTTCGTTTTTTCAGAACGAAATTCAATCTTACAACTGAACTAATCATTTGAAGTAGATCACGATTTTTATCCGGATGAAATCGATTGGCAAAACATGCTGCTAGAAAGTACGCTGAGATCAAGTCAATTGAATTCTTCTCGATTGAATAGATCGATGAAATGAAATTGCAAAACAATTGTTGATAAAGAATTAAACTAAAAAATGTTGCTAATTGTCGTCGTTCTGTTTTTTTTTGCAGTGTGATAATCTTACCGAGCTTTTTCATCTTGAATCGAATATGGTATAGCTGGATAAATAAGATAGGTAAATGTCAAATTGGGTTTAATCTCAGCTTTTGGTATTTGTTGTCTCATCGATAGATTAGGATCTAACCAATAGGATTGTTTATTAATTTTATTAAAATACGTCAAACCAAAATAATGATAAATGCTTTTATCACGTATTTGTAAACGTTGAAAAAGATAATTGAGACAATCATTCGTTTGACTATTGTAATTCATAAGACATTCGATGATTTCTTGATCGTAAACATTCAATGGTAATAATGATAAATGAAAATATTGCTTTAATTGTGTATGCAGACATGGTAAATGAACGAAAACAAGATAATGACTCTTAGCACCACCTTGAATATCATAACGTGAAAGGTGACTTTTGCCGAATAATGACGGCATAATTGCTAATTCGTGTTCAATGTACACATACGACGAATGACGAAGGAAAAAAAACGTGAATGAACCGATCGATTAATGCCTAAGTAAATGAAGAAAAGAATGAAATAAACTTGGATTGTATCGATTGGTGACAAATGATGAGAAAAAGAAGTCAAAAAATAAAATTTCGAAAAAACCGAATTTTTTTATTTTGCAAATGATTTTTCTAATAAAATAAAAATCAAAGATTTCATTTTGTCTTTCGTAAAATTTCATCGCCATCTATCGATTCAATTGAGTTCATCCTCCAATAAAAATATTTTGTCCAGATTTTATCAACGAAATTTGCCACATCGCCATCAGTCGCCAGTGATTTTAGTTTACAAAATGTTTCGTCTTGTATTAGCCGTTTTTGCTTTAATCGCTTTAACTTCAGCTCAAAATTGTGAATCTCCACAATTTAAAGTCACATCATATTCAACAACTGATGCGCGACTAACAGCTGAATCAGCTGCACAATTAGAAATCACGGTTACTTGCAAAAGCGGAAAACAAGTTCGTGTTTCACATTTCATTTGGTTAATTTAAAGAATAATGATTGTTTTTCGATTTTAGCCAAGCACACTCTATGCTGATATCAATGGACAAGTTGTTCCATGTGCTCAATCGGCTACTGCACCAGGCAAATACTTTGTAAGAAATGATTGAATGAGAAAATGTGATATTTAGCAAAAAAAACAATCGAATGCATTTTCTAGCTTGGCGTAGGTGCTGCTACACATAAACAATTGCCCAAAGGACGAACAACAGTTCGATTATACGATGATGAATCATATTCAGCTCTACGTAAAGTAAGACACGATGATTTGCAAAGAATTTCCCCATAGACTTATTCGTTTTTCTCAGGCACGAACTGAAGATGCTGTTAAAACAGTTAAACCTTTCGGTCAAGTTGAATTAAATCATCCAGTAAGTTTTTCTTTTTTTTTCGAATATTAATTTCATCTCTTCGATCGTAGGGCGTCAGCTATGGCCCATGGTTACCGAGTGAATTTCTTGCTGTCATCGCTTTTGGTCTTGTTTGGTGGGGAGCCTATCGTGAACGATCACGAATTCTTAGTTAAATAAATTCTTTAACTAATTGATAGACTAAATCTTTCCTTTACTTTTCATCATTGTTATTGTTGTGTTTTTATTTGTTCGTTCTCTCTATCTTAGACATCAGAAAAATCTATCTTTAAGAAAAGAAAAAAAACATCCGTGTGCACGTGCGTGTGTGTTTTGATTATTTAAAGCAAAAAGCTTCTTAAATAAACGTCAACTTCATATTTAGACAAAACTTCATTTCATAGTTCTGACTTGCAATATCTTCTTGAAAATGACAAAATTGTTTATTTACTATGACAATGCATTCTTTCTCTCTTATCATTGAGTTTAAAAACCTTTGCCATTGACATATTACACGATATTACAAAAAATGGGTTATATCATTAGTTTTCTCGTTATTCTCTGCTTTTGTCAAGTTCATGCATCATTAGATTGTTCGTCATATGCTAATGATAGTGAAGTACTTCAAGCATTGCCATTTCATGTTCCAATCAATCCAGCTGATCGAGATATTCATAGAACATATGCAATTGCTTACGACAATGGAACTGTTTTCTATGTTGGAATTGCAAGTCAACAATTAATTCCATCGACAATCTTTTGTTTACAAGCAGTGAGAGAATTGTCCGTACGAGATTCATCATTTTGTGATAATGAATCAGCAGTTTGTCAACTTTCATCTGAAATCGATCGATGGAGTTCATCATTCGACACACTCAGTATATTCTCGACACGAATTACTCATTTACCAGCATCGATTGGTAAATTACATCAATTGAAAATCTTAGAACTATGGAATACTGGTCTTGTGACACTTCCAAATTCGTTTTCTTCATTAACATCATTGTTCTCTTTAACAATTACTTTCAGTCAATTGAAAGTACTACCAAAAGGAATCGGAATGCTTAGTTCATTAGTCAATATCTATCTTGATAACAATAACGATCTTCGTTCGGTACAATCACTTAATGGATTACCAAATCTGTATCGTTTAAGTACAATTAATTGTTCAATAACAAGTATTCCTATGAATTTGCCTAAGATCTTCTATTTGGTTATGACAAATAATAAACTAACAAATCTTAATGGTATACGAACACTTGGTTCTCAAATGGATGATACAAAAATATTCTTTTTCGACATAAATCAAATTCGAGCAGTACCATCAGAAATTAACCAAGTCTACAAAATGGTAACACTCAATTTAGCTAAGAATCAATTAACAAATCTGCCATCAACAATCTTTGGCTACGAGCCACTTGGTTATTTAAATATTCAGCATAACTCTTTCTCTTCGACGATTTTGAAAAATATTGTTGATAAATTCAAAATCACTAATCCACGTATGGCACTCTTGTATTAAATCGCAAATTTCGTAAAATAAATGTTTTGCTTTTAATCTTCAATGATTCTCTTCGATAAAACTGCAATTGCCTTCATGACAATGTATTTTTTCTCTCTTATCAGCTTATTATAAAACCTCGGTCATTACAAAAGCATATAGAATATTACAAAAAAAAAACAATGAAAAACATCGTTGTTGTTATTCTTCTTCTTCTATCAATCAGCTGTTTGATTCAAGTTTGTGCTTCATTAGATTGTTCACGATACAAGAACGATACTGCCGTACTTCGTTCATTACCATTTCGTGTTCCGATCAATCCGGATGATCGTAGTATTTTTGGAACTCATGCTACTACTTATCCAAATGGAAGTGCAATTGGCTTGTTGAGTCTTGTCAATGAAACTGAAATTCCATTGACAATTTTCTGTTTGAAAATATTAGCTGAATTTTCAGTCAAAAATTCAATATTTTGTAATGAACAATCATCAGTTTGTCAATTACCATCGGAAATTAGTCGATGGAGTAAATCGTTAAGTGATATTACGATTATTTCAACTAGAATTACTCATTTACCAGCATCATTCGGTAAATTAGAACAGTTGAGACGATTAGAATTTTCCAATACGAGTCTTGTCACGCTTCCAAATTCGTTTTCTTCATTAACATTATTGAATACTATACGGTTACGATCAAGTCAATTGAAAACATTGCCAAAATCGATCGGAATGCTTCGTTCACTCGATACAATCTATCTAGATAACAATCTCAATCTTCGTTCAATACAATCACTCAATGGACAATCACGTTTAACTTTTATCAGTGCAATTAATTGTTCAATAACAAGTCTTCCCATGAATTTACCTAATGTATTCTATTTAGTTATGAAAAATAATAAATTAACAAATCTTAATGGCCTGCAAACAATAGGTTCTCAAACAAAAACAACGAAAATATTTTCCTTTGGACAAAATCAAATTCGAGCGTTATCATCTGAATTTTCTTCAATTGATAATATTATAAGCATTGAATTAGATAACAATCAATTGACTAATTTACCATCGACAATCTTCGGTTATGAATCACTTGGCTTTTTGAATATACAAAATAACTCATTTTCATCAACGATTTTACGGAATATCGTTGAAAAGTTCAAGATTACCAATCCAAACATGCGTCTATTGTATTAGACAGATTGTTTTTTTTTTATTTGAAGACATAACAATTCATACAGAAAACAAAGAGATTATTTGATTTATTTCCAATTCGAACAACAATTTTGATCAGGTATAGACGAGCGAATTTCATGAGGAAAACTTCGATAGATTTGTCGATAGTAAAGATTTTGTGGGCCACGAAAACTTTCGAAAAAGAAATCTTCTCGAAAGACTTTGAATTCGTAATCAACTAGATAAATTGGCTGTTTAAATACAGTCCAAAGAACAATTTCATTACAAGGTGGAATCGTTAATGAACCTTGATATCGCCAGAAATCATTGAGATTATTCGACATTAACAATGATAAATTCAATGATGTACTTGTTAGATTATATCGATGACGTAAGATTAATGTCGAATCGAAATATTGTGTCCATTCGTTTGTTGTTTCAGTTGTTTGTTGAAAATCGAATGGTTTTTTCGAAAGATCAGTGTGAGATATGTCTTTGAGAAAGAAACCTAAGACAGCTAGTTGATTTGTTTGATTATTTTCAAACACGAAATGACTTTCGCCTGTATATTTTTTCCCATTACTAAAACGAAGAAATAAAATTTTGTTTGTTTGTTTTTATAAAATCAAACTCTCGTTACATTTGATGTTCGCTACCAACATTTTGATTGGGTCCCCAGTGCAAATGAAAATTTTTAAATGTAAAAGTTCCATTTAAATTTCCTCCAGAAAGGAATAATTTCTCTCCTAATGGTTTGCCTTTAACTGAATGTCCATCGTGAATTAATGTAAATTTCATTGGCTTATAAAAAGCCGATGAAAAATGAAATGGTTCGAATTGTCGATAGATTGTACAAGCGGTTTTAATATTCACCGGCGATTGATATTCGCCGGCACATTGAGGAAATTTTTTGTACCAAACATCCGGTCCAAATCGACCGTAATTCCATTCAAAACTTGGCGCTTCAAATACATCACTTTTAATCGTGATCAACAGTAAATTTAAGAAAACAACGAGACGTTTAGTCATCGATAGAAATGAAAAGAAAATAGTTTTATTTTCAACCGACAAGTATATCGATGGTAAAATTCGCCGTATAATTCATATACATGACGTTACCATTGTTATCGAACGATAACGGTGACCAATAAGTAAAATCATGTCCTTTCGCACCATCGGGCGCACTCTGCCATTTATTACCTTGCCAAATAAAACCATAACTATCGGGATTCGATGTTCGATATCGAACAATGTTGTACAATTGAGCGTGACCTTCATTGCCAATATTATTTTTTGTTTCATAAGGACCAAGTGGTGATGTTGATGTGTAGATTGTTGTCGATGCACCATCCGAACAATAACAACAGCATTGGCCGAACACAGCATGATAGATTCCATTACGTTTAAACATTGCACCACCTTCGACAAATGCCTGTCCAAAATAACCACTATTAAAATCTTTACCTAATGAACTTAGATAATCATCGGATAGCTTTTCAATCGACATTAAATGATTAGGATTGTAGATAGAACCATCGATATGTGCGTTGTAAATGATATATGCATCACCATTATCATCTTGAAAAAGATTTAGATCACCGGTATTTTCCCAAGCTAAAGTTGTAACTTTTTCGGTAACGAGTTGAAAAGGACCAGTGGGTGTATCAGAGACAGTTACTGCACATTGTGATTGTGATACACCTGTACCTGCTGCAGGTAGAAAATTAAACCACATAACCCATTTTTTGGTTCGTGGATTTGGTAGAACACGTGGTCCAAACATAATACCTTGAGTTTTCATTGAAGACATTTGAAAAACATAACCACGAAATGTCCATATGTCAAGATCAGCCGATGTATATAGACTAACATTATGATCCAATTGAAAACCACAACCGCCCGGATGCCAAACTGTACAACCTGATGGACCCGGTGGTTCTTTACAAAGACCATAGCTTGCACCGTAATAATAATATAAACCATCATAATAGAAAACATTTCCATCATGAGCATCGATTATACTACCATTCGTATCCCGTCGAGGAATGACATTGCTAATAGTCACCTGTCGACAAGTAATAACCCCAATACAAATCGAAATAAATGTAATTAACTTCGTTGACATTATTTAGAAATAAGGAGAAAAAAAAATAGAACAAAACACACCTTGATCACCCATCTGCACCCGTTCTCATACAAATCTCAAAAACTGACCAATCTCAATTTAATCACAATTCGAATATCGTAAAAAACTGACATCTTTTATTCGATTTTAAATCGGTCATCTGTAAAACGAACATGACTAGATATTATGAATAATATAATATAATGACGTAACTTTTACTCATCGATTAGTCAACAAAACTTCCGCGTAGGAGTAGAAGCTTGCTCTTCTCTTGGAAAATTCCGAGGCCTAGAATGATTTTATATGCACAGGTGAGTGTGCATATTGAAGCACTTTACATTTTTAATGGCAAACGATAGAAACAATTGCATAATCTGGAGTTCGATTGAGTCAATAGTTTTTTTTTCGTATATCACCATTTATTGGATAGAAGAGAGAAAGACGAATTCGCTATGAGGTGCTGACCGTCTATTCAGTCAATGGTTATGCTTGATAACGTATGTTTATTTTTTTATTTAGTTTTTCTTTTATTGACAGAATAACTACATTTGTCCAGAAATCGATTTTTTTTCGATTATTTAACAAAGCCTCCGCATAGAAATAGAAGCTTTTCTTGTCATGAAAAATTTCCCACTCTTAATGATTGTTTATGCACCCGTAAGTTTATATTTCGCGCTTCTAGTGCACAAATGATACATGCACGAAGTTCGATTTGACGTCAAGAGTGATTCTTTGATGAAATATCTTTATTTTTTGATTTAGTGGATTTATTTTATTGACTGAATGACTCATATCCGCCATCGTAATTACATCTGATAGGAAATCGGTTTTTTTTTCGATTCTTTCACATTATATAACTCAATGGCTATGATATTCAACACGAATATATAAATAAAGAGACGAAATATTTATTGTTTCAGATTATAAAATATGAAATTAGGACAATTATTCACGCAGATATTTGCATTTCTTTTTATTAAAGTTACTTTTGGCATTCGAAATGACGGTGATACTTGTACTCAATTTATCTCACAAGAAGATATTCTTCGTTCGTTCGACTATCCTATTGATATTAATAATACAATCAACGAAAATACCGACTTGACTTACGCAAGAACGAATAAAAATGGTGAAATAACATTCCTACAGATTGCTGATCAACAATCAATTTCATCATCTATTTCCTGTCTCTATTATCTCACGGAAATACGAGTAATTCGGACGAAATCTTTCGATTTAAAACAATTTCCTCAATATTTACAATCATTGTATTTATCACACGTTGATATGTCAAGTCATTCGAATGATCTTCATCGTTTCCATTATCTCGAATATTTACACATCACTCATACAAATCTTCAATTCGTACCGTGGATCAATACTTTACATCGACTAAAGTACTTGATATTGGATCACAATGACCTTCATTTCTTATCAGCAACGACTATACGTCTAAAGGAGTTAATCAAAATCGATGTTACAGACAATCCTCATTTGAAATCGTTGGATATGCTCAATAATCACCCGAAATTACAACAAATCATCGCATCTTCATGCTCAATTACACATTTGCCAAAGAATCTACCTCAATTAGTTGAATTACAATTAAAAAATAATTTAATATCCTCATTGGATAATCTCGAAACATTAGGCCAAGAAACAGTAATACCAAAATTTTTCATCTTCGAAAATAATCAAATTGATAAATTAAATCGTCTTATGCAAGTCAAAAATTTACATACTGTCAATGTAAGAAATAACAATCTTCAAACAATTCCACTTAAACTGCTTTGCGGACGAAAAGAATTGAAACATATATTAATCAGTCATAATCCTGCAGCGAATTATCGTGGATACAAAGATGATATTCAAATTTTGAAACGTTGCTTGCCAAACACCGAAATCGATTGACACTGATTTTCGTTTTTTTTTCTTGTTTTTATACGTTAACAAAAATAGTAAATTTTCATACATGAGTCAATATTTCAACAGAACGAAAACAAAATGAGTAACTTACACGTAAAAAAAAAGGTTAACTTATGTTTTGTTTCGTAGCAAATACACGTCATCAATCTCATATTTCAAGTGAAATTATAGGAAAAGGTTTTTTCCTTTTCGATTTAGTCATATAAACTTAACAAATAGTCCCATGGGAGTCAAGATGTTTTTTTTTATATAAATATGTCATCAGCTGAAAAGAATGTACTAAAATGCACATGATCATTTTAGTTTTATGAAAAAAAGTCAGGATTTATGCCATCACATAAATAAAGACAGTTAATAACAGCACCATGATTTTCTTCCTCTTTCCTTTTATTGTGTTTTTCACGCCAGTGTCACTGTAATATTTTGAACACGTCTTCACCGGCTGATATATAGATATATATATATATATATATATATTCACCTCATACTCTCGCATCTTATTTAATATTTCAGTTAATTCTAGATTGACAATGTCATTTAAGAAATATTTTATTATCTATCTTCTGACAGTTACTTTTGTTCAAAATAATTCTTTAAAATTACTATCTTGCCCAACAGTTGAACATGATCTCGATGTTGTGTCTAGTCAAGGTTTAGATATAGCATCAGATGATACCAATACACAAGATTCCTATGCTCTAACCAAGTTCGACAAATGGATTTATAAACTAGTCATTCGAGAAAAGAAATCGATTTCAAATATTATTTTTGCATTACGTCATTTAACACGTTTAGAAATTACTGGTGTTTGCTTTGAACCATGTTCACATGAATCGATTCCATTTGAAATTCAATGTTTCGCATCATCACTGACTCAATTAACAATTGAAAGTACTCATATACCACATTTACCGGATTATATTGGCAATTTAACTAAATTAACATCACTAAAACTGGCTAATACAGGTCTAATTAATCTACCGACAACAATCGGTAATTTAATAAATCTTGAAACACTTGATCTGTCAAATAATTATCTCACATCATTACCGCAAATAATATCAAAATTATTTAAATTAAAAACATTAGATCTAACAAATAATCGACATTTACATACAATTCAAGCAATTAATTATTCACCATCAATTACACATTTACATCTTGACAATTGTCGAATAAATCAACTACCAAGAAATTTATCGTCATTACATTATTTGCGAATGTCAAATAATAGTTTAAAAGATCTAACGGATATTACAACATTAGGCGTGCATTCGATAGATCTGAAACAATTTTATTTCCGTCAAAATCAAATTCGTTACGTCCCATTAGGCCTTTTTCGAATGAAAAATTTAGACATTTTATATCTCGATAATAATCTAATTCGATGTCTTCCACTGAAAGCTCTTCATAATACAACACTCAAACAACTTTTCATACGACGTAATTGTTTGACTTCAAAATGTTTAGAAACACTTCAAATAAAAAATTCCAAAACCAGTGTTACATCCGACAATCAAGGAACATGTTAAATCTCATTAAATAAATATATATTATATATAGAATTTTTTTGTTCTCTTGTTTTATTTCAATAAAAAATTCCTCGTTATATGTTGTCATTTGAATCGTTAAATTAAGACTTATAAATAGTTCCGTCAACGTCATTCGACTGTATTTAATTAAGCTGAAACATATGTAGTTAATGACTGTAAAGACCAACTCGAATAGGGCGATTTTTTGCTAAATAAAATACAGATTATTTTTGTCAAAACCCTAGAATATATTTTGAATAGAAATTAATGAAATATCTGATTGTATGTCTGTACATCAAGACTATTTTTATTCGACAATATGTTTAATTAATTCTTAAAAAGCCCTATTTTTTCTCGTTTGAAACAAGTGAAATTTATCAATATTGAAAACCAAATATGTCATCTGAATTGCCTGGAGATTCACTCGCAGACCTCGGAGGAAACTAATTATAGACAGACTACATATGAAAGAACATTTGTGAGTTCATAGTATAAGAATACGAAAGACGTAATTTCTTGAACAATAGAAAAAAAACATACTTAAAATCGAATAAGATTGTAAACATATGTTATTAATTTATTGTTTTTCTCGATAAAATATGAACAATTCGACGAAAGCAGAATAAAAATAATCTCTTTTGAGTCTATTAAAGTTTCTAAATTACTTATAGAATCTGTGTCAACTTTTTTAGGCAGATCAACAAAAGAACGTCTATTTTTATATCCATTAAGTACATATTATCAGAAAACTTATGAAAATGAAAAAGAAAACAGTTCAATCCGACTCAATAGATAATGATTTGATATTTAATTGCTCGATGCGTCGTAATTCTAATTTTAATTTCAATCGATTCGTAAAAAAGACATGTTTCCAACCACGTTTTTCAGCGAGAAAGATTAGATTTCGATTGTCCAACGAATTGAGTCCATATTGTCGAATGTAAAATAATTTCCATAGATCATTCTGTCGACATATTGAACGAAATAATTTCGATACCAATGCTAATTGAGGTATATCGTCGAGATTAACAAAAGAAAATATTCGAATTTGTATTTGTAAGGGCAAATGTGAAAACCAATCGATTTGTCCTTGAAGATAATTTAAACAATATTCAAGTGTTTGTTCGCCCAGAATTCGTGTTATTTCACGTTGTGCAATTTCATCGTGAATGAAATCTTCATGTGAATCTTTGATTTCACCTGGATAGATTGAACCTTCAACATTTCGAAGTGTAATTTTCCACCAACGAAATATAATTCGATCGATTAAGATTTGTAAATGACCGTAATCTTTCGATGGTGCTGGTGCAGTCGCCGAACATTCAAATAGAATTCGATCTTTCGCAATTAAATTCGTCAAAATTCGATGTTCATTCAAATATTCATTCATATCAAACATTGAGAGAACTAACTAACCATGAATGAATTTGTTGCGATGTATTGAACCTCTATATGTGAACGTATTTGAACGACCAATAGAGTTTTTTTCTTCGATCGATATTCTCGTTCTATCGTATCGTCGCCAGACGTTTAAAATACAAGAACAACAAAAATCAATCGATCGAATCGATTATGTTTTCTTTATCTCCTTCGATATCGAAATATGATGAAACAACACGAAAGTTTATTACAAGTAAAACTGTTGAGATATCCTATCGATATTCGCCGATCATTGATGATCTAACCAATGATTTACGAATTCTAATTGAACAACGTTTGCCCGAACTATGTCAATTAACGAATGAACCATTAAAATTTACTAATGGAACGAAATTTTATTGTACAGTTAAGGATATTCTAACGAATGAAGGCGAATTTTGGGTTGAAAGAGAATTTTCAATTGAAAACGAACGAAAATTTCAACAGTTCATCGATATTCTTTCGCTTGTTGCTGTTAGTTATCAATCACTAAAACAAGTCTCTGTCGGGCAATTAGTCGGTCTATTCTATGAATCATCATGGCATCGAGCTTTAGTTATTTCAACAAGTGAACAACATTCAATTCATTCTACACAACCAAGTGCTCGTGTTCGACTTGTTGATTATGGTTCATCATTATATGTGAACATTTCACAATTAAAATGGTTACCCGAACAATTCTATCTCTTTCCTTTCAAAGTACGATCAAGAAGAAGAAAAAGCGTTTGTGTTTTTTTTTAAATTTCTTTCGTTTTTCGGTAGGCTGTCGAATGTGTTTTTAGCGAAGCAATCAAACCGACATTTTCCGATACAATTCGTTTGACATTCAAACAATTAGCATTGCATCGACGTTTTCATGCGACTGTTTACGATCGTGATGGTACACGAATATGTGTCCTATTGAAATGTCGAACAGACGAAGGTATCATCAATGTCTATCGATATTTACGTGCACATGAACATCGATCTCAATTCGGTCGATTGCTGGCCGATGGTGAAATTGTTCATTCATTGAGAGAAACAATTTCGATGAGAAATCATTCGTTTCCACAAACACCACCAACACCCGTTCAACTAACTCGAGAACAACTTAAACAACGACGAGCTGAAATCGAAAAGATTTCTCGAGAATCGATCGACGATGAAAATGAATCAACGTAATTAGAAAACAAAAAGATTTTTTTTTTGTAAGTTAATTTTATTATTTTTAGTCAAAGTACACCGGTTTCAGCTGCAACTATCATCACACCCATGCCACGCCTTTCATTTGCTCAACAACAGTGAAGAAGAAAACGCATTGTTTCTTTTTGTAAAAAAAAATGTGAATATCGTTTGTTTGTTTTATTCTTGAAAATAAATCAGCGTGACTAAACGTGGGAAACGATTGTCTTCTGATTATCTCATCAATTTGTATCAGTGTGAACAGATTGTTCATCAACCATTCTTCTATATAAACTCGAGAGGAAACAAAATATCCCTGCATATTCACAATGTACACAACAACAACTTATCAATATCAAAATCAATCGATTCAACAAACCACCGAAAGTCTCGTCAAAAAACAAACACGAACTATTCCCGATGAAGAAAAAGACGCGAGTTATTTCGAGAAACGTGCTCGTAATAATCAATCAGCTAAACGTTCACGAGATACACGACGTATTCGTGAACAACAAATTCAAGATCGTGTACAGTTCCTCGAACAGGAAAACTCTCGTTTAGCAATGGAAAATCAAACAATTCGATATCAAATCTCTCAATTTCATACGATCTACAACGGTGTCACCAAACCATTTTCTTAGATTATAATAAAATCTTTTTTTTTTTGAATAAATGCCAGATTACATAGTGACATCTTTTCATTTCATCATATTGTCTTTGAGTCAATATCTCGAATGGCGTATGCACATAAATATTTACGCTAGATCAGTGTGGTCTTACTTTTTTATTTATTTCAAAATGTCAGTCGCAGGCACAACAAAACTTGTTTTTCGCTATTGGAATTGTCGTGGTCGAGCACAAACGGTTCGTTATATGCTCGAAGATATTGCCTACAAAAATCCCGGCAATGTCGAATACACCGATCAACCTGAATTGTTAGAAAAGGCTTTAGAAACTTGGTTTCCAAACAAGGATAACGAAGCTATTACAGGTCCTTTTCATACGTTGCCAGTGTTGAATTGGAATAATGAACATACATTCGGTCAAACATTAACCATCGGTGTGTTGAATTGAATTTCCTCGTTTTTTTTTGAATCGATATTCTTTTTAGCACAATTATTGGCACGAAAATTTGATCTCTACGGTCAGCTGACTGCATCGGTCAAAGATAAAGATATGCTCTATGGTTACATCGATGGTGTTGTTTCATGTGCATATACCGATGTTATATGTAACATATTGACATGTATCTGGGGCATGGTCGATTTTGTTGATGATAGCAATATGTTGAATCGTTTAACAAAAAAAATTCCAACTGATTTAAAAGCATTGAATAGTATTTTGAAGAAAAGTTCGACATCGTTTTTCTACGATCAAACCGAACCGACAATTGCCGATTATTTTACGTTCGAAGCATTTTCAGCTGCTAAAGATTATTGTTTGAAATTGATACCCGATGAAACAAATCGACAGGCACTGGAAAACCTTGAGAATGTTATGAAACAACGACCAGCTATACAAAATTATCTTAACAAAGGTTTATTGTACAAGCGTTTTACAGGTTCACCGAAAGAAATCGAATACATTGCTAAACTTGCAGAAATGAAATAAAATCGACAGACAATAAAATTCTTTTTTTTAATCTTTAATTTAATAAATAAATATGATTGGTTTACAGATGATTCATTCGCGATTTGAAAACAAATTTGTTTGTTTATTGTGTTTTTTTTCAGTTCTAATATGATTAAACTTCGTCATCACTATTGGGATGTTCGAGGACGAGCTCAAGTTTTGCGTTATATGCTCGAACAAATAGCCTATCAACATAAAGATGTTGAGTATCGTGAAGAATTCGAACCGATTGAAACCGCATTTACAACTTGGTCACAACGAAAATGTGATCCAACTGTTTCAGGTCCATATCGAGTCCTGCCCGTTCTTCATTGGAATGAAAAGGACACTTTTGGAGAAACATTAGCAATCGGTTCGAATATTTCTTTTTGTTTTTCTTCTTCTAAACTTAATTTTCGTCTGTTTTCAGCTCATCTTCTCGCACGAAAATTCGATTTCTACGGTAAACCAACATCGAACTATTCCGATTCGATTCTTCTCGAAAGTTATCTCAATGGCGTTGCATCAAGTGCCTACACCGATGTTATTGCGAATATATTGATGTGTATCTGGCATAGTACAACTTTCGAACTTGAAAACAATCCACAAGCGTATACAGTCCAACGTATTCGCGATACACTCGATGCGTTCAATGTTCTTCTTAAACAAAGTTCAACATCGTTTTTCTACGATCAACTTGAACCGACAATTGCCGATTATTTTGTTTTCGAAGCTTATACAGTTACGCGTGATGTTCATGCAAAATTTTTGCCAACAACGAATTGTGATGCACTTGAAAAACTTGAGAACATTATTAAACAACGACCGGCTATGAAAGAGTATTTTCAAGGTGGACGACTTTTAAAACGTTTTACAGCTGCGCCACACGAAGATGAATATCTTAAAAAACTCTCGAAACTTAACTGATATGCGTCTTTTGTTTTTCAAATAAATGATATCACAGTCTTTTTCAGGATTAACTGATCAAGATAGTGTCTCACAGTACGTACGAGTTCTTGGATAACAGCAGTGCAGGTCGTGTTAAAAGTACAACAAGAATGTTTTATTTTTTTAACATAGACACACAAAAGAATCCTTAAACCATAGCAACAAACAAACGAATGTTTGATTCAAAGTCCAATGGTAATCAAATGTTACAAAGAACACTTTATGTGTATGTGTATGTATGTGTGTCTGGCTGCAAATGAAATTTTTTATTCACATTGACAAAAAAATAATTAAAAGAATGAATGTTTGGTTGACTATAAAAAACACAATCACTCGTTCTTCCGAACGATCAAAGTCCACAATGAAAAATGGGTATTATTGACTTTAAAAAAAAAACAACTGATGCAATGTTAGATATCAGCCACGAAACATGGCAGCTGATAACCTCATGTTCGAGCCCATACTGAATCATCCTTGTACCATCGTACAGGTCACCTGTAGATATTATCTTTATATAGAACAACGCATATCCAATATATCTTTTTTTCTGTTTCTGTCATTGTGACTATGGCAACGTTCTTTTTATTTCGAAACAAGCCTTTTAAAGCAGACAGTAGTCGTGGCGTGTACTATATCGATAAAAACATGCCTCTTTTTTTCTTCTTCTCTTTTCATCTTCAATTCGAAAGTCCATTAAGTGATTCATGCATTAACGTCGTGATTTCTGGCTAATATCAAAGTGCAAGCTATACTTTTCTTCTTTTTTTTTTCTCAAAATAAGATAAAATATGCAGCGTCATTCTGCGTTTTTTTTTCTCTTTTTTTCATTTCATCATTTTCCAACGATCACAAGGCGAGCGTATGCGTACCCATTTTTTTTCTTCTTCACACCTCTTCTTGTAAGGGTGTGTTCTGTTCTGTTCCGAGGAAAATATTCGACTGATCTACGGCGTGCACTGTCGTTTCTCTCACATCGTTTCGCTGCGTGATCGACGACTGATCTATAGAATAATCACGCAAGTCGTGCGTGATTGTACTTGAGTTGCCTTCTTCTCCTTCTTTCTCCTTTTAACATACTGTCGTAGTACAGAATCAGGCACACATAGAGGTTACTTGTACATCGCAAGCTATATAAAAACTATACACATGAATCAAACGAGCAACAATTTAAATTCTCTACCGGGAATAAATACAATAATGTATTCATCAAGTATTTCGGTCAATCAACGAAAACAATCGGTAGGATCGAATAGAACTAATTTAATATTATTATGACTAGTTTTTTTCTTTTGTTTATCTTTCAAGGATGTGGCGACAAATGTTCGCAACGGTGAATTAATACTTTCATTAAATGCATCGCCGGAAAAACCAAGAAAGTTACATCCAAAATTCCGTCCAGTAAATAATAAAAAAAGTGTTTTTTTTAATTTTCTCTTCATTTCGTTCTTTTGACTTTTCAGTACCTTGGCGAAACAACGAATACGCCGTTGCCAACATTCAACAATTTAGCATGTGTCAATCGTTCGAATTCGATTTCTGATGAAAGTCTTTCGTCAGAAATGTCTTCAACGCCGTGTACATCACCATGTTCAATGTCAAACGACGACACACATTTATCAACAAGCTCAACAAATCCAGATTTTCATGTTCTTTATGTTAATCTCAATGGTGAATACGTACCAATTGCCAAAACATCATTTATGATTCAAACATCATTATCACCATCAACAACAACAACAGCAACAGATTCAAAACCCTCAACACAAATTCAACGAAAGAAAAATTTCATTTGCACATATCCAAATTGTACGAAAGCGTATTTCAAATCATCGCATCTCAAAGCCCATATTCGTTTGCATACGGGTAAGCAAAAAAACAACAACAAATTCCTACTATGAGTAAAAAAGTACATTGGGGTTAGATGTACCAGTATTAACGATTCCTATTGGATGAAATATGTCAGCATAGACTTTTCTTTCTTTCTTTTTTCCTTCCTGTAGGTGAAAAACCATTTTCCTGTGCGTGGCCTAATTGTGATAAGACGTTTGCACGATCGGATGAATTAAGTCGTCATCGACGTACGCATACTGGTGAAAAGAAACACGTCTGTTCGGTTTGTCAGAAAGCATTCATGAGAAGTGATCATTTATCCAAACATTACAAACGTCACATGAAAAATAAATTATCAGCAACAGCAAAAAAATCGTCTTGATTTGAAAATGTTTCGTTCTTGTATCATTTCTCCTAGTCAAACTGACCGTCTATCTATATTTGGATGACATTAGCTTATACGTATATACACTATATATTTTTCTTGTTCGATGTGTGTGTTTGTGTGTGTGTGTGATTTTGTATATTTTGTTTTGTGTTCGTGGAACATATCTTTGTTACACGTATGCATATTAAACTCGGTATATTAATTCAAATGAAACTGATTGATTGTCTGTATGATGATGATGTCATAATCGCAGTAAACGTGATAATATTTCGTTTACATTTTCAAAAGAACAATGTCTGTTTAGTATGATGAATAGGATACTGGTATTCGTCTTGTTCGAATTGAATTTCATTCGATTTTCATGGGCATTGAATTGTTCAACAAATGGATTTGTTTGTAAAGGTCGAATTATAGTTTATTATCATGATAAATATTATCCTCAAACAATTAATTATACATTAGGAAATATCAATGATATTCTCGAGAAAAAATATGAAAATGATATATTGAATTTTTACTTAGATTCGTTGAAAAAATATCAATTAATTTTACATGTGAAAACCAATGAAACATTGATCATAACGGATATTTATTGTACAACAAATGATAGCTGTGCATTTGATGAAATTCAACAATTGATCATGAAATATAAACGTCAATTAAATCCAATGAATCAATTGAAACCATTGATTTATTCGACGAATTCTTCGTCGGAATTATTTTGTTATGATATATCTCTCAATGAAATTCATCGTTGTAATTCATCTCAATCGATTTGTTTATCATATTCAAAGGATTTAAAATACGAATGTTCGCATGAAAATGAAGTTCATTTACATCAAGAATTTCTTGTTTCGCATCCGAAAATGGTTCAATTCAATCTTATGAATGAATACATTCGTTGTAATCGAAATCAATGCAATCATATTGAAAGTCTAACTCAAATCGAAGAACTCTCACGATCGTATGTTTTCGGTATGAATGGTTGTTCATATAGAAATAAGCAATCGATTTATTTGTTATCTCTATTTGTTGCTTTGAAAGTCTTTGGAAGAATACAAAAATAATATATATATATACTAAAAAAACAAAAAAGCACAATTTAGTTTGTCTGGTTTTTTTTCGTCGTGCTGTTTTCTTTCTTTATACAACATTGGATACACAAAAAAAGGGAAAATAGATTTTTTTTTGACTAGATAGAATTAACCATCAATAGTCTCGCGTATTGTTGATAAATAATATTCATATGTACTATTGATTATTCCCCACGAAATTAAACTTCGTACGAAATTCCATTTTGCACCAATATAAAATTCTTTCAATGAATTACCTCGTTGTTCGTAAACAGAACGAAATATAGTTACTAAACGATCGGTTCGACCACCGAGTTCCGATTGTTGAATGTTTTTAAGGACATTTATTGGATAGATAAATGTCGAAAGAGCTGCACCGAGTAGACCACCACTAAGAAAATCATACATTGAATGTTGAACATCGGATGTCGCCGTCGGAAGACTATCTTTAAGAGGTTTTCGACAAGCAAAAAAAATCATATTCGATATGGTATTTCGTATTAAGATTAATGTTAAACCTCGATAAAATTCATTGAGACCATAATGTTTATACATAATATCGAATGCATGACAAACATTTCGAATATTTTGATTATATTTCGGTGTTTGTAGAAGAACTTGTGTACGTTCTAATGGCGTCAATATTGATTCAGTTATACCGGCTAAAGCTGATGCAAATGGTTGATGATACCAATGATCATTCTCCGAAAATGATTGAAATATTGATAAATAATGTGAATTTGTTCCAAACATAATACTTAATGAAAGAGTTTTTTGTAACAATGGTAATGGCATACCACGATAGAGAATAATTAAACCTTCATGTTTCAATTGTCGATAAGCAGCAAGTGTTTTAAAACGATAGATTTGTTGACGAAAAATAAGTTTATTAGCTGGATAAGTAAGAATAATATTCGTTGCGGATGATAGAAAACCAGCAAAATATTCAGGTAAACGTTGTTTGAGTTCATATGATTGAGTATTATTCATAGGCGACAAGGAAATTGTTCGTGGAATTTTTTTATAAATCACCATTGAAAATATTCAATCATCTAGAAAAGAAGAAGAAGAAAAAAAATTTTTTTTTTGTCCTTTGTGTTCTTTTATCTCTCTCATCATCCAGCTGTTCATCATCTCATGAACGACGAAAAAGATCTAATCTCTTTCTGTTCGTTCTCATAGCTTCGCTCGAATGATTTTTTTCTTCGTCATTCGTTCAACTATTTTACATATTGTGAGTCACATAGGTCAAAGAATGAATAACTGTACGTTAAATCAAATTGATTATACTCAACTGATATCTCTTCAAAAACGTCATACAAATACGTATACATTTCTTATATTCAATGCTCGTATTTGTCATCTATTAACTATTGAACAATGTGATTATCTCTATGCACCAAATACAAACATCGATAGTAATTCACCGTTAGATCAATTCTTTCGACGTTATATCGAAACAATGAATTATTCCGAATGTGATAAATATACAAATGAAGTTCGACGAAAATTCATTCTAATCATTATTGGTCTTATTCTTTCAGTACTTGTTATTATTTTGAATACAATTGTTACAATAACAATTCTCAGTTCAATTAAATTACGTTCATTTATAACGAATATTTTCCTATTAAATTTATCATTCGCAGATTTTCTCAGCGGTTGTTCATTTCTTTATCCATGTATTATGAATATACTCGTTGAATACGCGATTGTCAATTACAATTCGCAGTTATTAGCACGATTGAATTTAATTCGTAATAATTATTATATTTGTTTGATTGCCTATGCATTTATAATGTCAGGAATGTTAATGTCGGTGTCGATTCTATTATCGATATCAATTGACAAATATATTTATATATTCAAACCGTATTCCTATCAAAAAATCTTAACTAAACGTCGATGTTTAATATGGATATCGTGTTTATGGTTGATATCAATTGTTATTGGATTATTACCATTATTTGGTTGGAATAAAATTCAACGTTGTTCAACAGAAAAAAATGGTCTCTGTTCGAGTAATACATGTTTAATCGATCGAGTTTTTACAACAGGTTATTGTTCATTATTTGCAACGATTAGTTTACTTGCAGCAATTGTTATTTTATATATCTATGTTCGAATATTTATTCTTGCACGTGATCATTTAATGAGAATTGAACGTTTGAAATCACAATATTCGATTAGTCATCAAAATCATGATCAACAACAACAACAGCAACAGCGATTGACATTATTTTCATGTTCACAACAATCGACTCGTGAACGTACTGGTCTATTTCGTGTAAATATTCGTCGAAGTCTTCGTGCATTACGAACATTAATTATTCTTCTTGTTGGATTTTATCTTTGTTGGTTACCATTATTAATCTATTTATTAAGTCATACGTGGATGGATTTTAAAAATAATTTAATAATACATGTTCTAATTTTAATTGCAAATGTTAATTCATTAGTAAATCCAATTGTTTATGCTTATCGTTCGAAACAATTTCGAATTGAATTATGGAATGGAACATTCGGTCGATGTTGTAGTCAATATCGATATCGACCACGACCATCATCGGCAATGGCAAGGGAATGGAAACGAGAACATATTAATGTTAAAACTCATTGTCAATAGATAATTTTGTTTTTAATAATTAAAAAAATAAAAATGAAAAAATAAACTTACCTGGGGAGGAAAAGTAGCACATGGCCAAGTCAAGAGGCCTTCTTTTTTTCTTGTTATTTAAAGAACGAAAAAGATCTTATCATTGGGAGAGAACGAAGTCAAATAAAAAACGAAACCGAAAGCGAGAAAATAAAACATAGGTGACATCTATTATCTTCTTATATTTAACTTGATAGTAAGCTCGAAGTGATGACATCGATTTTGACAATCAGTCCATTAGACATTCTAATGGTTCGAATGTTTAGAACTTAAAATAATCGAGACAATCAAGTAAAAGTTCTTTATGGGGGTGTGGTTGTTAAGATTTTAGTGAATATTGATGAAAATGAACTGTCGACAACTAATTTTGATGAAATCTATTTAAATGACTATGTTAAAGTCTTTGATGATATTAAGAAATGTGATGAATATATCGAACAAATATCAATCAATGATCGTATTTACATTGTCAGTAATGTAGTAGCATATACATCAGTCAAAGCACGAGTATATATCTATGAAAATAATCAAGTTTTAAATAATATCATTGAATCGATTACAACTGATCATGCGAATAATCAAATCAATTCATTGGGTATAAATATTTTCAAACAATTGACTCATTCACAATTGAATAGTGAATTTCTTTGGTTTCAACGAGTTCTGAGCATATTAATTGGTAGTCATGATCGTGAACGAGCAAAAACTAATTTTCTCGATATTTACAAACGATATTTCGAAGGTAATCGAAATAAAGAAGAAAATATTCGACGATTTGAAACAACTTATCAATCAGAATATGCTTTACAATGGTATACAAAAGAATGTTTCTTTTACGAAGTTTTAAATAAAGCTTTACGAACACAAGATATTGATGTTTTATTTTCATTTCGATTCTTTTTAAAAGATATGAATAATCAATTAAAGTTCGAATATGATCAAGTGTCTCACAACATTGATTTCGTTGTATATCGTGGTCAAATTCTATCGTCAAATGAATTACAAAGTATTCGTGATAGTATTGGTCAATTCATATCATTGAATAGTTTTATATCGACAACACGTGACGAACAATTAGCTAGAGCTTTCTGTTTAAGTGGTGATCCAAATGGAGAACATGTTATTTTTCAAATAAAAATCAATAAAACACTGACGAATTCAAAACCATTCGCAGATATTACAAAACGTAGTCATTTTACTCATGAACAAGAAGTTCTATTTATGGCTGGATCGATATTTGAAATTAAACAAGTCCGTTTTTCTGATATGTGGATCATTGATTTAGATCTGTGTGATGATAATGTTTATGAATTATATGATGTTCATCGAATAGATCGAACTCTCGTTTCTGAACAACATTCACCATTTTCTCTAGCTGCTGTTCTATGTCGAATGAATTTGTTTGATAAAGCCAAAGTTTATTATCAACAATTACTCGACGAAGGATCAATCATCGAAATGTCTGATGTTGATTTGAGAGTTAATTGCTATTGGGGTTTAGGTCATGTCTTTCAGAAAGAAGGAGAATATGATATTGCCTTAGCCTACGAACGTTTAGCTATTGAACAATCTCAAGATCGATTAGATCTCTTATTTCAATCTTATAAATACATGAGTCAAATGTATTTCGAAATTCATTCGACTGTAGACGCTTTAGAATATCAATATAAAGCATTGACCATTCAAAAAGAAATCCATGATAAACAAGATCAAATTGCTGATACATTGTACAATATTGGATTGATTTATTTTCATCAATTAAGACCTGATACCGATCGTGCCCTAGAATATCTCATGCAAGCGTTGGAGATTTTCAAAGAATTACATCTGTATTTGGATGTCACTCGTTGTTATGATTCAATTGGAATGATTTATTTAAAAAAGAAACAAAAAGATCTCGCTTTGAATTATCATTTTCTTTCTTTACAATTAATTGATGAACATTACAGTTCATATTTACCGCATCGTATTGTTGCCTATGAATATATTGCTCGTGCATATGAATCAATGCATGATTATGAACAAGCAGTGAAATATTATAATGATGCTCTCGAGATGAAATTTAAATTTGAACCACCAAATGACCCAAATATTGCTGATAGTTATGAAATGTTAGGTGGAATTTATCATCGAAAAAAAGAATATACGATAGCTATTGAAATGTATGATAAAGCAATTGAAATTCGAAAACATATTCAATTAGATTTTCATCCGGCTCTTGAATCTGTTATTTCGACAAGAAATGCTCTGCAAAATTTCATTGAATTTGATAAAAAGTTTGAATTTTTTTTTGTCGTGAAAAAGATAATCTTGTAAATCGAAAATTCTAGAGATGTTCCGGAGGAATGGTTAGAGTATGATTCATCAAGTGATGAAGAACAATCATTTCAATCCTTTCAAGAAGCGTTTGACTATTTGAATAGAGATTACAACTAATTTCACATAGTTTTTTTTATTCGGAAAATAAAATGAAAATATAGTGCTTGTAAAAAATTATAGAGGTCTTCGTAAAATCCAAATCAATGCTTTCGGTCGGTAAAATAAACCAGTCATATGAATGGAAATATCGAATCCTAATGTTTGCGTTTTTTCTTTTAAATTTTGTATCCGATCCACATGATCACTTCGTGTTGGTAAATATAAATTTACACGTAATAAATTAGATAAATTAGTTAAAAGCAATGACAAAATTCCTTCATCCGTGACAGAACATGTAATAGTTTCAAGATTTGAGAAAATTTTACAGAATAAAATCCAATTATACCCTGAGGATTGTCCGCGCTCTGACATTGGTTCGTATATTTTCAATTCTGTGATTGATTTACTAACATATTCATAACATTTGTCGTCTTTTAATAAAGATTCCAATAATGTAACGTGTATTTTGAAAGTACGCAATTCTGGTATTTGTTTAAGAATTTGGGATAGGATCTTTGGATTATTAAATGATTTTGAAACAACACTCAAATGTCTAATATTTGATAGATTGACAATCATTTTCAATGACTCAATATATCGATTGATACTTCGCTGAATTTTGTAATTACGTGACGAAAAATCTCCTAATGATAACCATGTCACACAAGGAAAATGGTATTGAAGATTTTCTTCTGTTAATATAGGTTCAATCGTTAATCGGGTAACATTTAAAAATGTTTCAGAAGAATTGTTAATATCCGTATAATATCGAACTGTATGGAAAGGTAATTTATATTTATTAAATGCGAATGGTATTGTATAAAGTTCAACCATTGTATCTGAGACAGCATATTCAATAAACCATTGATGTTCATTTTGCCAAAAATCTGTTTGAAATTGTTCAAGATCATTACTACCGTCGGATACCATACAACATTTGAAATAAATTTGAAAGGTTTTTAAAAGGGGCACTGAAGTTGTTATTAATTTCTGCCAATTCGATGCATTGAACATGTCTGATAAACTATCTTGTTGATGAATAGTTAATGCAGTTAGGTTCGGCATTCGTTCCACTGTGTTTTGTACAAATTCAAAGCCGAACTTATTCGGTAATTTGATGTTTAACTCTCTCAGATGAATTAATGGATTTCTTTTGGGATATAAAGACGTATCGTTAAGCATAAAGTTGTTGAAACCATGCCAGATATTAATATTTAAATATCTTAATTGAACACCTGTTGTTAGCATTCTGAAATATTGAGGCACAGTGCATACGCGAATGGTTAAATTTCGAACATTCAACAAATCATTATTTTCAATATGAGTTACGGTGGGTAATGTCGTTACTTGTAAACCAGTCAACGGAACTTTATCAGTGTCAATCAAATCATTACTATCGTAAATATGTAAACATGATATCGATGCTGGTAATGGTAGTAAATTTAAGAGAGTATTTCGAAAAATATCAACGAATGTTAATGATCGAAGATTTGAAAATTGATGAAGAGAAAATCGATTAAGAAATGGTTCGATTTGAAACTGTGTGCCTTTGTTTGAGAGTTTTATTGAATAGATTTGTTGTTGAATATCTTCGTTTGAGATCA